>Ga0308171_1000671_pt1 | contig 63377 bp, 65 predicted proteins | sample PhyGR1_FD_202135 | JGI IMG/M metagenome (GOLD analysis project Ga0308171, IMG submission 202135) | Phyllosphere microbial communities from UC Gill Tract Community Farm, Albany, California, United States - DLSLSG.R1 | ecosystem: Host-associated > Plants > Phyllosphere > Unclassified | place: USA...
TTCAACGACCGCGCCTTTGCCGACCGCCATACGCTGTCGGCGGTCAACTCGATCAACTGGGCGCGGTTGATGGCGCAGGTCGTCTATTATTTCTACGCCGCCGTCCGGCTGGGCGCGCCGGGCAAGGCCATCGCCTTCTCGGTGCCGACCGGCAATTTCGGGGACGTGTTCGCCGGTTATGTGGCGGCGCGCATGGGCCTGCCGGTCGAACGGCTGATCGTGGCGACCAACGTCAACGACATCCTCCACCGCGCCTTGTCCTCGGGCGATTATTCCAAGGGACAAGTGCAGGCGACCGCGACCCCCTCGATGGATATTCAGGTCAGCTCCAATTTCGAACGCCTGCTGTTCGACGCGAACGGTCGCGACGGCAGCGCCTTGGCCGCCCAGATGAAGGGCTTCGAGGCATCGGGCGCGATGCGGCTGACCAATGCGCAGAGCCAGGCCATCGCGCCACTCTTCACCAGCACCCGCGTCGATGCCGATGACATGAGCCGCGCGATGCGCTGGGCGCATGACGAAGCGGGCCAGGTGCTCGACCCGCACACCGCCATCGCGCTGTCGGCCGCCCGCGCCGCCGAGACGCGCGCGCCCGTGGTGACGCTGGCCACCGCCCACCCGGCGAAGTTCACCGACGCGGTCGAGCGCGCGACCGGCGTGCGCCCCCCGCTCCCCCGCCGCGTCGGCGACCTGTTCGAGCGCGAGGAACGCTTCACCACCCTGCCCGCCACCTTCGACGCGGTGACGGCCTTTATTGACGGGCATGGTTTGCGCTAACGCGGGCGCATGAAACTCGAAACGATGATCGGCGAGCCCTGGGCGGATTACGGGCTGGTCGACTCCGGCCATGGTCGCAAGCTGGAACGCTATGGCCGGTTCCGCTTCATCCGCCCAGAACCCCAGGCGATGTGGGCCCCGGCGACCACCAACTGGCGGGCGGCGGCCGAGTTCGTCCCCGGCTCGGACGAGGATGGCGGCGGCCGCTGGAATTTCAACGAGCCGGTCCCGCGCGAGGGCTGGCCGCTCAAGTGGAACGAGGTACGCTTCACCGCGCAGAACACGCCGTTCCGCCATCTGGGCTTCTTCCCCGACATGGCGCCGGTATGGAGCTGGATGCGCGAGCAGGTCGACGGCCTGGCCGAGCCGGAGTGCATGAACCTGTTCGGCTATACCGGCGTCGGCACGCTGGCGATGGCGTCGGCGGGCGCGAAGATGGTCCATGTCGACGCCTCCAAGAAATCGGTCGAGGCGGCGCGCGGCAATGCGGTGCTGTCGGGCCTGGGCGATGCGCCGGTGCGCTGGATCATCGACGACGCTGCCAAGTTCGTCGCGCGCGAAGTACGGCGCGGGCGGCGCTATGACGGCATCCTGCTCGACCCGCCCAAATATGGACGCGGGCCGGAGGGCGAGGTGTGGCGGCTGGAGGAAGACCTGCCCGGCCTGATCGCCAATTGCCGCCAGTTGCTGGACGCCGACTCACGCTTCCTGTTCCTGACGGTGTACGCGGTGCGCATGTCGGCGATGGCGATCGGCGAGATGATGCGCCAGGTGATGGCCGACCTGCCCGGCAAGGTGGAATGCGGCGAACTCGGCGTGCGGGAAGAGGCGCGCGGGCTGACCCTGCCGACGGCCATTTGGGCTAGGTGGAGCCGATAGAGTCCCAGCCTCCCAGTCCCAACAGCCGTTCGTGCTGAGCGAAGTCGAAGCACACGCCCCGCCGCTATGACCTGGCGTGGCCTTCGACTTCGCTCAGGCTGAACGGGGGTTGTGGATTTCGATCAACGCCACCTCATAGGTCGCGACCGCCCCCCCAGCCTCAAACCGTCTGGCAATCCGCCGCATAGCCCCCGGCGGAATCGGGCGATGTCCGTCGCGCGGCGTCCCCGCCCCGATCGCCCGCAGCGCCCGCATGAAGTCCGCCGCCGAGCCATGCCGCTGCTCGAAGCGCCGGATCTCGACCGGCCACCCCAGCGCCTCGACCGGGGGATAGACCGGACTCCCCGCCACGAACCCTTCCGCCCGGTGCGCCTCATGCCACGCCGCGAACGTGCCCGCGACCAAAGTCGTCACCAGCATCCGCCCACCCGGCGCCAGCAACCCCGCCAGCCGCCGCAATCCGCTTTCCAGATCGCCGAACCACTGCACCGCCAGGCTACTGACGATCAGGTCGAACGGCGTTTCGTCCGGCAGATCAGGTCGCTCGCCATCCATCACCAACCCTCGCGCCGCAGGGTTTGTCGCCAGTCCTCGAGCCAGCATGGCAGGCGCGATGTCGGTCATCAGCCAGTCGGGACGCACCAGTCGCGGCAGGGTTGCGCTGGTCAGAAACCCGGTCCCACACCCCACCTCCAGCACCCGCGGCGCAGGCGAGGCCACCGCAACGATCCGCTCGGCCAGCCAGTCGGCGACCTGCCGCTGGACGACGGCATGCGCGTCATAAGCCAAGGCCGCGTCAAAAGCCCGCGCGATCCGCGCCGCTTCGACCATGGCGTCAGTCCCGCACCGACCGGATCGCCGCCGCCGCGACCCACGGCGCACCCGCGACCAGCATCAGCGACACCGCCGCCAGCAGCTTCAGCGCCCCCATGTCGCCGCTCCCCGCCCCGAAGATCAGCAGCGGCAGCGCCAGCGGCAGGAGCAACAGGCCTGCCAGTCCCCCGGCCCCACGCAATCCCGCCGTCAGCGCCCCCGTCGCCACCGCCAGCGCCGCCAGCCCCGGCGTACCGAGCAGCAACCCCGCCTCGACCCGTACCAGCGCCGCCGCTTCCAATCCGAACAACCCGGCCGCGACCAGCGCCGCGAGCATCAGCGGCGGCGCAAAGGCCAGCCAGTGCGCGACGATCCGCAAGGCCATCACCAGCGGTAGCGACAGGCCATGCACGCGAATCTGGTCGAACCACCCCGATTCGACATCGGGCGCGACCAGCCGCTCGACTGGCAACAGCGCCGCCAGCAACGCCGCCACCCAGATCGCCCCCGCACCGACCCGAACCAGCACCGCCCGGTCGGGCCCGATCGCAAAGGGAAACAGCACCACCGCCAGCAGGAAGAAGCCGCAGACCAACGCCGCGCCGCCCCCGGCATAGCCGCGCCGCACGTCGCGCGCGATCAGGGTCAGGGCGATGCTCATGCGGGCACGAACCCATCCAGCGCGAGCGGCTTCGCCTCGGCCAGCCCCAAGGGCTGATGTGTGGTCAGCAGCACCGCGCCGCCGTCCGCCCGGTGCTGCGCGATGACCCGCTCCAGCATCGCCACGCCGTCGGCGTCCAGTCCGTTGCCGGGCTCGTCCAGCAACCACAGCGCCGCCCGCGCCGCCAGCACCCGCGCCAGCGCGGCGCGCCGACGCTGCCCGGTCGACAACAACCGCACCGGCACCTCGGCCAGTTCGGCCAGCCCCACCGCCTCCAGCGCCTCCGCCACGCGGCCACGGACATCGGCCGGACGGTCGAGCCGCCCCCAGAACAGCAACGCGTCGCCCAGCCGCCGCTCGGGATCGAGCGCGATGTCCTCGGTCATCAGCGCCATGCGGCCGGTGCGCGCGACGCCTCCCTCGAACGGCGCGATCAGCCCGGCGGCGAGCCGCAACAGGCTCGACTTGCCGACCCCGTTGGGGCCGGTGACGATCGCCGCCTCGCCCTCGGCCAAGGTCAGCGACAACCGGGCAAAGAGCAGCCGCCCGCCCCTCATGCAGGCGACCTCGGACAGGCCAAGGATCACGCCACCGCGTCTTCGAGCGCGTGCATATCCGCGTCGGACAGGCCGAAATGATGGCCGATCTCATGGATCGTCACATGCACGACCAGATCGTCGAGCCGCACCCCCGTCTCGATCCATTCGTCCAGGATCGCGCGCCGATAAAGGTGGATGCGGTCGGGCAAGCTCCCCGAATCCATGCTGCTTTTCTCGCCCAGCGGACGGCCATGATAGAGGCCGGTCAGGTCGAGCGGATGGTCGATGCCCAGCGCCGCCAGCGTCTCGTCATCGGCGAATTCCTCGACGATCAGCACCACGTCACCCAGATGGGCGCGGAACTCGTCCGGCAGGCGCGCGATCGCGGCGCGGGCGATCGCCTCGATCCCATCGGCTCCCGGTGCCGCGCCGATCCCGTCTTGCCCGCTCATGCGCGCCGTCTTACCCCTGGGGCAGGCGAAAGAACAAGAGAAGCAAGGGGACAGGCATGGTGGAGCGGCTGAGCGAGCTGGATCGGGACGAAGCGCTGGACGGCCTGCCTGAATGGGATTGGGACGAGGCGCGCGACGCAATCAGCCGCCGCTTCGTCTTCGCCGATTTCAACGAGGCGTTCGGTTTCATGACCCGCGTGGCGCTGCTGGCGGAAAAGGCGGACCATCATCCCGAATGGTCCAATGTGTGGAACCGGGTCGACATCGTGCTGACCACCCATGACGCGGGCGGCCTGTCCGCGCGCGACATCGACCTGGCCGAAGCCATCGACGCGCTGGTGGAGTGACCACCAAAATCCTCCCCATCTCCGATGGGGAGGGGGACCGCCGGGCGTCAGCCCGGTGGTGGAGGGGCAAGGCCAGACGGCCCGCCTCATGACAGAACATAGGAGGGTGGCACTGCCTGTGCCATGCCCCTCCACCATGCTGCGCATGGTCCCCCTCCCCATCAAAGATGGGGAGGAATGGGCTCACTCCACCGTCTGCTCGATCGCGCCGAAGATCGGATGGTGGCGGTCGTCCTCCATCCAGATGCGCACCGTATCGCCCTTCTTCAGGAACGGCGTCACGGCCGCGCCGCCGCGGATCGTCTCGATCATCCGCACTTCCGCGATGCAGCTATAGCCGACGCCGCCCTCGGCGACCGGCTTGCCGGGGCCGCCGTCCGAATCGCGGTTGGATACGGTGCCCGATCCGATGATCGTCCCCGCGCCCAACGCGCGGGTCTTGGCCGCATGGGCGATCAGCGTGCCGAAGTCGAAGGTCATATCCACTCCCGCCTCGGCCCGGCCGAAGGGCTTGCCGTTCAGGTCGACCTTCAGCACCCGGTGCAGCTTGCCGTCCCGCCACCAGTCACCCAGCGATTCGGGCGTGACGAAGACCGGCGAGAAGGCCGAGGCGGGCTTGGACTGGAAAAAGCCGAACCCCTTGGCCAGCTCGCCCGGAATCAGCCCGCGCAGCGACACGTCGTTGGTCAGTCCGACCAGCCGGATCGCCGCCAGCGCCTCCTCGCGGCTGGCGCCCATCGGTACGTCACCGGTGACGACGACGACCTCGCCCTCCAGATCGCAGCCCCAGCTCTCGTCGGCCAGCGGGATCGCGTCGCGCGGGCTCAGGAACCCGTCCGAGCCGCCCTGATAGATCAGCGGATCATGCCAGAAGCTCTCGGGCAGCTCCGCCCCGCGCGCCTGGCGGACCAAGGCGACATGATTCACATAGGCCGAACCATCCGCCCATTGATACGCGCGCGGCAGCGGCGAGGCGGCGTCATGCTCGTGGAAGCGCTCGCGCGGGATCGCCGCATGGTCGAGATCAGTCGCCAGATTGGCCAGCGCGGGCGCCACCGCCTCCCAATCGTCGAGCGCGGCCTGCAATGTCGGCGCGATATGCCCCGCATCGGCATACCAGGCGAGATCGCTCGACACGACGACCAGCTTGCCGTCGCGACCTTCCTTGAGACTGGCGAGTTTCATGCAGGACTCCTCTTCGCTAACTGGTATCGGATGTAACCATCCGTCCGCGCTTGTCACGCATTGTGGCGGTGATCCTGCCCGAAACTTGACTTTTGGCAAGGCACGGCGCACATGCCCCCCGTCGAGGCGTCCACTCGCAGCGTGAACGGACCATCTGGTCCCGGCTCCGCCCCGACCCTGTCTTCAGGCTTCCCTTGTCACGCGGGGTGTCATCAACCCCGGCGCCGCTCTTCGCGGCCCTTCCGTGACTCGCGCGCCATGATCGAAAGCAATTCCATGTCCTTTTCCGAACTCGGCCTTGCCGAGCCGCTCGTCCGCGCGCTCGAAGCCAAGGGCTATTCCGAACCCACCCCGATCCAGCGCGATTCGATCCCGACGCTGCTGGAAGGCCGCGACCTGCTGGGTATCGCGCAGACCGGCACCGGCAAGACGGCGGCCTTCGTCCTCCCGTCGATCCAGCGCCTGGTCGAGGCGAACAAGCGCGTCCTGCCGACCCATTGCCGGATGCTCGTCCTCGCCCCGACTCGCGAACTGGCCAGCCAGATCGCCGAAAATGCGAAGGGCTATGCCAAATTCTCCAAGCTGGCGGTCGCGACCGTCTTCGGCGGCACCAGCCTGAACAAGAACCGCCAGGACCTGTCGCGCGGCGTCGACATTCTGGTCGCCACGCCGGGCCGTCTGATCGACCTTGTCGAGCAGGGCTTCCTGAACCTGTCGATGATCGAGATCCTGGTGCTGGACGAGGCCGATCAGATGCTCGACCTGGGCTTCATCCACGCGCTGCGCCGCATCGTGAAGATGATCCCGCGCAAGCGTCAGACCCTGTTCTTCTCGGCCACCATGCCGGCCGCGATCCGCGACCTGGCCGACAAGTTCCTCGACAATCCCGCGACCGTGACCGTCACCCCGGTGTCGACCACCGCCGAGCGCGTCGACCAGTCGGTGACCTTCGTCACGCAACAGGAAAAGCAGGCGCTGCTGACCATCCTGCTCGCCGATCCCGCGATCGAGCTGGCGCTGGTCTTCACCCGCACCAAGCATGGCGCCGACCGCGTCGTGAAGCTGCTGGCGGGCAACGGCATCGCCGCCAACGCGATCCACGGCAACAAGAGCCAGGGCCAGCGCGAGCGGGCGCTGGGCGAGTTCCGCTCGGGCCAGACCCGCGTGCTGGTGGCGACCGACATCGCCGCGCGCGGCATCGACATTCCGGGCGTCAGCCACGTCTTCAACTTCGAGCTGCCCAACGTCGCCGAACAATATGTCCACCGTATCGGCCGCACCGCGCGCGCGGGTCGTTCGGGCATGGCCATCGCCTTCTGCGCCGAGGATGAGCGTCCCTATCTGAAGGATATCGAGAAGCTGACGCGGCAGAAGATCAATGTCGTGCCGCTTCCGGCCGACTTCGTGAAGCGTGCCGAGACGATCAAGTCGCAGCGGGTGAAGGCGATCGGCGCCGATCCCGCGCCGCGCGTCGACCGCCCGCGCGATCCGGCGCGTCCTCGTGCGACCCATCATCCGCGCGCGACCGACGCGCGGGCCCCGCAGGGTCGCCAGCCGCGCCGTCGTAGCGGCGGCGGTGCCCGTGGTCGCGGCGGCCAGGGCCGCCCCGGCGGTGGTGGTGGTGCCGGCGGCGGTGCCGGTCGCGGCGCACAGGGCTAAGCCACGTCGCGCTTTAAAGCCCCTCTCCCGGCAGGGGAGGGGTTGGGGAGGGGCAAGAGCCACGGGCGTTGACCTCGGTGAGACTCCCTGCCCTCCCCCATCCCCTCCCGCCTGCGGGAGGGGCGTGCCAAGCGATTGAGGCTGGCACCATTCCTTCCTCTCCCGCGTTGATCGCGTAACGATCCCAGCGCATCAGGAGAGGTTGCCATGGATATTGCCCACACCCCCGCCGCCGAACGCATCGCGCGCGTGCTGTGCGGCCAGCGCTTGAGCGCCAATGCCGGAGGCGATTCGGAGTCCGCCGCCAAGCTGGTCGACGATCACTGGCGCGAACATATGAGCGACGCGCTGGCAGTGCTGCGGACCCTACGCGAACCCGATCAGGCGATGGCCGAGGCGGGCGATCCCGCGATCTGGGAAAAGATGGTGCTGGTCGCCGTGGAAGCGGCCAAGCCGCCCAAGGTAACCCTGTAAGATCCTCCCCGGTAGGGGAGGTGGCAGGGCGGACACCCTGACGGAGGGGGGCTCCCGCAGGCGGTTGCCGTTGCGGAACGGCCCCCTCCCCGAATCTATTACACCGTCACCTGCTCGCCCAGTTCCAGCACCTTGCCCGGCGGAATCCGCAGGAAGTCGGTCGGATCGCTGGCGTTGCGCTGCAGGAACATGAACAGCCGGTCCTGCCAGGGCGGCATGCCCTTTTCCGCCTCGGGTTTCAGCGTGTTGCGGCCGATGAAATAGCTCGTCTTCATCGGGTCCAGCCCCGACATCCGCGTCTCCACCCCCAGATCGCGGGGCAGGTCGCGCGGGATGTCCGGCGTCTCCATGAAGCCATAGGTCAGCGTCACGGTCGCGAAATTGTCGTCCAGCCGCTCGACATGCGCGCGCTTCTCGGCCGGCACGACGGGGCGGTCGGCGGTGCGGATCGTCACGACCAGATTCTGTTCGTGCAGGATTTTGTTGTGCTTCAGATTGTGGAGCAGCGCGCCGGGAGCCGACGCCGGATTGGCGGTCAGGAACACCGCCGTTCCGGGGACCCGTTCGGGCGGGCGCTTGGCCAGCGCGGCGGCGAGGTCGGCGAGCGGAATCGCCTGGCGCTTCTCGAAGGCCGCGACAATCCCGCGCCCGCGCACCCAGGTGTGGATGATCGTCCCCACCCCCGCGCCGACCAGCAACGGCACCCAGCCGCCCTCGATCACCCGCAGGATGTTCGCCCCGAAAAATACGAGGTCCAGCGCCAGGAAAGGCAGGATCGCCGCCAGCGCCAGCGGACGCGACCAGCCCCAGCGATGCCGCACGACCAGATAGGCGAGGCAGGTCGTCACCACCATCGTCCCCGTCACCGCGATGCCATAGGCGGCGGCCATCGCGGAGGAGGTCTTGAACTGGATGACCAGCACCAGCACCCCGAACAACAGCAGCCAGTTGATCGCGGGCAGATAGATTTGCCCTCGGAAATCGGCCGAGGTCTGGCGGACGCGCAGCCGCGGCAGCAAGCCGAGCTGGATCGCCTGCTGGGTCAGCGAGAAGGCGCCGGTGATCACCGCCTGCGCCGCGATGACGGTGGCAAGTCCCGCCAGCACGATCAGCGCGGGGCGGAGCGACTCGGGCGCCATCAGGAAGAACCAGTCCTGATTGGTGAAGGGCTGTCCGTTCGCGGTCGCCCGCTCCAGCGCCGACAGCGCGAACGCCCCCTGCCCCAGATAGTTGAGCGCCAGCGCCGGCAGGACCAGCGAGAACCAGCCGATCCGGATCGGCAGCCGCCCGAAATGCCCCATATCGGCGGTCAGCGCCTCCGCGCCCGTCACCGTCAGGAAGACCGCCCCCAGCACGAACAGCCCCACCACACCATGGCTCGCCAGGAAGCTGACGCCGTAACCCGGCCAGATCACCCGCGCGATCGAGGGTTCGTCGGCGATATGCCATAGGCCCAGCCCGCCGATGACGAGGAACCATAGGATGCAGATCGGCCCGAACAGCTTCGACACCGATGCCGTCCCGCGCGACTGGATGAAGAACAGCGCGACCAGGATGACGATGGTGCACATCCGGATCACGTCTTCGTTGAAGATCGTGGCGGCGGCGGGGATGGTGTGCAGCCCCTCCATCGCCGACAGGACCGACAGCGCGGGCGTGATGATCGCATCGCCATAGAAGAGCGACGCCCCCGCCGCGCCCAGCACCAGCGCCAGCCGCGAGCGGATGCCGACCGAACGCCGGGCCAGTGCGGCCAGCGCCAGCACCCCGCCCTCGCCCTGATTGTCGGCGCGCATCAGGAAGACGACATATTTGATCGTGACGACCAGAATCAGCGACCAGAGCGCCAGGCTGAGCACCCCCAGGATCTCGCCGGGGTCGATACCGTCCCCCGCCGATTGGGACAGCGCCTCGCGAAAGGCGTAGAGCGGGCTGGTACCGATATCGCCGAACACCACGCCGATCGCCCCGATGGTCAGCGCCGCCAGCGCGGGGTGACGGTGCGCGGTTTCCGCCGCGCCCGTGGTCGCGCTCTGGTCGTCCATAATGTCGGTTGCCGTCCCCGTCATGTCCGCCGGAACCCCCTGAGCCAAAAGGACGGCGCGCTTTACGCTTCTCCGTCCGGGAAGCAAGGGCTTTCCCATGCCCCGTGCAAACGCTTGATATTGCCGAGCGTCAAGCGCATGGACGGCAAATGGTTCCCTTTTCGTTCGGCGGGCAGGCGTTTCAGGCGCTGGCCGATGGCGCGCTGTTCTGGCCCGCGCGGGCAGCGCTGCTGGTCGCGGACCTGCATCTGGAGAAGGCGAGCTGGTATGCCGGCGGCGGACAGATGCTGCCCCCGTACGACTCGCTCGCCACGTTGAGCGAGTTGACCGACATCGTGGCGCGGACCGGCGCGCGGCAGGTCTGGTGCCTGGGCGACAGCTTTCACGATGCGGACGGATGCGACCGCCTGCTGCCGGAGGCGCGGGCGATGCTGCTGGCGCTGACCGGGTCGACCGAGTGGACCTGGATCACCGGCAATCACGACCCCGTGCTGCGCGACCGATGCGGCGGCGCGGTGGTGGACGAAGCGCTGGTCGATGGACTGGTCCTGCGGCACGAGGCCGATCCGGCGGAGACGCGGCCCGAACTGTCGGGGCATTTTCACCCCAAGCTTCGCTTACGGGTGCGCGGCAAGCTGGTCGCGCGGCGTTGCTTCGTGGGGACGACGAACAAGCTGATCCTGCCCGCCTTCGGGGCGCTGACCGGCGGGCTGGACGTGGATCATCCCGCGCTGATCCAGGCGGTCGGGCGGTCGGCGGAGGCGCTGGTCCCGGTGCGCGACCGGATGCTCCGCTTCCCCGTCGCCGCCTGAGGGTGCGCGTCGCCATTTTCCTGGCTTCCATCCCTCTCCCTCGCAGAGGGGCGAGGGAATAAACGCTATGCCCTATCCCGCCCGTGCCAAATCCGGGAAACCGGCGCGGAAGCCCGCCACCTTGGGCTTGTCCCAACGCATGATATAGGGATGCATCGGGTTGCGGTCGTAGAAATTCTGATGATCCGCCTCGGCGGGGAAGAAGCCGCCCTGCTCGATCCGGGTCGTGATCGGCTTGCCAAAGGCATGGGCCCTGGTCAGTTGCGCGATATAGGCGCGGGCGACCCGTGCCTGTTCGGGCGACTGGGCGAAGACGGCGGAGCGATAGCTCGGTCCGCGATCGGGGCCCTGCCCGCCGACCTGGGTCGGGTCATGCGCGATCGCAAAATAGACGCGCAGCAGCGTGGCGTAGGAGACCTGCGCGGGGTCGTAGGTGATGCGGACGGCTTCGGCATGCCCCGTCCGCTCGGTCGAGACGGCGCCGTAATTGGCATCCTCGCGACGGCCACCGGCATAACCCGCCGTCACCGCGCGGACGCCCTTCACCCGCTCGAACACCGCTTCCATGCCCCAGAAGCAACCGCCCGCCAGCACCGCCGTCTGGCTGCGACCGGCGGCGGGCATGTCCAGTGCGGCCTTGGGCAGCGGCACGGCGCGTTCCGCCTGGGCGGGGAGCGAGGACAGCGCCACCGCTCCGAAGGCGGTCGCGGCAAGGGCGATGCAGAGGGGAGTGCGCATCGCCATGATATGGGGTGGGTTTTCGGGTTCGGCTAGTGGCGGGCGTTGAAGCGTGGGCTTCGACTTCGCTCAGCCTGAACCGCTGTTTTAGAGGAGTATTCCAAACCTCCGTTCCGCCTGAGCGAAGTCGAAGGCCAAGGGAATCACCCCCGCCGGGAGCCCCCTTAGCGAACCGCCTCGACCGGCGCGCTGGTGTAGCGGCTGGGCGCCTCACCCGGATGAAGCATCACGAGGCCCAGGGCGCCAAGCGCAAATCCGCCGGCGAACTGCCATACGAAGCTGGACTTGAGGAGGGCACGCATTCGTCTTCACCTGTCTTGATGGGTCACCCCCGAATGGGCGGCGATCTTCCGGGCGCGATGTGGTCGATCGACGCCGTTCCGACAATGGCGTTTATAGAAACACAGCATTAACGGCACGTGGACGTGTCGTTCATGCCACAGTTAAGCCATATTGCTGCGGCGCACGCAGTCCCATGAAAAAGCCGGTCGGTCCATCGGCTTGCGTGGACCGACCGGCTTTCGCAGCGCAATAAGGCGAACCTTATTTCAGCGCGGCGCAGGCCGTCTGGATGCGGGTGCACGCCTCGCGAAGCAGCGCATCGGAGGTTGCATAGCTGATTCGCATCGCGGGCGAGAGGCCAAAGGCCGCCCCCTGCACCGCCGCGACCTTCGCATCGTCGAGCAGATAGCCGACAAACGCCTCGTCGCTGTCGATCAACCGGCCCGAGGGCGTGGTCTTGCCGATCAGCGGCGCGAAGGACGGATAGACATAGAAGGCGCCTTCCGGCGTCGGGCAGGTCATGCCGTCGATGGCGTTCAGCATCGACACCACCATGTCGCGCCGCGCCTGGAAGGCCAGGTTCCGCTCGGCCAGGAAGCTCTGGTCGCCGGTCAGCGCCGCGGTCGCCGCCGCCTGTGCGATCGAACAGGGGTTGGAGGTCGACTGCGATTGCAGCTTGGCGATCGCCTTGATCAGCCAGGGCGCGCCGCCCGCATAGCCGATGCGCCAGCCGGTCATCGCATAGGCCTTGGAACAGCCATTCACGGTCAGCGTCCGCTCGTACAGCTCGGGGCAGACCTGCGCGATGGTGGCGAAGCGGAAGCCATCATAGACGATATGCTCGTACATATCGTCGGCGAAGACCCAGACATGCGGGTGCTTGAGGATCACCTCGCCCAGCGCCTTCAACTCGTCGGCGGTATAGCCCGCACCGGTCGGGTTGGACGGCGAGTTGAGGACGACCCACTTGGTCTTGGGCGTGATCGCGGCGTCGAGCGCTTCGGGGGTCAGCTTATAGCCCTGTTCTGGGCCCGCCTTGACGATCACCGGCACGCCGCCCGCGAACTGGACGACATCGGGATAGCTGACCCAATAAGGCGCCGGAATCACCACCTCGTCGCCCGCATCGATCGTCGCGACCATCGCATTGAACAAAGTGTGCTTGCCGCCGACATTCACGCTGATCTGATCGGCCTTGTAGGTCAGGCCGTTGTCGCGCGCGAACTTTTCCGCGATCGCCGCCTTCAGCTCGGGCGTGCCGTCGACATTGGTGTATTTGGTCTTGCCGTCGCGGATCGCCTGGATCGCCGCCTCTTTGACGAAGTCGGGCGTGTCGAAGTCCGGCTCCCCCGCACCCAGGCCGATCACGTCGACACCGGCCCGCTTCAGCTCCATCACGCGGCTGGTGATGGCGAGCGTGGGGGACGGGCTGATACGACCGAGCGCGGCGGAGGGCTGCATGAAACGAAACCTTTGCGTCAGGGATTTGCGGGGGCGCCTTAGCCCTTCCTCGCATCAATCCGCAACCATCTCCGCACGAAACAATCCGCGAAGCGCATTGCCAAGCAAGAATCCGTCTCGAAGGTCGGCGCGGGTCAACCGCCCCTCCACCGCCTGCCCCGTTTCGATCAGATGGCCGCGCAGCACGCCGGGGAGCAGCCCTTCGCTCAAGGGCGGCGTCACCAGCCGGTCGCCGCGCCGCACGAACAGCGAGGTATAGCTGCCCTCGGTCAGGCTGCCATCGGGCGTCTCGAACAGGATTTCGGGCGTGCCCGCTGCCCGGCGGGCAGCATCGTAAAAGCCCCGCGCGCTGGTCTTGTGGTGCAGGCGCAGGTCTTGGGGAGAGACGGGCAGCGGCACGATCCGCACCGGCACCACGCCCTCGAACGGCAAGGGGGCGGGCCCCACCTCGACCACCAAGGCGCCGCCGGGGGCGAGAAGCAGGCGGATACGCCCGACGTCGCGCAGGCGGAAGGTCGCCGCCTGCAACTCGTTACGCGCGTCATGCCGGTTGAAGGTAAAGCCCAGCGCCGCCGCGCTCGCCTTCATCCGGGCGAGATGCGCCTCCAGATGCTGGATACCCTCGACCGGATCGAAGGCCATGGTTTCGATCAGGTCGAACGCGGGCGGTCCCCCGGACAGGAAGGCCGCCTTGGCCAGGCACTCGTCCCACTCCGCCGCCGCGACCGAGTCGGCGACCACGCCCGAACCGATCCCCAGCGTCACTCGGGCACCGCCCTCGGGCCAAGTCAGCGTGCGGATCGCGACGTTGAACATCGCGTCGCCATCCGCATCCAGCCGCCCGATCGCGCCGGTATAGAGGCCGCGGGGCGAGTCCTCGATCCCGGCGATCGCCTGCATCGCGCGGATCTTGGGCGCGCCGGTGATCGATCCGCAGGGAAACAGCGCGGCGAGCACGTCCACCGCATCGCGCCCCTCGGCCAGGTCGGCGGTGACGGTCGATACCATCTGGTGCACCGTCGGATAGGGTTCGACCGCAAAAAGCTCGGGCACCGCGACGCTGCCCGCCCGAGCGATGCGCGACAGGTCGTTGCGCATCAGGTCGACGATCATCAGATTCTCGGCGCGCTGCTTCGGGTCGTCGCGCAGGGCGGCGGCCGCGCGCGCATCGGCGGCGGGATCGGCCTCGCGCCGCGCGGTGCCCTTCATCGGCCGCGCGGTCAGGCGACCATCCTCCAGCGCGAAGAACATCTCGGGCGACAGCGACAGGATCGTCGCCTCTCCCGTCGCCACCACCGCGCCCCAGCCCGCACGCGACCGGGCACGCAGCCCCGCATAGAGCGCCAGCGGATCGCCGACGACCGGCGCGGTCGCGCGAAAGGACAGATTGACCTGGTAGAGATCGCCCGCCGTGATCAGCCGCTGTACCTCGGCGAATTGCGCGGCATGGCGCGCCTCGTCCCATTCGGGTTCCAGCGCGCCGATCCACGCCCCCGCCGGATCGGGCAGCGCCGCCTCGACCGACAGGCTGCGCCAGCCCTCGAACAGCCCGAACCACAGAAGCGGGCCGTCGATCGCAGGCGCGGACACACCGGGCTCCAGCGCCGCCCCGGCCTCATAGGCGATCATCCCGGCGGCATGGAGGCCCCGCGCGCGCGCCTGTCGCAGCTTTTCCAGCGCGGGGGCGACCTCCAGCGGCGCATGCGCGACGACGATCCCGACCGGCGCGGTATAGAGCCGCGCCGCCGCTCCTCCGTCACGGGCGTCGTCGAGCAGCACGAAAGGGGCATCGAGGCGCAGCATGGCGTCCGATCCATGCACGGCCCTTCCCCGCACATGCAAGTATCGATTGGCCGCGACTGTCCCAGTCTCTATCCCGGACGCCATGACCGATGCTTCCCAGACCACGCCCCCGCTACGCGCCGCGATCGTGCCCGTCACCCCGTTGCAGCAGAATTGCTCGATCGTCTGGTGCACCGCGACGATGAAGGCTGCGGTGGTCGACCCCGGGGGCGACCTGCCCCGCATCCACGACGCCATCGCCAAGACCGGGGTGACGGTGGAGAAAATCCTGCTCACCCATGGCCATATCGACCATGCGGGCGGGGCCAAGGCGCTGTCCGATTCGCTCGGCGTTCCGGTCGAGGGGCCGCAGGAGGAGGATCGCTTCTGGCTCGCGCGGCTGGACGAGGACGGCCAGGCCTATGGCATTCCCGCGCAGGTGCTGGAGCCGACCCGCTGGCTGTCCGAGGGCGACACGGTGACGATCGGCGACCTGACCCTGGATGTATACGAGACGCCGGGGCATACGCGCGGGCATGTCATCTTCCATCACGCGCCGTCGAAATTCGCACTGGTCGGCGACGTGCTGTTCCAGGGATCGGTCGGGCGGTCGGACATGGCCGGCGGGGATCATGACACGCTGATCCGCTCGATCGTCGAGAAACTCTGGCCGCTGGGGAACGAAACGGCGTTCATTCCGGGGCACGGCCAGCCCAGCACCTTCGGGCATGAGCGGCAGAGCAATGCGTTCGTGGCGGATCGGGTGCTAGGTTTGGGGTGAGGGTTTCGACTTTTCATTCCTCCCCCGCAAGGGGAGGTGGCAGTCCAAAGGACTGACGGAGGGGTGTCCACGCTGGCGGTGACACCCCTCCACCATGCTGCGCATGGTCCCCCTCCCCTTGCAGGGGAGGAATAGGCGCGGTCGGATTACCGCCGTTCCGCAGCCGACTCGCTACGAATCGCCTTGAACTCGGATCCCTCACGCCATTCCGGCCAGTCCCGCCCATCGGCCAGGTCCCGCCCGATCCGGTAGAACAACCCGACATCCGCCGCCGCCCCGCGCAAATCCCATTTTGCGTCCCAGGCGTCGCAGGTCTGGTGATAGCAGCGCATATAGGCGTCGAGCCAAGCCTGCCCCGCCGGGCGGCCGCCCGCGACCAGATCGGGCGCCCCGCTGATCGCCATCAGCAGCAAGGTCGGCACGCCCCGCCGCGCGACCGAGAAATGGTCCGCGCGGTAGAACAGCCCACGCTCGGGCAAAGCCTCGGGCGTCACCACCCGCCCTTGTGCGGCAGCGGCGGTCTTCAGCCGGTCCTCCAGGTCGTTCTGCCCATCACCGACCAGCATCACGTCCTTCGACGGCCCCGCCGTCTGGAGAATGTCGAGCGTCAGGTTGGCGACCGTCTTGCTCAGCGGATAGACCGGCTTCACCGCATAGGTCTCCGACCCCAGCAGGCCGCGTTCCTCGCCCGTCCAGAGCGCGAAGACCAGGCTGCGGTTGGTCGGCGGGGCGGCCTTGAACGCCCGGGCCAGCTCCAGCACGCCCGCCACGCCCAGCGCATCGTCATTGGCCCCGGGGCGGATCGTCCTTCCTTCCGCATCCGCCTTGCCCCGGCCATAGGCGTCCCAATGCGCGCCGAACATCACCACCTCGTCGGGGTGCGTCTTGCCGGGGAGTTTCGCCAGCACATTGCGGCTCTCGGCCCGCACGGTCGTCACGGGCAGATCGGCGGAGAAGATTTGCCCCTTCAACGGCACGGGGCGGAAATCGGCACGGCGCGCGGCTTTGCGCTGCTGGGCCAGGTCCAGCCCGGCGGCGGTGAACAGCGTCGTCGCCGCATCGCCCGACAGCCAGCCTTGCAGAAGGACGCGCGAACGCGGATCGGCCCGGACGATATCGTAATTCTCGCCCGCAGGCGCCGTGACCGTCGCCCAGCCATAGCCCGCACCGGGCGTGTCATGGACGATCAGCGCACCGATCGCGCCGCGCCGCGCGGCTTCCTCATATTTATAGGTCCAGCGGCCGTAGTAGGTCATGCGCCGGTCGCCGAACTTACCCTTTGCATCGTCGCCCGCCACCGCCTCGAAATCGGGATCGTTGACCAGGAAGACGGCGATCTTGCCCTTCAGGTCGACGCCCTTGAAATCGTCCCAGCCGCGCTCGGGCGCATGGACGCCGTAGCCGACGAACACCATCGGGGCATGCTCGATCACCACATGGTCCACGGGCCGCACGGTCGAGACATAGATCTGGTCACCCTGCGTCATCTTCATGATGCCCGCACGGATCGCCCCCTGCCCGATCTGGGTCCGAATCAGTGGCACGGCTTGCGTCCACTGCCCGTCAGGGCCGCCGGGTTGCAGCCCCATCGCCTTGAACTGGGCGACCAGCCAGTCGACCGTCTTCGTCTCGCCGGGCGTGCCGGGGGCGCGTCCCTCGAAGCCGTCGGAGGCGAGGGTCTTCACATCGTCCGACAGGCGCTGCGGCGAGATGGGATCGGGGGCGGCGGCGGTCAGCGCGATGGCGGCCATGCCGATGAGGGGAAAACGAATCATCGCTGGTCGATCCTTATGACGGTGGTGGCGCCGACGGGCGCGACATGGCTGGTATAGACGATCCCGATCGCCCAGCCCGCCAACAGCGCCAGGATCGCCCAGGTTCCCATCGCACCCCCGGCGCGCCCGATATTGGGCGCGGGCCGCATCATGCCCCAGCCATGGCCGATCCGCGCGATGATGAATGCGCCACCCAGCACCCACAGCCAGAAGGACGATCCCCCCGCCAGTTCGATCAACGCCATCAAGACCAGGACGAAGGGCGCATATTCGACGAAATTGGCCTGCGCGCGCATTCCGCTGGCCAGTCGCGAATCGCCGCCATCGCCTAGCAGGACCTTGCCCCGCACCCGCCCGACGACGATTCGCAGGGCGAGCCACAGATTGACCAGGGCGGCCGCCGCCGCGATGCTGAGCGTGACGGGCAAGATCATAAGTGCCGCATTCTCCGTATATTGAACCCGAACACCGCCTGCCATTCCGTAGCAAAGCTTGCAACATCGGCAAAACTCGCTATAGGCGCGGGGCTTCGCGATGCGTCCGGCTGGGTGCTCACGCGGCCGGGTCCTTCGATCCGGGCGCGCAATGGGTGCTGACCGTGGCGTATTCCACCCATTGTTCGAATTGATAAGGTGCCGCAATGGCCGTCCCCAAGAGAAAGACTTCGCCCTCCAAGCGCGGCATGCGCCGTGGCCACGACTCGCTGACGATCGCGGCATTCCAGGAGTGCCCGAACTGCGGCGAGCTGAAGCGTCCGCACAATCTGTGCACCGCTTGCGGTCACTATAACGGCCGTGAGGTCGTGTCGGTCGAGGGCTGATCCCTCCATCCGTCAACGGAATGACCGTTAGAGGAACGCATGGCCGATAACGCCTGGATCGCCGTCGATGCGATGGGCGGCGACGACGGGCTGGCCGTGATGCTGGCCGGTGTCGCCAGAGCGCGACGCCGTTTCGAGGGCATGCGCTTCCTGCTGGTCGGGGACGAGGCACAGATTGCGGAGGGGTTGAAGACCCATCCCAATCTGTCCGCCGCGTCCGAAATCGTGCACGCGCCCGAAGTGGTCGGCTCCAGCGAGAAGCCGAGCCAGGCGATCCGGCGCGCCCGCACGACATCGATGGGCATCGCCATCGATCTGGTGAAGCGGGGACGCGCCGCCGCCGCCGTGTCGTCGGGCAATACCGGCGCGCTGATGGCGATGGCCAAGCTGTCCCTGCGCACCCTGCCCGGCATCGACCGGCCCGCGCTTGCCGCGCCGCTTCCCACGCTGGGCGACAATGACGTCGTCATGCTCGACCTGGGTGCCAACACCGAGTGCGATGCGCGCAACCTCGTGCAATTCGCGGTGATGGGCGCGGCCTATGCCCGCATCCTGCTCGAACTCGACAATCCGCGCGTCGCGCTGCTCAACATCGGATCCGAGGACCAGAAGGGCACCGACGAGATTCGTGACGCCGCCGCCGTGCTGCGCGGGCAGAGCCATCTGCCGCTGAACTTCACCGGCTTCATCGAGGGCAATCAGCTCGCACGTGGCGAAGTCGATGTGATCGTGTGCGATGGCTTTGCAGGCAACATCGCGCTCAAGACCGCCGAGGGCACCGCGCGATTCGTCGGCGACCTGTTGAAGCGCGCCTTCCGCTCCTCGACCCGGTCGAAGATCGGCTTCCTGATCTCGCGCCCCGCCACGGAATTGCTGCGCGATCACCTCGACCCCAACAACCATAATGGCGCGGTTTTCCTGGGCCTGAAGGGCGTGGTGGTGAAGAGCCATGGCGGCGCGACCGAACTGGGCGTCGCCACCGCGATCGGCAACGCGGCCAAGATGGTGCGTGCCGACCTGACCCGGCGTATTGCCGAGGATCTCCTGAATTTCGAGGATGCCGCATGATTCGTTCGATCGTCACGGGTACGGGTTCGGCGCTTCCAACCCGGCGGGTGTCGAACGAGGACCTGGCGCAGGAGGTCGACACGTCCGACGAGTGGATCGTCGAGCGCACCGGCATCCGTTTCCGCCACATTGCGGGCCCCGAGGAAACGACCGCCACGCTGGCCGCCGACGCCGCCAAGGCCGCGATCGCGGCGGCGGGTCTCTCGGCGCAGGATATCGACCTGATCGTGCTGGCGACCGCCACTCCCGACCAGACCTTTCCCGCCACCGCCACCAAGGTCCAGACGATGCTGGGCATCGACGACTGCGTGGCGTTCGACGTCGCGGCGGTCTGCTCGGGCTTTCTCTACGCCGTTCAGGTCGCCGACGCGATGCTGCGCTCGGGCGTGCAGCGGCGCGCGCTGGTCATCGGTGCCGAGACCTTCAGCCGCATCCTCGACTGGGAGGACCGCACCACCTGCGTCCTGTTCGGCGACGGGGCGGGTGCGATGGTGCTGGAAGCGCGTGAGAGCGCGGATGCCGACGGACGAGGAATCCTGACGACCAAGCTCCATGCCGATGGGCGGCACAACGGCCTGCTCTATGTCGATGGCGGACCTTCGACCACCGGCACGGTCGGCAAACTTCGGATGAAGGGTCGCGAAGTCTTCCGCCATGCCGTCGTCAATCTGGCGCAGGTGATGGAAGAAGCGCTGCAACTGGCCGGGCTGTCCGCCGCCGATGTCGACTGGGTCGTGCCGCATCAAGCCAATGCCCGTATCCTCGACGCCACCGCGCGCAAGCTGAGTCTTCCCGCGGAGAAAGTCATCGTGACGGTCGATCGCCATGCCAATACCTCGGCAGCCTCGGTTCCGCTGGCGCTGGACACGGCGGTTCGGGACGGGCGCATTCGGGAAAATGATCTGATCGTTTTGGAGGCAATGGGTGGCGGCTTCACTTGGGGAGCGGCGGTAATCCGCTTTTGAGCAATCGATTTATATTAACCAAGATAAATCCCTTTCGGTCCCAATAGTCGATGTGTTAATCGGCTCTTTGCAAACCATTGGGGGATGGACATGACCAAAGCTGGAACTCTGACACGCGCCGACTTGGCGGAATCGCTGCATCAGGAAGTGGGCCTGTCCCGCTCCGATTCGGCGGACGTGGTCGAGCAGATTCTCGTCGAGATGTGCGAGGCCTTGGCGCGGGGTGAGAACGTCAAGATTTCCGGCTTTGGCACCTTCGTGCTGCGCGACAAGGGGGAGCGGATCGGCCGCAATCCCAAGACCGGGATCGAGGTGCCCATCGCACCCCGCCGCGTCCTGACCTTCCGCGCGAGCCAGATGATGCGCGATCGTATTGTCGCGGCGGGATAGGCCAGAGCGTCCCATCGACGGCGGCAAGTCCGATGGTGCGCTGCGCACCATCGGCGAGGTTGCGCGGGAAACCGGCGTGGCACAACATGTGCTACGCTATTGGGAAAGCCGTTTCCCGCAGCTTCGCCCGGTGCAGCGGGCGGGCAACCGGCGCTATTACCGCGCCGAAGACCTGACCCTGATCCGCCGCATCGATCACCTGCTCAACCAGCAGGCCTATACCATACGCGGCGTCCAACAACTGTTGGACAATGAGGCGCGGGCGAAAGACGACCCTGCGACCATGTTGCGCAACATCCGCGATTCGCTGGTCGAGGCGCTGGCCTGGGACGATCGGGCGGAACGGCGATAGGGCGGCGCGTGGCCTTCGACTTCGCTCAGGCTGAACGGCTGTGGGGAGTGGGTCCGGGCCTCAAACCCCGTTCAGGCGAAGGCTAGGCTGCAACCCCCCCTCAAGCGTGCTGAATCACCCCGCCCTGCGCGCCCAGCAGCAGATCCCGGCAGGCCCGGTTATAGGCATGGGCGCGCCACCAGAACCAACCGCCATTGCCGACGCCCCAGGCCGCCACGCCTAGCGCCGCCCAGGGCACCCCGCGTGCCGCCCGGCCACCGCGCGCGGCGATCCGACCGGCGGCCAGCCCGCCCTTGCCGATCCGCCGTGCGGTCTTGGCCAGCTTTCCCGCCGCGCGCGCCTGCGACAACAGGCCCGATCCGCCACGCAGATCGCCCAGGATCGCCGCCGGGCCGACAAAGCCCTTCAGCCTGGCTGCTATCTCCTGCGCCTCGATGGCCGCACCAGGCTCCAGTTGGCGCCGCTGCGCGCCGGTCAGGCCATAGGCATCGGCGATCTGGTCAATCGTTTCGGCCAGGCTTTCGGTACCGATGGTCAGCGCCTTCGCCCCGGCCTTCAGCGCGCGGCGGCGAATCAGCTTTTCATTGGCATCAAAAACGGCTTCGATCGCGGCGCGGTCCATGGTCAGTCCCTGTTCGGTCATGACCGTTGAAGCCCCGAAACGGCCCTCGGGTTCCGCCTTATCGTTCGCGGGTGGCGAGGAAGCGGACCTTGGGATAGCGATCGGCGACATAGCCGACTTCCCAGGCGCTCTTGGCAAGGAAGACGGGGTTGTCGTCGCGGTCCTTGGCCATGGCCGCGCGGTTCAGGTCCATGAACGCCTTCAGGTCGGCGGGATCGTCCGCCGCGATCCAGCGCGCGGTGTCGAACGGCGCAGGCTCCAGCCCCGCCGCGACCTTATATTCCGCATCCAGCCGCGACAGCAGCACGTCGAGCTGGAGCTGTCCGACGACGCCGATGATCCAGTTCGACCCGATCTCCGGGTAGAAGACCTGCGTCACGCCCTCCTCGGCCATGTCGTCCAGCGCCTTGCGAAGCTGCTTGGTCTTGGTCGGGTCCTTCAGCGCCACGCGGCGCAGGATTTCGGGCGCGAAATTGGGCAGGCCAGTGAAGCGGACATCGGCTCGCTCCGACAGGGTATCGCCCACCCGCAACGTGCCGTGATTGGGGATGCCGATGATGTCGCCCGGAAACGCCTCGTCCGCGACTTCGCGATTCTGCGCGAAGAACAGGATCGGCGAATGGACCGCGATCGGCTTGCCATGGCCCGTCGGCGTCAGCTTCATGCCGCGCTTGAAGGTGCCCGAGCACAGCCGCATGAACGCGATCCGGTCGCGATGCTGCGGGTCCATATTCGCCTGCACCTTGAACACGAAGCCGGTGACTTCCTTGTTCTCGGGCGAGACGGGGGCGGGCTCGGCAGGCTGCGGACGGGGCGGCGGTGCATGGCGGCTGAGTGCGTCGATCAGCTCGGCGACCCCGAAATCCTTCAGCGCGGAGCCGAAATAGACCGGCGTCAGGTCGCCGTTGCGATAGGCCTCGCCATCGAACGCGGCATAACCGGCCTGCGCCAGTTCCACCTCTTCGGCGATCTCGGCGGGCAGCGTCGGATCGGCGTCGACCTTGCCCAGAAAGGCGCGGCTGTCGCCTTCGGGACGGCTGACCTTGCCGGTGGTCAGGTCGAGAATCCCCTCGAACAGCCCGCCCATGCCGACCGGCCAGCTCATCGGCGCGACGTCGAGCGCCAATATGTCGGCGATCTCGTCGAGCAGCTCGAAAGGCGGCCGCCCCTCGCGATCCACCTTGTTGACGAAGGTGATGATCGGCACCGAGCGCAGGCGGCACACCTCGAACAGCTTGCGCGTCTGCGCCTCGATCCCGCGCGCGGCGTCGATGACCATGACGGCCGAATCGACCGCGGTCAGGGTGCGATAGGTATCCTCCGAGAAATCCTCGTGGCCCGGCGTGTCGAGCAGGTTGAAGGTCACGCCGTCCTTCTCGAACGTCATCACCGAGGAGGTAACCGAGATGCCGCGCTGCTGCTCGATCTTCATCCAGTCCGACCGCGCGCGCCGGTTCTGGCCCCGCGCCTTGACCTCGCCCGCCAGATGGATCGCGCCGCCGAAATAAAGCAGCTTTTCGGTCAGCGTCGTCTTGCCGGCGTCAGGGTGCGAGATGATCGCGAAGGTACGGCGGGGGGAGGTCATGGGCGGCTCTAAAACTGTCGGTGGTGATGTGGGCACGAATGTGCCCTGGCTACCCCTGAAGAATAGCGGATCGGCACGCCATAACCGCTCCGACGCCCTCTGTCGCAGGAAATCGCTGGATCACTGGTTGGGCGGCTTCACTCGCCAACCGATAGCGTCATGCCCGCCCGTGCGGCATGCGCTCCATCGCAGCCAAATGTATTAATCATGGGGTGCGCCAGCGCACCCCGACATCGCTCCCGTCCGCGTGCATTCTGATCGCACACATTTGGAAATAATCGGAAGGAAGCAATTATGGTCGAGAACGGCATAAGTTTGGCCGTAGCTTGGACGATCGTACAGGTAACAAGGCAGATTCCCGATATCGTGTGGGTCTTTCGATGCCCTGCGACAAGCAAACGATATGTTACCCCGTCGAGGCCTCTTGCTTGTTCGAGTTCGGTGCAGGGAGGGCGGCGATAGGCCATACTGCCTACCGCCCCCTTACCCCGCCAGCGTCACCGTCATCTGCATGACCTTCTCGCCCCCGACCGGCACGACGAAGACGCCGGGCTTGTCGGTGAACTCGCCGTCAAAGCCTTCCGGGTCGGCGATGCCGTGCCACGGCTCGACACAGACATAGGCGGCACCCGGCTTGGTCCAGATGCCGAGCTTGGGCGTGTCGGGGAAGGCGATGCGCAGTCGCGGCGCGCCTTCGGCGCCATAGGTCAGGGACTGGCTCTCGACCGGGTCCCAGACCAGCGCATCCTCGGTGAAGAGCTCGTCCGCCAGATGCAGCACACGCCCGTCGAGCGGGCTGTCGCGGCGGTCCTCGGCGATCAGGCCATCCGGCGCAATCTTGCGCAGGCGGGCGGGCTCGTCATGCTCGAAGACGATGCGGTGCTCGGCGCGCGCTTGTCCGTAAGGCAGCGGCCAGGCGAAGGCGGGGTGGAAGCCGAAGCTGGCGGGCATCGGCACCTCGCCCCGGTTGAGGACGCGGATTTCCATCACCAGCGTCGCTTCTTCCAATCGGAACTCCGCCTCCAGCCGGAAGGCGAAGGGATGGGAGGTCCGCGTCGCCTCGCTGTCGCCCAGCGAGAAGATGGCGCGGGTGGCTTCGTGCGTCACCAGCTCGAAGGTCGAGTGGCGGGCGAAGCCGTGCTTGGCCATCGGATAATGCTGGCCGTCCAGGCGGATGCCGTCGCGGGTCACGCCGATCACCGGGAACAGGAGCGGCGCGCGGCCGGTCCAGAAGGCCGGGTCCGCGTTCGTCATCAGCTCGCGGCCCTCGGCGTCCTTCAGCGAGGACAGCTCCGCGCCGAACGGATTGATCGCCGCTGACAGATGGTCGTTGGCGATGCGGACCCAGTTTTCCTCATTAGCCACGGAGTTGCGCTCCCTGTTTGGTGGCCGCCGCGACGATCTTGTCGGCGATGGCCTTGAGTTCCTCGTCGGTGAAGCTCTTCTGCGCCGGTTGCAGCAGGACCTCGACCGCAACCGACTTGTGGCCCTCCGGCACGCCCTGCCCGGCAAACACATCGAAGACGCGCGCGGCGGTGATCGCGGCCTTGTCCGCGCCGCGCACCGCCTTGATCAGCATGTCGGCGGCGAGGGTTTCGGGCACTAGGAAAGCGAAGTCACGCTTTACCGACTGCAACGCTGGGGGCGTATAGGCGGGCCGCATGAAGCCGGCCGCCCGCTTGGGCGGAATCGCGTCGAGATAGAGCTCGACCGCCGCCACCGCACCGTCCAGATCGAACGCCTTCAGCACCGAGGGGTGGACCATGCCGAACGCGGCCAGCACCGTCTTCGGCCCCAGCCGCAACGTCCCCGACTGGCCGGGATGCCAGGCGTCGCCCGCCTCGCCCATCACCTGCAAGTTATCCACAGGCGCACCGGCCTGGGCAAGCAGCGCGATTGCCTCGGCCTTGGCGTCATAGGCGTCATAGCCTTGCGCCTTGCCCGTGCGCCAGTTGCGGGGTGTCTTGTCGCCCGCCAGCACCACGCCCAGCGTCGGCCGCTCGGCCTCTTCCAGATAGCGACGGCCGATTTCGAACAGGCGCACCGAGGTCGCGCCACGCTTGATGTTGCGCTCGGTCGCGGCGAGCAGGCCGGGGAGGAGCGAGGGCCGCATGACCTTCAGATCCTCGCTGATCGGGTTGGCCAGGGTGAAGGCCCCGCCACCGAAGGGCGCGGCCTGCGCCTCGCTGATGAAGCTCCACGTCACCGCTTCGTCCAGACCGCGCGCGGCGGCGGCGCGGCGGGCGCGACGTTCCAGCTTCTGCTGCGGCGTGGCGGTGGGACGCGCGACGCCGGGGGCACGGGGGAGCGCGACCGGGGGAACATGGTCGATCCCCTCGATACGGATCACTTCCTCGACCAGATCGGCGGGGCCGTCCACGTCGCGGCGCCAGCTGGGAACAATAAACTGGCTCGGTGCCAACTCACCGCTTTTCTTAATGAGCGGTCCTGCCATATCTTGTTGGAAACCCAAGGACTCCAAGATTGCCTTCTGCCGATCCCAAGGAACGGCCAAACCACCCAATGTTTCGGCAAGCTTGGGATCATAGGCGATCGTACGCTTTGAGACGGGCGGCTCACCGGCCCGCGTCACGCCACTGGCCGTGCCGCCGCAATATTCCAGAACGAGGAAGGTCGCGATGGCCAGGCCGTCGTCCAGAAAGGCCGGGTCCACCCCGCGCTCGAACCGGGTCCGTGCGTCGGAGGTCAGGCCAAGCTTCTGGCCCGTCCGCGCGATCGCCTCGGGCGCGAAATAGGCGCATTCGATGATGACGTCGGTGGTCGTCTCCGACACCCCCGAATGCTCGCCGCCCATGATGCCGCCGATATCGTGCACACCCGCCTCGTCGGCGATGACGGTCATGCCCTCGGACAGGGTATAAGTTTTGCCGTTGAGCGCCTCGACCGTCTCGCCTTCGCGGGCTTTCCGCGCGACCAGACCGCCCGTCAGCTTGGCCTTGTCATAGACGTGCAAGGGGCGACCGAGATCGACCGTCATGTAATTGGTGATGTCGACCAGGGCCGAAATCGGCTTCTGCCCGATCGCGGTCAGGCGCTGGCGCATCCATTCGGGGGCCTCGCCATTGGTCAGACCCGACACGGCTTGTGCATAGAAGGCCGGGCAGCCCTCGGCGTCCTCGATGCGGACATCGGGACCGGCCCCCTCCCCCTTCACCTCAGGCACGGTCGGCGCGATCAGCGTGCCCAGGCCAGCCGCAGCGAGATCGCGCGCGATGCCATGGACGCCCATGCAGTCCTGCCGGTTGGGCGTGATCGACACGTCGATGACGGGATCGTTGAGCCCGGCATAGTCCGGGAAAGAGGTGCCCACGACCGCATCCTCGGGCAGTTCGATGATGCCGTCATGGCCCTCGCCGATCTGCAACTCGCGCGCCGAGCACATCATGCCGTTCGACTCGACACCGCGAATGGCAGCGACCTTCAGCGTGACGTCGAGACCAGGGACATAGGCCCCCGGCGCGCCGAACACGCCGACCAGCCCGGCACGGGCGTTGGGCGCACCGCACACGACCTGCATCGGGCCATCGCCCGCGTCGACCGACAGCACCTGCAGCTTGTCCGCCTGCGGATGCCGCTCCGCCGACAGGATGCGCGCGACGCGGAAGGACGCCAGCGCCTCGCCCGGATTGTGGACGCCTTCGACCTCCAGGCCGATACGGGTCAGCCCCTCGACGATGGCGTCGAGCGAGGCGTCGGTGTCCAGATGGCTCTTCAGCCAGCCCAGGGTGAACTTCATGCGCCGACTCCTCCCGACAGCGTGGGTACGTCGAGGCTCGCGAACCCGTAATGCTTCAACCAGCGGATATCGCCGTCGAAGAACGCCCGCAGATCGTCCATCCCATATTTCAGCATGGCGAGGCGGTCGATGCCGCAGCCGAAGGCGAAGCCCTGCCACTCATTGGGATCGAGCCCGCAGGCCTCGATGACCTTGGGGTGGACCATGCCGGAGCCCAATACTTCCATCCAGCCGCCGCCCGAGCCGCCGATGACGCGCTTGCCCTTCTCGATGGTGTAGCCGACATCGACCTCGGCCGACGGCTCGGTGAAGGGGAAATAGCTGGGGCGCAGGCGCAGCACGATATCGTCGCGCTCGAAGAAGGCCTTGAGGAAGGTCTCCAGCGTCCATTTGAGATGGCCGAGCGTGATGCCCTTGTCGATCACCAGCCCCTCGACCTGGTGGAACATCGGCGTATGGGTCGCATCCGAATCGGAGCGATAGGTGCGGCCCGGCGCGATGATGCGGATCGGTGGCTTCTGATCCAGCATCGTGCGGATCTGCACTGGCGAGGTGTGGGTACGCAGGACGCGGCGCACCGTGCGCTCGTCGCCGCCCGGCTCGACCCCCGCCAGATAGAAGGTGTCGTGCATCGCGCGCGCCGGATGCGTCTCCGGGATGTTGAGCGCGGTGAAATTGTGCCAGTCGGTCTCCACCTCCGGGCCCGTCGCGACCGCGAAGCCCAGATCGGCGAAGATTTCCGCCAGTTCGTCCATCACCTGGGACACCGGGTGGACGGTGCCGAAGCCGCTGGTCTCGACCGGCAGGGTCATGTCCAGCCGCTCGGAGGCGAGGCGCGCGTCGAGCGCCGCCTGTTCCAGCGCCGCCTTGCGGGTGGCCAGCGCCTCGGTGACGGCCTCGCGCAGACCATGGATGCGCGGCCCCTCGACCTGGCGTTCCTCGGGGCTCATCTTGCCCAGCGTCTTGAGCAGCTGGGTGATGCGGCCCTGCTTGCCCAGTGCATCGACGCGCACCGTCTCCAGCGCGTCCAACGCGGGCGCGGCGGCGATGGCGGTCAGCAGATGCTCGCGCATATGGTCTAGTTCGTTGCTCACTCTTCACTCCGTCGGCCGCGTGATCCGCCCCAATGGGGGTGAACCGGGCCGGTTTGCGGGATTGCCCCCGCCGTAGCGGTTAGGAGCGGCCGGGATCAATCCTTCTGACGGTCGCCCATGCCGGACGCATGACGAAACCGGCGCGGTCGCGGTAAAAAATCATACCTCTAGCGAAACAAAAGGGTAACCTATCGTCTATTAGGGCGAGCGCGTGTCGGCCGTGGGGCTTGGACACGAGCGGGGGCCGGAATGATCATTTTGGATATCGCCAGCCTTCAGGTGGTGGCGGCACTGGGCAGCATCCTGTCCGGACTGATCCATTTCTTTCCGGGCATGGTCAGCCGTGATCCGGGGCGCTGGCCCTATTGGTGGGGATCGGGCAAGATCCTGATCGGCGTGACCAATGCCGCCGGCCTGTGCTTCGACGGCACCCGGCTTGCCATGCCCGAGCGGATCACCGATCTCTGCCTGCTGGTCGGCCTGTGCCTGTGCGTGACCGGCCTGTCGATCTTCACGCGACGGCGTTTGCCATCGGCTCTGATGGTTCTCTTGGCGGGCATGTTGACGTTCAGCGTGCTGCTGTTGCTGCTCGGCGATCGCGACCTGCGATTGCCGCTGGTCGTCCTGGGCGGCACGCGCACGGTGTTCAATTTCGCCGCCGCCTGGCTGCTGATCGGCATCGCACGCACCGAAAGGCTGCGCACCGCCTGGATCATGGGCCTGTTGTTCGCCGGATCGGTGCCGCTGTTCCTGGTGCGAACCGCTTTGCTGCTGGTGTCCTGGAGCGACCCGAGCTGGGGAGCGACCGCGCAATGGACCGCCGACTGGAGCGTCGGGATCGCGATCATCCTGGTTTCGCTCAGCCATTTCGCGCTGCTGCTGATCGATGCGGAGCGGGTGCAGCGCTCTCTGGGCGAGCAGGCCGGGCGGGATCACCTGACCGGGGCGCTCAACCGGTTCGGGATGGGGCGGATCGAGTCGGAGCTGCGCGGCATGGTGACGCTGCTGCTGATCGATATCGACCGGTTCAAGGCGCTGAACGATGGACAGGGTCATGCGGCGGGCGACGCGGCACTGCGGATACTGGCCGATCTGGCGCAGCGCGAAATGGGGACGGGCGGGACCCTGGTACGGATCGGGGGCGATGAATTCCTCTGCATCCTGCCCGATCAGGACGAGGCGACGGCGCGATCGATCGCGACCCGGCTGGCGCATCGTTTTGATCAGGCGATGGTTGCCCTGACCACGGGGCCCGGCCATCCGTCACTCAGCATCGGCCTGTCGCGCGGGCGCGTCCATGGCGATCTCGGCGCGCTGATCGAACAGGCGGATGCGGCGATGTACGCGATCAAGCGCGTTCGCCATGCGGGCCGCCCGGCCGCCCATGCGGCGTGACCGGGCCGGTGACGGCGGCGGAGCCGCGCCCCGCCGCCGCGTGGCTTATACCGCCTTGGCCGAGCCCGGCGTGTTGACGCCCATCGACTGGAGGTAGCGCTTGATGTTGCGCGCCGCCTGACGGAGCCGCTGTTCGTTCTCGACCAGCGCGATGCGGACGAAGCCTTCGCCATTCTCGCCGTAACCGACGCCTGGCGCGACCGCGACCTTGGCCTCGGTCAACAACTGCTTGGAGAATTCCAGGCTACCGAGATGCGCCAGAGCGGGGGGCAGCGGCGCCCAGGCGAACATCGACGCCTTGGGGCTGGGAATATCCCACCCCGCCCGGCCGAAGCTCTCGACCAGCACGTCGCGGCGCTTGTGGTATAGCTGGCGGTTCTTCTCGACAATGTCCTGCGGCCCGTTGAGGGCCGCACAGGCGGCCGCCTGGATGGGGGTGAAGGCGCCATAGTCGAGATAGGACTTCACCCGCGTCATCGCCGCGATCAGCTTCCGGTTGCCGACCGCGAAACCGATCCGCCAACCCGCCATCGAATAGGTCTTGGACAGCGAGGTGAACTCGACCGCGACGTCCTTGCCGCCCTTGACCTGGAGGATCGAAGGCGTCGGGTTGCCGTCATAATAAAGCTCGGAATAGGCGAGGTCGCTCAGCACCCACAGCTCATGCTTTTTCGCGAACGCCACGAGTCGCTCGTAGAATGCCAGGTCCACCGTCTCGGCGGTCGGGTTGGACGGATAGTTGACCACCAGCACCGAGGGGCGCGGCACGGTGAAGTGCATCGCCCGCTCCAGGCTCTCGAAATAGGCCTCGTCCGGCGTCGTCGGCACCGCGCGGATCGTCGCGCCCGCGATGATGAAGCCGAAGGTGTGGATCGGATAGGAGGGGTTGGGCGCCAGGATCACGTCGCCGGGCGCGGTGATCGCGGTCGCCAGCGACGCCAGCCCTTCCTTCGAGCCCATGGTGACGACCACCTCGGTCTCCGGATCGAGATCGACGCCGAAGCGGCGGCCATAATAGTTCGCCTGAGCGCGGCGCAGGCCCGGAATACCCTTGGACTGGGAATAGCCGTGGGCATCGGGCTTCTGGATCACCTCGATCAGCTTTTCGAGGACGTGAGGCGGCGGCGGCAGGTCGGGATTGCCCATGCCCAGATCGATGATGTCCTCGCCGCCCGCACGCGCCGCTGCCCGCATCGCGTTGACTTCGGCGATGACATAGGGCGGCAGGCGCTTGATGCGGTAGAACTCTTCGGACATGGGTCCCTCTGTGTAACGATATGGGACCCGGACCTTAGCGTCTTTCGTTTGCCAACGCGACCCGACATGACGGCGCAATATCCTGACGCTAACATGGCCTGAAAAGCACGAGAGGATGTTATGACGGCCCGCCCCGCGACCGCCCCGACCCTGCCCACGCTGGAGGAGTTGCAGCACTGGACCTGGGTGATGGGTCGGGCGCAGCAGATGATGATGGAGGCCGCGCTGTCGCCCCCGCCCGAGGGGGTGCCGGTGGTGCCGGGCTTCAACGACCCCGCCACGATGGAGCGGGTGCGTGACTTCTGGTCCGATTCGATGAAGCTGTGGCAGCGCTTCGTCGACCCCGCCGCCGAGCCGAGTGCGCCCCCCAAGCCCGACCGCCGGTTCAAGGCCGAACAGTGGCAGTCGCCGCTCTTCGACTGGATACGGCAAAGCTATCAGGTCATCTCCGACCATATGCTGCGCGGCGTCGATGCGCTGGAGGGGGTGGACCCCAAACAGAAGGAGCAGATCCGCTTCGCCGCGCAGGCCTTTGTCGACGCGATGAGCCCGACCAACTTCCCCGCGACCAACCCGGAGGTGCTCGACAAGATCGTCGAGACGCGCGGCGAGAATCTGCTCAAGGGCCTTCAGAACATGCTCGCCGATCTGGGGCGCGGGCAGCTGACGCACAGCGATTCGCGTGCGTTCGAGGTCGGTCGCAACCTCGCCGCGACGCCCGGCAAGGTGGTGAAGCGGACCGACCTGTACGAACTGATCCACTATACCCCCGCCACCGAACGGGTGGCGGCGGTGCCGATCGTCATCTTTCCGCCTTGGATCAACCGCTTCTACATCCTCGACCTCGCGCCCGAGAAAAGCCTGATCAAATGGCTGGTCGATCAGGGCTTCAGCGTATTCATGGTGTCGTGGAAGTCCGCCGACGCGACGATGAAGGACGTGATCTGGGACGATTACGTCACCGCGCAGGTCGATGCGGTCGACACCGTGCGCGATCTGCTGTCGGTCGATTCGGTCCACACCGTCGGTTACTGCGTGGCGGGTACGACGCTGGCCGCCACGCTCGCCCTGCTGTCGGCGAAGGGAGATGCCGCCAAGATCGCCAGCGCGACCTTCTTCACCGCACAGGTGGATTTCTCGAAGGCGGGCGAGCTGCTCCACTTCGTCGACGACGAACAACTCAAGATGATCGCCGCGCTGTCGCCCGAGGGCTATCTCGACGGGCGCTATCTGGCGATGACCTTCAACCTGTTGCGCGGGCGCGACCTGATCTGGAATTACGTCACCAACAACTATCTGTTGGGGCGCGATTATGTGCCGTTCGACCTGCTCCACTGGAATGGCGACGTCACCAACCTGCCCGCCAAATGGCACCTCAGCTATCTGACCGACCTGTACCGCGACAATCGGCTGATGACGCCGGGCGCGATGGCGGTGGCGGGCGTGCCGCTCGATCTGACCCAGGTCGCCACCCCCGCCTATGTCCAGGCGGGGCGCGAGGATCATATCGCCCCGCCCGAAAGCGTGTGGAAGATCACCGAGGCCTTTGCCGGACCGCTTCGCTTCGTACTGGCGGGATCGGGCCATATCGCGGGCGTGGTGAACCCGCCTGCTGCCGGCAAATATCAATATTGGACCAACGACGCGCCCGCCGCGACGCTGGCCGACTTCGTCGCTGGCGCGAAGGAGACGAAGGGCAGTTGGTGGCCCGACTGGGCGAACTGGCTGCGCGAACGCGATGCCGCCACTGTGGCCGTCATGGGCGCGCGCATACCCGGCCAAGGTGCGCTGCCCGCCCTGGACGACGCGCCGGGACGCTATGTCCGACAGCGCTGACGGCTGATTTGCTGCACTGCACAATGGACTTGATTTGAAATCCCCGAATCGCTATTGTGCAGCGCAACAAATCGGGAGAGCGCCGTTGGATAAGACCAAGCCGACCGTTACCGCTGGCAAGCCGGCGGCCAAACCGCGTCGCGCGACCAAGCCGGTCGCCGCCAAGACGCTGCCCGGCCTCCCCTCCGATCCTACGCCAGCCGCCAAGCCGCTGGCTGTCGAAGCGCCCGCTTCGGTCAGCCCGAGCCTGCCGCTGAGCCAGCCGACCAAGGTCGAGGCGGTGGCCGAAAAGCCTGCCGCGCCGGTGGTGGCGAAGGTCGCGGAGCCCGCTCCGGCGGCGCCCAAGCCCGTAAAGGCCGCCGCGCCCAAGCCCGCCCCGAAGCCGCCCGTACCGAAACCGGTGGCCGCGACGCCCGCGCCGCAAGCCGAACCGGTCGAGGCGCCCGAGCCGGCCCCAGCACCGGTGGCCGAGACCCCGAAATTTTCTTCCCCGACCGCCGCGGTTTCGGCGGACTCAAAGCCCAAGGATATCATCATGGAAGCCACGAGCACCATCGAGAATGCCGCCCAGGATACCGCCGCCAAGACCCAGGCGTTTTTCGGCGACGCCCAGGCCCGCACCCAGGCCACCATGGAGAAGAGCGCCAAGCTGTTCGAAGACATGATCGCCTTCAACAAGGGCAATCTGGAAGCCGTCGTCGAATCGTCGAAGATCGCCGCCAAGGGCGCCGAGACGCTGGGCCAGGGTGCGGCCGACTATGCCAAGCGCTCGTTCGAGACCGCGACCCAGACGCTGCAGACGTTGTCGTCGGTCAAGTCGCCGACCGAGTTCCTGAAGCTCCAGTCGGACTTCGCCCGCTCGGCCTTCGACTCGATGGTCGCCGAGACCTCGCGCTCGACCGAGCATCTGATGAAGCTGGCCGGCGAAGTCGCCCAGCCGCTGAGCAACCGCTTCGCGGTCGCCGCCGAGAAGATGAAGACCGTCGCGTAATTCGCTGACGGGGTCCTTTCACGGGACAGGAAGGGCGGTCACTTCGGTGGCCGCCCTTTTCGTGGGTTTAGATGATTCGGCGGGTGCGTCGCCTGCGGCCTGCCCTCCCCCATCCCCTCCCGCCTGCGGGAGGGGCGTGTTGTTTGGCAAATGTGGGGCTCCCACGCGGGCCTCTGGCCGCTCCCCTCCCGCAAGCGGGAGGGGATGGGGGAGGGTCAAGGTGTCTCACCGAGACCGACGTCCCCACTGGCGCCCCGCCCCCACACCCCCTATCTTGCCCCCATGTCGTTCTTCGGCCGCTTCTCCCCCGTCCGCGCCATTCGCGACCTGCGTTTCTTCCTGGCGCAGCGCCAGCCCTATGAACTCGTCTTCCTGATGATCGCGATGGGGATCACGGGCTTCTTCATCTACGCCTTCGCGCGCAACGACTATGTGCCGGTGCCGTACAAGCCCGACATCGTCTATGTCGAACAATGGCGCGCCGACCGCACCGATGCGGAGATCAAGGCGCAGCAGAAGATCGACTATGTGAAGAAGAAGGAACGGCTGGCCGAGGAGAAGGCCGCCAGGGACCAGCGGCAGGCCGAGTTCAAGAAGGTCGACGACGCGCTGGACAAGTGGGGCCTCTGACCGATCATCGCTGGATGGGCGTGGCGCTGGCGCTGGCGGATCGCGGCGTCGGGCGGACCGCGCCCAATCCCAATGTCGGCTGCGTACTGGTGCGGGACGGCCGGGTGATCGGGCGCGGCTGGACGCAAGCAGGCGGCCGCCCCCATGCCGAGGCGATGGCACTGGCCCAGGCGGGCGAGGCGGCGCGCGGGGCCACCGCCTATGTCACGCTGGAGCCCTGCGCCCATGTCTCGCCGCGCGGACCCGCCTGTAGCGACTTGCTGATCGCCGCCGGGGTTGCGCGCATCGTCGCTGCGATGGGCGATCCCGACCCGCGCACCGATGGCATCGGCTTTGCCCGTATCCGCGCCGCCGGGATCGCGGTGACGACGGGCGTGCGCGAGGCGGAGGCGCGCGCGATGATCGCAGGCTTCCTGACCCGCCGGGCCAAGGGCCGCCCGTTCGTGACGCTGAAGCTCGCCACCTCGCTCGATGGGAAGATCGCCCGGCCCGATGGCGAGAGTCGCTGGATCACCGGCCCCGGGGCCCGCGCCCATACCCATCTGGAGCGCAGCCGCCATGAGGCGATCCTGGTCGGGCGCGGTACGCTAGAGGCCGATTCGCCCAGGCTCGACGTCCGCCTGCCCGGCCTGGAGGATCGCTCCCCCCGCCGCATCCTGCTCTCGCGCACGCCCGCGTCGGGCTGGGAAACCATTGCCTCGCCCCAGGCCATCGCCGACCTGCCCGGCGTCGACCGGTTGATGGTCGAGGGCGGCGCGCAGACCGCCTCCGCCTTTCTCGCCGCCGATCTGGTCGACCGGCTGCTGCTCTACCGCGCGCCCATCCTGATCGGCGAGGGGCGGGCGGCGATCGGCGACATCGGCCTGGCCCGCCTCGCCGATGCGCATGGGCGCTGGCACCTGACGGATTCGCGGATGCTTGGCAGCGACCGGTTGGAGGTCTACGAGCGCGACTGATATGTTTACCGGGATCGTCACCGACATCGGCTCCGTCACCGCCGTGGAAACGCGCGGCGACACGCGAGTCGTCATCGCCACCGCCTATGATACAGGCACCGTCGACCTGGGCGCGTCGATCGCCTGTTCGGGCGTCTGCCTGACCGTGGTCGAGAAGGGCCCCGACTGGTTCGCGGTCGACGTCTCCGCCGAGACGATCAGCCGCACCGCCGACCAATGGACGAGCGGCCAGCGGCTGAACCTGGAACGCGCGATGAAGCTGGGCGACGAGCTGGGCGGCCATATCGTCACCGGCCATGTCGACGGCGTCGGCACCGTCGTGTCGGTTGCGGAGGAAGGGGGATCGCACCGCGTCTTCGTGACCGTTCCGTCCGACCTCGCCCCATTCATGGCGACCAAGGGATCGGTGACGGTCGACGGCGTCTCGCTGACCGTCAACAGTGTGGAAGACACCGCCGACGGCACGGTCATCGGCCTGAACATCATCCCGCACACCGCCGCCGTCACCACGCTGGGCGGCATCACCCAGGGCCAGCGCGTCAATATCGAGATCGACGTGCTCGCCCGTTACCTGCAGCGCATGGAGCATTATCGTGGCCGCTAACCCCGACGCCTTGGCCGGTCTGCGGCGTGGGTTTCTCTCCAGCCCCGAAGAGATCATCGACGAGGCGCGCAACGGCCGCATGTTCATCCTGGTCGATGACGAGGACCGGGAGAATGAAGGCGATCTGGTCATCCCCGCCCAGATGGCGACGCCCGAAAAGGTCAACTTCATGGCGCGGCACGGTCGCGGCCTGATCTGCCTGGCCATGACGCGCGAGCGGGTCGACACGCTCGGCCTGCCGCTGATGAGCCCGAAGAACGGGACGCGGCACGAAACCGCCTTCACGATCTCGATCGAGGCGAAGGAAGGCGTGACCACCGGCATCTCCGCCGCCGACCGCGCGCGGACCATCGCGGTGGCGATCGACTCGAGCCACGGCGCCGATGCGCTGGTGACGCCGGGCCATGTCTTCCCGCTGGTGGCGCGCGATGGCGGCGTGCTGGTGCGCGCCGGACATACCGAGGCGGCGGTCGATGTCGCGCGGTTGGCGGGCCTCAACCCCTCGGGCGTGATCTGCGAGATCATGAACGAGGACGGGACGATGGCGCGGATGGACGACCTCGTCTCCTTCGCACAGCTCCACAATCTGAAGATCGGTACGATCCGCGACCTGATCGCCTATCGCCGCCGCTACGACCATCTGGTCGAGTTGCAGTCCGAAGCCACGTTCGAGAGCGAATGGGGCGGCACCTGGACCGCGCGCGCCTATCGCAACAAGGCGACCGGCACCGAGCAGGTGGCGCTGGTCAAGGGCAGGCTCGACACCGACAAGCCCGTGCTGGTGCGGATGCACGCGCTGTCGCCCTTTGCCGATGTGTTCGGCGAGGCGGGCGCACGTGGGGCCTTGCTCGCCAAGTCGATGAAGATGATCGCCGAGGAGGGCTCGGGCGTCATCGTCGTCATCAACCGTCCGCGCTCCGACGCCTTCACCACCGCCGTCCGCCTGAAGGCCGGCGAGGAGGTGCAGATCGATATGGAGGAACTGCGCGATTACGGCGTCGGCGCGATGATCCTGGCCGAGCTGGGCGTGCAGGACATGGTGCTGCTGACCAACACCCATCACACGCTGATCGGCCTCGACGGCTATGGCCTGTCGATCGTCGGCGAACGTCGCATCGAGAATTTTGAGGGAGACGCCTGATGGCGCATGTGTTGATCGTCGAGGCGCGCTTCTACGAGCATCTGAACGACCTGCTCCTGTCGGGCGCGCGCGCCGCGATCGAGGAGGCGGGCCACAGCCATGAGACGATCACCGTCCCCGGCGCGCTGGAAATCCCCGGTGCGGTGGCGATGGCGGCGGACACCGGCCGCTATGACGCGTTCGTCGCGATCGGCGTGGTGATCCGGGGCGAAACCTATCATTTCGAGATCGTCTCGAACGAAAGCGCGCGTGGCCTCATGGCGCTGACCATGGACGGGCTGCCCATCGGCAACGGCATCATCACCACCGAGAATGAGGCGCAGGCGCTGACCCGCGCCAAGCCGGACGAGAAGAACAAGGGCGGCGAGGCGGCCAAGGCGGCGCTCGCCATGCTGGCACTGAAGGGCCGGTTCGGATGACCTCCCCCGTCCTCCAGACCGAGCGGCTGATCCTCCGGGTGCCATCGGCGGAGGATTTCGGGGCCTGGGCGGCCTTTCATGCCGAGGAGGACACGATGCGTTTCCTCGGTGGCGTACAGGCCCGTGGGCTGGCGTGGCGTTATCTCTGCACCATGGTCGGCGCGTGGAGCGTACGCGGCTTCGCCATGTTCTCGGTGATCGAGCGCGACACCGGCCGCTGGGTCGGGCGGATCGGCCCCTGGCAGCCGGAAGGCTGGCCGGGGCGCGAGGTGGCCTGGGGCGTGGCGCGCGAATTCGCCGGGCGCGGCTATGCCTATGAAGCGGCGTGCGCGGCGATGGACTATGCGGTCGATGTTCTCGGCTGGGACCATGTGATCCACACCATCGACCCGGAGAATTACGGCTCGATCAAGCTGGCGCAGCGGCTGGGCGCGGTGAACGAGGGGCCGGTGAGCCTGCCCGCGCCGCTGGAGAGTTTCCGCGTCGACGCCTGGGGCCAGAGCGCCGACCAGTGGCGCGCGCGGCGGGGACGCGCTGCGGAATGACCGACATGCCGCCCACCCGCTTTCGCGTCGTCGAGCGGGGTCGGCGGCTGGAGGTGATCGACACCCAGGCGGGCAAGGCGGCGCCCGGCCGTCGCGCGGAGACACCGCGCCTAGTGTTGGATCTGGGCAAGCCTCGATTCCGCCTGCTGGAGAAGCTGCGCTTCGATGGCGGCGGGGCGTGGACGACCAGCGGCTTCTACGATGCGAGAGGCCCGCGTACCCTGACGCTCGATGCGGGAGCGATGCGGATGCTGCGCTATGCGGCAGCCGGGCTGGTGGCGGTGGTGATCGTCTGGCTGTTGCTGGCGATGGCCATCCCCGTCCTGTGGGGCGTACCGATGCTTCTCCTCAATCCCAAGGCGCGCGAGACGATCCGGAACCGGGTGACGGCGGGGCTCGATGGGTTGGATAGCCCGAGATGATCCTGGCCCCCGTTCGCGAAAAGCGGAGATAGGCGGGCCCATCCCACCGCCCCGTTTGCGCTGAGCGAAGTCGAAGCGCCCGCCTGGCGCCAGGCGGGATCGACATTCCAATATGCCCTTCTTTTCCCTCGCCCCTCTCTGAGGGGAGAGGGTTGCGCAGACTTGGTCTTTGCGGGAGCAAAGGCTTGGTCGGAGCTGGGTGAGGGGTGCTGCGCTCGAAGAGCGCGCGAGCCTGCGGGCTCGCTCACCCCCTCACCCAAGCTACGCTAGCCAGCAAGGCTGGCAAGCTTCCCTAACCCTCTCCCCTATCCAGGGGAGAGGGAAGAAGAAGGAGCAGCATGAATGCCGATTGGCCTTAGCGGACAGGGAGTGCCGTGGCCTTCGACTTCGTTCAGGCTGAACGGAGGTGGGGGGAAGGCGCACCCTACCCCGACCCCTTACTTCACGCCGCGCGGGCCTGCTCGTCGAGCGTCGGGTAATCGATATACCCCTCCGGTCCCTGGCTGTACCAGGTCTTCATGTCGCTCTGGTTGAGCGGCGCATCGGTGCGCAGCCGCTCGGGCAGGTCGGGATTGGCCAAAAAGGTCCGGCCGAACGCGATGCCGTCCGCTACACCCGAATCGAGCGCGGCTTGCGCCTTGGCCCGGCTGTCGAAATCGCTGTTGAGGATCAGCGGGCCCTGGAAGACCTCACGAATCTGCGGCGACAGCTTGGGCACGTCGGTCGCGCCGTAAGTGCCGTCCGGCCCGATCTCGCGCAGTTCCAGGAAGGCGATACCCAGGTCCGACAGCATCTTGGCGGCTGGCACGAAGACCGAGGCCGGATCGCTGTCGTCCACGCCCTGGCTGTCTCCATTGGGCGAGAGGCGTACCGCGACCCGCTCCTTGCCCGCGACCGCGATCACCCGCTCGGTGATCTCGCGGAGCAGGCGGATTCGGTTCTCCGGCGAGCCGCCATATTCGTCGGTACGGTGATTGGCCCCGTCACGCAGGAATTCGTCGATCAGATAGCCGTTGGCGGCATGGATCTGCACCCCGTCGAACCCGGCCGCGAGCGCGTTGCGCGTCGCCCGTTCGTAATCGTCGAGCAGACGCGGGATTTCCGAGAGTTCGAGCGGGCGGGCCGTCTCGAAATCCTGCTTGCCCTCGAAGGTATGCGCCTGTCCCTCGGTCCGCGTCGCCGAGGAGGACACCGGCTGCATCCCCGTCACCGAGCTGTGCACCTGGCGGCCCATATGCCAGAGCTGGGCGACGATCCGGCCGCCCGCCTTGTGCACGGCGTCGGTCACCGGCTTCCACGCCGCCACCTGCTCATCGGTCCACAGGCCCGGCGCATAAGGCCAGCCCAGCCCCTCGCGGCTGATGCCCGTGGCTTCGGAGATGATCAGCCCCGCACTCGCGCGCTGGGCATAATATTGCGCCATGATCGGCGTCGGCACCGCCTCGCGCGTGGCCCGCGCGCGGGTCAGCGGTGCCATCAGGATACGGTTGGGGGCGTGAATGGCGCCCAGATCGATGGGATCGAACAGCGTTGGCATCAAAATGCAATCCTTCTGCGGCCTTTCTGGCCTGACGCAACGCAGATAGGGCGTTAAGGGGGCCCATGCCCGTGTCCGCCCCCCCAAGAAAAACTGAGCCGACGCAAAGCGATCGTCTGTCGGACCGGGTCGGGCCCAATGCGACGCCGCCGCTGGCCTTCGCCGCGGTCATCCTGGCCAATGTCGCGCTGGCGTTCGGGCCGCTGTTCGTGCGGATGGCGGATGTCGGGCCGGTCGCCTCGGCCTTTTGGCGGATCATGCTGGCGGTGCCGGTCCTGATCCTGGTCGCACTGCTCGGCCCCGCCCGGCCCCGCGCGCCGGGCAAGGGGCAGATGGGCCTGTGGATGCTGTTGCTGGTCGGCGGCATCGCCTTTGCCGGCGATCTGGGCGCCTGGCATATCGGCATCCGCCAGACGACGATGGCCAATGCCACGCTGTTCGGCAATTCGGCGACCTTCATCTTCCCGCTCTACGGCTTTCTGGCGGCGCGCGCCTGGCCGTCGCGCAGCCAGGGGGTCGCGCTGCTGCTCGCCGCGCTGGGCGCGGGGCTGTTGATGGGGCGCAGCTATCAGGCCGATCCCCGCCATCTGGTCGGCGACCTGATGTGCGTGCTGGCGGGTGTGCTTTACGCGGCCTATTTCGTGTTGATGGTCCGGGTGCGCCGCGTCATGCCGCCCGTCCCGGCGCTCGCCTGGTCAACCATCGCCAGCGCCTTGCCGCTGCTCGTCTTCGCGCTGATGCTGGGTGAGCGGGTCTGGCCCGGCACATGGGGGCCGCTGATCCTGCTGGCGGTGGGGAGCCAGATCATCGGCCAGGGGTTGATGATCTATGCGCTGGGGCTGCTCAGCCCGCTGGTGATCGGGCTGGCCCTGCTGGTCCAGCCGATCGTGGCGACGGCGGTCGGCTGGATCGTCTATGGCGAGACGCTGGCGCTGCCCGATCTGGTGGGCGTCGCGATGGTCGCGGTCGCGCTGGTATTGGTGCGGCGCGGATCGACGAGGACGGTTGCCAGGACCGGCGACAGGGACAACGAGTGATGCATATGACCGAGGCTGCCATGACCGATGTTCAGGACCTGACGCTCGACGAAGTGCGCGCGTTGCTGGCGGAAGGGATCGCGTCCAACGCGGCGTTTGACGGCTGGGGCGATGCGGCGCGCGACATGGCGGCGGATGCGGCGGGCGTCGACCGCGACATCGCGCGACTCGCCTTCAAGGACGGCCCTGTCGCGATGATCGACGCCTGGTTCGCCCGCATCGACCGGGCAATGGTCGAGGCGGTGCCCGCCGAACAGGCCGCCGCGATGAAGATCCGCCAGCGGATCACCGCGCTGGTCGAGGCGCGGCTGGCCGCCGTCGCACCCAGTCGCGAGGCGCTGCGCCGCGCGCTGACCATCCTGGCTATGCCGCAGAACGCCGCGAGCGGAGCACGACTCGGTTGGCGGACGGTCGATACGATCTGGGCGCAGGCGGGCGATACCGCGACCGATTATAATCATTATACCAAGCGGGCGACGCTGTTCGCGGTCTACGCCGCCACCATCGCCACCTTCCTGAACGACGACAGCGAGGATCACGCCGACACCCGCGCCTTCCTGGCACGGCGGATCGAGGGGATCATGCGGTTCGAGAAGTGGAAGGCGGGCATGGTCAAGCGCGGCGAGAACAGGCCGAGTCTGTCGCGGTTTATCGGGCGGTTGCGCTATCCGGCGGTGTGACGGGATTCCCTTGGCCTTCGACTTCGCTCAGGCTGAACGGAGCGGAGGAATGGCTGAACGGACGAGATGCTCGGTCTATATACCAACCTCCGTTCAGGCTGAGCGAAGTCGAAGCCCACGCCCCGCCACCCCCGAACCCAACATCCATTTCACCAACGGGTAATTGATAATCACTCGCACCGGCGTTATGTACGCCCCATGGCGATGTTGAGCAGTCTCGAAACCCTTCCCCGCCGGCAACCGGCGACCGTGGCCGCGATCGACTGGGCCCAACTGGCCGTGCCGGAGGCGCGTCGTCTGCGCGAACTGGGTTTCGACGAAGGCGTGGGGGTCGAGGTGCTGCACCGCGCGACGCTGGGCGGTGGCCCGATCGCCTGCCGGATCGGTCGCATGACGGTGGCGCTGCGCCGCCGGGTCGCGGCCTCGATCCGCGTCGCGACGGCCGTCTGAAGCCTTGAGGTCCATCTGATCTGATGAACGCCGCACCGCTGGTCGCGCTCGTCGGCAATCCCAATGCCGGCAAAAGCGCCCTGTTCAACGCGCTGACCGGCGCGCGGCAGAAGGTCGGCAATTATCCGGGCGTCACCGTCGAGCGCCATTCGGGCCGTCTGGTCTTGGAGGATGGCCGTCCGGTCGAGCTGGTCGACCTGCCCGGCGCCTATAGCCTGGACCCCGGCAGCCTGGACGAGCAGGTCACGCGCAATGTCGTCATGGGCTCGCAAGCGGGTGAGCGCCGCCCCGACGCGCTGGTCGTGGTGGTCGATGCCGCCAATCTCGACAATCACCTGCGCTTCGCCCTGCAACTCATCGCGCTGGGCCTGCCGGTCGTGGTCGCGCTCAACATGGTCGATCTGGCCGAGCGCGACGGGCTGACGCTCGACGCCTATATCCTGGCGCGCGAATTGGGGGTGAAGGTCATCCCCACCGTGGCGGTGCGCCGTCGCGGGCTGGACACGCTGAAGGCCGAGATCGACCGGCTGGTGTCCGAAGAGCGCGCCCATCCGGTCGCCGCCGCCGACAAGATCGACGATATCGTCACCCTGCAACGCCGCGCGCGCCAGATCGCTGCGACCGCGACCGTGGCGGAGACGCCGACCCGGCGCTGGACGCATATGCTCGACTCGGTCGCGCTGCATCCAGTTGCCGGGCCGATCCTGCTGGTCACGCTGCTCTTCGTCATGTTCCAGGCGGTCTTTGCCTGGTCCGAGACACCGGTCAGTTGGATCGAACAGGGCTTCGTCTGGCTGGAGGCGCAGGTCGGCGCCTTCCTTCCCGAAGGATGGTTCCGCAGCCTGATCACCGACGGCCTGATCGCCGGTGTCGGGGCGGTCCTGGTCTTCCTGCCCCTGATCTTGATCCTTTTCCTGTTCATCCTGGTGCTGGAGGCGACCGGGTATATGGTCCGCGCCGCCTTCCTGCTGGACCGGCTGATGGCACAGGTGGGGCTATCGGGGCGCGCCTTCATCCCGCTGCTGTCCTCCTTCGCCTGCGCGGTGCCGGGAATCATGGCGACGCGGACGATCGATGACGAGAAGGACCGCCTGACCACCATCCTGATCGCGCCGCTGATGACCTGTTCGGCGCGGTTGCCGGTCTACACCATTATCATCAGTGCCTTCATTCCCGACCGGCAAGTACTGCCGTTCGTGGGCCTGCAAGGGCTGGTCCTGCTCGGCCTCTATCTGATGGGTATTGTCGGCGCGTTCGTCGCCGCGCTGCTGCTCCGCCGCACCGTCACCAAGGGCGCGTCTTCGGGCTTCATGATGGAGATGCCCAAATATCAGTGGCCTCGCCTGCCCGACGTGGTGCTCGGCCTGTGGAGCCGCGCGCTGATCTTCCTGAAGCGGGCGGGCACCACCATCGCGCTGACCACCGTCATCCTGTGGGCGCTGCTGTCCTTCCCCAAGCCGCCCGAGGGGTCGGGGATCTCGCCGGTCGATTATTCGATCGCCGGGCGGATCGCGAGCGGGATCGAGGTCGTGGTGCGCCCGATCGGCTTCAACCGCGACATTGCCCTCGCCCTCGTCCCCGCCATGGCGGCGCGCGAGGTGGCGGTGGCCGCCATCGGCACGGTCTATGCCATCGACGATACCGAGCATGAGGGCGGTCAGAAGGCGATGACCGACAAGCTGAAGCGCAACTGGTCGCTGCCTACCGCGCTCGCCTTTCTGATGTGGTTCGTCTTCGCGCCGCAGTGCATTTCGACCATCGCGGTCACCCGGCGCGAAACCAACGGGTGGAAATGGCCCGCCTTCATGGTGGGGTACCTTTTCGTGACCGCCTATGTCATGGCAGGCATCACATACTGGCTGGCGGTGTTCGCCGGCCTCTGACACCAAACGGGACTGATACATGGCGGGCAGCGTCAACAAGGTGATTCTCGTCGGCAATCTGGGACGCGATCCCGAGAGCCGCTCCTTCCAGAATGGCGGCAAGGTGGTCGAACTGCGCATCGCCACGTCCGAATCGTGGAAAGACCGCAACAGCGGCGAGCGCAAGGAAAAGACCGAGTGGCACACGGTCAAGATCTTCAACGAAGGTCTGGCCAATGTCGCCGAGCGTTTCCTGCGCAAGGGCTCGAAGGTCTATATCGAAGGCGCGCTGACCACCCGCAAGTGGCAGGACCAGCAGGGTAACGACCGTTACTCGACCGAGGTGACGCTGCAGGGCTTCAACTCGGTGCTGACCATGCTCGACGGCCCCGGCGGCGGTCAGGGCGGCGGCGGCGGCGGCGGGAGCCGTGGCGGTGGCGATTTCGGCGGCGGCGACGATTTCGGCGGCGGCGACTTCGGTGGCGGGTCGAGCGGCTATGGCGGCGGCAATCGTGGCGGCGGCTCGACCAATCAGAGCGGCGGCGGGAACGGCGGCAACCGTGGCGGGTTCGGACAGGGCGGCGGCTTCGCCGACGATCTGGACGACGACGTGCCCTTCTGATCGGGCACATCCCATCAGGTTACGGGCATGCAGGATACGGGGTTTCGACAGGATGGGGTCTCGGATGATGGCGATGGGGGGACGGACGTGCTCGACCCCCTGACCATTTCCGAGGGGCAGCGCGCGGCGGTGATCCGCGCCTATGACCTGTCGGGCTATCGCGACAGCGGTTGTCTGGACGATCTGGCAGCTTTCGCGGCCGAGCTGTGCGGCACCTCGGTCGCGCTGATCAGCCTGGTCGAAGAAGAAACCCAGCAATTCTTGGCGGCGATCGGCTTCGAGGAGCGCCAGACGCCGCGCGAAACCTCCTTCTGTGCACGCGCCATGGTCGCGGGCGACCCGGTGATGGTCGTCCCCGACGCCAGCGCCGACCCGCGCTTCGCCGACTTCCCGCTCGTCGCGGGACCACCTCATATCCGCTTCTATGCGGGGGCCCGGCTCCTGTCGCATGAAGGCGTTCCGCTCGGCGCGATCTGCGTCATTTCGCCCGAGCCGCGGCCGCAGGGGCTGACCGATTTCCAGTATCGTGGCATGGAGATCCTGGCGACCGCCGTGATGGGCCGGTTGCAGGACCGCCGCGCCCAGTTGGAGCATATGCGGACGGTCGAGGCGTCCGAGGCGCGCGTCGCCGACAGCGAGCAGCGGTTCCGCACGCTGGCCGACACCATGCCGCAAATGGTCTGGTCGACCCAGCCCGACGGCTTCCACGATTATTACAACGCCCGCTGGTACGAGTTTACGGGCATGCCCGACGGATCGACCGATGGCGAGGGGTGGAACGGCATGTTCCATCCCGACGATCAGGACCGGGCCTGGGCGCGCTGGCGCCATAGCCTGGCGACCGGCGACCCCTATCAGATCGAATATCGACTGCGGCACCAGGACGGCACCTATCGCTGGGTGCTGGGCCGCGCATTGCCGATCCGCGATGCGGAGGGGCGGATCACCCGCTGGTTCGGCACCTGCACCGACATTCACGAGCAGAAACTGGCGCTGGAAGAGCGCGAGATCGTCAGCCAGGAACTCAGCCACCGGATCAAGAACATCTTCGCGGTGATCTCCGGCCTGATCGCCTTTGCCGCGCGCAGCCATCCGGGGTTCGCCGGCATCGCCAGCGACCTGCGCGACCGGATCACCGCGCTGGGCCGCGCCCACGACTTCGTCCGCCCGCACAGCCCGCAGTCGCAGCCCAAGGCGCGGCAGGATTCGCTGCACGGGCTGCTCGGCGATCTGTTCGAGCCCTATCGCGGCGACACCGATGCCCGCATCCGGCTGGACGGTGAGGATGTGCTGGTGGACGATCGATCGGCCACGCCGCTGGCGCTGCTGTTCCACGAACTGGCCACCAACGCCTCCAAATATGGCGCGCTGTCGGTGATGACCGGGCATGTCGATCTGACCGTGGCCCGGAAAGAGGGCGTGGTGACCCTATGCTGGCAGGAACATGGCGGCCCCGCGCTGGAGGCCCCACCGCAGCGCAGCGGGTTCGGATCGCAACTGGTCGAGCTGTCGGCGGTGCGGCAATTGGGCGGTACGGTCCGGCGCGACTGGCATGCCCAGGGGCTGATCGTGACGATCGAGGTTCCGCTCGCCGCTTTCAGCCGTCCGGCGGGTGTCGGTCCCTGTCGGTGATCCGCTGACGCAGAGCGGTCGCTCCGTCATCATTCCTGCGATGACGAAGAGCCCCGGCCCTGCACCGGGGTGATAGCGGCCAATCAGTTTCCGACCGTCAGCGTCAACGGCATCAATTCCTCGGGAACGTTATCGGTGCCCGCTCCCGTCGCCATCGCCGCCGCCGCCAGGATGGCGCGCTCGCTGAACGGCTTGCGGATATAGCCGAGCGCCTGGATGTCGGTCGCGATCTGGGCGGGATTGGCGGTGACGAAGACGATCTTCACGCCATAGTCATGGACCAGCCGCCGCGCGATATCGGGGCCCGTCGCGCCATCGCGCAGGTTCACATCGACAAAAGCGAAGGAGCAACCCGGCGCGGTTTCGTAAGCGGTGCGGCTATCTGCCGCTATGCCAGCTACTTGATAGCCCGCATCGGTCAGAATGCGCTCAAGATCGAGGGCCACGAATATCTCGTCTTCCACGATCAGGGCGGTTTGGCTCATGTCAAATTCCCGTCACTTTTCCGGTCAACCGTCTTGATCCAGATAAAGTTCCATATCTGTTGTCGTTTCACCGACGTAATAGAAAAACCGCATGCTCGGCACGAAAATTCGCCGCCGCCGCGCTGGTCGGGCGGCCGCGCGACAGGAACCAGCTCCCCTCCACCGTGATATGCCGCTGCCGGACGAAGGCGCGGAAGTCGTCGATCGTCACATGGTGGATGTTGGGCGTGTCATACCATTGTTCGGGCAGCAGCTTGGTCACTGGCATCCGCCCGCCCCAGAGCAGCGACAGCCGCACCCGCCAATGCGCGAAATTGGGAAAGGAGACGAAGGCGCGCTGGCCGATGCGCAGCAGATGATCGAGCACCTGGTCGGGCGCACGCGCGGTCTGCAAGGTCTGGCTGAGGATCGCATAGTCGAACCCCTTGTCGGGATAGCCCGCCAGGTCGACATCGGCATCGCCCTGCACCACGGCCAGCCCGCGCGCGACGGCGGAGGCGACATTGGCGGGATCGATCTCCAGCCCGCGCGCATCGACGCCCGCCCGGTCGCGCAGCGCCGCCATCAGCTGCCCGTCGCCGCATCCGATATCGAGCACGCGCGCGCCCGGCGCGACATGGTCGGCGATGATCGCCAGATCGGGGCGCAGCGCGTCGCTCATGGTTCGGCCCTGAGGAAACCGTCGATCACCCGGTTCATCTCGGGCGCTTCGAGCAGGAAGGCGTCATGGCCGTAAGGGCTGGACAGTTCCACGAAACTCGCCGCCGCCCCCGCCGCGTTGAGCGCCTGCACCACGGCGCGCGACTCGGAGGTGGGATAGAGCCAGTCGGTGTCGAAGCTGACCAGGCAGAAGCGCGTACGCGTCCCCCGGAAGGCATTGGCGAGCAGCCCGCCATGCTCCTCGGCCAGGTCGAAATAATCGAGCGCGCGAGTGATGTAGAGATAGGAGTTCGCGTCGAATCGGTCGACGAAGCTCAATCCCTGATGGCGCAGATAGCTCTCCACCTGGAAATCGGCGTCGAAGCCGAAGCTCTTGGCCCCGTCCGGCCGATCGGGCCGTGCCTGGAGCCGCCGCCCGAATTTCTCGGTCAGGCCCGCTTCCGACAGATAGGTGATATGCGCCGCCATCCGCGCGACCGCCAAGCCCGCCGCCGGAGGATCGTTCGCCTCATAATAGGCCCCCCCGCGCCATTTCGGGTCGGCCATGATCGCCTGTCGCCCCACTTCGTGGAACGCGATATTCTGCGCCGAGTGCCTGGCGGTCGAGGCGACCATGACGCAGGCGCGCACCCGCTCGGGGAAGGTCGCGGCCCAATTGATCGCCTGCATCCCGCCCATCGACCCGCCGACGACGGCCTTCAATTGGCCGACGCCCAGATGGTCGAGCAGCATGGCCTGTGCGCGCACCATGTCGCGGATGGTGATGACCGGGAAGCGCATCCCCCAGGGCTCGTTGGTCGAGGGGTCGGTGGTGGCGGGGCCGGACGAGCCCATGCAACTGCCGATGACGTTGGAGCAGATGATGAAGTGCCGCGCCGGGTCGATCGGCTTGCCCTCGCCCACCAGCCGCGTCCACCAGCCGGGCTTGCCGGTGCGCGGATGGGGCGAGGCGACATGCTGGTCGCCGGTCAGCGCGTGGCAGATCAGGATGGCGTTGGAGCCGTCCGCGTTCAGCGCGCCATAGGTCTCGTACCCGATCTCGACCGGAGACAGCAGACCGCCGCCGTCCAGCCGGAGCGGCCCCGGTAGCACGACATGCCGGGACAGACCGAAACGCTGGTCGTCGCTGGAATGAGAAGCGGAAACGGAAGCGGCCATGGAGCGATATCCGCTAGGCCGCGATGCTTGGCAACGCAAGGGCATGGCCGCTATGGCGGGTCGCATGACCGAGCTTACCGCCCCCGAACCGATCTCCTGGGTCAAGGCCATCGCGCCCTATGTCCCCGGCCGCGCGACGACCGATGACGGGCGCAAGGTCGCCAAACTCTCGTCCAATGAGAATCCGCTGGGGACGAGTGAAAAGGCGCGCGCCGCCTTCGCCGCCGCCGCCGCCAAGCTGGAACGCTACCCCGATGCGGGCGCGACCGAATTGCGCCAGGCGATCGGCGAGGTGCATGGGCTCGACCCGGCGCGGATCATCTATGGCACCGGCTCGGACGAGATCCTCCACCTGGCGGCGGGCGCGTTTGCGGGGCCGGGGGACGAGATCATCCATGTCCGCTATGGCTTTGCGGTCTATGAGATCGCGACCCGCCGCGTCGGTGCGGAGCCGGTGGTGGTGGCCGATCACGACTATGCCACCGACGTCGACGCGATCCTCGCCGCGGTGACGGACAAGACCAAGGTCGTCTTCGTCGCCAACCCCAACAATCCCACCGGCACCTATGCGGGCGCGGGCGAGATCGCCCGGCTCCATGCCGGGCTGCCGCGCCATGTCCTGCTGGTCCTGGACCAGGCCTATGCCGAATATCTGGACGCGGGCGAAGATGATGGCGGCCTCGCGCTGGCCGAGCGGGCGTCGAACGTGCTGGTGTCGCGCACCTTCTCCAAGATCCATGGCCTCGCCGCCGAGCGCATCGGCTGGGGCTATGCCGCCGCCCCGATCATCGACGCGCTGCACCGTATCCGCGCGCCGTTCAACGTGACCATCGCCGGGCAGAACGCCGCGATTCAAGCGATCCGCGACCGCGCCTTTGTCGAGGCGTCGCGGGCGCATAACGCGAAATGGCTGGCCTGGTTCGAGGAACAGATCGCCAGCCTCGGCAATGCGGGGCTGCGCTGCGTACCGTCCAAGGCCAATTTCTCGCTGGTGCTGTTCGAGGGTGAACTGACCGCCGAGCGCGCCTATCATGGGCTGATGGACGCCGGGTATATCGTTCGCTGGTTGCCGAGCCAGGGGCTGGGCCATGGCCTGCGCATCACGATCGGCACCGAGGATGAGGTGAAGGGCGTGGTCGCCGCGCTCCGTGCGATGGTGGCGGCCGATTGATGCTGCCCTTCGCGCGGATCACCATCATCGGGCTCGGCCTGATCGGCTCTTCGGTCGCGCGGGCGACGCGCAAGGCGATGCCGACCGCGCGGATCACCGCTTATGACGCCGACCCGCAAGTGCGCGAGACGGTGCGCGCGCTCGACCTGGCCGACGATGTCGCGGACACGGCGGGTGCGAGCGTGATCGATGCCGACTTCGTGATCCTGTGCGTGCCGGTCGGCGCGATGGGCGCGGTCGCGGCCGAGTTCGCCGACGACCTGCCCGAGGAGGCGATCGTCTCCGACGTGGGGAGTTGCAAGGCCGCCGTCCTCGCCGCCCTGACCGAGGCGCTGCCGGGCGCGACGATCATCCCGGCCCACCCCGTCGCGGGCACCGAGCGCAGCGGGCCGGAGGCGGGCTTCGCTACCCTGTTCCAGAAACGCTGGTGCATCGTCACCCCGCCCGAAGGCGCGGACGCGCTGGCCGTCGAGCGGGTCGCGGAGTTCTGGCGACGGCTGGGCGCCGATGTCGAGCTGATGGCCCCCGACCATCACGACCGGGTGCTCGCCGTCACCAGCCATTTGCCGCACTTGATCGCCTATACCATCGTCGGCACCGCCAGCGACCTGGAGGAAGTGACCCAGTCCGAGGTCATCAAATATTCCGCCGGGGGTTTCCGCGACTTCACCCGCATCGCCGCGTCCGACCCGACCATGTGGCGCGACGTGTTCCTGACCAATCGCGAGGCGGTGCTGGAGATGCTCCAGCGCTTCTCGGAGGATCTGAGCCAGCTGCAACGCGCGATCCGCTGGGGCAAGGGCGACGAGCTGTTCGACCTGTTCAGCCGCACCCGCGCCATCCGCCGCTCGATCATCGACCAGGGCCAGGACGACGCCCGCGAGGATTTCGGGCGGAACCACGCGGAGTAAAATTTCTCCTCCCCTGCAAGGGGAGGTGGCAGTCCGTAGGACTGACGGAGGGGTGTCACGGCCAGCGGGGACACCCCTCCACCAGCTTCGCTGGTCCCCCTCCCCTTACAGGGGAGGATTTTGCTCCAGCGCATTCATCGCCGCGTGCACCCTCGCTTCCGCCTCCGCGCGCGGCAGGCCCGGTGGGATCACCTCGCCGAAGCGCAGCGTCACCACCCCCGGTCGCTTCAGGCCCTTGCGCGGCCAGACCAGCCCCGAATCGGTCGCGACCGGCACCACCGGCAGGTTGAGCATCCGGTAGAGCCCCGCGAAACCGGGTTTCAGAGGCGGCATCTCGCCGGGCTTCACCCGCGTGCCCTCGGGAAAGATCATGATCGCCCGGCCCTGGTCCACCGCCACCTTGGCATCGCGCATCATGCCGCGCATCGCCTTGGCCGAGGCGTTGCGGTCGACGACGATCGCGCCGTATTTGCGCACCGCCCAGCCCCAGAGCGGGATATTGGCCAGCTCGCGCTTCAGCACCATGGCGGGCGCACCCAGGATGCGTTGCAGCTCCATCGTCTCGAACATCGCTTGGTGCTTGGCGGGATAGAGCGCGGGCGTGGTCGGGCGCGTCCCCTCCACCCTCACCCTTATGCCCAGCAGCCAGCGGGTGCACAGGCGATGGAAGCGCGTCCATGTCGTCGCCCAGTGGATCACCGCGCGCCGACCGCCGACCGCGATCAATGGTGACAGCAGCGCCATCACCGCCGACACCGGATAGAAGATCGCCACGAAGACGATGTTGCGAAACAGGATCACGCCCCCACTCCCGTCCAAAGCGCGATCCGGCGCAGGATCAGCTTGTTATATTCGTTGATCACCGTGCCCAGCCGCGGCTCGGACGGCACCCCGTCGCCCAGCACCAGCACGTCGCGCCCCAGCGCCGCCGTCAATTCCATCCTGGCGCGCGGCAAATGCCAGTCGGAAGTGACGAGCCGGACCGTGCGATAGCGATGCTGGCGCACCCAGTTCGCCGTCTCCTCGGCATTGGAACGGGTGTCGACCGCCTCGCCGCCCAGGTCGATGCAGCAGGAAAACAGCGCGGGCGAAGTGCGATAGGTCCGCGCCAGATCGATCGGCCGCACGCCGGGCGCGACGCCGGTGACCAGCATCCGCTTGGCCTGATGCGCCTTGAGCAGGGCGATGCCGCGATCGATCCGTCCCGGCCCTCCGGTCGGCACCACGATCGCATCGGTGGTGTTGTGCTCCAGCGGGTGCGGCAGGGTCAGCATGAACGCCGCGAACCCCAGGCACCAGGCGAGCGCCGCCAATCCGATCAGCCGCAGCATCAGAGCATCCGCCGCATCTGGGCCAGCACCGCCAGCCGCGCCGCGACCACCGCCAGCGCCACGAAGACCAGGGGCAAGGCGACCAGCATCGCCACATCCCCGACGCCCAGCCGCATTCCGCCCAGCAATTCGGACTCCAGCGCCCCGATCTGGCGTGCGACGAGCAGGATGGCGCCGCCCGCGATCGTGCCGCCCACCACCGCGCCGATCCCGGCATCCAGCGCGATTCGCCGCTGGAACAGTCGGGCGACCTGCCGGTCGGTCGCGCCCAGCATATGGATGACCTCGATCGTCGCGCGATGCGCCTCCAGTCCGGCACGCGCCGCCAGCATGACCACCGCCGTCGTCGCGCCCAGCATCAGCACGATGATCGCCCCCGCCAGCCAGGCCGCGGTGTCGAGCAATCGTCCGACCGGGCCCAGCCAGGTCGCATGGGCATCGACCCGCGCCGCCGGGCTGGCCCGCGTCACCGCCGCGCCGACGCGCGCGATGGCGGTCCCCGCATCGCTGGTCAGGTCGACATCTATCAGCGCGGGCACCGGCAATCCGGCGGCCTCCGCATCCTTGCCCAACCAAGGTTGCAGCATCCGCGCCAGCTCGGCCTGCGGCACCGGCGTCGCCCGCGCGACATCGGGCAGGGTGCGCAGCACCGCCAGCACCCGCGCCGCCGCCGCATCGCGCCGCTGCGTCTCGCCCTCGACGATCTGGACGGTCAGCCGCCCCGCCATCTGCCGGTCGAGCGCGCCCGCCGCCCGCGCCGTCCCCAGCCCGGCCGCCCCGGCGAGCAGGGTGAGGAACAGCATGATCGCGATGACCCAGCTCATCACATGCGCGCCGCCGACATCGTCCAGCGCCCGCGCCTCCGCGCCCGTCGCCCGTGGCTTGCCACCGCGCGTCACAGGCCGCTCCGCACGATCGTCGAGGGCGGCGGCGGTGCCGGGAAGGCAGCCTCGGGCGGTTCGGGATCGACCAGCCGCCCGCCCTCCAGATGCAGATGATGCGCCCCCGGCACCCGGTCGATCAGGTGCCAGTCATGCGTCGCCATCACCACCGTCGTTCCCAGCCGGTGGAGCGAATTGAAGAGGTGGATCAGCCGCTCCGCCATGACCGGGTCGACATTGCCCGTCGGCTCGTCGGCGACCAGCAATTCGGGCCGCGCGATCACGGCGCGGGCGATCGCCACCCGCTGCTGCTCCCCGCCCGACAGCGTCGCGGGGCGCGCACCCGCGCGTTCGGACAGGCCGATCCAGGCCAGCATCTCGCGCACCGCGCGCGCGATCTCCGATTCGGCCATGCCCGCGACCCGCAGCGGCAGCGCGATATTGTCCGCCGCCGACAGATGCGGAATCAGGCGGAAATCCTGGAACACCACCCCGATCCGCCGTCGGAATCCGGGCAGCCGGTCGCGCGGCAGGATCACCGCATCCTCGCCGAACAACCGGATGATTCCGCGACTGGGACGCTGCGACAGATATAAGAGCCGCAACAGCGAAGTCTTGCCCGCGCCGCTGGCCCCGGTGAGGAAGTAGAACTGCCCCGACCGCAACGTGAAGCTGACGTCGCACAGGGTTTCCTCGCCCGCGCCATAGCGAAGGCCGACATTCTCGAACTGGACGATGTTCGCCATGCTGGCATGGCCTTGGCATGGCCCGCCCCGCGCTTCAAGCTTGCCACGCATATGGGCGGCGTGCTTACTGGCCTTTCGGGGGGCCTGATCAGGATGGCCTGTCCGTCTGTCGATCCGTCCTGTCCGTGTGAAGTGCCCGCCCGCATGATCCTCGAATGTCCCGAGTGCCGCACCCGCTATCTGGTGCCCGACAGCGCGATCGGGCTGGAGGGGCGGACCGTGCGCTGCGCCAATTGTCGGCACAGCTGGTTCCAGTCGCCGCCCGAGCCCGAACTGCCCCCTCCGCCGGTCGCGACGCCCGCACAGGAGGATCTGTTTCCGGAGAGCGTCCCCGAAACGCCGCCCCCCCCTCCATCGGTCGTCGTGCCGCCCCCGGCCCCGCCGATCCTGTCGCAGGATGAGGCCGGGTTCGACGCCTTCGCGCATCGCCCGCCCTTCCGCGCGCGGCGCAATCCGGTGCGGCGCTGGACGATCGGCGCGATCGCGGCGGGCCTGTTGATGCTGATCGCGACGGCGGCGATCCTGTGGACCGGCATGCCGGGCATCGGCGGCTGGCTGGGCTTGGGCAGCACGGAGTCGGCGCTGGAACTCCGCTCCAACCCGATCGAGCGGCGCGAACTGGAAAACGGCTCGGAGCTGTTCGCCATCTCGGGCCAGATCATCAATCCGTCCTCGACGCAGCAGCGGGTGCCCGACCTGCGCGCCGAGTTGAAGGATGCGCAGGGCCGTGTCGTCTTTTCCTGGGCGATCGCACCGCAGCAGCGAACCTTGGGGCCGGGTGCATCGATGGACTTCAACTCGGCCAAGCTCGACGTGCCGCCCAGCTCCAAGCGGCTGGACCTGAGCTTCGCCGGCGAGGGCGGCGGGAACTGACGGGCTTCGCTCGGGCGGAACCGGGCGAGGGTTGCTTGACGCCGTTTCCCTAACCCCCGTTCAGCCTGATCGAAGTCGAAGGTCACGCTACGCCCGCAATCGCCGCGCGATGATCGCGAACCGCGCACCGTGAAGCAGCGCGGCGATCAGCATCCCGACACCCGACGCGATGGCGAGACCCTGCGCGCCCCAGCCATGCGCGACCAGCCACCATCCCGCGCCACCGGTGACGATGAAATAGGCGATGATGCTGTTGATCCCTGCCGCCACCTGATCCCCCAGCGAGCGTAGCGCATAGACCAGCACCACCTGCACTCCGTCGAACAGGATGAACGGGGCCCAGATCAGCAGCATCGCAGCCGCCACGCCATGCGCATCGGCCTGGGCGGGGAATAGGCCGACCAGCGGCCCCGCCCCGGCCAGCAGCGCCACGCCGCACGCCCCCATGGCCAGCGCGGCGAGCGTGACCGCCATCAGGGTGCGCCGGATTGCCGCCGACGTCGTGCCTTCGCCCACCGCATTACCCGCGCGCACCCCGGCCGCCGATCCGAGGCCCAGCGCCAGCGCGAAGGTGACATTATGGACCGAGAAGACGATCTGGAACGCATGCGCGGTCGCATCGCCGAGCCGGGTCGACAGTGCGATCAGGATGGCGAACCCGGCCAGTTCCAATCCCGAGGCGATGGCGGGGACGAAGCCGAACCGCGCCAGCTCCACCGCGCCCGTCAGGGTGGGGGTCCAGGCGGCGCGATCCATCCGCCGCACGCCCCGCAAGGTGCCGCGCGGCAAAGTCATGGCGCTCGCCACCATCGCCACCGCGCCCAGCGCCGAGGCGATCACCGTCGCCAGCGCCGCGCCGACCGCGCCGAGCGCCGGAAAGCCCAGCTCCCCGCCCGCCAGCGCCCAGGCCAGCACCGCATTGATCGGCAGGATCGACAGATTGACCACCGTCACCCGACGCGGACGGCTGATCCCCTCCAGAAAGAAGCTCGCTGCGACCAGCACCAATTGAAACGGATAGCCCAGCGCCATCACCGCCACGACCCGCGCGCCCGGCTCGACCAGCGCGGGGGCCACCCCGATCCCGCGCAACAGGCTCGCCCCGCCCAGCCCCAGGATCAGCATCGCGGCGACGCCCAGGATCAGGCCGAGCACCAGCCCGTCGCGCAGCGCCTGCCCCGTCGCAGGCAGGTCGCCCGCGCCATCGGCGCGCGAGGCGCGGACCAGCACGCCCGACAGCCAGGCCAGGCCGGTGACGATCGCGACATAGGTCAGCGACCGGCTGGCCGAGAGCGCGGCGACCTCATGCTCGCCGACGCGGCCCACCACCACGACATCGGTGACGTGCAGGATGGTCCAGTTCAGGCTGGTCAGCATCACCGGCCAGGCCAGCCCGAGCAGACGGCGCGCCTCGGCACGATCGGGGCGGAGGATGGTCGTCATCCATCCTCCCTATGCCCAATGAAGGTCCGGCGAAAGTCATCGAATATCGCCGAAGCCATGCGCGTGCACGAAAGCCATTGCGCTGCCCGTATCGCTTTGCTAGGGGCACCCGCCTACCAGCCCTCCGGCTTGCCGGTGGTGACTATCGAGTGCGGTCGTGGCGGAATTGGTAGACGCGCAACGTTGAGGTCGTTGTGGCCGAAAGGCCGTGGAAGTTCGAGTCTTCTCGACCGCACCAGATTTTTTCAAGATCCCATTTCGGACTTTTTTTGGGGGGCTTTTCCACAAATCGGCCCCGCCGCCATGTTTAATCTGACTGGACGATGTCGTTCGACCTGCCCTAGTTTTCTCGTGCTTGGGGGGAAGAATGTCATGTTCTGTACGCAGTGCGGTGCTGAAATTGCCGACGATTCGCGCTTTTGCCGTCACTGCGGCGCGGCGCAATCCATAGAGTCGGCACCGGTCGACATGCCGGAAACCGTTTCTCCATTCACCAGTGCGCCCGCGCCATCCGCCAATCCCGTGGGCCGAACGATCGGTATCGCGGCGGCGGCGATTCTTGCTTTGATCTTCATTATTGGCCTGATGAATGGCCGGAGTCTTCCCGAGGCGAGCGCCATCGAGAACAACGCCGATATGCTGGCAGACCAGATGGAGATGCAGGCCGACAATCTGGACGCCATGGCTGATACAGTTTCCGCCGGCGCCAAACCCGTCGCAGAGCCCGCAGACCCATGGTCCTATTCCCAAGACGAGGACAAGGTGCGCGGCGGCACATCTTATTTCGCCAGCACGACCAGCACTAACGCCATCCATCAGGATCCGCCTTACGAGGCGGACACCCGCATGCGAATGACCGTTCGGCGGATGCCGTCCAGCGGCACGGATGTCGTGCTTACGATCAGTTCCGGGCAATTGATGTGCCCCTCCTACGAAGGGTGTTCCGGTACCGTCCGCTTCGACAATGGTCCGGCAGAGCGGGTACGATTCAACGGCCCAGCCGACAACAGCAGCGATACGATATTCATCATCGGTGCCAAGTCCTTCATCGCCAAACTTAAAAAGGCCAAGAAGGTCATCATCGAGAAGACGTTGTACGAAGCGGGTGAACCGCAATTCGAGTTCGACGTGTCGGGCTTGAAGTGGGATCATTGATCCCCAAACATCTTCAACTGTTCAAGAGCCTCACCGCGCGGCGACGATCGCCGCCAGCGTGTCGATGGGCAGGGGCGAGACGAAGCGGAAGCCGAAGCGGCCGTCCTTCACCCAACAGATCGTACCGAACAGCGCCGTCCCCATCGGGCGGATGACAATGTGCCCCGCCAGCCCCGGCTGAACCAGATCGTCGGCGACCAGCTTGGCGCCGCCGGCGGAGACATCGATCAACTCGCTGGCGAATTTCCGGTCGCCCAGTCGCACGTCGGCGGCCAGCGTCACCGGGAAGCGCGGCGGGCGGGGGATCGTCCCGTCCTCATTCTCCGATGAGAAGATGTTCTGATAGGGCTGGGGTGCATCGAACTGCACGCCCGCCTTCTTGCCCCGCACCCAGCGGACCGTGCCGGAGACGGGCGGCAGGCCGCGCACCTCGATACGGATCGCCTCGCCCACCACGGGCACGTCGACGAATCGCGCCATCAGTCCGTTGGCCGAAATATTATGGACCAGGCAGACGCCGGGTACGTCGCCGCACACCTTGCCCAGAAGAAGGACGGCCGAATGCCGCTGGCCCGACCGACGTTCAGCCGACGCGCTCTGCTGCTGTTCGATCTGTTCCATGCCCATCCTTTCCGCCAATTACGCCCCCTGACGGAATTCGGCTTCGCTTCTTCTATTAGCGTATCACGCACAAAAAATTAACAGCTTTGCGGGACCGTGCCGATCTTTGGTTCATCACGCCGCAATATCGGGTCGGGCATCCCGCTTGTGGTCATGGTCAAAGCCCTGTAATTCGCGAGCCGTCCCATGCCTCGCGCGTCGTCTTCCCGGTCACCCCGGCCCCGCTCCTCCAAGCCCCGCTCTCCCTGGCGGCGCCGGATCGTCGTAACCCTGCAGATCCTGATCGGCCTGGCCGTGCTGGCGGTCGGCGCGCTGGCCGTCGCGGTCTTCGTCGCCAAGTCGCAATTGCCCAGTTTCGAGGAGCTCAAGTCTTCGCCCAACGGCCAGATGATCCGCGTCCATGCCGCCGACGGCACGGTGATCGTGTCACTCGGGCCGAGCTATGGCGAGTGGCTGCCCTATGACCGTATTCCGGAGGTGATGCGCGACGCCACCGTCGCGGTCGAGGATCGCCGGTTCCGCCAGCATCCCGGCGTCGATCCGATCGGCATCGCCCGCTCGGTCGAGGTCCGGCTGGAAAAGGGTCGCTGGAAACAGGGCGGCTCGACCATCACCCAGCAGATCACCCGCACCATCTTCCTGAACAACCAGAAGAAGTTCGGACGCAAGATCCGTGAAGGGATCCTGGCGCTGGCGATGGAGCTGAAATTCTCGAAGAACCAGATTCTCGAACTCTATCTGAACAAGGTCTATTATGGCGGCGGCGCCTATGGCATCGATGCCGCGTCGCGCAAATTCTTCGGCCATGGCGCGGATCACCTCAGCCTGTCCGAGGCGGCGGTGATCGCCGGACTGGTCAAGGCGCCGTCCAACTATTCCCCGACCGCCGATGCCGAGGCCGCCGTGGGCCGTGCGGGCGTGGTCATCAGCCAGATGGAGCGCAACGGCTTCATCACCGCGTCGCAGGCCGCGCAGGCCGATCCGCAGGCCCTGAAGCTCGCGCCCGAACCCAAGCAGAATTCGGTCCGCTATTTCACCGACTGGGCGCTGCCCCAGCTCGACATGCTGATCGACGAGCAGACGGCGCCGCTCGACGTGTGGACGACGCTCGACCTCAATATGCAGCGCGCCGCCGATGCCGCGATCCGCGCCAACGCGCCCGCGGGGACGCAGGGCGCGCTGGTCAGCCTGGACCGCGACGGGGCGGTGCGCGCGATGGTGGGGGGCAAGGATTATGTCTCCACCAACTATAACCGCGCGGTGACGGCGGTCCGCCAGCCAGGCTCGGCGTTCAAGCTGTTCGTCTATCTCGCCGCGCTGGAGGCCGGGCACAAGCCCGAGGATCAGGTGGTCGACGAGCCCGTCACCATCGACGGCTGGTCCCCGCGCAACGATTCGCGCCGCAATTCGGGCAGCGTCAGCTTGCGCACCGCCTTCGCCTATTCGTTGAACACCGTCGCGGCCAAGCTGGGCCAGGAAGTCGGGTTCCAGACGGTCGCCGACATGGCGCGCCGCTTCGGCATCACCACGCCGGTCAACACCCACCCCTCGATGGTGCTGGGCACGTCGGAGGTGCGGGTGATCGACATGACCAGCGCCTTCGCCAGCGTCGCCAACAAGGGGGTGAAGGTCACCCCCTATGGCATCACCAAGGTCATGGCGAACGGCCAGACCATCTACACGCACGAGGTGGATCGCAGCCATGTGCTGGTCGCGCCCTTCGTCGCCGCCGAGATGACCGACCTGCTCCAGACCGCGGTCAACACCGGCACCGGTCGCGCCGCGCAGATCGGTCGCCCGGTCGCGGGCAAGACGGGCACGACGACCAGCCTGAAGGACGGCTGGTTCCTGGGCTTCTCCAGCGGGATCACCACCGGCGTGTGGATGGGCCGCGACAATGCCAAGCCGGTCGCGGGGCTGCACGGGGGGAGCGCCCCCGCCAAGGCCTTCGCCGACTATATGCGCGTCGCCACCGCCAACCGCCCGATCGAACAGTTCGATACCCAGGTTACCCTGCCCGACTGGCAGTTGGAGCCCGATGAGGAGAGCTATTTCGGACAGCCCGACAATGGCGTGGCCGGGGTCGACGCCGATGGCAATCCCCTGCCCCCTCCGGTCGCCGGAGAGACGCAGGAAGGCGACGAGACGATGGAAATCCCCACCCGCCGCGACCCCGGTGCGCCCGTCCCGATCCAGCAGCCGCAACCGGGCGCGCCCGTGCCGTCGCAACCCTCGGGTCAGCCGCCCGCACAGGCCCCCGCTCCGCAACAGCGGCTGGATCAGGCATGGATCGACCGGGTGACCGGGCGCGGCAATGGCGGGGCTCCGCGCGACGGGCGGGCCAATCCCAACCCGCCGCGCGGGCTAACCCGCGATCGTCAGGACGACCGTCCGAACCAGTGAAGTCCCGCGCCGTGCCGCCGCAACCAGGCGGTGGCCGGCGCCGGGTCCTCGCCCAGCAATTCGGCGACCAGCGCGTGGAAAACGGGCGCGTGGTTCATATGCACGCGGTGCGCGACCTCATGCGCGACGGTGGCGCGGCGGACGAAATCGGGGGCCAGGATCAACCGCCAGCTATAGCGGATCGCGCCCGTCGAGGCACAGCTTCCCCAGCGCGCCTTGGGGTCGGCGACGCTGACCTTGGTCACGGTGACACCCGCCGCCCGCGCGATCTCCGCCGTCTCGCGCGCCAGCACCTCCAGCGCCTGTCGCTTCAACCACGCCTCGACCCGACGGCCCAGCGTCTCGATCGGGCCGGAGGCGCATAGCCGGTTCCCCTCGCGCTGGATGACGCGGGCCCGCCCCTCCCGCCATTCCAGCGTCAGCGTCACGTCGCCGAACGGGATCGGCGCGCCGGGGACGAAGGGACGCGGGTTTGGCAGGCGGGCGCGCTGCTCGGCGATCCAGTCCTTCTTCTCTTCGGCCCAGGCGAGCGCGGACTTCAGCCCCGCGCGGCGCGGCACGATCAGCCGCGCGGTCCCGGTGGCGGGATCGACGCTGAGGCGGATGGTCTTGGCAGTCGGGTGGCGGACGACCTCGTCGATCACAATTCGCGGTCCACGATGTGATTCTCGAAATCCCCGGCATCGTCCTCGCTGATCGTCCAGCCGCGCACCGACTGGCCCGCGCGATGCACCGCCTCGCGGTCACCGCAGACCAGATAATGCCATTCGGGCAGCGGTTCGTTCGCCGCCCGCAGGCGATAGGCGCAGGTCGTCGGCAACCAGTCGATCGAGCGGACATTGCCCATGGTCAGCCGCACGCACTCGCTGACATAGGCGCGGCGATGGCGATAGTTGGAGCATTGCCCGCTCCGCCGGTCGAGCAGGCGGCAGGCGACGTTGGTCGCGACCAATTCTCCTGTCTCCTCATCTTCCAGCTTGTGGATGCAGCATTTGCCGCAACCGTCGCACAGCGCCTCCCATTGCGCGCGGTCGAGGCTTTCGATCGGCTTTTCCCAGAAGCGCTCCATCACCGGACCCATTGGTCCAGCGTGGCGGCGACCGCCTGCGGCCCCTCGTCCGACGGCAGCAGCGCCATCGGCTTGCCGTCCGGGTCCATCAGATAGGCCTGCTTGCTATGATTCATCAGATAGCCGCCGCCGGGCGACGGATCGCCCTTTTGCGCCACGATGGCATAGGCCTTTTCCACCGCCGCGATCTGCGCCTCGGTACCGGTCAGCCCGACGAAGCGCGGGTGGAAGGTGGTGGCGAAGCGGCCGACCACCTCGCGCGTGTCGCGCGCCGGATCGACGGTGACGAAGATCGGCACGATCCGCGCCGCCTTTTCGGGCGCGCTCTTTTCCAGCAGCTTCAGCCCCGCGCCGATCGCCTGCATGTCGGTGGGGCAGACATCGGGGCAGAAGCTGTAGCCGAAATACATGATGCGATACCGCCCGGCGAAATCGCGGTCGGTGACGGTGCGGCCATCGGCGGCGGTCAGGCGGAACGGCCCGCCGATCTTCGCCCCGGCCAGCGGCGGCTCGGCCTCCGGCTGGGGGGAACCGCAACCGGCCAGCATCAGGGCCAGCGGCAGCAGGGCGGACGGGAATATTCGGGTCATGACGTCGACAGCCTTGCTGTGATAAATCGCCGGTTGCAAGCCATGCTCCATTGCTCAGGATCACCTTTCATGTCCCTTCGCCCCCTGTTCGCCGCCGCGCTTCTGGGCGTCATCGCCATGCCCGCCACGGCGCAGATGATGCAGTCGGAAAGCTATAAATTCCTCCAGGCGGTGCGCGAGGCCAAGGGCAATGACGTGACCAACATGCTGGACCGTCCGGGCGCCAGCATCATCAACACCCGCGACGTGACCAGCGGCGAGGGCGCGCTGCACATCGTCATCAAGCGCGGGGACGAGACCTATCTGCGCTTCCTGCTCCAGAAGGGTGCCGATCCGAACCTACGCGACGGGCGCGGCAACACCCCGTTGCTGCTGGCGGTCGGCGGCGGCCAGTCGGAAATGATTCGTATCCTGACCGCCGCCAAGGCCAATCCCAATATCGGCAACGCCTCGGGTGAGACCCCGCTGATCCGCGCGGTGCAGCGTTACGACATCGGCATGGTCCGCGAACTGCTCGCCGCCGGAGCCGATCCCGACCAGGCCGACAATGTCGCCGGCCTGACCGCGCGCGAATACGCCTCGCAAGACCCCCGCAACACCGCCATCGCCAAGCTGTTCGCCGAAACGCCGAAGAAGACCCGCGCGGCGGTGGCGGGGCCGAAATTCTGAACATCGTACCGGCCGGATAACGTCCCCATGATCCTCCCCTGTAAGGGGAGGTGGCAGGGCACAGCCCTGACGGAGGGGTGTCACCAGTTGCGAGGTTCATGATCCTCGCGATGAGCACACCCCTCCACCATCCTTCGGATGGTCCCCCTCGCCTTACAGGGGAGGAATCGGCGCGCCCTATATCAAACCCAGTTCCACCAGTTTCCCGACCAGCACCGGCGGCATCGTCTCGATCCCCGCCGCCGCGCCGCTGAGGTCGGGCGGGGCGTCGCCCGCCTCCAGATAGCGCCATCCCTGATGCGCGCGACGGGGCAGCGCCTGGACCAGCACCAGTTCGGGATCGATATGGATGGCGCACCGCCCGCCCTCCGCCTCTCCGAAGGACAGGATCGGCGAGCGCGCGACGAGTTGGTGCTTCAGGATCCAGAACAACGATCCCCGCCCCGCCACTTCCTCATGCCGCTTGGGCAGATAGCGGGTGGTCAGGAAGACCGGCCCCTCCTGTGCCCGGATCTTCAGCCGTTCCGCCAGATGATCGATACTGGTCGCCCCGAACGCGACCTTGGTCAGATGAAGCGCCATGTCACGGGGCATGTGGGAGCGGTGAGGGTCAAAGGCTAGGGCCGGAGGAGCGCTCCATCGAAAACCAAAGGAAAAGGGCGCCGGTGGAACCCACCGACGCCCTTTCCTGATTTCCGGCGCTAACCGTCAGTCGAGAATTACGCGGCCTGCGGCAGAGCGGCCTTCGCCTGGGCGACGATCGCCTTGAAGGCCTCGCCCTCGTGCATGGCGATGTCGGCCAGGACCTTCCGGTCCAGTTCGACGCCCGCCAGCTTCAGGCCGTGCATGAACTGCGAATAGGTCAGACCCTCGGCCCGGACACCGGCGTTGATGCGCTGAATCCACAGACCACGGAAGGTCCGCTTCTTAACCTTGCGGTCGCGATACGCATACTGACCGGCCTTTTCGACGGCCTGGCGCGCGATGCGGATGGTGTTCTTGCGACGGCCATAATAGCCCTTCGCCTGATCCAAAATCCGCTTATGCTTCGCCTTGGTGGTCGTGCCCCGCTTGACGCGT
>Ga0308171_1000672_pt1 | contig 63052 bp, 58 predicted proteins | sample PhyGR1_FD_202135 | JGI IMG/M metagenome (GOLD analysis project Ga0308171, IMG submission 202135) | Phyllosphere microbial communities from UC Gill Tract Community Farm, Albany, California, United States - DLSLSG.R1 | ecosystem: Host-associated > Plants > Phyllosphere > Unclassified | place: USA...
ACTGTCAGTGATTCGCCGCACCTGATGCAACAGCCGGTTGGCACGATCCCAACCTATCTCTGCTTTGCAGAACAGACACCGATTTAAGGAGCAGTAAAATGCGCGTTAACGGCCTGACCTCGCAAGACCTTGCCGCTTTGGGCATCGTGGATACCACGGAAGTGGTTTACAACCCTGATTACGACACGCTATTTCAGGAAGAGACGCGCCCGGACCTAGAAGGTTTTGCTCGTGGCACCCTGACGCAGAGCGGCGCGATTGCAGTAGACACCGGGATTTTCACCGGGCGATCGCCTAAGGATAAGTACATTGTGCGTGATGACACCACGCGCGATACCCTGTGGTGGAACGACCAGGGCACCGGCAAAAACGACAATCAGCCTCTGTCGCAGGAAACCTGGAACGCGCTGAAAAGCTGCGTCACCCGCCAGCTTTCCGGCAAGCGTCTGTTTGTTGTGGATGCGTTCTGCGGTGCCAATGCCGATTCACGTCTGAGCGTACGTTTTGTCACCGAAGTGGCCTGGCAGGCTCACTTCGTGAAGAACATGTTCATCCAGCCTACCGACGCTGAGCTGGCCGACTTCAAACCCGACTTTGTGGTGATGAACGGAGCCAAATGCACCAATCCTGACTGGCAGGCGCAGGGTCTGCACTCTGAGAACTTTGTCGCCTTCAATCTGACTGAACGCATGCAGCTGATTGGCGGAACCTGGTACGGCGGCGAGATGAAGAAAGGTCTGTTCGCCATCATGAACTACCTGCTGCCGCTGAAAGGCATTGCTTCAATGCACTGTTCAGCTAACGTCGGTAAAGCGGGTGATGTGGCGGTCTTCTTTGGCCTCTCTGGCACCGGCAAAACCACCCTCTCCACCGACCCTGACCGCCAGCTGATCGGCGATGATGAGCACGGCTGGGACGACGATGGCGTGTTTAACTTCGAAGGCGGCTGCTACGCCAAAACCATCAACCTTTCTGAGCAGGCTGAGCCGGAGATCTACCGTGCCATTCGCCGCAATGCGCTGCTGGAAAACGTGGTGGTGCGTGAAGATGGCAGCATCGATTACGCTGACGGCAGCAAAACAGAGAACACCCGCGTCTCCTACCCGATCAATCACATCGACAATATCGTGCAGCCGGTCTCAAAAGCGGGCCACGCGAAAAAAGTGATTTTCCTGACCGCCGATGCGTTTGGCGTGCTGCCACCGGTTTCACGTCTGACGCCGGAGCAAACCCAGTATCATTTCCTGTCAGGATTCACCGCCAAACTGGCCGGTACCGAGCGTGGCGTGACGGAGCCGACCCCAACCTTCTCCGCCTGTTTCGGCGCGGCATTCCTGACGCTGCATCCGACGCAGTACGCTGAAGTGCTGGTGAAGCGGATGGAGGCATCCGGTGCGCAGGCATACCTGGTGAACACCGGCTGGAACGGCAGTGGCAAACGCATCTCACTGAAGAATACCCGCGCCATCATCAATGCGATCCTGGCCGGTGAGCTGGATGATGCACCGACGGAAACGCTGCCAATCTTTAATCTGCAGATGCCGGTTGCGCTGGGCGAGCTGGATAGTGACACGCTCGATCCGCGTCGTAGCTGGGAGAGTGAAGAGAAGTGGACCGCTGCCGCCGAAGGTCTGGCACAGCGCTTTATTGATAACTTCGACAAGTATACCGATAACGCCGCAGGTGCTGCGCTGGTGAAAGCCGGCCCGCAACGCTAAAAGAACCGGCGCGGCAATCACACTGCCGCGCCGCTTTTTATCATCCTGAAACGCTGTTGCTGCCCGTGTTGTGGCTCAGCGCCATGCTTTCCACTAACGGCAACCAGGCACGAATACGTAACCCACCGTGTTCGCTCTCGCCAATCTCCAGCGAGCCCTGATGGGCATCGATAATACGCTGCACAATCGCCAGACCGAGACCGGTACCGCTGGTACTGCGGGCGCTATCGCCGCGGACAAACGGCTGGAACAGGTGCGCCAGCTGATCCGGCCTGATGCCAGGACCATCATCTTCCACCTGAAACCAGGCGCGATGCAGTTCCCGTCCGCTGCTGACTTTGATCCAGCCATTGCCGTATCGCGCGGCGTTGACCACCAGGTTAGCCAGTGCCCGTTTAATCGACAGCGGGTTGATATCCAGCATTAACTCTTCCGGCATCACCGCATTTTCGATTTCACGTTCATAGCCACTTTCAGCCGCCACGACTTCGCCCAGCACGCTGTTGAGATCCGCGCGCTCGGTCTGCATCTCCTGACCGGTACGCAGATAGTCGATGAACTGTTCAATGATGGCGTTGCACTCTTCGATATCTTTATTAATCGATTCGGCCAGATAACCATCCTGCTCGCTCATCATCTCGGTGGCGAGACGAATGCGGGTCAGCGGCGTACGCAAATCGTGGCTGACGCCCGCCATTAATAGCGTGCGGTCATCCGCCAGCTGCTTCACCCCGGCCGCCATCTGGTTAAAGGCGCGGGTCACCGATCGCACTTCTGATGCGCCATACTCGCGCAGCGGCGGCGGAATAATCCCGCGTCCGACCTGCAGGGCGGCGTGCTCCAGATCCACCAGGGGTCGGTTCTGGATACGGATAAACAGCCAGGCGCCGCCAATCGCCAGCAGCATAATCGCCAGGGTATAACGGAACAGCGGCGAGAAGTCGCCCTGATGAATCTCCGTCAGCGGCACCCGCACCCAGATATCGGGCGACAGCCAGGTTTTCAGCCAGACCACCGGCGAGTTTTTGTTTACCTCAACCCGGACATCGGTCGGACCGCCAAGCTGCTGCCCCATCTGCTCGCTCAGGAATTCATAATGCTGCGCCCAGCGCAATCCGCTCTCCTCTGCTGCTGCATTGGTGTAGAGCGAGATCCCCAGTTCGCGGTAGATTTCCCGGCGAAACGCCGGCGGCACTTCCAGCTGCGTGCCATCTTCCAGCTGCAACCGGTCGGTCATCAGCATACGCACTTCGTATGCGAGTACCTTATTGAACTGTTGCAGGCTGGGAAGAATGGCGAAGTTCAGCACCACCAGATAGGTCGTGACCAGGCTGACGAACAGCAGGGTAACGATCAGCAGCAGGGTGCGGGCAAACGAACTCCGTGGCGAGAAGCGCAGTCGCTTCATGCTTTACTGCCGTCCGGCACAAAGACGTAGCCCAGACCCCAGACGGTCTGAATATAACGTGGATGCGCCGGATCCTCTTCCACCATGCGACGCAGGCGGGAGATCTGGACGTCAATCGAACGTTCCATGGCGCTGTATTCGCGGCCACGCGCCAGGTTCATCAGCTTGTCACGCGACAACGGCTCACGCGGGTGACTGACCAGTGCTTTCAGCACGGCAAACTCACCGCTGGTCAGCGGCATGGGCTCATCTTCACGGAACATCTCGCGGGTGCCGAGGTTAAGTTTGAATTTACCGAAGGCGATGATCGCCTCTTCCTGCGAAGGCGCGCCTGGCAGTTCATTGGCCTGACGACGCAGCACCGCACGAATACGCGCCAGCAGCTCACGCGGGTTAAACGGTTTGGGAATATAGTCGTCAGCGCCGATCTCCAGCCCCACGATACGATCCACTTCTTCGCCCTTGGCGGTCACCATAATAATCGGCATCGGGTTGCTCTGACTGCGCAGACGGCGGCAGATAGAGAGACCATCTTCGCCTGGCAACATCAGGTCGAGCACCATCAGATGAAAGGATTCGCGGGTTAACAGACGATCCATCTGCTCGGCATTAGCGACACTGCGCACCTGAAAGCCCTGCTCGGTGAGATAGCGTTCAAGCAGTGCACGCAGACGCATATCATCATCGACGACCAGAATTTTGTAGTTCTCTTGCATTTTCAACTCCCAAAGGCGCTATTGCCTGAGCCAACATTGTTAAAAAAAGATGCCTTATAGTGACAGTCATTATTGGTTTATATTCTAGCCAAAATTGTTACAAAGCATATTAAACAGGAGCTTATATTTGATTTAAGGCGATTTCGGGTCAGTTTTAACGCTTTTGCCCCTGCCCGGCCTGTGATACGGCAAATCTGAAAAAACGGCCTGGTTTCTCTGAATCGCTGGCGTCGGAAGTGTACCAGTTTTTAATCAGTGAATTAATTCAGTGAGTTAGCAGGCAATTTAACTTAATGATCAGCCATCACTGTGGATAAGCTCCAGATAATCTACCTCAACCGCAGCCAGACAGCATAATATTCCAGCAAACCCGCGTAACACCCCACGCTCCTCTCGGATTAGTTTCAGTCGTGCCATCAGCAAGGCCAGTTGAAATTAAAGTCCTTTAAATCAATCAGTAAAGCCAACTTTTCGCCTTCTCCGTTTTAAACCAGACTGCTCAGGCAACATTCGATGTCTCAACGGGGAAAACACACAATGAAAAAAACAATTTTACTGCTGAGCGCGCTGGCATTAGGCAGCGTCAGCCCAGGTTACGCAGCAACAGCCACCGGTGAAGCAGCCGGCGCAGCAGCGACAACAACAGCACAGGGTAACTCTAACGCCATCGGTGTGGGTGCAGTCGCAGCCCTGCTGGGCGTTGCGCTGGCCACTATGGGCGGCGGCGGCGGTGACGGTCACAGCACCGGTACATCGACCACCACGGCGACCCACGCCGGAAAATAAGTTTAAGTACCCTCTGTACCGGCTTCAGATTACTGGCTTTATTTTGAACCACAGCACCAACCCTTTCGCCGCCGGGGAAAACAATAGGGGTTTTTAGCCTTTAAAAACCCTTTCCCCGACTCTTTTTTGCCCCGCCCTCTTTGCCTTACACTGTCGCTCTTTGGATCTCTCTGGCCGGTATAGCATGAAAACCCGACTCATTACCCGCGAAGGCTTCGATAAGCTGAAAGCGGAACTCGACTATCTGTGGCGTGAAGAGCGACCGGAAGTGACAAAAAAAGTCACCTGGGCTGCCAGCCTTGGCGATCGCAGCGAAAATGCCGACTATCAGTACAACAAAAAACGGCTGCGTGAAATCGACCGCCGCGTACGCTATCTGACCAAAAGCATCGAACAATTGCGTATCGTGGATTACTCCCCACAGCAGGATGGCAAAGTCTTCTTTGGTGCCTGGGTGGAAATTGAAAACGATGAGGGCGACCTCAAACGCTTCCGCATCGTGGGTTACGATGAGATTTTTGGCCGCAAAGATTACATCTCTATCGACTCGCCAATGGCGCGGGCGCTGCTGAAAAAAGAGGTTGGCGATGCCGCCACCGTCGAGACGCCACTGGGTCCCGCGCTGTGGTATGTCAACGCGATTGACTACCCGCAATAACGATTCAGATTATCGCTGAAAGCCGCCCGCGTCTCTGGCAATTTTAACCGTCAATCCGTATAACTGTCGGCTATTTCTCAACCCGGAAAGCAAGACAGTCCTGATGATGAAAGTTCTGAGCCAGATAATTGCCAGTGAGCTACAGGCGCGACCAGAGCAGGTTGACGCCGCCGTTCGCCTGTTAGATGAAGGGAATACCGTGCCGTTTATCGCACGCTATCGTAAAGAGGTCACCGGCGGGCTGGATGATACCCAACTGCGCCAGCTGGAAACCCGTCTCAGCTATCTGCGTGAACTTGAAGAGCGACGCCAGTCGATTCTGAAGTCGATTGACGATCAGGGAAAACTCACTGACGACCTCGCCCGCGCCATCAATACCACCCTCAGCAAAACCGAGCTTGAAGACCTCTACCTGCCCTACAAACAGAAACGCCGCACGCGTGGACAGATCGCTATTGAAGCCGGTCTGGAACCGCTGGCGGACACACTCTGGCAGGAGCCGTCTCACCTCCCCGAGCAGCTTGCTGAGCAGTATGTCGATGCCGACAAAGGCGTCGCCGACGTCCGTGCCGCGCTGGATGGTGCCCGCTACATTCTGATGGAGCGTTTCGCTGAAGATGCCGCGCTGCTGGCGAAAGTCCGTAACTACCTGTGGAAAAATGCCCATCTGGTGTCACGCGTGGTGGAAGGCAAAGAGGAAGCGGGCGCGAAGTTCCGCGACTACTTCGATCACCACGAAGCGCTGAGTACCGTACCATCGCACCGTGCGCTGGCGATGCTGCGCGGCCGCAACGAAGGCGTGCTGCAACTCTCGCTGAATGCCGATCCGCAGTTTGATGAAGCGCCGCGTGAAAGCCACGGTGAAACGCTGATTGCTGAACACCTGAACCTGCGCCTGAACAACGCACCGGCCGACAGCTGGCGTAAAGCGGTAGTCAGCTGGACGTGGCGCATCAAGGTGATGCTGCATCTGGAAACGGAGCTGATGGGCACAGTGCGCGAACGCGCCGAAGATGAAGCGATCAACGTCTTTGCCCGCAACCTGCACGATCTGCTGATGGCGGCTCCTGCGGGGATGCGCGCCACCATGGGTCTGGATCCCGGCCTGCGCACCGGCGTCAAAGTGGCGGTGGTCGATGCCACCGGTAAAGTCGTGGCGACCGATACCGTTTATCCGCACACCGGCCAGACCGCCAAAGCCGCCGCCGCCGTTGCCGCGCTCTGCATGAAGCATCAGGTTGAACTGGTGGCGATTGGCAACGGAACGGCCTCACGTGAAACCGAGCGCTTCTTCCTGGATCTGCAGCAGCAGTTCCCGCAGGTCACGGCGCAGAAAGTGATTGTCAGTGAAGCCGGCGCCTCCGTCTATTCGGCCTCTGAACTGGCGGCGCTGGAGTTCCCGGATCTCGATGTTTCGTTGCGTGGCGCGGTATCAATCGCCCGCCGTCTGCAGGATCCGCTGGCTGAGCTGGTGAAAATCGATCCGAAATCGATTGGTGTCGGTCAGTATCAGCATGACGTCAGTCAGAGCCAGCTGGCGAAGAAACTTGACGCTGTCGTAGAGGATTGCGTGAACGCCGTGGGCGTTGACCTCAATACCGCCTCAGTGCCGCTGCTGACCCGCGTCGCGGGCCTGACGCGCATGATGGCACAGAACATTGTCGGCTGGCGTGATGAGAATGGCCGCTTCCGGAACCGCCAGCAGTTGCTGAAAGTGAGCCGTCTTGGGCCAAAAGCCTTTGAGCAGTGTGCGGGCTTCCTGCGCATCAATCACGGCGACAATCCACTGGATGCCTCAACCGTTCACCCGGAAGCCTATCCGGTCGTCGAGCGTATTCTGGCCGCCACCGAGCAGGCGCTGAGCGATCTGATGGGTAATTCTGGCAGCCTGCGTAACCTCAGCCCCCGCGATTTCATTGATGAACGTTTTGGTCTGCCGACCGTCACCGACATCATGAAAGAGCTGGAGAAGCCGGGCCGCGATCCGCGCCCTGAGTTTAAGACTGCGCAGTTCGCAGAAGGTGTCGAAACGCTGAATGACCTGACACCGGGCATGATCCTCGAAGGTGCCGTCACCAACGTCACAAACTTCGGTGCGTTTGTGGATATCGGCGTCCATCAGGATGGCCTGGTGCATATCTCCTCGCTCTCCGATCGCTTCGTGGAAGATCCGCATCAGGTGGTGAAAGCGGGCGATATCGTCAAAGTGAAAGTGATGGAAGTCGATCTCCAGCGCAAACGTATTGCCCTGACCATGCGTCTTGATGAGCAGCCAGGCGAAGGCAATGCGCGGGGTGGCGCGAAGAACGCCGCGCCGCGCGAAGAGAAACGTCCGGCTGCCGGTAAAGGTCGTCCGCGTCCGGTCAGCGCATCCGCGGGTAACAGTGCAATGAGTGATGCACTGGCCGCCGCTCTGGGTAAAAAACGCTAAGCTTTTCAGGGGGCCACATCTGGCCCCCTCTTCACGTCCTCCGCCCCGGTTGAAAATCCCCATCATCGCGCTACGCTAAAAAGACGCCTGTCATAAAAACAACACCTGCTGTGGCACCCAATTCACGATGGATACGATCACCGATCTGATTGAGAAGATTTATGCTGGCACATTCCCGGAGGCGACCTTTGCGCGCCTGCAGGCTGATATCGCCACCGCCCGCGCGGCGATCAAGCTGCCGCGTAAGGCCCACTGGGATGAACAGGATGTGGTGCTGATCACCTACGCCGATCAGTTCCGTGAAGCCGGTAAACCCACGCTCAGCACCTTTTCCCGCTTCTATCAGCAGCACCTGCAATCCACCTTTCCGCTGGTTCACCTGCTGCCCTTTTTCCCCTGGTCGTCCGACGACGGCTTTTCGGTGATGGATTACCATCAGGTCGATCCGGTGTGCGGCGACTGGCAGGATGTTGCGCGCCTGCATCAGGAAACCCGGCTGATGTTCGACTTCGTCTGCAACCATATGTCGGCAAAAAGCGCCTGGTTCAGCCACTTCCTGGCGCAGGATCCCGGCTGGGACGATTTCTTTATCAGCATGCCGCCCGCCACCGATCTCAGCGCCGTCACGCGCCCGCGAACCTCGCCGCTGCTGACACCGTTTAAGATGGCGGATGGCGATACCCGCTTTATCTGGACCACCTTCAGCGCCGACCAGATTGACCTCAACTTTGCTAACCCTGAAGTGTTGCTGCGCATTGTGAACGTGCTGCTCGACTACCTGATACGCGGCGCGGACTACGTGCGCCTCGATGCGGTTGGCTATATGTGGAAAACGCCAGGTACGCGCTGTATTCATCTGGAAAAAACCCACCAGCTGGTGAAGCTGTTTCGCGCCATTGCCGATCACGTCGCACCCGGCACGGTGATTATTACCGAGACCAACGTGCCGCATCAGGACAACATCAGCTATCTGGGCAACGGGCATGACGAAGCGCAGATGGTGTATCAGTTTTCGCTGCCGCCGCTGGTGCTGCATGCGATTCACACCGGTTCGGCACGCGCGCTGCGGCAGTGGGCCAGCTCGCTGGATCTCAGCAGCAACGACACCACCTTCTTCAACTTCCTGGCGTCACACGATGGCATCGGGCTTAATCCGGCGCGCGGCATTTTGTCTGAAGTAGAGATTGTGGCACTGGTGCGCGATCTGGCGCTGGAAGGCGCGCTGGTTTCCTATAAAAACAATCCTGACGGCACCACCAGCCCCTATGAAATCAACGTCACCTTCCTGGATGCGCTGAACCGCGAAGCCGACGATGACGCCACGCGGCTGAAACGTTTTTTACTGGCGCATGCGATTCTGCTGGTCTTCCCTGGCGTGCCGGCCATCTATATCCAGAGCATTCTGGGTGGCCGTAACCATTACGATGGCGTACGGGCCGCCGGACACAACCGGGCGATTAACCGTCAGAAGTATGATTTACAGCAGATTGAGGCGGCGCTGGCGGGCGGTGACTGGCTGCGGCAGCAGATTTATACGCGGCTCGGCCAGCTGATCCAGCTGCGTCGTCGCCAGTCTGCGTTCCATCCCGATAATCCGATGACGCTGTATGACAGCGAAAATGCCGTGCTGGTGCTGAGCCGTCATCAGGCGGAGAGCGGTGAGGGAGTGCTTTGCGTGTTTAATCTCAGTGGACGGTCAGTGGAGACACAACTGCCGGTGGCGCATACGTTGCAGGATGTGGTTAGCGGGGAGAAAGTTGATGGCACCCAGCCGGTTAAGCTGGATGCCTGGCAGTTCATGTGGCTACGTTAGTTACTTGTAGACTTCAGCCGTGGCGCTGAATTTACCGTGTTCGCGACCGGCGATCACCAGGTAATATTTACCGCCTTTTTCGTCAGCGAGCTTAGACAGCACTTTCTTAGCATCCATTGGCGAGGTGGTTTCCGCCGTGGTGTTAACGGTGCCAATCTTCTGCAGGTTCATTGTCTTAACTTCTTCTTTGGTGACTTCTTTCGCTGCCATCGCAGAAAATGAAATCGCGCCCATCATCATTGAAGCCACAACCCATTTAAAAACCTTCATTATGTTTACCCTCATTCATGATCCATTGTGAGATGTAAGCAGCAGCTAAACGCGTAAGGCAGTATGGAACGGCATAGTCATTTCCGTGACTAATCACATAAAATTGCAGCGGCCTTGCTTACAGAGAGAAGTATTACTGCTGTCTGAGATTTTGCCAGCTCAAAGCATGATTATCCCGGCAATTGACTGATAAAATTAACAATATGCTGACAAAAGATCTCAGGATGGGAAATGAAAGGCGCGTGTGCGGCTTTTTCGATAACCACTGACGGTGAGGCTGGCAACCTTTCATCTATCTCTGCAGCAATGCGGCGTGGCACCAGTCCATCTAAGGCCCCGTAAAGCCGCAGGAACGGTAATGTAATCTGCGGTAACGCATCGCGCAGATCGACCTGGCGCAGAATATCCAGTCCGCCCTCCAGTACCGGCACCTCCGGCATCGGTTGTGATAACACCACCTCTTTCAGCTGCCGTGCATCGGCACGCGCCGTTTCGGTGCCCAGCGTCTGCAGCGCCAGAAAGCGTTCAACCGTGCGCTGAAAATCGTTGCTGAGCATCTGCTGGAAGTTCTGCAGCGTCTCCGGTTTAATGCCGGGCCAACCCTCTGTGGCGGTGAAACAGGGTGACGATGCAACGGTAATCAGTGCTCCCAGCTTCTCTGGCGCGGTCAGCGCCAGCTGGGTCGCCACCAGTCCGCCCAGTGACCAGCCCACCACAATCGCCTGCGGTGGCAGCAAAGGCAATATCTGTTCAGCCATCTGCTCCAGCGTCAGCGCGCCAGAATGCTGGCTGCGTCCATAACCGGGCAGATCGACCAGATGCAGGCGATAGTGCGGGCTGAGTCGCGGAATAATACTTTGCCAGACTTCGGCATTCAGTCCCCATCCGTGCAGCAGCACAAGATCGCGTTTTCCTTCTCCGCAGGTATGCCAGTAGAGCGACGTCATCAGTTACTATCCCGAAATTGATAAGGAGGTCGCTATGCTAGCAATGCCCGCCCTGTGTTGGCTATGCCGGATGCCGTTGCGGATCGCCCGGCACGGCATCTGCAGCCACTGCCTGCGCGAATTACCGCCGTTACCGTTGCTCTGTCCGCGCTGCGGCTTACCGGCAGGCTCAGTAAAGGTCGCCTGTGGCCGCTGTCAGCTTAAACCGCCCGCGTGGCAGGCGCTGGTCTGCGTGAATGACTATTGTCCGCCATTCAGCCAGTGGGTTAATCAGCTTAAGTTTTCTCACATAACCGCACTCAGGGTGATGCTGGCGCGGCTGCTTTTGCTAAGCTGGCTGAATGTTTACCGGCGTGGCACGGTGCCGCGTCCCGATCTGCTGCTGCCGGTTCCGCTGCATCGGCGGCGACGCTGGCAGCGCGGCTTCAATCAGACGGTATTGCTGGCTGCCCCGCTGGCGCACTGGCTGGGATGTGAATGGCGTGAGGGGCTTTCCCGCACGCGCAGGGGCGCACTGCAGCATCAGCTCAGTGCCCGGCAGCGCCGTACCAACTTACGCGGTGCTTTCCGCCTTGAAATGGCGGTTAAAGGACGCCATATCGCCCTGCTGGATGACGTCATTACGACCGGCAGTACGGTAGATGAAATCAGCCGTCTGTTACTGGCGAAGGGTGCCGCCAGTGTGCAGGTCTGGTGCCTGTGCCGTACCTTGTAGAGCGTCATTGATGGGCGTATTATAACCAACTAAATTAGTCAACTATTGAGCAATCGACATGATCCGAATTACTGACTCTGCCCAGGAACATTTTTCTAAACTGCTATCCAAACAAGAAGATGGCACCCAGATTCGCGTATTCGTGATTAACCCGGGTACGCCAACAGCCGAGTGTGGCGTCTCTTACTGTCCGCCCGATGCCGTTGAAGCCACCGATACCGAACTGAAGTTCGAGAAGCTCTCAGCGTATGTTGATGAACTGAGCAAACCTTATCTGGAAGACGCGGAAATCGACTTCGTCACCGACAATCTGGGTTCTCAGCTGACGCTGAAAGCGCCGAATGCCAAAATGCGTAAAGTCTCTGATGATGCGCCGATGGTTGAACGCGTTGAGTATCTGCTGCAGGCGCAGATCAACCCACAGCTGGCTGGCCACGGCGGTCGCGTGTCGCTGATGGAGATCACCGAAGATGGCTACGCCATTCTGCAGTTTGGCGGCGGCTGTAACGGCTGTTCGATGATCGACGTAACCCTGAAAGATGGTATTGAGAAAGAACTGCTGGCTGCCTTCCCGGAACTGAAAGGCGTGCGGGATATTACCGAGCATCAGCGTGGCGAACACTCGTTCTACTGATGATAAAGCGCGGCAGCCTGACTGCCGCGCTATTTTTATAGCCCTTTCTTACTTCCCTTTCTGTCCTGACTGACGCTGCTCGCTGACCACCTTCAGCAGGGCATTCACTTCCTTGTCCGCAAAGATCTCCTCCAGCGTTTTGCTCAGCTTGCGTCGCCAGTTAGGGTACTGATCCACCGTGCCCGGCACGTTGACCGGCGTGGTCATACCGAGCCAGTCCTCAGGTTGCAGCCCAAGCAGCGCACTGTCGGTGTCCGCCAGGAAGCGATGGATCGCCCGGTTCAGCGCAGGCGTCATGGTCAGCTTCTCCGCCTTCTTCTGGCTGCGTGCCGGTAAGGCACCCGCCTGATGCAGCGCATCCAGCAGCGCCTGCTTCTGCGCGGCGCGCTGCTGATGCAACGCTTTCACCGCATCGCCCGGATAGAGACCCAGCTTCTCCCCCAGCGCCAGATCGCCCTGCTCCCAGAAACCGGTCAGCGTCGGCAGATCATGGGTACTGGCGCTGGCGATTGACTGACGCGGATAGTCCTGCGGCGCGCGATAGCGCTGATCTTTCTCCTGCTCAAACCAGAGCACCTTCCATGAAAAGACGCCACTTTTGCGCAGCAGGCTGACGATTTCCTGAGGCACGGTGCCAAGGTCTTCGCCAATCACCATGCAGCGCAGACGGTGACTCTCCAGCGCCAGGATGCCCAGCAGATCGTCAACCGGATAGGCCACATAGGCGCCTTTATCCGCCGTTTCCCCGGCAGGCACCCACCACAGACGCAGCAGGGACATCACATGGTCGATGCGCAACGCGCCGCAGTCGCGCATGTTAGCGCGCAGCATGTCGATAAACGGCTGATAGCCGCGCGCCTGCATCACATGCGGGTCCATCGGCGGTAAGCCCCAGTTCTGGCCCAGCGGCCCCAGACGGTCAGGCGGCGCGCCCACTGAAGCCTTGAGGCGATAAAGCTCGGGATCGTGCCAGGTTTCCGCGCTACCTTCCGCTACCCCTACCGCCAGATCGCGATAGAGACCCACGCTCATACCCAGCGACTGACTGTGCGTCCAGCAGGCCGAGAACTGTTGCTGCGCCAGCCATTGCAGCCACTGCCAGAAGGCGATCTCCTCTTCATGCTGTTCACACCACTGCTGCACCTCCGGCAACTGGCTGTTGCGCCACGCTTCCGGCCACGCAGGCCAGCCGCCCTGCTGCGTCTTGTCCGCCTGCCGCTCCAGCTGGATGCCGTCGTAGGCAGCCTGATAACGCAGGCTGTCGCCGCCTTCACGCACAAAGGCCGCCCAGGAGTGATGCTCTTCGCTCTGGCTGTCACGCGCCTGGAAGTGGGCCCAGGCGTGCCGCAGCGCAGCGAGCTTGAGCGCCATCACCGCCTCGTAATCGACCCGCTCCGCCTCACGTGCTTTAGTCAGCGCCTTCTGCGTTTTAGCGCTTTTCCACCACTTCTGCGCCGCCGCGCTTTGCTGAAAATCGGCCACCTGACTGACGTCGATATAAATTACGTTCAGCCAGCGGCGCGATGACGGACTGTACGGGCTGGCGAAACCGGCGCTGGCGGGATAGAGCGCATGCAGCGGATTCAGCCCGACGAAATCGCCGCCGCGCTTAGCCAGGTGCACCAGCAGCTGGTCGAGGTCGCCGAAGTCGCCAATGCCCCAGTTCTGTTCAGATCGCACGGTATAGAGCTGCACCAGCGCGCCCCAGCGTTTCTCTCCCGCTTCCAGCGCCGGCGGTAGATAGCAGCGGCGCGGCGCGACGATAATCCGCGTCTGCCAGCTTTTCTTCCCTTTGCTGAGCGTCAGCTGGTGATAACCCTGCGTCAGCGGGCCAGGCAGCGTAAAAGGCTCCCCGGCAGTTAATTCGCCGCTGAGCGATTTGCCCTTTTCGGTCTGCAGCTGCCAGCTGTAGACGCCGCTGCCCTGAGGCGTCAGCTGCCGCTTGCCACTGCCGCTGAACACCGCGACCGGCGGCAGCGGTGATTTTTTGGCGCTCTGCGGATCGTCCATTACCGCCAGCAGCGCGCGTTTCGTCTCATCGCTGATCGCCTCTTTCTCGCCGTTGACGTTGATGTACTCCAGTGAAATTCCCGCGTCACGGGCGGCCTGATCAAGTGCATTTTGCTTCATTGCTGCTCCTTAGCGCGGTGCCTGCCAGATACGTTGCTGATAGTCACGAATGGAACGGTCCGAACTGAACATGCCGGTTCGGGCCGTATTGAGGATGGCGGCGCGGGTCCAGCCTTCCGGGTCACGCCACAGGGCTTCCACCCGTTGCTGCGCCTCAATATAGGCCTGGAAATCGGCCAGTACCAGCCAGGGATCGCCATGTCTGGTCAGGCTCTCCAGCATCAGGTCAAACGCATGTTTATCCCCGTCGCTGAATTTGCCCTTCTCCAGCAATTTCAGTAAATCGTCCAGCGGCTTGTTCTGCTTGCGCACCTTTTTCGGGTTATAGCCTTTCGCCTTGAGCGCTTTCACCTCATCAACCGTGTGTCCGAAGATAAAGATGTTCTCCTCGCCCACCTGTTCGGCAATCTCGACATTGGCACCATCCAGCGTGCCGATGGTCAGTGCGCCGTTCAGCGCCAGCTTCATATTGCCGGTGCCGGAGGCTTCATATCCGGCGGTGGAGATCTGCTCGGAGAGATCGGCCGCCGGGATCATCAGTTCAGCCACGGTGATGCGGTAGTCGGGGATAAACACCACTTTGAGTCTGTCGCCAACGCGCGGGTCGTTGTTCACCACCTCCGCGACCTTGTTAATGGCGTAGATGATGTTTTTCGCCAGGTAGTAACCCGGCGCGGCTTTGGCCCCGAACAGGAATACCCGGGGCGTGAAGGTGACATCCGCCGGGTTATCACAGAGCTTCTGATAGCAGTAGAGAATATGCAGCAGGCTGAGGTGCTGACGCTTGTACTCATGCAGACGCTTGATCTGCACGTCGAACAGTGCGGCCGGGTTCACGATGATGCCGGTGTGGCGGGCGATATACTCCGTGAGCTGCGCTTTGTTCTGCTGTTTGATGCTGCGATAGCGCTGGCGAAACGCCTGATCGTCGGCGTAGCTTTCAAGACCCGTTAACACATCAAGATTATTAGCCCATTCGGTTTTCAGCGTTTCGTCGATCAGCCCGGCCAGCGCCGGGTTACACTGCTTCAGCCAGCGACGCGGCGTAATGCCGTTGGTGACGTTGTGGAATTTTTGCGGCCAGAGCTGGTGATATTCGGGGAAGAGATCGCTGACCACCAGACGGGAGTGCAGCGCCGCCACGCCGTTGACCGCGAACCCGCTCACGACGCAGAGATTCGCCATCCGCACCTGGCCGTCCGCAACCACGGCCAGCTTGTGCCACATCGCTTTGTCATCCGGCCAGTGCTGCTTAACCTGCTTTTTCAGCCGCTGATTAATCTCTTTGATGATCAACATGTGGCGCGGCAGCAGACTGCGCATCAGCTTCTCATCCCAGCGCTCCAGCGCCTCCGGCATCAGCGTGTGGTTGGTGTAAGCAAACAAGCGGCTGGTGATGTGCCACGCCTCATCCCAGCTCAGCTGATGCTCATCCAGCAGCACGCGCAGCATCTCCGGGATGGCGATGGTCGGATGGGTATCGTTGAGCTGAATCACTTCGAAGTCAGGCAGACTGTGAATGCTGCGTCCCGCCAGATGGTGACGGCGCAGGATATCGGCCACGGCACAGGCGCACTGGAAATATTGCTGCATCAGACGCAGCCGCTTGCCGGCCTGATGGTTGTCATTGGGATAGAGCACTTTGGTGAGTTTTGCCGCTTCAATGCCCGGCTGATCCGCCTGCAGGAAGTTGCCGTCGTTAAAGGCGGTAAGATCGAACGGATGCACACTCACTGCCTGCCACAGGCGCAGCGGCAGCGTCACGCCGTTGCGGTAACCGGTTACGGGCAAATCCCACGCCTCGCCGCGCAGCGTAAAATCGGGCAGCCAGCGTACCCCGCCGTTTTCCTGCTTTTCTACCCGGCCACCCATCGCGACCTCAACATCCAGCGCCGCGTTATGGCGGAACCAGGGATAGCGTTCGCGCTGCCAGTCATCGGGCGCTTCAATCTGCTTCCCCTCATCGAAAGACTGGCGGAACAGGCCGTACTGATAATTCAGGCCGTGGCCGGTGGCGGACTGCCCCACCGTTGCCATCGAATCCATGTAGCAGGCGGCGAGTCGTCCCAGCCCGCCGTTGCCGAGTGCCGGATCGACCTCCTGCTCCAGCAGCTCCGTTAAATCCAGTTGCTGCTCGGCCAGCGCCGCTTTGACCTCGTCATACCAGCCGAGATTCAGCAGATTGTTGCCGGTCAGACGACCAATCAGAAACTCCATCGACAGGTAGTTGACGTGGCGCTGCTGCTTAGCCGGTCGCGGTGCCGGTTGGGTATCCAGCAGTTCTGCCAGTGCCGCGCTGATGGCCTGCCACGCCTGGTGCGGGGTCATCTGCTGGGCGGAGTGGAGACTCAACTGTTGCCACTGGCGGGTCAGTGCGGCGTTAAAACGGGCTTTATTAAATTTTTGCTGCGGCATATCACTCCCTTCTGTTACGCAATGAGGTGAAGCAAAAATAGAAAGCGCACGGGCTGGCAACCGGGTGCCAGCAACCGTTAAGTTAAGACGTGAGTGGGGGAAAAAGCGACAACAATCAAAGAAAAACGCCAGCCGGGAGGCTGGCGTCGCAGGAATCAGCAGAGTTCGAGGTGAACCTCATGCTGCTCAATCACTTTCATGACGCTGGCTGGCGGCATTTTGTCGGTGTAGAGATAGTCCAGCAGACTCATGTTGCCGAGATTAACCATGGCGTTGCGACCAAACTTCGAATGATCCACCACCAGCATCGCGCAGCGTGAGTTTTCGATGATGGCGCGCTTGGTGCGGACTTCGTGATAGTCGAACTCCAGCAGCGACCCATCCATGTCGATGCCGCTGATCCCCAGAATGCCGTAATCGAGCCGGAACTGAGAAATAAAGTCGAGCGTCGCTTCCCCCATCACCGCACCATCGCGGGTCCGGACTTCACCGCCTGCGATAATCACCCGGAAATCGGGCTTGCCCATCAACAGCATCGCGACGTTGAGGTTGTTGGTCACCACGCGTAAGTCGCTGTGGTTGAGCAGGGCATGCGCCACTGCTTCCGGCGTGGTGCCGATGTCGATAAACAGCGTGGCCCCATCCGGGATCTGGCTCGCTACGCGCTGAGCAATCCGCGCTTTTTCCGCTGACCACATCATTTTACGATCGTGCCAGGCGGTATTCTCAGAGCTGGAAGGAAGCGCCGCGCCGCCGTGGTGGCGCTGAATTTTGTTCTGATCGGCCAGATCGTTGAGATCGCGACGAATGGTTTGCGGGCTGACCTCAAAATGATCCACCAGCTCCTCAGTACTGACATATCCCTGACGACGGACTAAATCGATAATCGCGTCATGACGTTGCGTCTGCTTCACGTTCCTCTCCTGTTAACCCGCTAAATCTGTCTAACGACGCGTGACGTTACGCGTATCTACCAGCGCCATCGCCAGTCCGACCACCAGACCGGCAACGTGCGCCGCGTTGGCAATCGCCAGACCAAAGACGCCGAACCAGCCAATCACCAGCCAGACCACCGCAAAACCGATCAATCCCCGTTCAAGATAGACGCCACTGTCGGGATCGCGCTCACCGCGCAGCCAGCAGTAACCCATCAGGGCATAAACCACGCCCGACAGACCGCCAAACCAGATGCCGCTGAACTTCGCCTGCAGCCAGCCGCTGAGCAGCGCCGAGATCAGCATAATCACGAACAGTTTGCCGCTGCCAAGACGCTTCTCAACCACGCCGCCCAGATACCACCACCACATCAGATTAAACAGGATGTGCAGCAGTGAAAAGTGCAACAGTGCATGGCTGAACCAGCGCCAGACCTGAAGATGCTGGTCGGCATCCGGCCACGAGAGCCACGCCATCACGGCCTGATCGCCCATGATCTGCATCAGAATAAAGACCGCGATGCAGAGCACCATCAGGGTCATGGTCAGCGGACCGGCACGCTCGCGGATGTTCGCCCAGATATTGCTGCGCTCATAGCGCAGGCCGCTGTCGGTCTTGCCGCTGTGCCAGCTGGCAGCCTGATAGCGCGGGTGGTTAGGGTCGTGTAAAAACTGCTGAAGTTCGTTTTCGACCACTGAAATCTTGCTTTCATCATCCAGCATGATGACGTAGTGATTTTCATGCTCGATACGCAGCGTGATGCCCTGCGTCGCCATGTAGTCAACAAACGCCTGCGCCATGCGCGGCTGATTAAATTGGGTAATGCGCATCAGTAACTCTCCATGTGACGAGCAGCCATCTATTCACTGCCGAGGGCAACCTGCTGAGGGAAAGCGGCACGCCACGCATCAAAGCCGCCATCGATGCTGTAGGCCGCACTGAAGCCCTGTCCCAGCAGATATTGTGCCGCGCTTTTGCTGCTGTTGCCGTGATAGCACATCACCAGCACGGGCAGGTTGTGGTCGGCACCACTGACAAACTCGCTGAGGTTGGTGTTGGTCAGATGCAGCGCGCCCGCCGCATGGCCAAGGGCATAACTTTGCGGATCGCGGATATCCACCAGCAGCGCACCCTGCGCCAGACGCGCCTGCGCCTGCTGCACATCAATACATTCGAACGTTTCCATGGGATCTCTCATAACAGCATCACAATAGCGCGTAGTGTAACCCGAGAACTCACGCCGATAACCTGACAATCGTTGCGGGTATCTGTTTTTTTGGTGGGCAGAATGTTAGCTATATCACGCAAAAATGTTTTTACCTGGTTAAAAGCTGGCATCAATGTTGGTTTGCGATTATGATTATGCTCGAAAACGAACATTAGTGAACTATTCCGAACATCGGAGGAGATGACGTGGAAACCAAAGACCTGATCGTGATCGGCGGCGGCATCAACGGTGCCGGCATTGCAGCAGACGCTGCAGGACGCGGACTGTCGGTGTTAATGCTGGAGGCGCGGGATCTGGCTTGCGCGACCTCCTCTGCCAGTTCAAAACTGATTCACGGCGGCTTGCGCTACCTTGAACATTACGAATTCCGTCTGGTCAGTGAAGCACTGGCCGAACGTGAAGTGCTGCTGAAAATGGCGCCGCATCTGGCATTCCCGATGCGCTTCCGTCTGCCGCACCGTCCGCATCTGCGTCCGGCGTGGATGATCCGCACCGGTCTGTTTATGTATGACCATCTCGGCAAACGTACCAGCCTGCCAGGCAGTAAAAGTCTGCGATTCGGCGCGGATTCGGCTCTGAAGCCGGAAATTACGCGCGGATTCGAATATTCAGACTGCTGGGTCGATGATGCCCGCATGGTGGTACTGAACGCGCAGGAAGTGGTGAAGCGTGGCGGCGAAGTGCGTACCCGCACCCGTGTGACCCGCGCCTGGCGTGAAGGCGGCCTGTGGAAGGTCGAAGCCGAAGATGTCGATACCGGTAAAACCTTTACCTGGCAGTCCAAAGGCCTGGTCAACGCCGCGGGCCCGTGGGTTAAGCAGCTGTTCGACGACAGCCTGAAGCTGAAATCGCCTTACGGTATCCGCCTGATTAAAGGCAGCCACATCGTGGTGCCGCGCGTTCATACCGAGAAGCAGGCTTATATCCTGCAGAACGAAGATAACCGTATCGTGTTCGTCATCCCGTGGATGGATGAGTTCTCTATCATCGGCACCACCGACGTAGAGTACAAAGGCGATCCGAAAAGCGTCCATATCGATGACAGCGAGACCGAGTACCTGCTGAAAGTGTTCAACGGACACTTCAAAAAGCAGCTGACCGCTGACGATATCGTCTGGTCTTACTCTGGTGTGCGTCCGCTGTGTGATGACGAGTCTGATTCACCGCAGGCGATCACCCGTGATTACACCCTGGATGTCCGTGACGATAACGGTCAGGCACCGCTGCTTTCCGTGTTTGGCGGCAAGCTGACCACCTATCGTAAGCTGGCGGAACATGCGCTGGAGAAACTGGCGAAGTACTACCCGAACGCCGGTCCGGCCTGGACGAAGAACTGCGTGTTGCCGGGCGGTAATATCAACGGCACCAGCGATGATTACGCGGCCAGCCTGCGTCGTCGTTACCCGTTCATTACCGAAAATATGGCGCGCCACTTCTCACGCACGTACGGCAGCAGCACTGAAACGCTGCTGAACGGTGCGAAAAGCCTGGACGATCTGGGTGAGAACTTCGGTCACGATTTCTATGAGGCGGAGTTACGCTACCTCGTGCAGCATGAGTGGGTGCGTGAACTGGATGATGCTATCTGGCGTCGTACCAAACAGGGCATGTGGCTGACCAAAGAGCAGCAGGCTCGCGTCGCAGAGTGGCTGGCCGCGAAAGCGAAACCGGCCCTGTCTCTGGCATCCTAAGCGGGCAGTAACCGATCAGAAAGCAGGCTCCGGCCTGCTTTTTTATTGTCTGCTGACCGGCCACAAATGTTCACCGCCGTCACCTTTACCTCCTCTTTTGCCCCCTGAACTCACCGCGTCACGCATCCATCCCCCCGCTCACCATCGTTACCTTAAATCTAACGTTCCGCTTTTTTGCTTAATTGAACACCGTTTTAAGAAAGCTCAGACTTCCCGCAGCATAAACGTCAAAAGAGCGATTCAAATCCGGAGGTTGAAATGAACACAGGCCAATCGCCTGCCCGGGAGTGGAACACACGCCGCAGTGAAAAAGCGCGTCGTATGGCCTCCTTTCCCCTTGATGGCAAAGTCATTCCTGCAGAAAGAGCCGTTGAAGCATTTGAACAGTTAATTGCACCGGGCGACCGCGTGGTGCTCGAAGGGAATAACCAGAAGCAGGCGGACTTTTTATCCCGCACCCTGGCGGCGGTGAATCCGTCAAAGATTCACGACCTGCATATGATTATGCCCAGCGTCGGCCGCAGCGAACATCTCGATATTTTTGAAAAAGGCATCGCCCGCAAACTCGACTTCTCTTTCTCCGGTCCGCAGAGCCTGCGCATGTCCCAGCTGTTGCAGGATGGTCAGCTGGAAATCGGCGCGATCCACACCTATATCGAACTCTACGCCCGTCTCTACGTTGACCTCAGCCCGAATGTGGCGCTGATTGCCGGCTATAAAGCCGACCGAAAAGGCAACCTCTATACCGGCCCGAGTACCGAAGATACCCCGGCGCTGGTGGAAGCCGCCGCGTTTCGTGACGGTATCGTGATAGCCCAGGTCAATGAACTGGTCGATGACGAAACCGACCTGCCGCGCGTCGATATTCCCGGTTCCTGGATCGACTACATCGTGGTGGCTGACAAACCCTTCTTTATCGAACCGCTGTTTACCCGCGATCCGCGCCTGATTAAGCAGGAGCACATCCTGATGGCGATGATGGCGATTAAAGGCATCTACGCCGAACATCAGGTGCAGTCACTCAACCACGGTATCGGCTTTAACACCGCCGCCATCGAACTGCTGCTGCCCACCTACGGCGAACAGCTCGGCCTGAAAGGCAAAATCTGTAAGCACTGGGCGCTGAACCCGCATCCGACGCTGATCCCGGCGATTGAGAGCGGCTGGGTGGAGAGCGTGCACTGCTTCGGCGGCGAGCTGGGGATGGAAGAGTATATCCGCGCCCGTCCCGACATCTTCTTTACCGGCAGTGACGGTTCGATGCGATCTAACCGCGCCTTCTGCCAGCTGGCCGGTCAGTACGCGGTCGATATGTTTATCGGTGCCACCCTGCAGGTCGATGGTCTGGCGAACTCCTCGACCGTCACCCGTGGTCGTCTCTCCGGCTTCGGTGGCGCGCCCAATATGGGTCACGATCCCCATGGCCGCCGTCACGCCACGCCTGCCTGGCTGAATATGATCACCGAGCCAGACCCGATGCAGCGCGGTAAAAAACTGGTGGTGCAGATGGTCGAGACCTTCCAGGCCGGTGCGAAACCGACCTTCGTTGAAACGCTTGATGCCGTTGAAGTGGCGAAATCCTCCGGTATGCCGCTGGCCCCGGTAATGATCTACGGCGATGACGTCACGCACGTGCTGACCGAGGAAGGCATCGCCTATCTCTATCGTGCAGAAAGCCTTGAAGAGCGTCGCGCCATGGTCGCCGCGGTCGCCGGGATCACCGATATCGGTCTGGGCGTGGATGCCGCCCGCGTCGCTGCCCTGCGTAAAAGCGGCAAAGTGGTCTACCCGGAAGATATGGGTATCCGCCGCTCCGACGCCACCCGTTCACTGCTGGCTGCGGGCAGCGTCGCTGACCTGGTTGAATGGTCAGATGGCCTGTACAACCCGCCTGCTAAATTCCGGAGCTGGTAATGAAACACCTGTCACAGACCCATGCCGAGTCACAGGCCAGCCAGCTGGCGACGGTGGCGCGCGATTGTCTGATCGATGAAGCACGCCTGAGCCCGAAGCCGGGTCTGGTAGACAGTCGGGGAAACGGCGCACATCGGGATCTGACGCTGGCGCTGATGGAGCGTTCCGCTCACAGCCTGATGCCGACCTTTCTGGCGCTGGCCCGTCACAGCTGGCTGCGTCCCGCCGATATCGCCCTGCGCGAAACGGTGGGTCGGCTGGGCCGCGACGGCGAACAGCAGATGATGACGGCAACCGGCGGCGTGAACACCCATCGGGGCGCGATCTGGGCGCTGGGATTACTGGTAAGTGCCGCAGCGATGCAGGGTGGCGCAGCGAGTGCTGACCACCTGACCCGCACCGCTGCCGCACTGGCAACGCTGCCCGACAGCCGCGCCCCCAGAGTGTTCAGCAAAGGGTTAAAAGCGACGCACCGCTACCGGGTGCCCGGCGCACGCGAAGAGGCGCAACAGGCGTTTCCTCACGTGATGAAGCTGGCGCTGCCGCAGTTGCTGACCAGCCGGGCAGTCGGTGCCAGTGAAAGCGAAGCCCGGCTGGATGCCCTGATGGCGATCATGACCTCGCTCAGCGATACCTGCGTGCTGTCACGTGCCGGCATGGACGGACTGAATGCCATGCAGCAGGGAGCACGCGCCGTGCTGCTGGCGGGCGGCTGCCGCACTGCCGCCGGGCAGGTGGCGCTGGCGCAGCTCGACCGCCGGATGCTGGCGCTCAACGCCTCGCCAGGCGGGGCCGCCGACCTGCTGGCCGCGACGCTGTTTATCGATCGCGTCTGTTCGCCTGAACATACTTATTTTTAGAGGCCATTATGGAACACATCACATTATCTCTACCTGCTAACCGCCTGCTCAGTGGCAGAGCGCTGGCCGGGGTCGTTGGTTCCGGTGATATGGAAGTGCTGTACACCGCAACTGAAGGCCAGACACTGAACATCGATATCACCACCTCACTGGATAACAGCGACGCCCGCTGGAAAGCGCTGTTTGACCGCCTGAACTTAATCAACGGCCTGCCCGCCGGAAAGATGATTATTCACGATTTCGGGGCGACACCCGGCGTGGCGCGTATCCGTATTGAACAGGTTTTTGAAGAGGTGAGCCATGCGTAACGATGCCAGTTTTATTGAATTACGGGCCCGTGAACGCGCCCATGCGCTGCTGGATGCAGGCAGCTATCGCGAACTGCTTGATCCCTTTGAGGGCATCATGTCGCCGTGGCTGGCGCCGCAGGGCGTAGTGCCCCAGTCAGATGACGGCATGATCGTGGCGCGCGGCACGCTGAACGGTCAGTCTGCGGTGGTGATTGCCATCGAAGGCACCTTCCAGGGCGGCAGCATGGGCGAAGTCTCCGGCGCGAAAATGGCGGCGGCGCTGGAGCTGGCGGCAGAAGACAACCGCAACGGTATCCCGACTCAGGCGGTGATCTGCCTGGAAACCGGCGGCGTACGGTTACAGGAGGCGAACCTCGGACTGGCGGCGATTGCCGATATTCATGCGGCGATTGTCGATCTGCGCCGCTACACCCCGGTGATCGGCATCGTCAGCGGCACCGTTGGCTGCTTCGGCGGGATGTCTATCGCCGCCGCGCTCTGCAGCTACCTGATCGTGACGCGTGAAGCCCGTCTGGGACTGAACGGCCCGCAGGTGATTGAGCAGGAAGCGGGCATTGAAGAGTATGACTCGCGCGATCGTCCGTTTATCTGGAGCATGACCGGCGGCGAAATCCGCTACGCCAGCGGCCTGGTCGATGCGCTGGTGGATGACGGCATCAACGCCGTGAAAACCGCGATGCATGACTTTATAGCCAGAGGCGTTCCGGCGCAGCACCGTAGCGATAACTATGCCGATTTCCTGTCACGGCTGACGCAGTTCGACACGCGCCAGCAGGCGGACACCGCGCAGATTAAACAGCTTTTCGCCCGGGAGGAGAAATAATGACGCAGACAAGCAGCCGCGGTGCAACCTGGCTGGAAAAACTTGCACCCCATGCGCAGCGCCCTGATGGCCTGTGCGCCTCTGTTCAGGTGGCTGACGGCCAGCTTAATGGCGAAAACGTCCGCTTTATCGCCGTCGTGCCCGATGCGCAAAACCACTATCCGCGCGCCGTGCAGGGTGAAGTCGGTCTCCTCGAAGGCTGGACGCTGGCGAAAGTGGTGAATGAGACGCGCGAAGCCGACAAAACCAGCGCCGTGAAGCGGCCGATTGTGGCGGTGATCGACGTGCCGAGTCAGGCCTATGGCCGCCGCGAAGAGGCATTTGGTATTCATCAGGCGCTGGCGGGCGCGGCGGGCGCGTATGCCAGCGCACGTCTTGACGGGCATCCGGTGATTGGCCTGATTGTCGGCAAAGCGATGTCCGGTGCGTTCCTGGCACACGGTTATCAGGCCAGCCGTCTGATTGCGCTTAACGATCAGGGCGTGCTGGTACATGCCATGGGTAAAGCGTCGGCGGCGCGGATTACGCTGCGTTCAGTGGAAGCGCTGGAAAAACTGGCCGCCACCATTCCACCGATGGCGTACGACGTGAATAACTTCGCCACGCTGGGCCTGCTCTCCGATCTGCTGAACGTCGCGAATCCTGATGCGCCCTCTGATGCGGATGTGGCGATGGTTGAGATTGCGCTGCACAAGGCGATCAGCGACGCACGTCAGGATCCCACGCTGAAAAACCGCCTTGGCGCGGCAAATCGTCACAGCTCTTCCCTGGTTCGCGAACGTATGCGCGCGACCTGGTAATTAAAAAAATAAACCTGCCGAAACCGGTCTTACGGGGTGCATCCTTCAATGCGCCCCGGAGCAGTGGCCGTGTTCAGAATTATAAACATCGCTGTTTTTAAAGAATTTTCTCTTAAATACAGGTGATTTATGATTTATATAATTGTGCATGCCCTTGCTCCGATCTTTGTCATTATGCTGCTGGGTTTCTGGGCCGGTAAGGCCGGAATGGTCAATAACAAAGAGGTTTCACTACTCAATATTTTCGTGATGGATTTTGCGCTGCCCGCCGCGCTGTTCAGCGCGACGGTGCAGACGCCCTGGTCGGGCATCGTGGCTCAGTCGCCGTTGATTGTGGTCTTAACCGGCGCGATGTGGATAACCTATGCAGCCATCTATTTCCTGGGGACGCGCGTCTTTAAAAAGTCGCCTCAGGATGCGGCGGTCATGACACTGACGGTCGCCTTACCCAATTACGCCGCTCTGGGGCTGCCGATTCTGGGCAGCGTACTGGGAGAAGGTTCATCAACCTCGCTTTCTGTGGCGGTTTCGATTGCCTGCGGCTCGGTGCTGATGACGCCATTCTGCCTGCTGATTCTGGAGCGGGAAAAAGCGCGTATTGCCGGTGAGAATGTGGGTTCGACACTGACCATGCTGCCGGTACTGATGTGGCGCTCGTTGAAGAAGCCGATCGTCCTGGGTCCGTTGCTGGGTGTGGTGCTGTCAGCGCTGGGCGTCAGAATGCCGGAGCTGGTCATCTCAGCCATTAAACCGCTGGGCCTGGCAGCCACCGCTGCCGCGCTGTTCCTGACCGGCGTAATCCTCTCCGCGCGTCAGCTGAAACTCAACGCGGTCGTCGGCGTGGGTACGGTTGCTAAGCTGCTGATTCAGCCCTTTGTGGCCTGGGGTCTGGTGCTGGCGCTGGGGCTGAACGGTTCAGTGGCGATCACCGCTATCCTGATGATTGCGCTGTCGGCCGGTTTCTTCGGCGTGGTGTTCGGCAACCGCTTTGGCGTGCAGTCACCCGATGCGGAAGCCGTGCTGCTGTTAAGCTCGATTCTGTGTATTTTATCTTTACCGTTGTTCATTACGCTGACATCAGGAATGTAATATGAGTGCGCCGCGCCCCCACGATCTGCTCTGGCTGCGAAACCGCAGCGCGTTAGCGACGATCAAAGAGAGCTGGGTCAGCCCGTTCTGGCATCCCGATCTGCCTGTGGTGGTGCGGCGCGATCGCCGTGAATCCGGCCTGATCCCGATTGGCGTGCGTGGTGAGCGTCGCGAGCAGCGCGCCGCCGGCTGGATCGCCCCCGACGATATTCTCCGGGTGGTGACGCCAGAGAGTCTGGCGGACCGCACTCTGCTGCTGGCGTCGCCCTTTACGGCTTATGCGCCGGTCAGCGCGGCGATAGCGCTTAGCGAGACCGTCTGGCCGTGGTGCTGGGGCATAACCGGCAGCACCGCTTTTGCCCTGGCGACACAGCGCCCCACTCTGCATGCCGCCAGCGATCTGGATCTACTCCTCCGCGCCCCGCAGCCGCTGCCCCGTGACGCGCTGCAACGGTGGCAGACAGAGACCGACGCGCTGGGCTGCCGGGTGGACACCCAGGTGGAAACACCGTCTGGCGCGTTTGCCCTGAACGAATGGTTGCGCGAGGGACGCGTGCTGTTAAAAACCGACACCGGACCGATACTGACCGCTTCACCCTGGAGCAGGGAGAATCCATGAAAATACTCTTTACCTTTCCTGGCCAGGGCACCCAGCGTGCCGGCATGCTGCAGCAACTGCCTGATGGTGATGCGATAGTAAGCCATGTGCGTGCGGTGCTGGGCGACGAGACCGACCAGCTCGACAGTGTTGAGGCGCTGCGCCACACCCGCGCCGTGCAGCTCTGTCTGCTGATTTCTGGTGTCGCCTGGGCGCGCGAGCTGATACGCAGTGGCGTGAAACCGGATATCGTCAGCGGTCTGTCGATTGGCGCATTTCCTGCTGCGGTGATTGCTGGCGCGCTCGATTTCAGCGACGCCCTGCGGCTGGTTGCGCTGCGCGGCGATCTGATGGAGCAGGCGTATCCACAGGGATATGGCCTGACCGCGATCACCGGGTTAACGCTGAGCCAGCTGGAGAAACTGCTGCCCGGCAGCAACACCTATATCGCGAATTTAAATGCGGAAACGCAGATTGTGATTGCCGGTCGTGACGAGGATATGGCGGTGGTGGCGCAGAAGGCGCTGGATGCCGGTGCCAGTAAAGCGATCAAGCTCGCGGTGAGCGTGCCATCGCACTGCGCGCTGCTGAATAAGCCCGCCGCCGAACTGGCTCGCGCGTTTGAGTCCGTCACCCTCTCCCGTCCCGATTGCGCCTATCTCAGCGGCTCAAGCGCACGCGTGATTTGGGAGCCGGAGAAGATTGCCGACGATCTCGCCTTTAATATGGCGCGCACGGTGCAGTGGAATGACGCGATTGTTTCCGCTAACCAGCGCGATGCCCGGCTGGCGATTGAGATGCCGCCTGGCAATGTGCTGACCGGCCTGACGCTGCAGGCGAACTGGCAGGGCGAAGCAATCTGTCTGGAGCGCAACAGCGTCGAAGTGGCGCTGCATCTGGCTAAACGGCTGAGTCAGTAAGGCTGCGGGCATACATCCGCCCTTCTGCCGCCAGTGCCAGCAGGTCATTATCCCGTTCGCGGCGATGTGAGTAGACAATCGAGATCTGCTGGCGCATCTGGTAAGGCTCCGCGAGCGTCAGCAACTGGATGTTGTTTTCATAGACTTTCTTCATCCGTCCCGGAATCAGCGCCAGGCCAACGCCCGCCTGCACCAGACTGATCATCGAGAAGATGTCATTGACATGGGTGACCCTGCGCGGTTCAAACCCGGCAATCTGAAACGCTTCCTGCGAACCGGCATAGGTGGCAAATCCCTCCGCCAGCGAAACAAAATCACGGTCGGCATAATCGCGCAGATCCACCGGACAGGTTCCTTTCTGCGTTTCTCCGGCCGGTGCGGCCAGGAAGATCCGGTCTTCAAACAGCGGAATTACATCGAAATGCGCGTCACTGAGTTCGCCCTCATCGGTGGCGATCAGAATGGCATCCAGCGCGTCATCTTCCAGCATATTCAGCAGCATCTGATTCGAACCCATAGTGAGATCGAGTTCCAGCGTGGGACGGCGCAGTTTCATGCCCATGATCAGCCGGGGAATGGTTTCAAGCGTCAGCGAATAGAGCGTGCCAAGCCGCAGCCGGCCTCCGCCGATGCCCGCCACCTTGCGCGCCTCTTCAATGCCTTTGCCCATCAGGGTGGTTACGTCACGACAGTAGTCCAGCAGCGTCCAGGCGGCAGGCAGCGGCACCAGATTGCGGCCCTTGTGGATAAACAGCGGGCAGTCGATGCCCTCTTCCAGCGTGTGCAGCGCGCGATGCACGCTGACGCTGCTCAGTTCCAGCGCTTCCGCCGTGCGGGCAATATTCCCTTTGCTCATAAACATCATGAAGACGCTGAGCTTACGGAAGGTAATTTCCTGGTTGATGTTGTCACTCATGGGCTGCGGTTGCCTGTATAGGGTCATTTTGCTTTCCCGCATAGTAGCGATTCCTGGCCAGGGTGTAATGATCGGGCTCGCACAACGGGCACTTACAGGGGCAGAGACGATAAACGGCTGAATTTTCTGGAGGTGCGGGGAAGAGGCAGAGAGCAAAAAGAGCGGAGAGTGCGGCCGATCCGTCGGCCGCAAAGAAAGTCACAAAGGCGTGCTGCCCGGCCCTACAACCTTATCGGTGTAATGTTCCAGATCTCATCGGCGTACTCCTGAATGGTACGGTCCGACGAGAAGTAGCCCATTCCGGCGATGTTTTTCGCCGCGCGACGCTGCCACTCATCCGGTTTACGGTAGAGGGCATCCACCTTATCCTGGGTATCCACATAGCTGCGATAATCCGCCAGTAACTGGTAGTGATCGCCGAAGTTAACCAGGGAATCGAACAGGTTGCGGTAGCGGCCCGGATCCTGCGGGCTGAATACGCCTGACGCAATCTGGGTCAGCACCTGATGCAGCTCTTCATCTTTTTCGTAATAGTCACGCGGGTTATAGCCGCCCTTACGCAGCGCGTCGACCTGCGGCGTGGTATTACCGAAGATAAAGATGTTCTCTTCACCGACGTGATCCAGCATCTCAACGTTGGCGCCATCCAGCGTACCGATCGTCAGCGCACCGTTCAGCGCAAACTTCATGTTACTGGTGCCGGACGCTTCCGTGCCCGCGGTCGAGATCTGCTCAGAGAGATCGGCCGCCGGGATAATGATCTGCGCCAGACTTACGCTGTAGTTCGGGATGAAGACCACTTTCAGCTTGTTCTTCACCTGCGGATCGTTGTTGATCACATTCGCAACATCGTTGATCAGATGAATGATGTGCTTGGCAACGTAATAGGCCGATGCCGCTTTACCGGCAAAGATATTCACGCGCGGCACCCAGTCCGCCTGCGGATCGGCCTTGATACGGTTGTATCGGGTGATCACATGCAGCACGTTGAGCAGCTGGCGTTTGTACTCATGAATACGCTTGATCTGCACATCGAACAGCGCGTTCGGGTCGAGCACCACGTCCAGATTCTTCGCCACCCAGTCAGCCAGACGGCGTTTGTTCTGATGTTTGGCGACCGCCACTTTTTCGATAAACGCCGGATAGTCGATCTGCGCGTTCAGTTCGCCCAGCTGACTGAGATCGGTACGCCAGTTGCGACCAATCTCCTCATCCAGCACCTCTGACAGCGCCGGGTTCGCCAGCGCCAGCCAGCGACGCGGAGTCACGCCGTTGGTTTTGTTGCAGAAACGGCCAGGGAACAGGCGTGAGAAGTCGGCAAACAGCGACTGCACCATTAAATCAGAGTGCAGCTCAGACACGCCATTCACTTTGTGACTGACCACCACTGCCAGCCAGCCCATGCGAATGCGGCGGCCATCGTTCTCATCAATGATCGAAATGCGCGACAGCAGATCCAGGTCATCAGGATAGTGATCCTGAATCGTCTTAAGGAAGAAGTCGTTAATCTCGAAAATAATGCTGAGGTGACGCGGCAGGATCTTACCGATCATATCGACCGGCCAGGTCTCCAGCGCTTCCGTCATCAGCGTGTGGTTGGTGTAGGAGAACACCTGACAACAGACGTCGAAGGCGCTGTCCCAGCTGAATTTATGTTCGTCGATCAGCAGACGCATCAGTTCGGGGATCGCCAGCACCGGATGGGTATCATTCAGGTGAATAGCGATCTTGTCCGCCAGGTTGTCCCAGGTCTGGTGCATCCGCCAGTGACGATTCAGGATGTCCTGCACCGTCGCGGAAACCAGGAAATATTCCTGACGCAGACGCAGCTCACGGCCTGAATAGGTAGAGTCATCCGGGTAGAGCACGCGCGACACGTTTTCGGAATGGTTTTTATCTTCCACCGCCGCAAAGTAATCCCCCTGGTTGAACTTACCGAGGTTGATTTCGTTGCTGGCCTGCGCGCCCCACAGTCGCAGGGTGTTGGTGGCATCGGTGTCGAAGCCCGGAATAATCTGGTCATAGGCCATCGCCAGAATCTCTTCGGTCTCCAGCCAGCGCACTTTGGTGCCTTCATGCTGGACGCGACCGCCAAAACGGACTTTGTAACGGGTATTGAAACGCTGGAATTCCCACGGATTACCATACTCAAGCCAGTAATCCGGTGACTCTTTCTGCTCACCTTCCACAATGTTCTGTTTGAACATGCCGTAATCATACCGGATGCCATAACCCCGGCCCGGCATGCCCAGCGTCGCCAGTGAATCGAGGAAACAGGCCGCGAGGCGACCGAGACCGCCGTTGCCGAGTCCCGGATCGTTCTCCTCTTCCATCAGCTCGGCCAGATCCAGTCCCATCTCATCCAGCGCCTGGTTGAGATCGTCATAAATCCCCATCGCCAGCAGCGCATTTCCCAGCGTGCGGCCCATCAGGAACTCCATCGACAGGTAATAGACCTGGCGGACATCCTGAGAGAGCTGAGCACGGCTGGAACGCAGCCAGCGCTCCACCATCCGGTCGCGCACCGCCAGCAGCGAGGCGTTGAGCCACTCGTGCTTATTGGCGATAGAGGGATCTTTGCCGATGGTAAACATCAGTTTGTAGGCAATCGAATGCTTTAAGGCATCAACCGTCAACGTTGGTGAGGCGTAAGTGAAAGGTGCATTCATATCCAGTTTTCCCAATCCGTTACATCAAACGTTGGTAGAGATCACGGTAGGCTTGTGCTGCCACCTGCCAGCTAAAGTCCATCGCCATCGCCTGACGCTGAACATAGCGCCACAGCGAAGGACGGGACCACAACACAAACGCGCGCCGGATTGCCCGTAACAGCGACCAGGCATTGGCATCTTCGAAACTGAATCCACTGGCGATACCGTCGGCCAGGTTTTCTAACGAGCTGTCATTCACGGTATCGGCCAGTCCACCCGTACGGCGCACTAACGGCAACGTACCATACTTCAGACCATAAAGTTGAGTCAGACCACAGGGCTCAAAGCGGCTCGGCACCACGATCACATCCGCGCCACCGACAATGCGATGGGAGAAGGCTTCGTGATAGCCAATCTGCACGCCCACGCTGCCCGGATGCTCTGCCGCCGCCGCCAGGAATCCCTGCTGCAGTTCGGCATCGCCCTGACCCAGCAGCACCAGCTGTCCGCCCTGCGCCAGCAGGCCAGGCAGCGCCTCCAGCACCAGGTCTAAACCTTTCTGTTTGGTCAGACGGCTGATGACGCAGAACACCGGCGCTTTATCATCCACCTTCAGCCCCATCGCCACCTGCAGCTGACGTTTGTTCTCCGCTTTCGCTTCGAGCGTGTCGCGGTTGTAGCGCGCGCTCAGCAGCAGGTCGTGCGCCGGGTCCCAGATTGAGGGATCGACCCCATTAAGAATCCCGCTGAGACGGCCTTCGAGCATGCGCTGCGCCAGCAGGGTTTCCATGCCGTAAGCATATTCGGCAGAGGTAATTTCATGGGCGTAAGTCGGGCTGACCGCCGTGATATGGTCGGCGTAGAAGAGTCCCGCTTTCAGGAAGGAGATCTGACCGAAGAACTCCAGCCCATGCATGTTAAAGAACGACCACGGCAGACCGATCTCTTCCAGATGGTGCGCCATGAACAGCCCCTGATATGCCAGGTTGTGCACGGTGAACACCGATTTGGCCGGACGGCCACGCGCTTCCAGATAGGCGCAGGTCAGGCCCGCGTGCCAGTCGTGCGCATGGACGATATCGGGACGCCACATGGAGTCCATGCCGCACGCCAGTTCACAGCCGACCCAGCCCAGCAGCGCAAAGCGCAGATAGTTGTCGACATACGCAAACTGCGACTCGTCATGATAGGGACTACCGGGACGATCGTAGAGGCCGGGAGCATCAATTAAGTAGATGCCCACACCGTTAAATTCACCAAATAGCAGACGTATATGACCGGCAAATGTCTCTCGCTCCGTCACTACCTGGAGATCAGGTATGCCTTTGCGCAATGCGGGAAAAGCGGGCAACAGCACCCGCGTATCCGTACCGCCCGCAATTTGCGCCTGAGGTAATGCCCCGACAACATCAGCCAGTCCGCCCGTTTTCAGCAGCGGGAAAAGTTCTGAACAGACATGTAAAACCTGCATCCTCGACCTCATTAAGTTATCCGGCACGCTCCGCGTACCGATTGCGTAAGTTCCGCTTATCGCTTACAGCCCCGCTTTGGCCAGTCTGGCCAGCATGGCGCGGGTAACCAGTACGATCCCTTCTTCCGAACGGTGAAACCGGCGACTGTCTTCATCGGGGTTTTCGCCGATGACCATGCCTTCCGGCAGTTCGCAGGCGCGATCAATCACGCAGCGACGCAGACGACACGATCGGCCGACAACCACATCAGGCAGCAGGACGGTTGAATCAATATTGCAAAACGAGTTAACGCGAACGCGCGGGAACAGCACCGAGTTGACCACGACCGAACCGGAGATGATGCAGCCGCCCGACACCAGCGAGTTCATGGTCATCCCGTGACTGCCGGAACGATCCTGAACAAATTTAGCGGGCGGCAGCGGCTCCATGTGGGTGCGAATCGGCCAGGTGACGTCATACATATCCAGCTCCGGCATCACGGATGCCAGATCGAGATTGGCGCGCCAGTAGGCTTCCAGCGTCCCGACGTCGCGCCAGTAAGGCGGCGCATTGTCGTCGTTCTGTACACAGGAAAGCGCAAAGGAGTGCGCATAGCCTTCGCCGCTTGCCACGACTTTCGGCAGGATATCTTTGCCGAAATCATGGTTGGAGCCTGGCGTCTGCAGATCCTCTTCCAGCAGTTCATAGAGATAGTCTGCGTTGAAAACGTAGATCCCCATGCTGGCGAGCGCCTGCGTATCATCACCCGGCATAGTGGGCGGTTTCGCAGGTTTTTCCACAAAGTCGATCACCATGTTCTCTTCATTCACCGCCATTACGCCAAACGCCGTGGCTTCATGCACCGGCACCGGCAAACAGGCGATGGTACATTTCGCCTCGTTGACCACGTGATCCAGCAGCATGCGTGAATAATCCATCTTATAAATGTGGTCCCCGGCAAGGATCACGATGTACTGCGCCTGATAGCGGCGAATTACATCAAGGTTTTGCGTCACGGCATCGGCCGTTCCGCGATACCACTGTTCGGTCGAAAAGCGCTGCTGCGCTGGCAGCAAATCGACAAACTCATTCATCTCTTCATTGAAGATCGACCAGCCACGCTGGATATGCTGAGTCAGGGTATGGGACTGATACTGCGTAATGACGCCAATCCGACGGATACCGGAGTTGACGCAGTTGGAGAGGGCAAAGTCGATAATGCGGAACTTGCCGCCGAAGTGCACCGCCGGTTTGGCACGTTTGGCCGTTAAATCGACCAGGCGCGTACCGCGTCCGCCAGCAAGGATTAGAGCAACCGTCTGTGTAGGGAGCTGGCGGGCCAGCATCAGGTGATCTGTTCTATCTAACTTAACCATGTCTGACTCCTTATGATTGCTTTTGGAACACGCACACACCGTGTGCGGGACCATGCCAGACAGTTAGCAGGATGGGGTTGTCGTCCCCGGCGAAAGGAGGAAGGGCACGCCATTCTCCGTCTGGTAACACGATGTCATTCACCGTATCCGTGGCGTTTATTGTTATTAACCAGCGGCCGGACAGCAGGATCTGCAATCTGTGCATCCCCTGTGCCCATTCATCGTGTTGCAGTGGCTGGCCACCGGCATTGAGCCACTGCACATTGCCGTCACCGTCCTGCCACCAGCGATCTGCGGTCAGCGCCGGAATGCGCTGGCGCAGAGCAATCAGTGCGGCGGTGAATCCGACTAATCCCTTCTCATCCGCCTGCCAGTCAAGCCAGCTCAGGGCGTTGTCCTGACAATAGGCGTTGTTATTACCGCGTTGCGTGTGGCCGCGCTCGTCGCCAGCCAGCAGCATCGGCGTGCCCTGTGACAGCAGCAGCGTGGTCAGCAGTGCCCGCACGCTACGACGGCGCCGTTCAATCACGTCAAAGCTGACGTTCAGCCCCTCTTTGCCGTGGTTGTGGCTGTAGTTATCGCCGTGGCCATCCCGGTTATCTTCGCCGTTCGCCTCGTTGTGTTTACGTTCGAAGCTCACCACATCCCACAGCGTAAAGCCGTCATGGGCGGTGATCAGGTTAACCGTGGCGTGGGGCGGCCGGTCATCATGCTGGTAGAGATCGCTGGAGGCGGCAAAGCGGCGGACGAAGTCGCCGTTGCTTACGTCGCCGTGCAGCCAGTACCGACGCGCGGTGTCGCGAAACTTATCGTTCCATTCGGCAAACGGTGGCGGAAAACGGCCAACCTGATAGCCGTCAGGGCCGATATCCCAGGGTTCAGCAATCAGCTTCACCTGAGAGAGCAGCGGACAGGCGCGTATCGCCTCGAAAAAGGGGGCATCACGCTGGTAGTCGGGCGTGCGACCCAGCACCGGCGCAAGGTCAAAGCGGAAGCCGTCGACGTGGCAGACCCGCACCCAGTAACGCAGCGCCTCTAAGGCCCACGTCATCACCTGCGGATGGTGGATATTCAGCGTGTTACCGCAGCCGGTCCAGTTCTGATAATCGCCCTGCTCATCGAGCCAGTAGTAGCTGGCGTTGTCGATGCCGCGCATGGAGATCGTCGGGCCAATCTCATCCAGTTCGGCGGTGTGGTTGAACACCACATCCAGCACCACTTCGATACCCGCAGCGTGCAGGTTTTTGACCGCCTGCTGAAACTCCTGCAGCGGTGTCAGACCCGGCTGCCCGGCGGCGTAACGGGGATCCACCGCCCAGAGCGCAAAGGGGTTGTAGCCCCAGTAGTTACTCAGGCCGAGCTGTAAGAGTCGCGGTTCACTGGCGAAATGGGCCACCGGCAGCAGCTCAAGGGTGGTAATCCCCAGATTGCGCAGGTAATTCACCATAACAGGATGACCCAGCGCCGCGTAAGTCCCGCGCAGCGTTTCCGGAATTTCCGGATGCTGCTGCGTCAGGCCGCGCACGTGGGCTTCATAAATCACCGTGCTGCCCCACGGAATGCGCGGTGCGACATCGCCCTGCCAGTCAAAATCCTCCGCGACCACACATGACTTCGGCGCAATCGCCGCGTTGTCATGCGGGTCGGGCTGCGCGTCACCGCCGTGAAACAGCGGATCATCAGGCACATCGCCTTCAACCGCGCGGGCGCACGGGTCAACCAGCAGCTTCGCCGGATTGAAACGATGTCCCTGCTGCGGCGACCAGGGGCCATGCACCCGGTAGCCGTAGCGCTGTCCCGGTTTTAACGCCGGAACATAACCATGCCAGATATCCCCACTGCGGCCAGGCAGGTCAAGACGCTGTTCTGCACCCTGTTCATCAAACAGGCAAAGCTCTACGCGCTCTGCATGCTGAGAAAACAGGGTGAAGTTAACGCCTTTGCCATCGTAACTGGCACCAAGTGGTTCGGGATCGCCGGCAGTGATTGTCATTCAGCCTCCCGCACCAGCCATACTGTTGCCAGCGGCGGCAGATTGAGACTCAGCGACTGAGGTCGTCCGTGGCTCTCCTGCTCATCGGTATGCACCCGATGGTTGCGCACGTCGCTGCCGTGATACTCATGCTGGTCGGTATTCAGCACTTCACGCCAGTAGCCCGGCTGGTTAACGCCAAAGCGATAGCCCGGACGCGGCACCGGAGTAAAGTTACTGACCACGATCACTTCGTTGCCTTCACGGTCACGACGCACAAAGGCGAACACGGAGTGTTCTGCATCGTTGACCACCAGCCACTCAAAACCAGCCGGATCGAAGTCGAGCTGATGCAGCGGCGTGAAGTGCTGATAGGTGTGGTTGAGATCGCGCACCAGACGCTGCACGCCGTGGTGCCAGTTATCGCCGCCTTCCAGCAGATGCCAGTCGAGGCTGACGTCGTGGTTCCACTCGCGGCCCTGGGCAAATTCGTTGCCCATGAACAGCAGTTTCTTGCCGGGGAAGCCCCACATCCAGCCGTAGTAGGCACGCAGGTTGGCAAACTTCTGCCAGGCGTCGCCCGGCATACGATCGAGAATCGAGCGCTTACCGTGTACCACCTCGTCATGCGACAGCGGCAGCACAAAGTTTTCGGTGTAGTTGTACATCATGCCGAAGCTCATCAGGTCGTGATGATGCTTGCGGTAGATAGGATCGACCTTCATGTAATCGAGGGTGTCGTGCATCCAGCCCAGGTTCCATTTGAACCAGAAGCCCAGCCCGCCGCCTTCGGTCGGACGCGTCACGCCCGGATAGTCGGTGGACTCTTCGGCCATCGTCACCGAACCGGACGCCACGGTGCCGAGCGTGCGGTTAGTGTGACGCAGGAACTCAATCGCTTCGAGGTTCTCACGGCCACCATACTGATTCGGCACCCACTCCCCTTCGCTGCGGCTGTAGTCGCGGTAGATCATCGACGCCACCGCATCCACGCGCAGGCCATCAATGCCAAAGCGCTCCGTCCAGTAGAGCGCGTTGCCCGACAGGTAGTTGCTCACTTCGCGGCGGCCAAAGTTGTAGATCAGGGTGTTCCAGTCCTGATGGAAGCCTTCACGCGGGTCGCTGTGCTCATAGAGTTCAGTACCGTCATACTTCGCCAGACCGAAATCATCGCTCGGGAAGTGGCCCGGCACCCAGTCGAGCAGGACGTTAAGGCCCGCTTCATGGGCGGCGTCAATAAAGGCGCGGAACTCGTCACGCGTACCAAAACGGCGGGTCGGCGCATACATGCCCAGCGGCTGATAGCCCCAGCTGCCATCAAACGGATGTTCGTTGATCGGCAGCAGTTCGATATGGGTAAAGCCCATCTCTTTGACGTAAGGCACCAGCTGCTCAGCCAGCTCTTTGTAGCTCAGCCAGAAGTTGTTGTCGGTGTGACGACGCCAGGAGCCCAGGTGGACTTCATAGATGGAGATGGGCGCATCGAAGGCATTGGCGGCCTTGCGCTCCTCTTTCATCTCAACCGGCTCCGGCAGACCACAGATCATCGACGCAGTTTGCGGACGCATCTGCGCCTCAAAGGCGTAAGGGTCCGCTTTGATGCGCAGTTCGCCATTGGCGTCGATAATTTCATATTTGTAGAGCTGGCCGTTGACCGCGCCTGGCACAAACAGCTCCCAGATCCCCAGCTCCTGACGCAGACGCATCGGATGACGACGGCCATCCCAGAAGTTGAAATCGCCCACCACTGAAACGCGACGGGCGTTAGGTGCCCAGACGCAGAAGCGGGTGCCGAAGACGCCATCAATGACGTCGCCGTGCGCGCCCAGCGTCTCGTAAGGGCGCAGGTGTGTGCCTTCCGCCAGCAGCCACAGATCCATCTCCTGCAGCAGCGGGCCAAAGCGATAAGCATCATCTACAAGGTTTTGCTGGCCATGCCAGTTCACCGCCAGCTGATAGCGGAACGGGTTTTTTCGGCGTGGAATCACGCCACTGAAGAAGCCGCGTGCATCTTCGCACACCAGCTGAGCCAGTTTGCGCCCGGTGGAGGTTTCAATGACCCACACTTCAAGCGCTTCGGGGAGCAATGCCCTGACTTCAAGGCCTTGCTGAGTTCGGTGCATCCCTAGTAACGAAAAAGGGTCAGCATAATTGCCCGCAAAAAGGGCATTGATCGCATCGCGATCGGGAAGCTCTGACATGACTTTCTTCCTGTGATAATTGGCAGCCGAAATGAACGCAACATAGCCTGTCGCGATTCACCTGCGCTGCTCTTCATTGAGCCATACGTACAACGACAAAGAAGTCAGGCCATTCCGTGGGAAAAGTGTTTTTGCCGTGTACCACAACCATTTAATCCGGAAAGCACAAGAGTTACCTGTGGCACATCATGGTTAAATCATAGCTTGGTCACGGGAGTTGCCATGGACTTAAGCAAAATATTCTTCATTGATCGGCAAAAAAGGGAAGCTGATCACTTAGTAAGCGAAACGGCAGATTGTTTCGTGTACGGCAGCGATGGAAAAGCCGGGTAAATAGATGATTATTTTCATTTAAGCTGCCCGGCATGCCCCGGCTGATGTCGCTCTGTTTTTCAGCGGATCGGAACTGTCACGCCAGCGAAGGACCCTGTCAGACTTCCGGAGCGATGCGTGCAGACAGCGGTTAAGAAAAGCTACCTGATAACGCGTTGTAAAGCGATGGTTAACGGAATGTTTCTGGCATAGGCAGGAATGGGCCATCTGAAGTTCACGCCAGGACGCACAACAAAAAAGCCCGCAACCATCAGTAATGATTACGGGCTTTCACATAGCGGCCAGGCGGTTAGCCGATCCCTTGTCTTATCTGATCGGCATTGATCATCAATCCGCCCGGTGGCGATATTTGCTGGTTAGTTGGTTAACAACCGCAACATACGACGCAGCGGTTCGGCTGCGCCCCATAACAGCTGGTCGCCTACCGTGAAGGCGGAAAGATATTCCGGCCCCATATTCAGTTTACGCAGGCGGCCAACCGGCGTGGTCAGCGTGCCGGTAACGGCGGCAGGTGTCAGTTCACGCATCGTCAGCTCGCGATCATTCGGCACCACTTTGACCCACTCATTGTGAGAGGCCAGCAGCTGCTCGATTTCAGCCAGCGGCAGGTCGCGTTTCAGCTTCAGCGTAAAGGCCTGGCTGTGGCAGCGCAGCGCACCGACGCGCACGCACAGTCCATCAACCGGGATGACCTTAGAGGTGGCGAGGATCTTGTTGGTCTCCGCCTGGCCCTTCCACTCTTCGCGGCTCTGGCCGTTATCCAGCTGCTTATCAATCCACGGAATCAGGCTGCCCGCCAGCGGTACGCCGAAGTTGTCGGTGGGTAAGGTGCCGGAACGGGTGAAGTCGGTCACGCTACGCTCGATGTCGAGGATGGCGGAAGCCGGGTTCTGCAGCGCAGGGGCAACGTGATCGTGCAGCATGCCCATCTGGGTCAGCAGTTCGCGCATGTGGCGCGCGCCGCCGCCAGAGGCTGCCTGATAGGTGGCAACCGAGGCCCACTCCACCAGATCCTGTGCAAACAGGCCGCCCAGTGACATCAGCATCAGGCTGACGGTACAGTTACCACCGACAAAGGTTTTGATGCCACGGTCGATGCCTTCGCGAATCACAGCATGGTTGACCGGATCGAGGATGATGATGGCATCATCTTTCATGCGCAGCGTGGAGGCCGCATCAATCCAGTATCCCTGCCAGCCGCTGGCGCGCAGTTTTGGATAGACGTCACTGGTGTAGTCGCCGCCCTGGCAGGTAATGATGATATCCAGCGCGCGCAGCGCCTCAATATCAAACGCATCCTGCAGTGTGCCCTGCTGTTTGCCCGCAAACGCGGGTGCCGCCTGACCATGCTGCGACGTCGAGAAGAAGACCGGATTGATTGCATCAAAATCACGCTCTTCACTCATGCGGGACATCAGCACTGAGCCGACCATGCCGCGCCAACCAACAAAACCTACATTCTTCATGTCGTGTCCGTCTAAGGCAGTTACACCTGCTTTTCATTTCAGAGGAGAGAGCGGCGTGCTATTTTCACGCCGCTCTGCGTAATAATAAGATTTACCTGTGTCCCCTCACTCTACAAAATGCAGGCCGGGTAGCAAGTGAATTAATTCGATTACGCTAACTTTTTCAGCAGCGTAACTAATAACTCCGCTTTTTCGCGAACAACATGGCGCAAAACCGATGACTGAAATGATTTCGGCGACAATATTATTGTTGTTAATTATGGATCCGCTGGGCAATCTGCCGATTTTTATGTCGGTTTTAAAGCATCTGGAGCCGAAACGGCGGCGGGTTGTGCTAATCCGCGAAATGTTGATCGCGCTGATCATCATGCTGCTGTTCCTGTTTACTGGCGAACGCATCCTGGCGTTTTTAAATCTGCGCACCGAAACCGTGTCGATCTCCGGCGGGATTATCCTGTTTTTGATCGCCATCAAGATGATTTTTCCGTCGGCCGAAAGCAGCAGTTCTGGCTTACCGGCGGGCGAAGAGCCTTTCCTGGTGCCGCTGGCGATTCCGCTGGTCGCCGGACCATCGCTGCTGGCAACGCTGATGTTGTTGTCACATCAGTATCCGCATCAGATGTCGCATCTGGTCGGCGCACTGTTAATCGCCTGGGGCGTGACGGTGGGCATTCTGCTGATGTCAGGACTGTTCCTGCGTCTGCTGGGTGATAAGGGTGTGAATGCGCTGGAGCGGCTGATGGGATTGATACTGATTATGCTGGCGACCCAGATGTTCCTGGACGGGATTCGGGCTTATCTGAAGTTATAAGCGCACCTTTGTCTTTTTATCCTGCCAGGCAGGCAGCTGAATTATTTACATTTACTATCAATAAGTTATGGAATTAAGATCAACAATAGTATTTATATAATGCTGTAAAAAGGAGGGGTCTATTGCGGCCAGTATCGAAAATCAGATGCAGCGTCTGAAAACCCGGAGGGAAATACAATGAGGTTGTTATTACCCTTTTTTTTCGGCGCGCTCTATCTGATAACCGGTTACTTCTCCCTTCAGGAAGTCCTGCAGTATGCCAATAGCGGCCATTCAGGGGTGATCACAGATATGCGTAGTTATCTGGTTGCCCCGCTACTCTGCGCGTTGCTCTGGCTGCTGGTTTACCTGGTAGCCTGGTGGGGTTTCAGAAAAATTGCCTTCCTGTCTGTAGCTAAAGAATCAGCCTTTCAGGTGTTATTCTTTCTGGCAAATATACTCTGTTTAACGGGCTTGACCGTATTATCCGTCTCGGGCCGGAAAGCCGCGTTGAATGACGTGCAGCTGATACAGGTTGACGTCACTGATTTTGCATGGATTTACTTACTTTCTGCCGCCATCACGCTGGTTATTTTTGCTCTGATAAGAAGAAAATGGGCATGAACAGCCTGCTGCAGATTATCAAAACCTGTCTGCTGCGCACGTTTAACTATCAAGGGCGTGAAGGAAGGACGCGCTATTTTATTTTCCTGCTGTTCCAACTGGTCTGGTTCTGTAGTTATCTGCAATGGTTTACCGGGCCAGAGCATGAAATAAGCTTAACCGCGCTGCTGCTGTTTATTTTGCCTGTTTTTTCCTGCGGGGTGAGGAGAATAAATGACGCTGGCTATTCACGCGGCGTCATTGTCCTTTTGTTGGTAGCGCCTTATTTGCTGTTCCCTTTTTTACTTTTCCCCCGCTCGCGGGAAAAAACCTGACGGGCAGATAGCCCGTCAGGTTGGTCAGGAAAGCAGCGTGAAAGCAATCATCCCTACCACCGCGCCCACAGTGCCGAGAATGGTCTCCATCAGCGTCCAGGTCTTCAGCGTTTCCGCTTCGCTGGCCCCGGTGAAGCGGCCAAACAGCCAGAATCCGGCATCGTTCACATGGCTGATGATGATGGAGCCACCGCCGATGCAGATCGACAGCGCCGCCAGCTGAGCCCCGCTGTAGTGCAGCGGTTCAATCACCGGCATGATTAGCCCGACGGTGGTCAGACAGGCGACCGTCGCCGACCCCTGAATCACCCGCACCGCTCCCGCCAGGATAAAGCAGGCCAGCGCAATCGGCAGGCCTGCACCGGTCAGCGCATTGCCCAGTACCGGACCCACGCCTGAATCCACCAGCACCTGCTTAAACACGCCGCCCGCGCCAATCACCAGCAGGATAATCCCGGCCGGTTGCAACGCGCTGCCACACACCTGCATCACCCGCTCTTTGTCCATGCCCTGACGGTAAGCCAGACCATAAATCGCCACCAGCAGCGCCAGCAGGATTGCGGTGAAAGGATGGCCGATAAATTCCAGCCAGTCATACAGGGTGGTGCCTTCGGTGGTGAAGCGTGCGCCGATGGTTTTCAGGCCGACCAGCACCAGCGGGAAGAGGATCAGTGAGAGGCTGAAGCCAAACGACGGCAGCTTGCTCTCATCAACATCCGGTTGATGATCTTCCGGTGGCGCGCTGAACGTCACGTGGTTGCCGATAAAGTTACCAAACAACGGACCGGCAATCAGCATGCCGGGGATCGCCGCACAGAGACCCAGCAGGATCATCCAGCCGAAGTCCGCGTGCATCTGCGAGGCCAGCAGCATCGGGGCCGGTCCGGGCAGCAGGAACGCCGCTGCCGCCGCGACACCGGCAAACAGCGGGATCACCAGCTTCACCAGATTGCCGCCGGTTCGCCGCGCCACCGCAAACGCGATGCTAATCAACAGCACGACAGCCACTTCAAAGAAGAGCGGCAGCGCACAGATCAGACCGGCAATGCCCATCGCGTAATGGGCGCGGCTCTGACCAAAGGTTTTCAGCATCCGGATGGCAATTTGATCCACCGCGCCGGTTTCATGCAGGATTTTGCCGAACATCGCGCCCAGCGCGACCACAATGGCGAGGAAGCCGAGCGTGCCGCCCATCCCCTTCTGCATGGTTTCAGCGATCTTGTTCAGTGGCATGCCGGAGAACAGACCGGCACCGATGGAGACTAACATCAGCGCGACAAAGGCGTGCATACGGGCCTTCATCACCAGGAAAAGCAACAGCAGGACAGAGCCTGCTGCGGTCAAAACGAGTGTTGCGGTATTCATTTCTAATCCTGGCTGATAGCGTCCTGGATAGTCGCAACCGTAGCCGCCACCACATCGTCCAGTGAATGCGCGATATCCACGACCAGGACATCCGGTTCATCACTGCCCGGCTCTTCCAGCGTGGCAAACTGGGTGACCAGCATCTGCGGCTTGAAGAAGTGGCCTTTACGCGCTTTCAGGCGGGCTTCAATGGTATCGAAATCGCCTTTCAGATAGACGAAACGCAGGTTGTCATTTCCCTGACGCAGAATGTCGCGATAACTTTTTTTCAGGGCTGAACAGACAATGATGGAAATCGCCTGGGTGCGCTGCATGGCAAACGCGGCATCGTTCAGCGCCTGTAACCACGGCTGACGATCGCTGTCATCCAGCGGATGACCATCGGCCATCTTCAGGATATTGGCGCGGGGATGGAGAAAATCACCGTCAAGAAAGGCCGTATTGAGCTGGTGAGAAACCTGGTTGGCGACGGCAGATTTTCCGCTGCCTGAAACGCCCATCAGGATAAAGACGTGATGTGACGGGGATTGCGTTGTCATTTTTCTGCTCCGGCAGGTGAGAATTTGCCAATGTTACCGATAACAATGTCGTTTCTCATTCTCCTGGCCGGTTAACAGCCTGGCAACCTTTTTACCAGGAAAAGCATGAAAGTGTGAGCTGACTCATAAAAACACCACAATCAGATGCTGCCACCTTCACTGATCTCAAAACCGACGTCCAGCAGCTGATTATCACTACTTTCACCGGCGATACGGGCCAGCAGCAGAGCGGCGGCTTCACGGCCCATGCGATCGCGCGGCGTCAGCACCGTCGCCAGCTGTGGTGTCACCACCTGGCTGATGTCATGGCCGTGGAAACCGGCAATCGCCATCTGGGTGGGCACCTGCAATCCCTGGCGCTGACACTCAAACATCGCGCCGACCGCCAGATCGTCATTGGTACAGAACAGGCTATCCGTTTCAGGGTAGAGACGTTGCGCCTCGCGCAACAGATCGCCACCGGCACTGAACGAAGAGGCATCTTCCATCATCACGCTGCGCGGCGGCAGCCCCGCTTCACGCATCGCGATTTCGTAGCCGCGCTGCTTCTGCAGCGTACGTTCATCAAGACGTGCGCCGAGGTAGACGGTGTGACGATGGCCTTTGCTGAGGATCGCCCGCGTCATCTGCCGGGCCGCTTCGACGTTATCAAAGCCGACCGCCATATCCAGGCAGGGCGTGACGCTGTCCATCACCTCAATCACCGGGATACCGGCGACTTCCAGCATGCGCAGCGTGCCCGGCGTATGAGTACGTTCGGTGAGGATCACGCCATCAATGTTCCAGCCCAGCAGCGAGCGCAGTTGCAGCTCCTCTTTTTGCGGGTTGTAACCAAAGTGGGCGACCAGCGTCTGATAGTTGGCTTCGTCGGTGACGGCTTCGATGCCGCGCAGGACGTCGGCAAAAACCTGGTTGGTGAGTGACGGCAGCAGCACGCCGATGGCGCGACTGGTGGCGTTAGAAAGCATATCGGGGGCGCGATTGGGAATATAACCCAGCTCATCCAGTGCCACTGCAATCTTGTCCCGCAGGGCAACAGAGACCTGCTCAGGATTGCGCAGGTAACGGCTGACGGTCATTTTTGTAATGCCGACGCGATCGGCAACGTCCTGTAATACCGGTCTTTTCTTCTTCATCGTAGCGCCTGGGATCGCCCTGAAAGCTAAAGTACGATGAGTCTATCACTTTTCTGTCACAAAATTGCCAACCGGGCGCGACGAGTCGCGCCCGTTATCTGCTTAGACCGGTGGCAGATCAAACAGCAGGACTTCTGCAGCCGAGCTGGCTTCAATCGTCAGCGCGCTTTCGTCCCAGATCGCCAGAGCGTCGCTGGTGGTGACCGCGTTGCCGTTAACGGTAACATCACCTTTAACCACCTGAATCCAGATACGACGTCCCGCATCAATCCCGACGTTGTCCTGCTCACCAGCCGCCAGTACCCAGCGCGACAAGGTCATGTCCTGATAAACTTTCAGCGACCCTTCACGGGCATCCGGGCTTAATACCAGCTGGCGTCCCTGCACATCCGGGAAGCGGCGCTGATCGTAGCGTGGCTCAATACCGGTACGTTCAGGAATGATCCAGATCTGATAGAGGTGCAGCGGTTCGCTTTCGCTGGCGTTGTACTCAGAGTGACGGACGCCGGTGCCGGCGCTCATGATCTGGAACTCCCCTGCCGGGATCTGCTCTTTGTTGCCCATGCTGTCCTGATGCTCAACCGTACCGGAGAGCACGTAGGTCAGAATTTCCATGTCTTTATGAGGATGGGTGCCAAACCCCTGACCGCCATCGATCACATCTTCATTGATGACCCGCAGCGCGGAGAAACCCATGAAGTTCGCATCGTGATAGCTGGCGAAAGAGAAGGTGTGCCAGCTATCCAGCCAGCCATGGTTTGCGTGACCGCGTTCTTCAGCTTTGCGTACATAGATCATGTTCAAATCTCCTCAATGTTTTTTATAGTGTGTCCCCGAGGCGGTCTGATTGATAGCTGAAAAACTTCACTCCTCTGTTCAAATTCATTGAATGAGTGTGAGCCGGTGGCTGAAAAGGATTGATGGAGAGCAGGCAAAAAAAAGCCAGCGGATAAGCTGGCTAAATAATACTGGAAGCAATGTGAGCAATGTCGTGCTTTCTCAGGCTGTCGATGACCTCCCGGGAATGCATGGCAATAATAATCATTATCATTCGTATCTGTAAAGAGTTTTTCACATTTTTTCGCTTGATTAACGTGGTGAATACCTTGATGTTTAAAAGGTTTTTACGGGCTAAAGGAGAGACCATGAGTGAAATAGTCGTTCGCCACGTTACGCCAGAGGATGCGGCAGCGCTGCACAGGATCTACGGACAGCCGGATACCCAGGCAAGCACACTGCATCTGCCCTACTCATCACTTCAGATGTGGCAAACCCGTCTCGCTGCGCCTCAGCCTGATGCGCATCTGCTGGTAGCCTGTATTGATGGGGAGGTCGTCGGTCAGTGTGCGCTGCATGTGGAAGCGCGCCCCAGACGCCGTCACGTCGCCTCTCTGGGCATGGGCGTGGATGAACGCTACCGGCAGCGAGGCGTCGGCACTGCACTCATGCGTGAAATGGTCTCGTTATGTGACAACTGGCTACAGGTGAGCCGAATGGAGCTGACGGTGTTTGTAGATAATGACCCGGCCATCGCCCTGTATCAGCGTTTCAGTTTTGAGATTGAGGGAACGGCCAGAGGCTTTGCACTGCGTCATGGCGAACTGATCGACGCGCATTATATGGCGCGGGTTCTTAGATGAGTCATTATTTTATCAAATGGCTGCACCGGCAGCTCCGCTATATTGCGGCCACCCTAATCCCGGCGGCGCTTATTATCGGATTCGGCATGCTGGCGGTCACCTTCTGGCCAGCCTTTGCATGGAGCTCAACAGCCGTCTTTGCCGTTCTGGTTATAGGCCTGACTTTCTGGCTCGTTTAAAGAATTGCACATCATCCCCTGTATGCCCATTAGCGGCATACAGGGGATGGTGCTTTTACGTCTTTCCGATCTGACCGTGTTCCCTGAGCAGGCTCGATCTCACAGCCACACAACCCTGCCCAGGTTTTCAGATATCAGTAACCCGCACTCAAATCATCAATGCTGCGCGGATCCGAAGCGCCATAGAGCATGCCATCTGGCCCGATCATGATGCTCTGCGTACTGCCCATCGACGGCAGCACCTTCACATGCTGACCTTTGGCTTCCAGCAGACGCAGCGTATCGGGGCTGAAGCCCTTCTCCACCCGCAGCTGATCCGGCAGCCACTGATGATGGAAGCGCGGCGCATTGGTGGCTTCCGCTACGTTCATCCCGAAATCGATGCTGTTAACCACCATCTGCAACACCGTCGTGATAATACGGCTGCCGCCAGGACTGCCAGTCACCAGCCAGGTTTTGCCGCCTTTGGCGACGATGGTCGGCGACATCGATGACAACGGACGTTTCGCCGGCTGCACCGCATTCGCTTCCCCGCCGACCAGCCCGTAGACATTTGGCGTGCCCGGCTTGGCTGAGAAGTCATCCATCTCGTTATTCATCAGGATGCCGCTTTTGCCCGCCACAATTCCGCTGCCGAAATAGGTGTTCAGCGTGTAAGTCACGGCGACCGCATTGCCCTGCTTATCCACCACCGAGAAATGAGTGGTCTGATTACTTTCGTAAGGTTCGAGCTTGCCCGGTTTGATCTCGCTGGAAGGACGCGCCTTTGCCATATCGATCTGCTGCGCCAGGGTTCTGGCGTAGGCTTTACTGGTCAGCGCCTGCCACGGCACCTTCACGAAATCGGGATCGCCGAGATATTCCGAGCGGTCCGCATAGGCATATTTTTCCGCTTCCGCCATCACCTGCATGGCGTCCGCGCTGCCAAAGCCCATCTTCGCCAGATCGAAGTTCTCCAGAATATTCAGGATCTGCACGATGTGGATACCACCGGATGACGGCGGCGGCATGGAGAAGACTTCATAGCCACGATAGGTGCCGCTGACAGGCGTTCGCTCGACTGCACGATAGGCCGCAAGGTCAGCTTTGTTGATCAGGCCACCGTGTTGCGCCATCTCTCCGGCGATCTCATCCGCGATTTCACCTTTGTAAAACGCATCCGGTCCCTGACGGGCAATAAGTTGCAGGCTGTGAGCCAGGTTCTTCTGCACCAGCCGATCGCCCTTCTGCCACGGCGTGCCGTCCGGTTTGTAGAAAATCGCTTTGCTGTTGGGATGGGTGATCAGTACTTCTTTGCCGTAGGTTTTCAGGTCATCCGCCAGCGCATCGTTGACCGGAATACCGTCACGCGCCAGTCTGATGGCCGGTGCCAGCAGGGTGCTCAGCGGCAGGGTGCCATATTTCTTCGCCGCCAGCGCCAGTCCGGCGACGGTGCCCGGCGTACCGGAAGCGAGATGAGAGGTCAGCGACAGCTTACTGTCGGCGTTGCCCTGCTTATCCAGGAACATATCGCGCGACGCGTGACCCGGCGCCATTTCACGGAAATCGATAGCGGTAGCGCGGCCAGACGCGGTGCGCAGCAGCATAAAGCCACCGCCGCCCAGGTTGCCCGCCTGCGGATGGGTCACGGCCAGCGCAAAACCCACGGCGACCGCGGCATCCACCGCGTTCCCGCCCTGACGCAGGATCTCCACGCCGACCTGGGTCGCCATCGCATCCACCGACGCCACCATGCCGTGCTGCGCTTTTACCGGGTGAAAGGTGTCACTGTCCACGCCGTAGGAGACCGGCGGAGCCTGAACAGGTGCGGCGTTAGCGCCTGCCACCACGGTGAAACTCATCACCAGCGACCAGCTGAGCTGACGCACTGTTTGCTGCATTTTCATCCTGCCACCATCCCGTATTGTTATTTACATTTTTTTATCATTTCTGCAAGTGTCTACAAATACAGCAAAATAACCGGGGTTAAGTCAAATCAGGAATACATCTGAAAGTAAGGTCTGTGATATCGGGTAAACTTATGGGTGCGACCCTGATACCGGTGTGCGCCGTTGTGCACCCAAAACCCTGTCGCGTTAAGGAAGGAGGAGTGATGAAAAAGTGGATGATTGTTTTAGCCGCCCTGCTGCCTTTCGCCAGCCAGGCGAACACGCTGAACAGCACCAACGATCCGAACAAACCGGGCTACAACCCGAGTCAGCAGCGGATGCAGTCGCAGATGCAGACCGACCAGCAGCAGCAACAGCTGAAGCTGCGCCAGGATCAGCAGCGTCAGACGCAGGACATGCAGCGTAAAATGCAGGAACAGCGTAACAGCGCCCAGCAGCGGGTGATTACCTCGCAGCCGGGCCAGCAGAACCAGAATCTAAACCAAAACTAACGAAAATCGGGGCCGATGATGTCGATGCTGTCGGTACAGATGGCATCGACGCCCCACTTCAGCAATTCCCGCGCCCGATCCGGGCTGTTCACGGTATAAACCAGAATCTTCAGTCCGCCTGCTTTCAGTTCGGCGACCCGTTCAGCGGTCAGCACCTTGTGATTAAGGTGAATCGAGACACACGCCAGCGCGGTGGTTTTTTCCTGCCACGCGGGATCCCAGCTGTGCGACAGCAGGCCACGCGGTAACTGTGGTTCCACCTGCATCGCCGCTTCCAGCGCGTCAAACGAGAACGAAGAGAGCAACGGTGCGGTCTGTCCCTGCCACAGAATCGCGGCTGCCTGCGCGACGGCGCGTCCGGTTTCAGCGTCACTGCCGGTGGTCGGTTTGATTTCGATATTCGCCATCATCTGATGCTGACGACAGCGTGCCGCCACCTCGTCCAGCCGCGCCAGTTTCTCGCCGGTAAACGCGTTGCCAAACCAGCTGCCCGCATCGAGCTGTGACAGCTTCTCCCACGGCAGCTGACCCGCCACGCCCCAGCCATTGCTGGTGCGATCCAGCGTGTCGTCATGCAGCAGGAAGATCTGCGCATCCGCCGATAACTTGGCATCAAACTCAATCATCTGATGACCATATTTCGCGCCGGTGTCGATCGCTGCCAGTGTGTTTTCCGGTGCCAGTTTACCGCCGCCGCGATGGGCGACGATGCGGGGATAGGGCCAGTGTTGTGTGCTCATTCCAGACGCTTTCCATGAGTTGAATCGAAGAAGTGTAACGCATCTGACGGCAGATGCAGCCACAGCGTACTGCCGGGCTGCGGCCGTTCGCTGTGGGCTAAGCGTACCACCAGTGGCGTGTCACCGATGCGGCCATGAGCCAGATTATCGGCGCCCAGCATCTCCAGCGTATCAACCCGAAGCGGCACGCCGCCCTGCTCACGGCTACTGAGCTGGATATGCTCTGGCCGGATACCCAGCACAACCGGCCGGTTAGCCCATTTCGGTTTACTGTCGCTGAGCGGCAGTGCGTGCGAGGCGTCGAGGTCAAAGCGTGAGCCGTCACTGCTGAACTGTCCTTTGAGCAGGTTCATGGCGGGCGCGCCGATAAACGAGGCAACAAACTGGCTGGCGGGACGCTCATACACCTCGACCGGCGTGCCGATCTGCTCCACCACGCCTTTGTTCATCACCATCACCCGCTCCGCCAGCGTCATCGCCTCGACCTGATCGTGGGTCACATAGAGGCTGGTAGTCTGTAAGCGGCGATGCAGCTGCTGCAGCTCCAGCCGCATCTGCACCCGCAGGCGGGCATCGAGATTCGACAGCGGCTCATCGAACAGAAATACCGCCGGTTCACGCACGATGGCGCGGCCCATCGCGACACGCTGGCGCTGTCCGCCCGACAGTTCGCGAGGCCGGCGCATCAGCAGGTGATCCAGCTCCAGACTTCGCGCCGCGTCGAGCACCCGCTGGCGAATCTGCTCTTTGCCCATCCCACGGATTTTCAGGCCATAGGCCATGTTCTCCTCCACCGACATGTGCGGATAGAGCGCGTAGTTCTGGAATACCATCGCAATGCCGCGATCTTTCGGCTCTTCCTGGGTGACGCGCCGGTTGTCGATATAGATATCGCCGGATGTGACGCGCTCCAGCCCGGCTACCATGCGCAGCAGGGTCGATTTCCCGCAGCCGGATGGCCCGACCATCACCATAAACTCGCCGTCATTGATGGTGACGTTCAGCGGCTGAATGATCTGATTTTTGCCATCGTAGGACTTAGTTACTGCCTGAAGGGTTACGCCTGCCATCTTATTTCTCACTCTCCACCAGACCGCGCACAAAGGCACGCTGCATGACTAACACCACCACCAGCGGTGGGATCAGAGTTAATAACATTGCCGCCATCACTTCGTTCCACTGGGTCGGCGAGCCGCTGGTGGAGATCATGCTTTTGATCCCCGCCACCGCCGTGCCGAGGCTGGCGTCGTTGATGATCAGTAGCGGCCAGAGATACTGGTTCCAGCCATAGATAAAGGTGATGACGAACAGCGCCGCCAGATTGGTTTTCGACAGCGGCAGAACGATATCGATGAAGAAGCGCATCGCGCTGGCGCCGTCGATACGCGCCGCTTCCACCAGCTCATCCGGCAGCGACATAAAGAACTGACGGAACAGGAAGGTGGCGGTGGCCGAAGCCATCAGCGGCAGGGTTAATCCGCTGTAGCTGTCGAGCAGATTAAGGTCGGCAATCACCTGCACCGTGGGGAAGATACGCACCTCAACCGGCAGCATCAGGGTGATGAAGATCAGCCAGAAAAAGAGCGTGCGCAGCGGAAAGCGAAACCAGACCAGCGCAAACGCCGACAGCATCGACACCGTGATTTTGCCGAAGGTGATGCCGAGCGCCATGATCATGCTGTTGAGCAGCATCAGGCCAAACGCCGGTCCGTTGCCGTTGACGCCGTGCGTCCAGATGCGCGAGATGTTCTCCCACAGGTGCGTACCGGGCACCAGCGTCATCGGCACCTGATAGACCGCCTCGTTATCCAGCGTCGCCGCCACAAAGGCGACATAAAGCGGAAACAGGATGGTGAGCACGCCCAGCACCAGCACGATGTGGCTGAAGATATCCAGCCCGCGTCGATTCTCAATCATTGGTATTGCACCTTACGTTCAACAAAGCGGAACTGGAGCACCGTCAGCCCGATCACCAGCAGCATCAGCACCACCGACTGCGCAGCGGACGAGGAGAGATCCAGACCGGTAAAGCCTTCGCGATAGATTTTGTAGATTAGCGTGGTGGTCGCCTGCACCGGCCCGCCGCCGGTTGCGGCATCGATCACCGGGAAGGTATCGAAGAAGGCGTAGATGAGATTCACCACCAGCAGGAAGAAGCTGACCGGCGTAATCAGTGGCAGCGAGAGGTTGAAGAAGCGACGCACCGGTCCGGCACCGTCAATCGCGGCGGCTTCCACAAGCGATTTGGGAATAGATTGCAGGGCGGCGAAGAAGAACAGGAAGTTGTAGCTCATCTGCTGCCAGATCGACGCCAGCACCACCAGGAACATCGCCTGACCGCTGTTCTGCGCGAAGTTCCAGTTGTAACCGACGTGGTTCAGCAGGTAGCTGAACAGGCCCAGGCCGGGGTTAAACAGGAACATCCACAGTACCGCGGCTACCACAGGCGCAACGGCGTAGGGCAGCAGCAGCAGGGTCTGATAGAGGCGGCGCAGTCGCACCACATAATCCACCAGCGCCGCCAGCAGCAGCGAGAAGACCATGCCGAACACGGTGACCATGCCGCTGAATTTGATGGTGGTCCAGAACGAATCCAGATAATAAGGATCGGCAAACAGCCGTCGGAAGTTTTCCAGCCCGACAAAGCTGCTGGAGATGCCAAAGGGATCGAGGCTTTGCAGCGAGTACCACAGCGCTTCACCGGCAGGCCAGAGAAAGAAGATAGCGGTAATCAGCAGTTGCGGCAGCACCAGAAGATAGGGCAACAGGCTGGTGCGAAAGACCGGACGGGATGAAGACATGGCGTACCTGGCGTCAGAAAAGAGGGGCCAGCCAGGCTGGCCCACAAGGAGAGATTACTTCACCTGCTGCTGGAAGCGGCGCAGCAGCTCGTTGCCGCGTTTCACTGCATTATCCATCGCGTTTTGCGGCGACTGCTTGCCGGTCCAGACGCTTTCCAGCTCTTCGTCGATCACGGCACGGATCTGCGGCATGTTGCCCAGACGCATCCCTTTGGTGAACGGTAACGGTGGCTTGTTCATCATCTGGCGGGTCGCGATATCCGCACCCGGATTCTTATCGTAGAAGCCCTGCTGTTTAGTCAGCTCGTAGGCCGCGGTGGTAATCGGCAGATAGCCCGTTTTCTGGTGCCATTCCGCAGCGATTTCCGGTTTAGCCAGGAACTGCATGAACTCGGCTACACCTTTGTAGGTTGCCGCATCTTTGCCTTTCATCACCCACAGGCTGGCACCGCCGATCAGGGCGTTCTGCGGCGCATTCGGCACGGTGTCGTCATACGGCATCATGCCGACGCCGAAGTTGAATTTAGCGTAATGACGGATATCGGCCAGCGAACCCGATGAGGCGGTGGTGATGCCGCAGTCGCCGTTGTAGAACTTGGCGGTGGACTCATCTTTGCGGCCAAAGTAGGTGAAGTCCCCTTTCTTGTTCATCGCTTCCAGCAGTTCGATATGACGAACCAGTACCGGCTTGTTGAACTCCAGCACGGCATCAGGTCCGTCAAAGCCGTTGTTTTTAGTTGCCACCGGCAATGCATGCCAGGCGCTGAAGTTTTCAATCTGGATCCAGCCCTGCCAGCCGCTGGCGTAGCCACAGCTCATGCCCGATTTGCGCAGTGCGGCGGCATCCGTCGCCAGCTCCTGCCAGGTTTTCGGCGGCTGGTCCGGGTTCAGACCGGCTTTTTTAAAGGCGTCTTTGTTGTAGTAGAGCACCGGCGTCGAGCTGTTGAACGGCTGAGAGATCAGCTGACCTTTGCTGTCGCTGTAGTAGCCCGCCACCGTTGGCACAAACTGTTTTTCATCGAAGGGGATGCCGGCGTCTTTAAAGACCTGATACACCGGCACAATCGCATGCGACGCCATCATGGTCGCCGTACCGACTTCATAGACCTGCAGCACCGCAGGCGCTTTACCGCTGCGCACCGCCGCGATGCCTGCCGCCAGGCTCTGTTCGTAGTTACCTTTGTAGGTCGGAACAATTTTGTAATCGGGATGCGTCTGGTTAAAACGCTGTGCCAGCGAATCCACTTCTTTGCCTAGCTCGCCTTCCATAGAGTGCCAGAAAGGGATCTCAGTGGCGGCCATGGCATGGGTGCTGAGCGTCAGACCGAGCAGTGCGCTCATCAGGCTACGACGAAAGGTAACGACGGACATAGAATTTTCCTGTGCAGGTAAATACGCGTGAAATCACGGATTTCTGTTTCGCGAAGTAACATGACACGGGGAAATGACGGATTAATAACAACCCGATGACAGCCGGATGACAGGCGAAAGGGAGGAAAGGCGGAGCAGCTAACTACTTTGTTGACAAAATCTGGCCAGGTTGCTGTAAGACTGAGCATGCACAAGGAACAAGGTCAGATCGGAAAGACGCAAAATCCGTCATCCATGACACGCTCGGCCCGCGCCGTCCATGGCGCGGGACGCTTTCCTCTTCTGACCGTGTTCCCTGCGCGTTGAGTTTATTTGTTGCGGCCAGATTCACACTGATTTGGGTTTGTCAGCAGTCTGAGCGGCTATACATCATTACTACGTCGGATTTATTACCATAATCTGCAACGGCCTCGGGCAATAGCCGCGCTTGTCCGTGCTTTTGCGCAAATTTAAAGGCCATCGACACTACCACACCAACACTCAGGGCCGTCGGCGTCGCAGGCAGTTCGGCACCGGCCAGCGCACAGCATCCGGAGCGTACTGAAGTACGTGAGGAATGCGAGCACTGCCCGGTGTCGAAATGGCAAGTAAGCCAGGCCTCTAAAGGTTAAGCGCCGAGGTAAGCGCTGCGGACGGCTTCGTTGGATAGGAGCGCTGCACCGGTATCTTCGAGCACCACATGCCCGTTCTCCAGTACATATCCCCGATCCGCCAGCTTCAGCGCCTGATTCGCATTCTGCTCCACCAGGAAAATTGTCATCCCCTCGCTGCGCAGCTGCTCAATGGTGTCGAAAATCTGCTGAATAATGATCGGTGCCAGTCCCAGCGACGGCTCATCCAGCAGCAGCAGGCGCGGCTGGCTCATCAGCGCGCGGCCAATCGCCAGCATCTGCTGTTCACCGCCTGACATCGTCCCGGCGCGCTGGATTTTACGCTCTTCCAGACGCGGGAAGAGTTCATACACACGCTTAATCCGCGTCAGATAGTCCGGACGACTGGCAAAAAATCCGCCCATTGCCAGGTTCTCTTCCACCGTCATGCGCGAAAACACCCGCCGCCCCTCTGGCACGATGGCAATCGCTTCACGCATGATGCGCGCCGTTTGCCAGTCGGTAATCGCTTTGCCATCAAAGGTAATGGTGCCCTGGGTCGCGCGCGGCTCGCCGCAGAGCGTGCCCAGCAGCGTGGTTTTTCCGGCGCCGTTAGCACCAATCAGGGTGACGATTTCGCCCTGATTGATATAGAGGCTGACGTTGTGCAGCGCCTGAATTTTGCCGTAATGGGCGCTGACGTTCTCAATGGTTAACATCGCATTTGCCATCTCAGGCCTCTCCTAAATAGGCACGAATGACATCCGGATTATTGCGAATCTCCTCCGGCGTTCCGTTAGCCAGCGGCGTTCCCTGATTAACCACGTAAATACGGTCAGAAATACCCATCACCAGCTTCATATCATGTTCAATCAGCAGCACCGACACCTTATGTTCGCCACGCAGCTCCGCGATCAGCGCGTCCAGCTCGTGGGTCTCTTTAGGGTTAAGGCCCGCCGCCGGTTCATCCAGCATCAGGATCTCCGGGCGCGTCACCATGCAGCGCGCAATCTCCAGCCGACGCTGCTGACCATAGGCCAGATTGCCCGCCTGACGGTTTGCCAGATCCAGCAGACCCACACGCTCCAGCCAGGTCGCCGCACGATCCAGCGCCTCGCTCTCACTGCGGCGAAACGCCGGGGTTTTCAGCAGGCCGGAAAACACGCCGCTTTTCAGATGCTGATGCTGCGCGACCAGCAGGTTCTCAATGACCGTCATCTCACGGAACAGACGCACGTGCTGGAAAGTGCGCACGATGCCCATCCGCGCAATCTTCTGGCCTGGCAATCCTTCCAGATGCTGCTCACGCAATTTGATCGTGCCGCCGGTGGGCTTGTAAAAGCCGGTCAGGCAGTTGAAGACGGTGGTTTTACCGGCACCGTTGGGGCCAATCAGTGAGACGATCTCCTGCGGACGCAGCTCCAGCGCCACATTGTTTACGGCTAACAGACCGCCGAAGCGCATCATCAGGCCTTCAACGGCTAATAAAGGCTGAATCATGCCTGCTCTCCTTTTTTAGCGGCTCTAAGCTTCAGATGCGGACGCTTCATCGGCAACAATCCCTGCGGACGCCAGATCATCATCAGCACCATCAGGCCACCCAGCACCAGCATGCTGTACTCATTCAGATCGCGCATCAGCTCGCGTGACACCACCAGCAGAATGGCAGCCAGAATCACCGCAAACTGCGAGCCCATCCCGCCCAGTACGACAATCGCCAGCACAAAGGCGGATTCGACAAAGGTAAAGGATTCCGGGCTGACAAAGCCCTGACGCGCCGCAAACAGACTGCCGGCAAAGCCCGCAAACGCGGCACTGATGGTAAAGGCGGTCAGCTTGATGCGGGTCGGACTCAGGCCCAGTGAACGGCAGGCAATCTCATCTTCGCGCAGCGCTTCCCAGGCCCGGCCCAGCGGCATGCGCAGCAGCCGGTTGATCACGAACAGCGTCAGCACCACCAGCAGCAGTGCCACCAGGTAGAGGAAAATAATACGGTCGCTGGGATCGTACTTCAGCCCAAAGAAGTTGTGGAAGGTATCCCAGCCCCCTTCACGTGGCGTACGGCCAAACTCCAGACCAAACAGCGTCGGTTTCGGGATCTGGCTGATGCCATTCGGGCCGCCGGTCAGGGCGGTATTGTTCAGCAGCAGAATACGCACGATCTCACCGAAGCCCAGCGTCACAATCGCCAGATAGTCGCCGCGCAGTCGCAGTACCGGGAAGCCCAGCAGCAGACCAAACAGCGCAGCAACCATGCCGGAGAGCGGCAGACACTGCCAGAAGCCAAGACCGTAATAGTGGTTCAGCAGCGCAAAGGTGTAAGCGCCGATGGCGTAGAAGCCGCCATAACCCAGTACCAGCAGGCCAGAAAGTCCGACCACCACGTTTAAGCCCAGACCGAGCATCACGTAGATCAGCGTCATGGTGGCGATATCAACGGTGCCGCGTGACACCAGGAATGGCCAGGCAATCGCGGCGATAATCATCACCGCCATCACCAGCTTCTGCTTTGGCGTCGAGCCATCCAGACCAGGCAACACCAGCGCCGGACCGGAGATTTTCTTCAGGCCGCTTTGCCATACAGGACGCAGCAGCTGGAACAGAAACACCACCGCACAGCCTGCAGCGATCCAGTTCCAGCGCACGCTACCCGCGTTCTGCACCACCAGATTCGTGCCGTCCAGATTCAGGCGCAGTCCCATAAAGAAGGTGGCAAGCACCAGTAACATCACGGAGGAGATCAGGGCGTTGATAAAGGAAGTCTTCATACTTTTTCGACCTCCGGGCGACCCAGAATTCCGGTCGGCATCACCAGCAGCACCACAATCAGCAGGGCAAACGAGACCACATCTTTATATTCCGTGCTGAGATACGCCGAGGTCAGCGCTTCAGCAATGCCCAGCACCAGGCCGCCAATCATTGCGCCCGGAATACTGCCAATCCCGCCCAGCACGGCGGCGGTGAAGGCTTTCATGCCCGCCATAAAGCCGATGAAGGGGTTGATAGAACCGTAGAACTGGCCCAGCAGTACGCCTGCGACTGCCGCCATCGCGGCACCGATCACAAAGGTCAGCGAGATCACGCGGTCGGTGTTTATTCCCAGCAGGCTCGCCATTTTCAGGTCTTCAGCGCAGGCGCGACAGGCGCGGCCCATGCGGGAATAGCGGATAAAGGTGGTCAGCGCCAGCATCGCCAGGAACGTCACCACCCAGATCACGATCTGCATGGTGGAAATGGTGGCGGCAAACCCGTTGCTCTCACCGACCGTCCACTGTCCGGTGATCAGGCTCGGCAGCGCCAGGTCGCGTGATCCCTGCGTCAGGCTGACGTAGTTTTGCAGGAATATCGACATCCCGATGGCGGAGATCAGCGCAATCAGGCGCTTGGAGGAACGCACAGGCCGGTAGGCGACGCGCTCAATGCTCCAGCCGTAGGCGCTGGAGATAATCACCGCCATCACGAAGCCAGCGGCAATCATCAGCCAGGTGGTGTCGATGCCCATCATCATCAGGGCGGCAATCACGATAAAGGAGACATAGCTACCGATCATGTAGACCTCGCCGTGAGCGAAGTTGATCATGCCGATAATGCCGTAAACCATGGTGTAACCGATGGCGATCAGCGCGTAGGTGCTACCCAGGGTCACACCGTTAAACATCTGCTGAATAAAATAGAGGAACTGCTCGGACATACCTTGACCCTTACTTAACCGATCGCAGGCGATCGGGGTACAAAAAACGCCTGGCAGACGAGCACCAGGCGTTCGTGTCGCTGGTCAGGGGAAACCGGTCACCCGGCCTCCCGCTCACCACAAAACAGCCTGGTTTACTTCACTGCGGTCGAGGTGCCATCGGCATGCCATTTGAAGACGCCGAATTCAAAGCCCTTGAGATCGCCCTTCTCATCCCAGTTCAGGTTGCCCATCACGGTTGGCACGGCAGCGCCTTCCTTGAGGTTTTTCACGATAGCGTCCGGCTCAGCGCTCTTGCTGCGCTCCATACCGGTTGCCAGCGACTGCAGAGCTGCATAGGTGGTCCAGACGAACGGGCCGGTCGGATCCAGTTTCTTCGCTTTCAGCGCGTCAACGATCGGTTTGTTGGTTTCAACCTGGTCGTAGCGTTTCGGCAGAGTCACCAGCATGCCTTCGGAAGCCGCACCGGCGATGTTCGACAGCGAGGCGTTACCCACGCCTTCTGGTCCCATAAACTGGGTTTTCAGGCCAGCAGCACGCGCCTGACGCACGATCTGGCCCATTTCCGGGTAGTAACCGCCGAAATAGACGAAATCGACGTTCTCTTTCTTGAAGCGCGCCACCAGGGTAGAGAAATCTTTGTCGCCTGCGGTGATACCTTCAAACATCACGATATTGGCGCCCTGCTTTTTCAGGCTCTCCTGAACGGAGCGCGCCAGGCCTTCGCCATACTGCTGTTTGTCGTGAACCACGGCGATGCGCTTAGGTTTCAGCTCGCTCATCACATATTTCGCGGCGGTCGGACCCTGATCAGAGTCGAGACCAGTGGTGCGCATAATCAGCTTATAGCCACGGGCAGTCAGGTCAGGTGCGGTCGCGGCCGGGGTGATCATCAGCACGCCTTCATCTTCATAGATGTCAGACGCAGGCTGGGTGGAGGAAGAGCAGAGGTGGCCGATCACGTAATGGATACCGTCGTTGATTACCTTGTTCGCTACCGCAACCGCCTGTTTCGGGTCGCAGGCGTCATCATATTTCACCGCAACCAGCTTGTTACCGTTGACGCCGCCTTTGGCATTGATGTCTTCAATCGCCTGCGTTGCACCCGCGAACTCCATGTCACCGTACTGTGCGACCGGACCCGACATTGCGCCGACAATCGCCACTTTGATATCTTCAGCCAGCGCCGCATGGCTCATCGCCAGTGCTACACATCCCGCCAGTAATGCGCGACCTTTCATTTTCATCCTGACTACCCCATTTGTTTTGTCGTGTATGTTGTGAGTGCTTGCGTTGCCAGATAAAGCCGAAAACTGATTAATCTTGAAGGAGTTAGCGTACTTTTCTGGCTTTTTTTAGTAATAAGGCTTTATTTTTCAGGTTATTAAACAGGAAGTTTCTTCTGTAAATCAACTGACATATTCAGAATTGACTGAGTGAAACAGCATAATACACTGGAGGCAACGGCCGGTTTTTCACCACTTTGCCAGCGCGTTATGCTGGATTGATCGCCTGACAACCCTGTTTACAACTATCATCCTGGCATCCAGGCTACCTTTTGACCTGTTTTATTGATGAAAATGTGGTAGCACTCTGGTTGTATACTTTCGCTGCACTTTCCCCTATTACAGAGGTTTTTGTTATGAAGCTCACTATTCAGCGTTTAACTGCGCTGACCGCGCAGGACCGCATCGATCTTGGCAAAGTCTGGCCGGATCTGGAGATTGAACAACTGGAACAGAGTCTGAGTGAGCGACATCGCCTCTACGCCGCGCGTTTTAACGATCGGCTGCTGGCGGGTTTGCAGCTGGAAATCTCGGGGATGCAGGGCAGGATTCACCGGCTCACGGTGCGTGATGTCACCCGGCGACGCGGAGTGGGACAGTATTTGCTGGAGGAGACGATCAGGCAGAACGGGTCGATATCGGACTGGTGGATTGCCGATGATGGCAGTGACGATCAGCAGGTACGGGCGGCGTTTATGCAGGCGTGTGGTTTCAGGGCGCAGAGTGATGGCTGGATAATGGCCGTAGAATAGGCAGACGCAGAAAACAAAAAGGGCGACATCATCTGTCGCCCCTTGTGGTGTTGAAGTGCGTTACGCTTCAATCGCCATACGCAGTTTCTTCATGGCGTTCTTTTCCAGCTGCCGGACGCGTTCGGCTGATACGCCGTACTGATCGGCCAGCTCCTGCAGCGTGGTTTTGTTGTCTTCGTCCAGCCAGCGGGCGCGAATGATGTGCTGACTACGCTCATCCAGACCTTCCATCGCATAGCTCAGCTTGTCAGCGGCGTGCGCGTCCCAGTTATCCTCTTCAATGCCGTCTGCAAAGTCAGAGGTTTTATCCTGGAGATAAAGCACTGGCGCCATCGAACGGCCTTCGCTGCTCTCGTCGTCGGCAGACATATCAAAGGTCATGTCCTGCGCGGCCATACGCGATTCCATTTCACGCACATCTTTGCTGCTTACGCCCAGCTCACGCGCAACCATCTCGACTTCGTCCTGATTGAACCAGCCCAGACGCTGCTTGGTTTTACGCAGGTTAAAGAACAGCTTACGCTGTGCTTTGGTGGTCGCGACTTTCACGATACGCCAGTTACGCAGCACGTATTCGTGAATCTCCGCTTTAATCCAGTGCACGGCAAACGAAACCAGACGCACGCCCACTTCAGGGTTGAAGCGACGCACCGCTTTCATCAGGCCGATGTTGCCTTCCTGGACCAGGTCAGCCTGTGGCAGACCGTAGCCGGAGTAATTACGAGCGATATGAACTACAAAGCGTAGGTGAGACAGGATCAGCGTCTTTGCTGCTTCCAGATCGCCCTGGTAATGCAGCCGTTCAGCCAACGCTTTTTCCTCTTCAGCCGAGAGCATCGGCCAGGTATTCGCAGCCCGGACGTAAGACTCCAGGTTGCCAAGAGGAGCAATAGCTAAAGTTTGCATTTCTTTGGTCATTCAAACCCTCACAAATTCAGTGGAATTGCCGCACATTTCCCTGCGCAGACGATACATTAAGTCAACGTCGCGCGAAATCCGAAAGCAATCTGTGCTACTAAGAGTGATAAAGTTATCCACAAGTTCAATTATAGCAGTGAATATTTTACACACAGATGACAGGTAGGGAAGAGGGGGAAAGATCCTCTGCACCTACCGTCGGCAGCAGAGGACCATTATAACAAAAAAATGTTGCAGGCGTTTACTGCGGCGTAAATCGGCGTAAATGTTGGACCGTTGCCAGCCATGCAGCCACCCAGCCGATGATCGCCGCAATCAGTAACAGCAGCAGCGCCTCATCCCAGGAGAAGCCTTCCAGCGAGAAGGTGGTACCAAATACGGTCGCCACACTGGCGACAACCGATTGCAGACGTAGCACCAGCACTTCTGACAGCAGCAGTGACAGCACCGCCCCGCTGAAGCCCAGCAGCGCCCCGCCGTAGAGGAAAGGACGCAGGATGAAGCCGTCGGTGGCACCAATCAGCTTCTGCACGTTAATCGTGTCGCGTCGCGCAAAGATGCTGAGACGGACGCTGTTACCGATCACCAGGAACACCGCCACAATCATCAGTACGCCAATCATTGAGGCGATTTGCCCCACCAGCCCGGTCAGCGCCGCCAGTCTTGCAAACCAGCTGTCATCCATCCGCACTTCATCGACGCCCTGCACTTTACTCACCCGATCGCGCAGGCTCTGCATGGTGTCTGAGTTCTGGAAGTTGAGCTTAGGCGTGATGATGGCTACCGCAGGCAGCGGATTCTGCTCCAGCATATCCATTGCGCCGCCAAAACCTGACCAGTTGCGGAATTCGTTCAGTGCCTCTTCCCGCGTCAGGTAATTGACGTTATCCACGCCTTCGACCTGCTTCAGCTGCGCCACCACGTTTTCTGCCGCCGTATCATCCAGCGTTTTGGAGAGATAAACGGTTAACTGCGGTGCCGGATACCACTGCGTGGCCGCCTGGCTGACGTTTTTCCACACCATATAGCAGACGCTGGGCAGCGTCAGGGAGATGGCGATAACCATGACCGTCAGCAGGGTAGCCAGCGGCTGACGCCACATATCAGAAAGCGTGCCGCGCAGCGCATAGCGCCACTGTTCCTGCCAGCCGCCCTTCAGCGCTTTACTCTTCGACTGCTGCTTCGGTTTTGGTGCAGCCGGACGTTTAATGCGTTTATTGACCATCGTGGCCTCCGTGCAGACGTCCCTGATTCAGCGTCATCATCCGGTAATTGCGTCGGGCGATCAGGCCGCTGTCATGCGTCGCCATCAGAACGGTGACGCCAACGCGGTTAAACTCTTCGAACAGGCACAGGATGTCTTCTGACAGCGCGTCGTCAAGGTTACCGGTCGGTTCATCGGCCAGGAGAACGGCCGGCTTGTTCACCACCGCACGGGCGATGCCCACACGCTGCTGTTCACCGCCCGAAAGCTGAATCGGATAACTTTTCGCTTTGTCGAGCAGGCCCACTTTATCCAGCGCCGCTGAGACGCGACGACGGATATCTTCGCCGCTGGCACCGGAAATAATCAGTGGGATCGCCACATTGTCATAAACCGAGCGATCCATCAGCAGGTGGTGATCCTGGAAGATCATGCCGATCTGACGACGCAGGAAAGGCACCTCGCTGTTACGCAGGCGGGAAATGTCATGGCCGCTGAACCAGATTTTTCCGGCACTCGGGCGCTCAATGCCACAAATCAGCTTCAGCAAGGTAC
>Ga0308171_1000674_pt1 | contig 62918 bp, 68 predicted proteins | sample PhyGR1_FD_202135 | JGI IMG/M metagenome (GOLD analysis project Ga0308171, IMG submission 202135) | Phyllosphere microbial communities from UC Gill Tract Community Farm, Albany, California, United States - DLSLSG.R1 | ecosystem: Host-associated > Plants > Phyllosphere > Unclassified | place: USA...
TGTCGCCCGCCTTGAAGCCCGGCAGCTGCTCGACCGCCCATTCGATGTCCTGCGGCCAGTGGTTGCGGCCGTTGACGATGATCATGTCCTTGGCGCGGCCGACGATGTAGATATAGCCCTTGGACATATAGCCCATGTCGCCGGTGTCGAGCCAGCCATCGACCAGGCAGGCGTCGGTCGCGGCCTGATCGCGGAAATAGCCGACCATCACCGACGGGCCCTTGCACCACACCTTGCCGATGGCGCCATCGGGCAGGGGCGTGCCGTCCTCCTCGCGGATTTCGATCACCATGTCGCGCGCCGGCTTGCCGCAGTTCACGATGGCGCGGAAACGCTGCGGCCGGTCGGTGCCGCGTGCGCCGCCCGACAACTGCGTTTCCTCGACCAGTTCGACGCGAATGCCTTCGCCCGGCGGCATGATCGACACGGCGAGCGTCGCCTCGGCGAGACCATAAGACGGCAGGAAGGCCGTTGCCTGGAAACCCGCATCGGCAAAGGCGTCGACGAAGGACTGCATCACGTCGGGGCGGATCATGTCCGCGCCATTGCCCGCCAGCCGCCAGCGCGACAGGTCGAACCGGTCCGACGCCTTGGTCTGCGACGAGATGCGGCGCGCGCAGATGTCATAGCCGAAGGTCGGCGAATAGCTGACCGAGGTGCCCAGATTGCGGCTGATCATGTCGAGCCAGGCGAGCGGGCGGCGCGCGAAATCCTCGGTCTTCAGGTAATCGGTCGAGACCTGGTTGGCGATCGGCGACAGGAAGCAGCCGACCAGACCCATGTCGTGATACCAGGGCAGCCAGGAGATGCAGCGGTCGCTCTCCTGGATCTTCATGCCATGGCTGTGCGCGGCCAGATTGTTGAGCAGCGCATGGTGGGTGATCGCCACGCCATGCGGGAAACGGGTCGAGCCGCTGGAATATTGCAGATAGGCGATCGCCTGCGGATCGGCCTTGGGCAGTTCCGTCTCGGGCGCGGCGCGGGTGGCGAAGCTGTCCCAGTCGACGCCCTCGCAGCCCGCCGCTTCCGCCGCCGCGCCCGCCATCTGGGCGAGTTCGGGCGGATAGATCAGCATCTTGGGGTCGCAGCTGGCGAGCTGGACGCGAAGCTGTTCGATATAGCTGTCGCGCCCGCCGAACGAGGTCGGCAGCGGCAGCGGCACCGGCCACGCGCCCGCATAGATGACGCCGAAGAACAGCGCGGCGAATTCCGGTCCCGTCTCGGCGACCAGCGCGATCCGGTCCTCGGGCGCGATGCCGCTGGCGATCAGGCGGCGGGCACAGGCCAGCGCGTCCTCGCGCAGTTCGGCGAACGGATAGGCGCGGGCCAACACCCCACGCGCGTCGTGGAAATTCAGGCCACGCGCGCCCGAAGCGGCATAGTCCAGCGCCTCGCCCAGCGTGTCGAAGTCGGCGAAGCGGCGGGGGCGCGCATCCTCGGTCGGCGTCGCGATGATGGCGCGCGCGTCGTCCTGATGGTGCTCGATCGTCATGGCCTTGCCTTCGTTCCTTATGCTTTTGCGTCCCCGCATCGCACATGGCGAGGACGAATGAATCTTTTCCGCCGCGGATAGCGGCTTCCCGCGTTCTAAATCCGGTGTCACTGTGGCACAAACAAGGCGTGTCCGCCGATCGTCGCCCGCCAAAGCCCCTTGATCCCAAATCCCTGGAGCACCTCGCGCTGCGCTATGTCGAGCGATTTGCGACGACCGAGGGCAAGCTGGTCGATTATCTGGTGCGAAAGCTGCGCGAACGGGGCTGGGCGGGGACGCCGCCGCCGGCTCCGCGCGAGTTGGCGGCGCTGATGGTGTCGCTCGGCTATATCGACGATCGCGCCTATGCCGAGGCGAAGGCGGCGTCGCTGGCGCGGCGCGGGTTGGGCGCGCGGCGGGTGCGACAGGCGTTGCAGGCGGCGCGCGTGGGGGCGGAGGATCACGAAGCGATCGCCCCGCAACTGGCCGAGGCCGCGCGCGACGCGGCACTCGCCTTTGCCCGACGCAAGCGAATCGGCCCCTTCGGCCAGGGCGAGGCGGATCGGGCGACGCGGGAGAAGCAGTTCGCCGCGATGATGCGGGCTGGCCATGGCAGTGCGCTGTCCCGCCGGATCGTCGCGGCGGCCCCCGGTGAGGTTATCGACGACGATTGTTATTGATCCACAACAAGATGGCATCTTTCCGAGGTCCGAAAGACGCAGTTCGTCCCGGTCCGGACCATCAAAAGTGACGGCATCGCATTGCAGGCGCGAACAATGGTGCTAGCAATAGCATCAAGGGTGCGATGATGCTGGATGAAACGCCAATCAACGGGGGCGGCATCGACGGCGAGACGGCGGATACGGCCGTAGGGCTGGCGGGAGTCGTCAAATGGTTCGACGTGACGCGGGGCTTCGGCTTCGTCGTGGCGGACGATCCGCTGTACGGGGACGTGCTGGTCCATTTTTCCGTGTTGCAGCCGCATGGCCGCCGCAGCCTGCCCGAAGGGGCGCGGGTGGAGGTGCAGGCGGTGCGCGGCGGGCGAGGCTATCAGGCGCGCCAGGTGCTCTCGATCGACCTGACCCATGCCGTGCCCGAGCCGGCGAAGCGCCCGCGCGCGACCGACCGGGTCGACCCCGTCGCGCTGGTGACGGAGGCGGGGGAGCCCGAACCGGTCGCGGTCAAATGGTTCAACCGGCTGAAGGGCTATGGCTTCCTGCTGCGCGACCGTGACGGGGCGGATATCTTCGTGCATATGGAAACGCTGCGGCGCGGCGGCATCGTCGATGTCGAGCCGGGCCAGTCTCTGGCCGCGCGCATCGTCGAGGGGCCCAAGGGGCCGCTGGCGGTCGTCGTGACGGAAAGACATCGGGAATGACACGGATGAAGCGGGCTGGCGGTGCGGCGGCGCTGGCGCTGATGCTGGCGGGTGCGGCGCTCAGCGGCTGTTCCAAGGACGCCTCCTCCTCGGCTGCGGCGGCGCAGAAGGCCGCGACGGTGCCGGTCACCGTGACCACCGCGCAGGGCAAGCATGTCTTTCAGGTCGAACCGGCCCGCACCACCGCCGAACAGGCGCAGGGGCTGATGTACCGCACCGACCTGAAGCCCGATGGCGGCATGTTGTTCGCACCCTATCCGCCGGAGGGCGGGGGGCCGCGCGTGGCGGAATTCTGGATGAAGAACACGCCGACCTCGCTCGACATCCTGTTCATCCGCGCGGACGGCACAATCGCGCGCATCGCCGAGAATACGCCTCCGTTCAGCGAGGGCAAGATCCCCTCGGGCGAGCCGGTGGCGGCGGTCCTGGAACTGGTCGGCGGTCGCGCGGCGGAACTGGGCATTTCGGAGGGCGATTCGGTCTCCTGGCCGCGCTGACGCGAGCGACGGACGCTCGGAGGATAACACAACACCGTCGCCCCAAAACGCCCCCCTCCCGCAGGCGGGAGGGGATGGGGGAGGGCCCGGCCCCAGGCGATCCTGCCTGTGGCATCGCCCTGCCACCTCCCTTTGCAGGCGACCAACAGAAGTTGCTCTCACCCCCCACGTCCCGCCCACCACACACGAACGCGGTTGAAGGGCGGCGACAGGCGGGCTACACGGCGCGTCATGGGCATCAACCTCAATCCCTTCACCTGGTGGAACGGCGCCACCATCGGCACCTGGTTCGGTCTGCGCGGCAAGGCGCAGGTGGGCGAGGATGCGCACGGCAACGTCTATTACGAGGGCGGTCGCGATACCGCCGGTCGACCGCGCCGCTGGGTGATCTATAACGGCCCGAACGATGCCAGCCGGGTCCCGGCCGAATGGTTCAGCTGGCTGCATCATCAGGTCGAGGACGTGCCCGATCGCTCCCTGCCGCCGCGTCGCGCGTGGCAGAAGCCCGCCTTGCCGAACATGACCGGCACCGCCTTGGCCTATCGCCCGTCGGGCGCGCTAGAAAAGGGCGGCCAGCGTCAGGCCGCGACCGGCGACTATGAAGCCTGGACGCCCGAGGGGTGAAGACGGCTCGCTGGCTGGCCGGTGCTGTGCTGGCCGCCGCACTGGGTGTCGGGGGCTGGTTCGGATACCAGTCGCTGACCCATAAGGACACGGCCGCCGGAGACGATTCGGCGGTCAGCCAGATCCTGCCCGATCGCCCCGGCGGCGGTTCGGGAATCGAATCGGTCGACGCCGGACAGGCGACCCTCCCCACCGGTGGCACACCGATGGCGCAGCGGGTCGCGGTGGTCGGCCTGCTCAACAAGCGTAACGGCGTGTCGCGCGACCTGACGCTGAAGCCCGGTCAGGCGATCCGGGTCGGCGATGTCGTCGTCCGCCTGCGCGCCTGCGAAAAGACCGCCTCCTGGGAGCCCGAGCAATTGACCGGCGCCTTCGTCCAGCTCGACGTGCGTGGTGCGGATCAGCGGTGGCAGCGTGTCTTCTCGGGCTGGCTGTACAAGGAACGCCCCGCGCTCAACGTCGTCCAGCATCCGGTCTATGACGTCTGGGCCAAGAGCTGCACGATGTCCTGGCCCGAAACCGGCCCCGATACGGTCCCGGCGGCGACGCCCGGCACGGTTCCCAAGCGGTCGAGCGCGGCGAAGTCGCCCGGCGCGGACACGCCCGAGGCGGATGCCCCCGGCGCGACGACCCCGGCCAACGCATCGGACAATAGCGCGACATAATCGTCGCGCCCGATCTCGACCGCGCCCATGGTCGACAGATGCGGGGTCTGGAACTGGCAATCGAGCAGGTTGTACCCGCCCGCCCGCAGCCGCGCGATCAGCCAGACCAGCGCGACCTTGGACGCGTCGGTCCGGCGGCTGACCATCGATTCGCCGAAAAAGGCGCGCCCCAGGCTGAGACCATAGAGCCCGCCGACCAGCTCGTCGCCGTCCCAGCATTCGATCGAATGGGCGAACCCCATATCGAACAGGTCGATGAACACCCGTTCGATGGCATAGTTGATCCAGGTCTCGGGCCGGTCCTCCACACTTTCGGCGCAGAGCCGGATGATCGATTCGAACGCGGTGTCCGCCGTCACCCGGAAACGATCCTTCGCCACCGTCTTGCGCAGCGAGCGCGACAGGTGAAAGCCGTCGAGCGGCAGGATGGCCCGCTTGCGCGGCTCGACCCAATAGACATGCTCGGTATCGCGGGTGTCGGCCATCGGGAACACCCCGACGGCATAGGCGCCCAGCACCAGATGGGGGGTCAGTCGCTCGGTGGCGCCGGATCCCGCACGGCGGCTCATGCCCCGGCCAGTCGCCGTTCGATCGCCTGCCACAATTGGGCATAGGCCTTGGCCGCGGCGCTGCGGGGGGCGAAGCTGGCGACGGGCGCGCGGTGCTGCCCCATCGCCTCGACCAAGCTGGCCATCGGGATCACCGGCCAGTCGGGATGGGCAGCCAGCGCGTCGGCGTGGAGCCGGCGACGGCGGTCCGCCATGACATGCACCGGCATCAACGGCACCCGGCCCCGGACATGCCCGTCCACCACCTCCAGCGCGCGGGTGGCGAGGGCCGAGGGGACAACCGGCACGACGATCAGGTCGGCCGCGTGCAGCACCTGCTGGGTCGTCTCGGTCAGCCCCGGCGGACAGTCGAGCAGCACCCGGTCATAGCCGTCGAGCCGCTCGATCAGCTTGCCCAGCCGCTTCTTCTTGTCGATCCGGTGGAACAGCAGGTCCAGGCCACGCAGCGACTCGTCCGCACCGATCAGCGAGAGGCGGGGGATGGCGGTCGCGCGGATCAGCCGGTCGACATCGACATCGCGGGAGAAGATCGCCTGCGCCCGGTCCCCCGGTGCGGCCCCGCCCAGCAGCCAGGTCGAGGCGGCTTGTGGGTCGAGATCCCATAACAGCGTCCGCCTGGCCGACAGCATGGCCGCGCACCAGGCCAGATTGACGGCCATGCTGGTCTTACCCACGCCGCCTTTCAGGCTGTAGATCGCGATCGCGGCCACGGTTCGTCTCGACCTCCCTGATGACACGCCATGAAAAAGGCCGACGGAGATATCCCCGCCGGCCGGCTTTCGATCAAGGCCCAATCGTCGGCGAACCGACGACCGAGTCAGATATGGCAGGTCTGCGCCGCCTTGTTGGGCGTCGTCAGGGTGATCGCCTTTTCGTCACCGGTCATCTTCCAGCCGCCTTCGGCGGTCAGCGGCTCACCGGCGGCAGGCGCCTTCAGCACGACGGGCGTGTCGCCTTCCTTCAGGCGGACATTGGCCTGCTTGTCGCCCTGGAAGAAGGTGACGAAGACGAGGCTGTTGTCCTTGCAGCGGAAGCTCTTGTCCGCCTTGATCGCTGGCGGCAGTTCGACCGGCGCGCGATTGGCGAGGATGTTGGCCATGGGGTCGGGGTTGGTGTCGACCACCTCGGGCTGGCTGGGCTTGGAATTGCACGCTGCGAGTGCGAGCAGCGGTGCGGCGACGAAAACGGGGAGGAGGCTTTTCATAGCGATGTGTTGCTTCGCAAATGCAGCAACCCGGCGTCAAGCGCCACGTGCGCTTGCCCTGTCGAATGACCGACATTTCGCGCCGCTATGGCTCGCGCTTGCCCGTGCCCAAGCAAGGCTTTGCTTGCCGTGTCGCGGGGCAGGGGCCATCTAGCGGCTATGGACGTGACCCCCGACACTCTGGCCCTGATCGGCAACACCCCGCTCGTTCGCCTGAAGGGCCCCAGCGAAGCCACCGGCTGCGACATTTACGGCAAGTGCGAATTCGCCAATCCGGGCGCCAGCGTGAAGGACCGCGCGGCGCTGTTCATCGTCGAGGATGCCGAGGCGCGGGGACAGCTTCGCCCCGGCGGCACCATCGTCGAGGGGACGGCGGGCAATACCGGGATCGGGCTGGCGCTGGTCGCCAATGCGAAGGGCTATCGCACGATCATCGTCATGCCCGAGACGCAGAGCCGCGAAAAGATGGACACGCTGCGCGCGCTGGGAGCGGAACTGGTGCTGGTGCCCGCCGCGCCCTATTCCAGCCCCTGTCACTTCGTCCACACCTCGCGCCGGATCGCCGAGGAGACGGACAATGCGGTCTGGGCCAACCAGTTCGACAATATCGCCAACCGCCGCGCGCATATCGTGGGTACCGCCGAAGAGATCTGGAACCAGATGGGCGGGCGGATCGACGGCTTCACCTGTGCGGCGGGCACGGGCGGCACGCTGGCGGGCGTCGGCCTGGGGCTGAAGGCGCATGACGAATCGATCACCATCGCGCTCAGCGACCCGTATGGTGCCGCACTGTACGATTACTACGCGCATGGCGAGTTGAAGTCGGAAGGGTCGTCGGTCGCCGAAGGGATCGGCCAGGGGCGGATCACCGCCAATCTGGAAGGCGCACCGGTCAATACCCAGTTTCGTATCTCGGATGCCGAGGGCTGGTATTGGGTGCAGCGGCTGCTGACCGAGGAGGGGCTGTGCCTGGGCCTGTCATCGGGGATCAACGTGGCCGGAGCGGTCGCCCTGGCGCGGGCCCTGGGGCCCGATAAGCGTATCGCAACCATTTTGTGCGATACGGGGTTTCGCTACCTCTCCACGCTTCACAATCCGGCGTGGCGGGCCGAAAAGGGTCTGTAGGCGATGGTCGCCTCGGCCCAAAGGTCGACAGAAGGCCTGACGCAGGTTACAATATCGCATTCATGAAATCACCCGACCATCATCATATCATGCAGCGCGTGAAAGTCGGTATGATCGGACTGGCTTCGGTTATCCTGCTCATCGCGATCGCCAGCACGATTCTCGGCTCGCTCAATCGTGACGAGCCGCCGGTCGCCGCCGCTGGCGCGGCCCAGTCCAACATGGTCGCCGACATGACCATGACCAACAGCACCGCCACGCCCAGCAACGAGCCGCTGGCCGAACTGGGCATCGCCCCCGCGCCGGTCAACGCCCAGGCCCCTGCCGACCCCGCACGCTGACGCGGGGCGATCGGATATGCCCTTCTTTTCCCTCGCCCCTATCCAGGGGAGAGGGAAGAAGGAGCAGCTCGAATGCTGATCGGCCCTAAAATGTAAAGGCCGCCCAAAGCGCGATAGGGGCGGCGTGACACGACGAGAATCGGTAAAGTCGGCGATGCGCGTCGACCGCATGTCGGACCCGATTCCTGGCCGAACGCCGCCCCTCCGTGCTGCATTCATGGTTAATGCACATCATGATCTATATTTTCTTCGTGCGCTCGAAATGGCCGGGGAAAATCGGGGAAAGCCCGCCTTCGGGGCGTAATTTCGCCACTCTGCCGATACTTCCCCGATGGTGTGATCCCGCCCGTCGCCCAGCCGTTCGTCGCATATTCCGTGTTTTAGGAGTGGTTTCCCCGGTTATCCCCAAAAATCCCGTTGCCTCCCGCCTGCGCTATAGGTAAACCCATTTCCAACAGAGGGGCAGGCTCACTGTTATCCAGAAATGGTCGGGATGCGGCGCGGGTCGGGTTCCGAAACGGTGGGGCATGCGCGCCATGGGCGAGGTTGGCGTGTCCGAAAGGGGTTTGTATCAGGGAAGTGGCATCGGCCTTGTCGACGACAAGGGCCGCGTCGCCATCCCCAATGCACTCCGCTCCACGCTGGCTCAGAATGCGCCGCGCCCCGACGGAAAGGATGGCGGGACCATCATCATCGCGGTCCACGAAACCGAGCGTTGTCTGATCGCTTATGATCCGGGTTATGTCGCCGTGCTGAAGAAGGAACTCGACGCGCGGACCGAAATGTCGCGCGGGCCCGATGGCCGGATCGATTACAATATCAAGCGCGACCTCGCCAATGGCGAGGCGGTGCCGTTCGACGGGTCGGGCCGGTTCATCATGCCGGGCTTTCCCCGCTTCCATGCCGGGATCGCGGGCCATGCCTTTTTCTGGGGCACGTTCGACTATATCGAAATCTGGGATCCCAAGACGCTGGTCGACACGCCGGGCCTGCCCCCGAAGATGATCTCGGCCGCGCGTTTCCACTGCCAGGAAAAGGGGATCGCGCTGTGAGCGTGATGCCCGACGCCCCCCATATCCCGGTCCTGCTCGACGAAGTGCTCGACGCGCTCGCCATCGCCCCCGGCGAGACGCATGTCGACGGCACGTTCGGCGCGGGCGGCTATACCCGTGCGATGCTGGGGCGGGGAGCGAAGGTCATCGCCTTCGATCGCGATCCCGACGCCATCGCCAATGGCCAGGCGCTGGTCGCCGCCGAGCCGGGGCTGACCCTGATCCACCGCGAATTCTCAGGGCTGGACCAGGAACTGGCCGCGCCGGTCGATGGCGTCGTGCTCGACATCGGCGTATCCTCGATGCAGCTCGATCAGGCGGAGCGTGGTTTCTCGTTCCAGGGCGACGGGCCGCTCGACATGCGCATGGCGCAGGACGGCGAATCGGCGGCGGACTTCCTCAACACCGCCGACGAGGGCGCGATCGCCGACGTCCTCTATCATTATGGCGAGGAGCCGCGTTCGCGCCGGGTGGCGCAGGCGATCGTCGCCGCGCGTCCGCTGACCCGCACCGGCGAGCTGGCCGCCGTGGTGCGTCGCGCGCTGGGCTATCGTCCGCATGACAAGAAGGACCCGGCGACGCGGACCTTCCAGGCGATCCGCATTCATGTGAACCGCGAGCTGGACGAACTGGCCGATGGTCTGGCGGCGGCGGAGCGGGCGCTGAAGCCCGGTGGGCGGCTGGCGGTGGTGACCTTCCACAGTCTGGAAGATCGCATGGTCAAGCGCTTCTTCCGCGAACGCGCCGGGCAGATGCCGGGCGGCTCGCGCCACCTGCCCGAACAGGCGGCGGCGCGCGCGCCCAGCTTTACGAATGTCGGCAAGGCGATCCGTGCGGGCGAGGTCGAGCTGGCCCGCAATTCGCGCGCGCGATCGGCGACGCTGCGGTTCGCGACACGAACGGAATCACCCGCCTGGTCGGCGGGAAAGGGACGGGCGCCGGGGGGCGAGTTGGGTCAGGAGTTGGGCGTATGACGGCGGCGTATCGGTTGAAGGGGATCGGGTGGTTCGGGAGCTGCGTCGCGGTCGTCCTGGGCTTTTACCTCGTGTCCTTGCAGGTGGCGGCCGAGCGCAAGAAGCTCGACGACGTCAATGCGCGCATCCGCACCGCCGAGCGTGACATCCGCGCGCTGGAGACCGAGTTCGATACCCGCGCCAATCTGGTCCAGCTGGAAAAGTGGAACGGCGACACGCTGGCGCTCACCGCGCCGGTCGCGGGGCAGTTCGTGGGTGACGAGGCGCAGCTCGCCTCGCTGGACGTGACGCGCGGGCCTGCCGCCGGTGCCGTCCAGACCGCCGCGCTGCTCGTTCCCGCCCAGTCGGTTCCGGTCACCCAGCCGGTCGTGGCCCCGGCCGCCGTCGCCCAGGTTGTCCCCGCCCAAGTTGTTCCCACCAAGCCCGTCGCGCCCGCCTCCGTCGTGCGTCTGGCCAAGGTCGAACTGCCCCAGCCGCAGGTCGTGAAGGCCGTGGCCGAGCGGATCGTCGCGCCCAAGGCCGCCAAGACCGCCCCGATCGCCAATGTCCGCACCGCCGCCGCCGTCGCCAAGGTGCGTCCGCAGGCCGTCGCGATGCTCGACCGCCAGCTTCTGTCCGACACGACGCTGGGCGACATCCTGAAGGGGGCCAAGAGCGAATCGCGGCGGCGGCGTTGAGCGTTCTCGTCGCGCGTCCCGCCGGAACGCAGCGTACCGCCGGCCAGCGCCACGCGCTGGTCGCGACGACGCATATGCGTCTGATGATGCTGATGATGCTGTTCGGCGCGGCGGTGTTCGTCGTGATCGGGCGGCTGATGATGCTGGCGGTGTTCGCGGGGCCCGCCGATGCGGCGGCGCGTACCGCGACGCTGGCCGCGCGGGGCGACATCGTCGACCGCAACGGCGCGCCGCTGGCCCGCACGATCGATAGCTGGACCATTGCGGTCCATCCCAAGAAGCTGATCGGCGATCCGATGGAGATCGCCGCGCGCCTCGCCGCGCTGATGCCCGATCGCGGCGATCAGGCCTGGTTCTACAACCAGCTGACCCGCAAGGCGAACTTCGTCTATCTGCAACGCCGCGCCAGCCCCGGGCTGGTCGAGCAGGTCAACGCCATCGGCGAGCCCGGCCTGGTCTTCGACCGCGAGACGCAGCGTCTCTATCCGCAATCAACGCTGGCGGCCCATGCGCTGGGCTTCCTGTCGACCGATGGCCACGGGATGAGCGGCATGGAGCGCGTGCTCGACGAGCGGCTGCTCAGCCCGGCCCATGCCGGCAAGCCCGTCGCGCTGTCGATCGACACGCGGGCCCAGGCCGCGCTGGAGAGCGAGCTGGGCCGCGCGATGAACACCTTCGCGGCGCGCGGGGGTGGCGGCATCATCCTGGACGTGCACACCGGCGAGGTGATCGCGATGGTTTCGCTCCCCACCTTCAACCCCAATCGCGTGGGCATGGCGGGTACCGAGGAGCTGCGCAACATCACGACGCAAAGCGTGTTCGAGCTGGGGTCGACCTTCAAGCCGATCACCATGGCGACGGCGATGGAGAATGGCGTCGTCACCTCAATGGCGCGGCGTTTCGATGCGACCCATCCACTGAAGGTCGGCGGCTATACCATCCATGACGAACAGGGCGATCCGAAGCGCTGGCTGAACATGGCCGAGACGCTGATCTATTCGTCCAACATCGCCACCGCGCGCATCGCCGACGAGATCGGGCCGCAGCGGATGCAGACGATGTTCAGGAAGCTGGGCTTCGACACCAAGCCCGATATCGAACTGCGCGAGAAGGGGCGTCCGCTGCTGCCCACCTATTGGGCGCGGACGACGACCATGACGACGGCCTATGGCCACGGCATCGCGGTGACGCCGCTGCATCTGGCCTCGGCCTATGCCGCGCTGGTCAATGGCGGTATCTGGCGGCCCGCGACGCTGATGAAGGTCGAGCCGGGGCATGCGGCCGCCGGGCGCCGGGTGCTGAGCGAGGCGACGAGCGCGCGGATGCGCCAGATGTTGCGCCTGATCGTGATGCGCGGCACGGGGCGCAAGGGCGATGCGCCGGGCTACCGCGTCGGTGGCAAGACGGGCACCGCCGAGGCGGCGGTGGCGGGCGGCTATGATCGGTCACGCAACGTCGCTACCTTCGCGGCGGCGTTCCCGATGGACGCGCCGCGCTATGTCGTCCTGGCGATGCTCGACTCGCCAAAGGGTACGAAGGAGACGTTCGGGTGGAAGACCGCAGCCTGGAACGCCGCCCCCGTGGTCGGGCGGACGATCACGCGGGTGGGCGCGATGCTCGGTGTCGTGCCGGACGCGAACAAGGACGTGGATGTGTCCGACATCCTGCCGACCCTGTGGCAGGACCCCAAGGCGCCGCCGGTGGATGGACGATGAGGGTGGCGGCATGAAGCTGAACCAGTTGACCGGGCAAGATATGGGCGAGGGCGGTGACGCCCTCGTTTCCGGTTTCGCGATCGACCATCGCAAGGTCGCGCCGGGTACGATTTTCGGCGCGTTCCAGGGCGCTCGGGTGAATGGCGAGGATTTCATCGCCGATGCGGTGCGCAGCGGCGCGGTGGCCGTCGTCGCGCGGCCCGGCGTGAGGGTCGAGGGCGCGGTCCACATCGCCTCGGACGAACCGCGCGCGGCCTTCGCCCGGCTGGCGGCCGCCTTCTTCGCGCCCTTCCCGACGACCGCGGTGGCGGTGACCGGCACCAACGGCAAGACCTCGACCGTCGAGATGACGCGCCAGCTCTGGCGGATGGCGGGGCATCACGCCGCCTCGATCGGAACGCTGGGCGTGACAACCGCCGATGAGCGGACCTATACCGGTCTGACCACGCCCGATGTCGTGACCTTCCTGTCCAATGTCGCAGGGCTGGCGCGCGAGGGCGTGACCCATCTGGCGTTCGAGGCGTCGAGCCACGGCCTGACCCAATATCGCACCGAGGGGCTGGAGGTGTCGGCGGCGGCTTTCACCAATTTGTCGCGCGATCATCTGGACTATCATGGCGATATGGGCGCCTATCTGGCGGCCAAGATGCGGCTTTTCTCCGAGGTGCTGTCGCCCACCGGGACGGCGGTCGTCTGGGCCGACGATGTCGAGAGCGGGCGGGTGATCGACCTGGCCCGCGCGCGCGGCAACCGGCTGGTCACGGTCGGTACGCGCGGATCGACGCTGAAACTGGTCGAGCGGCATCCGACCCTGTTGGGGCAGGGGCTGGTGATCGAGGACGAGCATGGCGTCACCCACAAGGTACAGTTGCCGCTGATCGGTGCCTATCAGGCCGCCAATGCGCTGGTTTCGGCCGGGCTGGTGCTGGCGACCGGCGGCGAGGTGGCGGCGACCATCGCGAACCTCGCCCGGTTGCAGCCGGTGCGCGGGCGGCTGGAGCGCGCGGCAATCGCGCGCAGCGGTGCGCCCGTCTATGTCGACTATGCGCATACCCCCGACGCGCTGGAAGCGGCGATCGCGGCGCTCAAGCCCCATGCGGGTGGGCGGCTGATCGTGGTGTTTGGCGCAGGGGGCGACCGCGATCCGGGCAAGCGCGAGGTTATGGGCCAGGTCGCTTCGATGCATGCCGACCGGGTGATCGTGACCGACGACAATCCCCGCAACGAAGACCCCGCCGCGATCCGCGCGCAGGTGATGCGCGGTGCGACCGGCGCGATCGAGATCGGCGACCGCCGCGCCGCCATCGCCGCCGCGATCGCCGAGGCGGGCGAGCAGGATATCGTTCTGATCGCGGGGAAGGGGCATGAACAGGGCCAGATCGTTGGCGACCTCGTCCTGCCTTTCGACGATGTCACGGTCGCGCGGGAGTGCGCGGCATGAGCGGAACGGCCACGACCAAGACGCCCCCGGTGCAGAAGACGGAAGCCGAACAGCCGGAAACGCCCGTTCGCGCGCGTCCCAAGCTGTCGCTTCATTATGGCGCCAAGTCGGGCGGGGAGCGCCCATGACCCTGTGGACCGCACGGGAGATCGCCGCCGCGACCGGTGGCACCGCGTCTGCCGATTTCACCGTGTCGGGCGTCGCCTTCGATAGCCGCGAGGTCGGACCCGGCGACCTGTTCGTCGCGATGCGGGGCGATGCGACCGACGGGCACCGCTTCCTCGACCAGGCCTTTGCGCAAGGGGCAGCGGGCGCGCTGGTCAGCGACGATACCGACCATCCCCATGTTCGCGTCGCCGACAGCTTCCATGCGCTGGAGGATCTGGCGCGCGCGTCGCGGGCGCGGACCGATGCGACGATCATCGGCGTCACCGGATCGGTCGGCAAGACCAGCGCCAAGGAAGCGCTGTTCGCCGCCCTGGACCGTGGCTGGCGGGGCGGGGTGCATCGCTCGGTCAAGAGCTACAACAACCATACCGGCGTGCCCTTGAGCCTGGCACGGATGCCGCGCGACGTGCGGGCGGGCGTGTTCGAGATGGGGATGAACCATGCGGGCGAGTTGTCCGCGCTGACCGCGATGGTCCGCCCGCATATCGCGATCGTCACCGCGATCGCGCCCGCGCATACCGAATTCTTCCCGGACGAGTCCGCCATCGCCGATGCCAAGGGTGAGATTTTCCAGGGGCTTCAGCCCGGCGGCACCGCCATCGTCCCCTATGACAGCCCGCATCGCGACCGCCTGATCGCGGCGGCGCGGCCCCATGCGGACCGCATCGTGACCTTCGGCTTCGATCCCGCCGCCGATGTCCGCGCGGTCGAGGCGATGCGCGGGCCGATGGGGGGCAGCTTCGTGACCGCGCGACTGGGCGACCGGGAACTGAACTTCACCCTGTCCCAGCCGGGGCAGCATTGGGTGTCCAATGCCCTTGCCGTATTGGCGGCGGTCGATGCGGCGGGCGGCGACCTGGGGCTGGCCGGGCTGGCCTTGGCCGAACTGGGCGGGCTTGCCGGTCGCGGCGCGCGATTCCGGGCTGGAAACGGCGCGCTGATCATCGACGAAAGCTACAACGCCAACCCCGCCTCGATGCGCGCGACGCTGGCGGTGCTGGCCGAGGAGCCGGGGCGGCATGTCGCGGTGCTGGGCGAGATGCGCGAATTAGGCGAGGATTCCGCCGATTACCATGCCGGGCTCGCGGAGCCGATCCTGGCGGCGCGGGTCGAACGGGCGTTGCTGGTCGGTGAATCGATGGCCCCGCTGGCGGCTGCGCTTGAGGGGCGGGTGGATTTCGTCCATGTGACCGATGCTAAGGCCGCGCATGAGGCGCTGGCTTCGATCATGACGCCCGACGATGTGGTGCTGATCAAGGGATCGAACGGAGTGGGGCTGTCGCGCGTGGTGACGGCCCTTCGTGACGAGCGGCGAACGGGCGGGGCGCAAGGCTAATGCTGTACTGGATCGCGGAGCATCTCGGTTTTCCGGGGCTTCTCAACCTCATCCGTTACCAGTCGTTCCGGACCGGGGCGACGGTGGCGACCGCCTTGTTCATCGGCCTGATCATCGGGCCGCGCTTCATCGGTTGGCTGCGCGTCCGCCAGGGCAAGGGACAGCCGATCCGCGCCGACGGGCCTCAGACCCACCTCGCCAAGCGTGGCACGCCCACGATGGGCGGGCTGATGATCCTGACCAGCATGACGCTGTCGATCCTGATCTGGATGAACGTCTTTAACCCGTTCGTCTGGGCCTGCCTGTTCGTGACGTTGGGCTTCGGCGCGATCGGCTTCCTCGACGATTATGACAAGGTGCGGAAGGCTTCCACGGCAGGCGTGTCGGGGCGGACCCGGCTGCTGCTGGAATTCGCGATCGCGGGCGTCGCGGCGTGGATCATCATGGGGCAGAACGGGCCGCATCTCTATCTGCCCTTCACCTCGCGCATGTATATCGACCTGGGCTATTTCTACCCGCTCTTCGCCGCCTTCACGATCGTGGCGTTCGGCAATGCGGTGAATTTGACCGACGGACTGGACGGGCTGGCGACCATGCCGGTGATAATTGCCAGCGTGGCGTTCATGGTCATCGTGTACCTGGCGGGTAACGTGAAGTTCGCCGATTATTTGGGCATCCCGCATGTGCCGGGTGCGGGCGAGCTGGCCATTTTTTGCGGCGCAGTGGTCGGGGCGGGCTTGGCGTTCCTGTGGTTCAACGCGCCCCCGGCGGCGGTGTTCATGGGCGATACCGGCAGCCTGGCACTGGGCGGCGCGCTCGGCACCATCGCGGTCGTCGCGCATCACGAGATCGTGCTGGGCATCATCGGCGGCCTGTTCGTGGTCGAGGCGATGTCGGTGATCATCCAGGTCTTCTTCTACAAGCGGACCGGCAAGCGCGTGTTCCGCATGGCGCCGATCCACCATCATTTCGAACAGCTCGGCTGGTCGGAGCCGACGGTGGTGATCCGCTTCTGGATCATCGCCTTCGTGCTGGCGCTGGCGGGCCTGTCGACGTTGAAGCTGCGATGATCACGTCGCGCGACTGGGCGGGGAAACGTTACGCGGTGCTGGGGCTCGCACGCTCCGGCGCCGCGAGTGTTTCGGCGCTGCTGGCGGGCGGGGCGAAGGTCGTCGCGTGGGACAGCGATCCGACGAAGCGTGAAGCCATCCTCCCCGGTACGGGGAGGGGAACCAGCGAAGCTGGTGGAGGGGGCGTGCCACCAGCGACGTCCCCTGCGGAAATCCCCCCCCACCACCAGCCTGCGGCTGGCGGTCCCCCTCCCCGTGCCGGGGAGGATCTGGTCATCGCGCCGCTCGATGACCTCTCCGGTTTCGACGCACTAATCGTGTCGCCGGGGGTTCCGCTCAACACCCACCCGCTGGCCGCCGCCGCGCGCGCCGCGGGGGTGCCGGTGATCGGAGACATCGAACTCTTCGCCCAGGCGCGCAAAGACCTGCCGCCGCACAAGGTCGTCGGCATCACCGGCACCAACGGCAAGTCGACCACCACCGCACTGGTTCACCACATTCTGAAGACGGCGGGCGTGCCGACCCTGATGGGCGGCAATATCGGCCTGCCGATCCTGGGGCAGGAGCCTCTGCCCGAAGGCGGCGTCTATGTACTGGAGCTGTCCAGCTATCAGATCGACCTGACGCAGAGCCTGGATTGCGACGTCGCGGTGCTGCTCAACATCACGCCCGATCATCTCGACCGTTATGACGGGTTCGCGGGCTATGCGGCATCCAAGGCCCGCCTGTTCGCCATGCAGTCGGCGGGCCATGTCGCGGTGGTCGGCACCGCCGACGAGGCTTCGGCCAATATCGCGCAAGGTCTGGCGGGGCGCACCGACGATCTGGTGACGATCGCCCCCGGCACGCCGCTCGACCAGAGCCGCTGGCCCGCGCTGCAAGGCCCGCACAATGCCCAGAATGCGCAGGCCGCCATCGCCGTGGCCCGCGCACTGGGCATCGCCGATGACGCGATCGAGGCGGGTCTCTCCACCTACGCCAGCCTGCCGCACCGGATGCAGCATGTCGCGACCCGGAACGGCGTCGCGTTCGTCAACGACTCCAAGGCGACCAACCCCGAATCCACCGCGCCCGCGCTCGCCGCATTCCCGCGCGTGCACTGGATCGTCGGCGGCAAGCGCAAGGGCGACGATCTCGACGCCTGCGCGGCCCATCTGGACCACGTCGTCGCGGCCTATACGATCGGCGAGGCGGCCCCGCTCTTCTACGATCTGCTGAAGGGCAAGGTGCCCGTGGTCGAGCAGTCGGGCACGCTGGAGGCGGCGGTCGCCCATGCGGCGGCGGCGGCACGGCCGGGGGACACGGTGCTGCTGTCGCCCGCCTGTGCCAGCTTCGACCAGTTTCGCGATTATGAAGCGCGGGGCGATGCCTTTCGCGCGGCGGTGGAGGCTCTGGCGTGAACGATCGCACTGCAAAGCCCGTCCCCCGTCCCGGCCTGATCGGTTCGATCAAGGGCCGGGGCGGGCGTGGCGACCGTTCGCCGCTGGGCACTTGGTTCTGGGATATCGACCGGGTGCTGCTGTTGCTCACCCTGTTCCTGATCGCGATCGGCCTGATCGCCGTCGCCGCCGCCAGCCCGGCCACCGCCATGCGCTATTCGGGCGAGCACAAGAAGTTCGCGCCGCTTTATTATTTCTGGCGTCAGGTGATGTGGGTCGGCGTGTCGCTGCCCGTGCTGTTCGTCGTCTCGATGCTGCCGGTCGTCACCGCGCGGCGGATGGCGGTGCTGGGCACGGCGATCCTGATCGCGATCCTAGCCGTGACGCCCTTTATCGGGGTCGAGATCAACGGCGCACGGCGCTGGATCGGCTTCGGCATCGCGCAGTTCCAGCCGTCCGAATTCCTGAAGCCGATGTTCATCGTCACCACCGCCTGGCTGTTGTCGCTGAAGGCCAAGGAGCGCGACCTGCCCGCGACCCTCATCACCATGGGCATGACCGGCCTGGTCGCCGGGCTCCTCATGATGCAGCCGGATTTCGGGCAGACGATCGTCTTCTGTCTGGTCTGGGCGGCGCTGCTGATGATCTCCGGCACGCCGATGCGGGTGATGCTGGGGCTGGCCGCCATGGTGCCGGTGGGGCTGACCGCCGCGTACATGTTCTATGGCACCGCGCGGAACCGCATCAACGCGTTCCTCTTTCCCGATGTCGAGGGTGAGGGCGCGGCGGACCATTTCCAGGTCAACGCCGCGCACAACACGCTGACCGCCGGTGGCTGGACCGGCACCGGACCGGGCGGGGGATCGGCCAAGTTCGGCCTGCCCGAGGCGCATACCGACTATATCTTTTCGGTGATCGGCGAGGAATTCGGGCTGATCGCCTGTTCGATCATCGCGCTCGTTTTCCTGGCGATCGTGGTGCGCGTCTTCGTGAAGCTGCTTGACGAACAGGACGAGTTCAAGCTCTACGCCGCCTCCGGGCTGGCGGTGCAGTTCGGCGCGCAGGCGCTGATCTCGATGGCGGTGAACACGGGGCTGGCGCCTTCCAAGGGGATGACCCTGCCGTTCATCAGCTATGGCGGCTCGTCGATGATCGCGCTGTCGATCGGGATGGGGTTGTTGCTGGCGTTCACCCGGCGCAATCCGTTCCTGACGCGCAGCCCCTATGTAGTCAGGTGGAGCGGGCAATGAGCCGTCACTTCGTCCTCGCCGCCGGAGGAACCGGCGGCCATATGGTTCCCGCCGCGGCGCTGGCGGCTGAACTGACCCGGCGTGGCCACCGCGTCGCGCTGGTATCCGATGCGCGCGGCGTGCGCTTTCCGGGGCTGTTCGAGGATATCCAGACCCATGTCCTGCCCGCCGGGCGCTTCGCGGGCGGGCCGATCGGCTGGGGCAGGGCGCTGCGCGAGATGTGGCGCGGCCGGGCGATGGCGCGCGAGCTGTACAGCACCTTCCGTCCGGCGGCGGTGATCGGTTTCGGTGGTTATCCTGCGATGCCCGCTTTGCTGGCGGCCTTCGCGGAAGGCATCCCGACCGCGATCCATGAGCAGAATGCGGTGCTGGGCCGGGTCAACCGGCTGGTCGCGGGCAAGGTGGATGCGATCGCGCTGTCCTATCAGGATACGCAGCGGCTGAGCGCCAAACATGCCGACAAGACCGGGCTGGTTGGCAATCCGGTGCGCGACCAAGTGCTGGCGCTTCGCGCGCGTCCCTATCCGCTGCTGGAGGAGGACGGCATCTTCCGCGTTCTCGTCACCGGCGGCAGCCAGGGCGCGAGCATCCTGTCCAAGGTGGTGCCCGACGGGCTCGCCATGCTGCCCGTCACCTTCCGGCGGCGGTTGCAGGTTACGCATCAGGCGCGGATCGAGGATATCGACGAGGTTCGCGCTAAATATGCCGAGCATGAAATCCCGGCCGAACTCGCCACCTATCTGCCCGACCTGCCCGAACAGCTCGCCTGGGCGCATCTGGTGATCGCACGCGCAGGGGCCTCGACACTGGCCGAGCTGACGGTCGCGGGTCGCCCGGCCATCCTGGTGCCGTTGCCCAGCGCGACCGACGATCACCAGACGGTGAACGCGCGTGAGATGACGCAGGCCGGTGGCGCGCGGACCATCGCGCAGAAGGATTTCACGCCGGTCGAACTCGCCAAGCAGATGCAGAAGCTGGGCCTCGACCCGGCGGCGCTGGAGAATGCGGCGGGGCGTGCCCGTAACTGCGGACGGCCCGAGGCGGCGAGCGACCTCGCCGATCTGGTCGAGAGCCTGGACAGCCCCCGCATGGTGCTGCCGGTGGGCAAGGCGCAAAGGAAAACCAATTTGGCGGGAGCAGGCGCATGAAGGGCGTCGCCACGGATATCGGCACGATCCATTTCGTCGGGATCGGCGGCATCGGCATGTCGGGCATTGCCGAGGTGATGAAGAATCTCGGCTACCGGGTGCAGGGTTCCGACGTGGCCGAGGGCTATGTCGTGCAGGGGCTGCGGGACAAGGGCATTCCGGTCGCCATCGGCCATGCCGCCGACAATCTGGGCGACGCGGCGGTGGTCGTCACCTCGACCGCGATCACCCGCTCCAACCCGGAGGTCGAAGCCGCGCTGGAACGCCGCATCCCCGTGGTGCGCCGGGCCGAGATGCTCGCCGAGCTGATGCGACTGAAGTCCACCGTCGCGGTGGCGGGCACGCATGGCAAGACGACGACGACCTCGATGGTCGCGGCGCTGCTGGATGCCGGGGGCGTGGACCCGACCGTCATCAATGGCGGCATCATCAATAGCTATGGCTCGAACGCGCGGCTGGGCGCCTCCGACTGGATGGTCGTCGAGGCGGATGAGAGCGACGGCAGCTTCCTGCGGCTCGACGGCACGATCGCGGTCGTGACCAATATCGATCCCGAGCATCTGGATCATTACGGCTCGTTCGACCGGGTGAAGGACGCGTTCGTCGAGTTCGTCGAGAATGTGCCCTTCTACGGCGCGGCGCTCCTCTGCCTCGACCATCCGGAGGTGCAGAACATCCTGCCGCGCGTGCGCGACCGGCGTGTCGTGACCTATGGCTTCTCGGCGCAGGCGGATGTGCGCGGCGTCAACGTCACGCCCATCCCCGGCGGCAACCGGTTCGAGGCGATCATCCGCAACCGCGACGGCTCCAGCCGCTCGATCGAGGGGATCGAACTGCCCATGCCCGGCCGCCACAATGTCCAGAACGCGCTGGCCGCGATCGGCGTGGCGCTGGAGCTGGGTATCGATGACGCGACCATCCAGCAGGGTTTCAGCCAGTTCGGCGGCGTCAAGCGGCGCTTCACCAAGGTCGGCGAGATCGCGGTGGACGGCGGCACGGCGACCGTGATCGACGATTACGGCCATCACCCGGTCGAGATCCGCGCGGTGCTGGCTGCCGCCCGCGAAGGCGCGCGCGGTCGCGTGATCGCGGTGGTGCAGCCGCATCGCTTCACCCGGCTCGGCAATCTGATGGAGGAGTTCCAGACCGCCTTCAACGATGCTGACCGCGTGCTGGTGACGCCGGTCTATGCCGCGGGCGAACAACCCATCGAGGGCGTCGACGCCGACGCGCTGGTCGAGGGGCTGAAACGGCGCGGGCATCGCTCGACCGCGACGGTGGCGGATGCCGACGCGCTGGCCGAGGAACTGGCGGGCTCGCTCCGCGCCGACGACATGATCGTGTGCCTGGGCGCGGGCGACATCACCAAATGGGCGGCAGGTCTGGCCAGCGCCATCGAGGCTCGCCGATGACCCTGCCCGACACCGCCGGCCGACTGACCCCTGGCGCGCCGCTGGCGCCGCTGGTGTGGTTCAAGGCGGGCGGACCGGCCGAATATCTGCTGGAGCCGAAGAGCGTCGATGATCTGTCGGCGTTCCTCCGCAACTTGGCATCGGACGTGCCGGTCATGGCGCTGGGGCTCGGTTCCAACCTGATCGTGCGGGATGGCGGCGTACCGGGCGTGGTCGTGCGGCTCGGCAAGCCCTTTGCCTATGCGCGGGCGGGGGAGGAGCATCGGATCACCTGTGGCGGTGGTGCGTCGGGTATTCTCGTCTCGTCCCATGCGCGGGATGCGGGTATCGGTGGGCTGGAGTTCCTCCGTTCGATCCCCGGCACGGTTGGTGGTTTCGTGCGGATGAATGGCGGAGCCTATGGTCGCGAAGTAGCCGATGTGCTGCTCTCCGCCACGGTCGTCCGCCGCGACGGCACGGTCGAGACGCTAGGCGTCGCCGATCTGGAATATACCTATCGCCACTCCAACCTGAGCGATGGGACGGTCGTGGTTGAGGCGGTCTTCCAGGGCCATGCCGCCGAACCGGAGGCGATCCAGGCCGAGATGGATCGCATCGCTGCCGCGCGCGAAGCATCGCAGCCGCTGCGGTCGAAGACCGGCGGTTCGACCTTCAAGAACCCCGAGGGGCACAAGGCCTGGGCGCTGGTCGATGCGGCGGGCTGTCGCGGCTTGACTCGCGGCGATGCGCAGGTGTCGGAAAAGCATTGTAATTTCCTGCTCAACCTCGGCAACGCCACGGCCGCCGAGATCGAGGCGCTGGGCGAGGAAGTCCGCACCAAGGTCAAGGCGCAGTCGGGCGTGACGCTCGAATGGGAAATTCAACGAGTGGGAATCGCGAAGTGACCGATGCTATCCATATCGCGGTTCTGATGGGCGGATGGTCGGCGGAGCGGCCGGTGTCCCTCATGTCGGGCGCGGGCGTCGCCGATGCGCTGGAGCGCAAGGGGCACCGCGTCACCCGGATCGACATGGACCGCGACGTCGCCGCCAGGCTGGTCGAGGCCAAGCCCGATCTCGTCTTCAACGCGCTGCACGGCTCGCCGGGTGAGGACGGAACGGTGCAGGGGATGCTCGACCTGATGGGGATTCCGTACACCCATTCGGGGCTGGCGACATCGGTCATCGCGATCGACAAGGTCCTGACCAAGCAGGCTTTGGTGCCCCACGGCATCCCCATGCCCGGCGGTCGGATCGTGAAGTCGGAGGAACTGTTCGCGGGCGACCCGCTGCCGCGCCCCTATGTGCTCAAGCCCGTCAACGAAGGTTCGTCGGTCGGCGTGGCGATCGTCACCGACACCAGCAACCATGGCAGCCCGATCGGTCGCGACGTGGCGGGTCCCTGGGCCGAGTTCGAGGAACTGCTCGCCGAGCCCTATATCCGGGGCCGCGAGCTGACCACCGCCGTGCTGGGCAACCGCGCGTTGGGCGTGACCGAGTTGAAGCCCAAGAACGGCTGGTATGATTTCGACGCGAAATACACCGATGGCCTGACCGAGCATGTCTGCCCCGCGCAGATTCCCGACGACATCGCCGAGGCGTGCAAGTCGCTGGCGCTGGAGGCGCACCGCATCCTGGGTTGTCGTGGCGCCTCGCGCTCCGACTTCCGTTGGGATGACGAGCGCGGCGTCGACGGACTGTTCCTGCTGGAGGTCAACACCCAGCCGGGCATGACTCCGCTCAGCCTGGTGCCCGAACAGGGGCGTCATGTCGGCATGGATTACGACATGCTGGTCCAGGCGATCGTCGATGAGGCTGTCGCTTGGTATAAGGATCGCGCGGGATGAGCCGGACGATCAAGCGCGGGCCGTCCCCCCGCCGCCCGGTGCCGCGCCGCCGCCAACCGGTGAAGCGCGCGACTTTGTCCGAGCGGCTGCTGGCGAAGCTGCCGGTCAGTGAGGAGACGGTCAAGAAGGCGGTCACCTGGGCGATATTGGGTGGCGCGGGTGCGGCGGTGCTGGCGGTCGCGACCTATGTCGGTGTGCCCGGCATGATCGGCACCGCCGTCGCCGAACAGGCGGGCCATGCCGGCTTCCGCGTCCAGCAGATCGAGGTGACCGGCCTGAAGCGCATGGACCGGATGACCGTCTATGCCGTCGCGCTCGACCAACAGAGCCGGGCGATGCCGCTCGTCAATCTGGAAGATGTCCGCGCCAAGCTGTTGCGTTATGGCTGGATCAAGGACGCGCATGTCTCGCGCCGTCTGCCTGACACGCTGCTCGTCGATATCGAGGAGCGGACTCCGGCGGCGGTGTGGCAGGACAATGGCCAGTTGACCCTGATCGACGCAGGCGGGGTGCTGCTGGAACCGGTGCAGCCCGAGGCGATGCCCGACCTGCCGCTGATCATCGGACCGGGTGCGAACTTACAGGAGCCGGGCTATCAGGCGCTGCTCGCCGCCGCGCCCGCATTGAAGCCGCGCGTCAAGGCCGCGACCTGGATCGGCAATCGCCGCTGGGACCTGACCTTCGACAGCGGCGAGACGCTGGCCTTGCCGGAGGATGGGGCAGGGGCGGCGTTGATGAAGTTCGCGGCGATGGACGGCTCGCGCCCGCTCTTGGGGCGCGGCTGGCTGCGCTTCGACATGCGCGATCCCGCGAAGCTGGTTGCGCGCAAGCCCGGATTGAATCAGAATCACGCCCTGGCCGAACCGGCACAGGCGGGTGCCGCGACGACGGGCGAGCCGGTCACGGACGGTGGCGCGGAGGGGCCGCGCAACGACGGGGAATCACAGGGGTAGCAAGACCATGGCAAAAATTGCACCCGAAGGGCTGATCACCGCCCTGGACATCGGATCGTCCAAGGTCTCGGCGCTGATCGCGCGCAAGGGCGATGGCGGCGAGCTGATCGTGCTGGGCACCGGCCAGCGTGAGAGCCGGGGCGTCAAGCGCGGCTATATCGCCGATATGGGCGCGACCGAAGCGGCGGTGCGCGAGGCGGTCGAACAGGCCGAACGCATCGCGGGGCTGAATATCGAGAATGTCTGGGTCGGTTTTTCCGCCGGTGGCCTCGTGTCCGACGTGGCCGAGGTCGAGTTCGAACTGGGCGGGCACCGGGTCGAGCAGGGCGATATCGACGCGCTGCTGGCGGCGGGGCGCAACTCGATCGATCCGCAGGGGCGGATGGTGCTCCACGCACAGCCCGCGCTCTATACGCTCGACGGGCTGACCGGCGTGAAGAAGCCGCTGGGGCTCCATGCCGATCGGCTGGGCGTGCATATCCATGTCGTCGCCGCCGACGGATCGCCGGTGCGCAATCTCGACCTGTGCGTCCGCTCGGCGCATCTAGAGGTCAAGTCGATCATCGCGGCTCCCGTGGCGACGGGACTTGCCTGTCTGTCCGACGAAGAGCGCGAATTGGGCGTCGCGCTGGTCGAGATGGGGGCGGGGATCACCAATGTTTCGCTGTTCGCGGGCGGGATGCTGGTCGGGCTCTGCTCGCTGCCGATGGGCGCGGCGGACATCACCGACGACGTGGCGTCGGCCTTCGGGACGCGGCGCCAGATGGCCGAGCGGATGAAGTGCTTCCACGGCTCGGCCAATGCTTCTCCACGCGACAATCACGACATGATCCAGGTGACGCCGATCTCTGCCGAAGATGGCGGCGACACGATGCAGATCACCAAGGCGCAACTGATCGGCGTGATCCGCCAGCGGCTGGAGCATCAGATGGGCGAGATCCGCAAGGCGCTCCAGCATCTGAAGTTCGAGGGGCCGGTGGGGCGTCAGGTGGTGCTGACCGGCGGCGGCGCGGAGCTGAAAGGGATCGCCGACTATGCGCAGCAGGCGCTGGGGCGGTCGGTCCGCATCGGGCGACCGCGCGGGCTGTCCGGTCTGCCCGATGCGCATGGCGGCCCGGCTTTCGCGACGCTGGCGGGGCTGGCATTCTATGCCGCGACCGATCCGATCGACCTGCGCAGCATCGCGCCGACCAACCAGACGGTCCACCGGCCCAGCGGCATGGGGCTGTTTCGGCGGCTGATTCAGGCGGCGAAGGCGAATTATTAAGCGAAAGCGTCGTATCTTCGACGGTTTTGGGTTGGCACCAGGGCTTTGACTGGTGCACTAATAGTCAATCAGGGGCCCGGTCTTAGCGTATCGACCGGGAACGGCGGAGTAGAATTGGGATGAGCATCGAATTCATCGCACCCGAGGTCGACGAACTGACGCCGCGTATCGCGGTGATCGGCGTCGGCGGTGCCGGCGGCAACGCGATCGCGAACATGATGCGCGCCGAGGTGCAGGGCGTGGATTTCCTCGTCGCCAATACCGACGCGCAGGCGTTGAAACAGTCGATCGCGCCGCAGCGTATCCAGCTGGGTGCCAAGATCACGCAAGGCTTGGGCGCGGGTAGCCGCCCCGAGATCGGGCGTGCGGCGGCCGAGGAGACGATCGAGGATCTGTCGCGCCTGCTCGAAGGAAGCCATATGTGCTTCATCGCGGCGGGCATGGGCGGCGGCACCGGTACCGGTGCGGCCCCGGTCATCGCCAAGGCGGCGCGTGACATGGGCATCCTGACCGTCGGCGTGGTGACCAAGCCCTTCGCCTTCGAGGGCAATCGTCGTGCCAAGTCGGCGGACGGCGGCATCGAAGAGCTTCAGAAGTATGTCGATACCCTCATCGTCATCCCCAACCAGAATCTGTTCCTGATCGCCAACGCCAACACCACCTTCAAGGAAGCGTTCGCGATGGCGGACGAGGTGTTGCAGCAGGGCGTGCGCGGCATCACCGACCTGATGGTCATGCCGGGCCTCATCAACCTCGACTTCGCCGACGTCCGCTCGGTGATGCAGGAGATGGGCAAGGCGATGATGGGCACCGGTGAAGCCACCGGCGACAATCGTGCGATCGAGGCGGCGCAGAAGGCGATCGCCAACCCGCTGCTCGACGGCGTGTCGATGCAGGGGGCCAAGGGCGTCATCATCTCGATCACCGGCGGCGACGACATGCGCCTGCTGGAGGTCGACGAGGCGGCGAACCATATTCGCGAACTGGTCGATCCCGACGCCAACATCATCTGGGGTTCGGCGTTCAATCCCGAGCTGGAAGGCCGCATCCGCGTGTCGGTGGTCGCCACCGGCATCGACGCCGATGTGAAGCCGGGTGCCGCCGCCCCGACCGAAACCCAGCGCAGCAGCTTCAGCATGGGCGGCATGGCGCGCAAGGCGGACGAGACGCCGAGCTATCGTCCCAGCGAACCGGCGGCGGTAACGCCCCCGGCTCCGACGCCCGCCGCCCCGGTCGAGCAGGCGGCCGCGCCGGTCGCTGCCCCGGCACCGGCCGCACCGCTGGTCGCGCCCATCGCTTCGTCGCTGGCCGCCGCCGCGCCCAAGCCTGCCCCCGCGCCGGCCCCGAGCGAGGATGACGAACTGGTTCTGGGCGCGGACACGATCGTCCCCGCTGCGCAGGCGCCTGCGGCCCCGGTCCAGGCTCCGGCCGAACCCGCGCCGGGCAGCGAAGAGGCGCGTCGTCGCTGGCTGGCTCCGGGCAGTGAAGCGGGCGAGGCTCCGGCACAGCCCGCCCCGCGCGTGAAGCTGGGCGGCACGCTGTTCGAGCGTATGTCGAACGCTGCACGCGGCGCGCAGCGGGATGACAATGCCCAAGGCGGCTCGGACTCGTCGCTCGACATTCCGCGTTTCCTGCATCGGCAGAACAACCAGTAAGGTCCTGCCCGGCCCCCGTGAGGGGCCAGAAACGACATCCAGGGGCCCGCGCGACCGGATCGCGCGGGCCCTTCGTTTGTTCTGGGACGGTCCAATAAGCTGTCGTCTCAAACGAGATCCGTCGCGCACGACACCATCCCATTCCTCCCCTGGAAGGGGAGGTGGCAGGCCGAAGGCCTGACGGAGGGGTGTCCCGGTAGGAGGAACGGGCATTCCTTTGATCGGGGGGGCTTCGCAAAATCTTGAAGCGGATCGACATTCATTCTCACGCGAAGACGCGAAGACGCGAAGAATATGTTCGCGCGGAGGCGCGGAGGACGCAGAGGTGTCGTGCCCGCGGCTACTGTGGTCCATTTACCAACTGAGGATTGATGAGGCGCGTTGCCGCGCGAGCATGATTTCTCTGCGTCCTCCGCGCCTCTGCGCGCAAAAAGACTTGGCGTCTTCGCTTGGGTTTCCAGTGCGATGAATGTCGATCCAACCTGACGCGGTCGCGACAGTTTGCGCGGGAAGGGCACGGAGGTCGATCGAACCAGACAGCAGCCTCCTCGAAACGGACCATGATCCCGACGAACGTCAGCCTGGACACCAGACCGCCCGCCACCCGGTCCGCCTGTTGGTCGACCGCCCGGAGCGCTCGGGCGCGTGGGGTATGCGATGGGCATTGCCGCGCGCGGGAAAACGCGCTTTATGGGTGATGGTCCCATGACGTTCGCAATCTTTCCCCGCGCCTCGCTCGCGCTCGCGCTGGCCATTGCCGCCGCGCCCGCGCCCCTCCTCGCGCAGGAGGTGGTTCAGCCACTCCCCGGCACCACCGATGCCGACAAGCTGGGGGACGTGATGCGCCGTGTCGCGCAGAACCCCCGCAATGTCGATGCGCTGGTCGAGGCGGCCGAGCTGTCTATCCATCTCGACGACCTGTCCGGCGCGGCGTCCCTGCTGGCGCGCGCCGAGAAGGTCGATGCTCGCGATCCGCGCGTGAAGGCGGGCATGGCCTCGATCCTGGTGCGGTCGGAACGACCGGGCGAGGCGCTGCGCTATTTCGCCCAGGCGGAAGCGGCGGGGCTTGCGCCAGCGAAGTTCGCCGCCGACCGCGGCCTTGCCTATGACCTGATCGGCGATCAGGGGCGGGCGCAGCGGGATTATCGGCTGGCGCTGGCCAATGGCGCGAATGACGAGGTGATTCGTCGCTATGCCCTGTCGCTGGGTATTTCGGGGCAGCGCGAACAGGCGTTGGAACAGCTCGATCCGTTGCTGCGCAAGACCGATCGTGCGGCATGGCGCGCGCGTGCCTTCATCCTGGCGATGGGCGGCGACCTGCCCGAGGCGACGCGGATCGCCAGCACGATGATGCCCCCGCAACTGGCGCAGGGGCTGCAACCCTTTTTCCAGCGCCTGCCGAGCCTGCCCGCCGTCGATCGCGCTTTCGCCGTGCATTTCGGCGAGACCCGCGCCACGCCGGAGCGGCTGGCCGATGCGAAGCTGGCTCCCAATCTGCCCGCGCTGAGTCCCGAACCCGTCGCGCTGGCATCGGCCCGGACGGCGGCACCGGTAACGGTCGCGGCACCCGTGACGACGCGCGAGGAACGGCGGCGGGGCGGGCGATCGTCGCGTAGCAATCGCGGCGTCGCGATGGCGTCGGCGACCCCGCAGCCGACGACCCCCGTCATCGCCAGTCCGACGCCAACGCCGCCCGTGGCGGCGACCCCGACGCAGGTGGCGGCGCTTCCGGCTCCGGTGACGGTCAATCCCACTCCGGCCCCGACTTCGGAACCCCGCGCGGTCGCGGCGACGCCGCCGAGGCAGATGGTCCAGCCCTTGCCCGGCTTCGTCAGCACCTTGCCCACCGCTGCATCGCCCGGCGGGACCGCAGCAAATCGTCCGCCCGTCACCGTTGCGTCGAACACGCCGCCGCGTGCCGTAATCCAGCCGCTGCCCGCTGTGCAGCCGACGGTGGCGCCCTCGACCAGCGGCTCGACCGCTATGGTCCAGCCTTTGCCCGCGACGGTCGAAACCCCCACGCCCGTGCGCATGGCGGAAGCCGCGTCGCCCGCGCCGGAACCGGTGCCCGTCCGCGAACCGACCCCGGCGCCGGTGGCCGTCGCGGCGGCAGAGCCGGAAAAGACCGTCACGCCCGCCCCGCGCCCGACGCGCACCACGGCTCGCCGCCCGTCTCTCGCCGCGGCGCATGCGGTCCGCGAGGATTCGGTTCTGGCGCGGATCGTCGCCAATCTGTCCATCCCGGCGTCCGAACTGGGCGTGGAAGGGCCCGAACGTCCCGCCGCCGTCGCCGCGAATGTCCCACTGAGCAGCGGCTCGCAGCGGGTTCTGGCGGAGGCGCGGGCCAAGGCCGAACGGGACGAGGCGGCGCGCGAAAAGGCTGCCGAAACCATCGATCCGGCCCCCCGCACGCCGACCGCCGCCGAGCGCAGGGCCGCCGCCGCCAAGGCTGCGGCCGATAAAAAGGCGCTGGCCGCCAAAAAGGCCGAAGCCGCCAAGAAGGCGCTCGCCGACAAGGCCGAGGCGGAGGAGAAGAAGCGCGCTCGTGCCAATCCCGAGCGGATCTGGGTGCAGGTCGCGGGCGGCGCGAACGAGGATGACCTGCCCAAGGCCTGGGCCGCGACCAAAGCCAAGGCACCGACCGTCTTCGCCGGGCGACAGGGGTACAAGACCCCGCTTCGCGCCACCCACCGCGTTCTGACGGGACCGTTCAAGACGGACGAGGAGGCCCGCGCCTTCGTCAATCAATTGGCGAAAAAGGGCGTGTCGGCCTTCCCGGTGACCAGCGAGGCGGGGCAGGCGGTCACCCGGCTCGACGCGAAATAAGCATCGCCATGACCCGCTTCGCCCCCTGGGCCTCCTATCCCGACCAGAGCCGGGGGCGTCGCCATGGCGAGGCCCAGGGGCTGGAACGCGGGCCGCGCGATGCCTTTCAGCGCGACCGCGACCGGATCATCCATTCGATCAGCTTTCGACGCCTGCGCCACAAGACGCAGGTGTTCATGGCCCCCGATGGCGATCATTTCCGCGTCCGCCTGACCCACAGCCTGGAGGTGGCGCAGATCGGTCGCACCATCGCCCGCACACTGGGGCTGAACGAGGACCTGACCGAGGCGCTGTGTCTGGCGCACGATATCGGCCATCCGCCCTTCGGCCATGCGGGCGAGGACGCGCTGAAGGCCGCCCTGGCCGATCATGGCGGCTTCGACCATAACGGCCATACGCTGCGAACCCTGACCGAGATCGAGCGGCCCTATCCACGCTGGGACGGACTGAACCTCAGTTGGGAGACGCTGGAGGGGCTGGCCAAGCATAACGGCCCGGTGCGCCATCCCGGCTGGGCGCTGCGTGAGGCGGATGCGGGCTTTCCGCTCGATCTGGAAAGCCATGCCTCGCTGGAGGCGCAGGTCGCGGCACTGGCCGACGATATCGCCTATGACAATCACGATATCGACGACGGCTTGCGCGCCGGGCTGTTGACGCTCGACCAGTTGCTGGCGGTGCCTTTGGTCGCGCGCGGCTGGGATGCGGCACGCGCGCAATTCCCTGATGTCGCGCCCAAGCGACTGGCGAGCGAACTCATCCGGTCGCAGATCGGGGTGATGGTCAATGATCTGGTCGCCGAAACGCGCACCCGCATCACCGAGAGCGGGGTGGGGGACGTGGCGGACGTTCGCGCGGCGGGCCGGGCGCTGGTCGGCTTTTCCGACGCGATGCGGGTCGAGGAGCGCGACCTGAAGCGCTTCATGTACGCCAATCTCTATCACCACCCGCGCCAACTGGCGGCGGCGGATGCGGCGCATGGCATCGTGAAAGGACTGTTCGCGGCCTATCGCGCCGACCCGTCGCAACTCCCCGAAGAGTGGCGGGAGCGCTTGCCCGAGGAAGAGCCCGCGCGCAGTCGGCATATCGCGGACTTCATTGCGGGCATGACCGATCGCTATGCCGTGCGATGTTATCAGCAGGTGGTGGGCGACATCGACCTGCCTGAGGGATTCTGAGGCCGGGATCGCGGGCGTATCGGGGAGTGGGTCAGGGGGATGGGGGTGAGAGGGATTCTTGTCCTGGGCATCGTGGCAGCGGCGCTGGCGATGCTCTTCGCCTATGCCGGGGGTGCCCGACCGGCGAAAAGCGGCAAGCGCACCCCCGTCGGCATCGGCGCCGGACCATTGAGCCGCGACGATTTCTGGGCGTTGGTCGATCACTCCGCCACCTGGGGCGCGGATGCGGACGCTCAACTAGCGGACCTTCGTACCTCGCTCAATCGGCTGACCCCCGCCCAGATCGTCGCGTTTCAGGGATATTTCGACGAGGCGATGATCGGGGCCTATCGCTGGGACCTATGGGGTGCCGCCTATGTCGCCAAGGGCGGCGCATCGGATGACGGGTTCGAATATTTCCGAAGCTGGCTGATCGCACAGGGGCACGACGCCTATGCCAGGGTGCTTGCCGATCCCGATGAATTGGCCGAGCTGGCGATCCCGGACGCGGATGACGATCTGGAATTCGAATCCTTCGCCTATGTCGCGGGGGAGGTCTGGTCGGCGAAGACCGGGCAGGCGGTCACGCGCATGCCGGGGGCGGAGGGCCGGTTGTACCCGAGCCAGCCGGTCGGCGAGCCGTTTCGTGAGGATTCGGCGGAACTTGCCAAGCGCTACCCTCGGCTTTGGAAGCGTTTCGGAAGCTGGTTCTAAGGCGGATCGACCTTCATTTTCGCACGAAGACGCGAAGAATATGTTCGTGCGGAGGCGCGGAGGGCGCAGAGATGTCGTGTCCGGGGCGATGGCAGTCCATTTTCTGCCGTCCGACGAATAGTGAGGCGCGGTGCCGCGCCTGCCTGATTTTTCTGCGTCCTCTGCGCCTCTGCACGCAAAAAAGAGTTGGCGTCTTCACTTGAAGCTTCACCCTGACGAATGCTGATCCCCCTTGGATCGGAACACTGTCGGGCGCCCCTCAGCCTTCCTGATCGAGGCGAGAGGGAAGCGAGGAGGCCAAAACGAAAACGGCCCGCGCATCCCATCGGATACGCGGGCGGTCCCCCCAAGAATGGGAAGTCGGATCAGCGAGCGCTGGTCTCGACGCCCGAGCCGAGTGCGCCACGGGCTTCGTCGGTGGTGAACGAAACCTGGGTGTTGCCGGTCGTGCCGGTCACGCGGTGGCCCTTGACGACGAAGCGGAACGGCTCGTTGCCCGGATAGCGGCGGCCTTCGATCACGGCTTGGCCGTTCGCGTTGGTGCGGGTGTAGACATAGGTGCTGCCTTCATGGACGAACGACTTCTCGCCCTCGGCGGCGACGGCACCGATGGTGGGGATGGCGGCTGCGGCGATGGCGGCCAGGGTCAGGATGGTCTTGCGCATGATCGAAACTCCCGCTTGTTGGCGTTGAGCCGGATCAGGTCCTCTCGCGCGTTTTCGCGCTTAACTTTCGTATACCGAAATATTGCGTTGCAGCATGGACGGCAACTGCAAAGGATTTCCGATCGAATGCATTGCGCGCAATCGTGCGATCAGGCCATCAAGGCATGATTTGAAGCGGGGCTCCGATTTCGCTAGAGCGCAACGCTTTGCTACCCCGATCGGACGATGTGATGACCCTCTACACCCGCTTTGCCGCGCATATCGATGCGGCGCTGGACACGCTGGTCGCCGCCGGCACGCTGCCCGGCGGGCTGGATCGCCGCAACGTCACGGTCGAGCCGCCGCGCGACGCGAGCCATGGCGACCTCGCCACCAACGCCGCGATGGTGCTGGCCAAGCCTGCTGGCACCAATCCGCGTGCGCTGGCCGAGGCACTGGCCGCTGAACTAGGCAAGCTGGACGAGGTGGAGAGTGTCTCGGTCGCGGGGCCGGGCTTCCTCAATATGCGGCTGACCGACGCGGCGTGGCGCGGCGAGCTGGCCGCCATCCCGCAGGCCGGGGCTGATTATGGTCGCTCGACGCGCGGTGAGGGCGTGACCGTCAACATCGAATATGTCTCGGCCAATCCGACCGGCCCGATGCATATGGGCCATTGCCGGGGCGCGGTGGTGGGCGATGCGCTCGCCACGCTGCTGGAGTTTGCGGGCCACAAGGTCATCCGCGAATATTATGTCAACGATGCGGGCGGCCAGGTCGACGTCCTCGCCCGCTCGGCGCATCTGCGTTACCGCGAGGCACTGGGCGAGACGATCGAGATCCCCGAAGGCCTGTATCCGGGCGAATATCTGAAGCCGGTGGGTCAGGCGCTCGCCTCCGAGTTCGGCGACCGGTATGTGAGCGCGCCCGAGAGCGAATGGCTGGTCCTGTTCCGCACCCGCGCGGTGGCGGCGATGATGGCGATGATCCGCGAGGATCTGGCGCTGCTGGGCATCCATCACGACCTCTTCTCCTCGGAGGCCGAGTTGCAGGCGGCGGGCAAGCCCGAAGCCGCCGAGGCCGAGTTGCGGTCGCGCGGCCTGGTCTATGACGGTGTGCTGGAGGCCCCCAAGGGGGAGACGCCAGAGGATTGGGAGCCGGTCGAGTTGCCGCTGTTCCGCTCCAGCCAGTTCGGCGACGATCAGGATCGCCCGATCAAGAAGTCGAACGGCGCCTGGACCTATTTCGGCGCGGACCTGGCCTATCACTACCAGAAGGCGCAGACCGCCGACCAACTTATCGACATCTGGGGCGCCGACCATGCGGGCACCGTCAAGCGCATCGTCGCCGCCGTCGAGGCGCTGACCGGCGGCAAGACCAAGTTCGACGTGAAGCTCGTCCAGATGGTCCGCCTGTTGCGCGGCGGCGAGCCGGTGAAGATGTCGAAGCGCGCAGGCAATTTCGTGACGCTCGCCGATGTCGTGCGCGAGGTCGGCAAGGACGTGGTGCGCTTCACCATGCTGACCCGGCGCTCGGATGCGCAGATGGACTTCGACTTCGCCAAGGTGGTCGAGGCGTCGAAGGACAATCCGGTCTTCTACGTGCAATATGCCCATGCCCGTATCGCCTCGCTGAAGCGGCGCGCGGCGGAGGCTGGGATCAGCCTGGACAATGGCGGCGGCGCGGCCGAGCTGTCCCTGCTTGATACGGAAGACCTGGCGCTGGTGAAGCTGGCGGCACAATTCCCGCGCATCGTCGAGACCGCAGCGGCGGCGCGCGAACCGCATCGAATCGCCTTTTACCTCTATGATTTGGCGGCGGCTTTCCATGCGGCGTGGAATGTCGGCAACGACCGACCCGACCGCCGCTTCCTGATCGCCGAGAATGCCGAGGTCACGCGCGCGCGTCTTTTCCTCAGCGACGGGATCGGGCAAATCATTCGTAACGGTTTGGCGCTCATGGGTGTCGAAGCGGTTTCGGAGATGAAGTGATGGCGAACGAGATGAACCTGCGCGGCGACGACCGGGAAGAGGATCGCCTTCCCTGGCTGGAAACCGTCGAACCGGACGAGCCCGAGGGCGTCGGCATCGGCAAGGTGGTGGCGCTGGTCATATTGGGGCTCGCCTTCCTCGCGGCTGTCGGCTTCGGCCTGTACAAGTGGCAGGCGCATAGCGCGGCGGCGGACGGCGGCGGCGCGCTGATCGCCGCGCCGGAGGGCGATTACAAGGTGCGTCCGGCCGATCCGGGCGGGCTGAAGGTGAAGGGCGAGGGCAATACCGCCATCGCAACCAGCGCGGGCAAGCCCGGCGGCAACGGCGCAATCGATCTGCGCGCCGTGCCCGAGGCGCCGATGAACGGTACCCGCGTCGTCCAGAAGCCCGCCGAGCCCAATGGCGGTCGCAATGCCGTGGCGCAGGTGCCCGAATCGGGCGGCAAGCTGGTCGCTCCCGCGCCGGTCACCGCCGCCCGCGCCCCCGCCGCCGCACCGACCGCCAACGGCGCGATGGTGCAACTGGGCGCCTATCCCAGCGAGTCCTCGGCCAATGCGGCCTGGGACCGTTTCTCGAAGCGCTTCTCCTATGTCGCGGCGCTGGGCAAGGTGATCCAGCCCGTCGCGTCGAACGGCAAGACGCTGTACCGTCTGCGGGTGAATGCCGGTTCGGCCAACCAGGCCGCCGATATCTGCGGCCGCCTGCGCGTGGCGGGCGAAAGCTGCTTCGTCGCCAGCTGATCGATCACGCCCTCCGCCCGCCATGCCGGGCGGGGGGCCGGAGCCTGTTGCCATGATCCCCGTTATCTTCGGCCTGTCGGGCCCGGTGCTGACCCCCGACGAGCGCGCCTTCTTCGCCTCGGTCGAACCGGCGGGCTATATCCTGTTCAAGCGCAACATCGTCGACCGCGCACAGGTCCGCGCGCTGACCGACGATCTGCGCGCACTGGCGGGGCGGGAAGATCTGGCGATCCTGATCGATCAGGAAGGGGGCCGCGTCGCCCGGATGGGGCCGCCCGAATGGCCCGCTTTCCCGGCGGGACCCGCCTTCGCCAAACTTTATGACACTGCGCCCATGTCGGCGATCCAGGCGATGCGCGCCAATGGGCAGGCGCTAGGCCTGATGCTGCGCGAAGTCGGGATCACCGTCGATTGCGCCCCCTTGCTCGACGTCGCGCAAGCCGACACGACCGAGGCGATCGCCTGCCGCGCCTATGGGGCCGAGCCTATGCAGGTCGCCGCGCTGGGCCGGGCGATGCTGGAGGGGCTGGCGGCGGGGGGCGTGGTCGGCGTGGTCAAGCACATGCCAGGCCATGGCCGCGCGCTGGTCGATTCCCACCATCTGCTCCCCACCGTCACCGCCAGCGAGGTGGAACTGGAGGCGGATCTGGAGCCCTTCCGCACCCTGAACGCCGCGCCGATGGGTATGACCAGCCATATCGTCTTTCCGGCGTGGGATGCCGAGCGTCCCGCGACCCTGTCGCCGGTCATTATCGAGCAGGTCATCCGCCAGCGGATCGGTTTCGACGGGCTGCTGATGACCGACGATATCGACATGAAGGCGCTGTCCGGCACCGCAGGCGAGAAGGCCGCCGGAGCCCTGCTGGCGGGGTGCGATCTGGTCCTAGACTGCTGGGCGCGGATGGACGAGATGGTCGAGATTGCGGGCCGGGTGCCCCCGATTACCGAACAGGCCCGCGCCCGGCTGGACCGTGCAATGGCGAGTGTCGGACCGGGCGAGGGTGATTTCGACGAACTGATCGCCCGCCGCGACGCTCTCTTGGCCCTCGCCAACTAGGGCCGGATCGACATTCCGATATGTCCTTCTTTTCCCTCGCCCCTCATAGGGGAGAGAGGGAAGAATTAACCGGTGGCCCTGGTACCAATCGACATTCCGGCTGCACTATCTTTGTTTCTCCGCAGCAAGGGGAGAGGAACCATGCGAAGCATGGTGCAGGGGTGTAGCCAGCTATGAGTTTGGTCTATCTCTCCAACGGCGACACTCCTCCGTCAGGCCTCCGGCCTGCCACCTCCCCTTTCGGGGGAGGAATAGCGTGAATGTCGATCACCCTGATTCCTCCCCAGGCCGAGCTTGGGGAGGAATGAGCGACCATGGCTCGCCAATAGGGTCGCCCCAAGCTAAGGTTCCGTCCGATGACGGGGGAACAGCTGACGCTCGATCTGGACGGGTGGGAAGGGCCTCTGGACCTGCTGCTGTCGCTCGCGCGGTCGCAAAAGGTCGATCTGCGGCAGATTTCCATCCTCGCCCTGGTCGAGCAGTTCCTGCGCTTCGTCGATCGGGCGGGGCGGATGCAGCTGGAACTGGCCGCCGATTATCTGGTGATGGCGGCATGGCTGGCCTATCTCAAATCCGCGCTGCTGCTGCCGCGCCAGCCCGAGGAAGAGCCCGATCCGGAGGAGATGGCGCTGCGCCTGCAACTCCGGCTCGAACGGCTGGCGGCGATGCGCGAGGCGGGGGCGCGGCTGATGGCGCGCGATCGGCTGGGCCGCGACGTCTTCCCGCGCGGCGCGCCCGAGGGGCTGGCGGTGCAGCGCAAGGCGATGTGGCAGGCCGAACTCTATGACCTGATCGCCGCCTATGGCCGCATCAACGCGCGCACCCGCCCAGTGATGCACGTCGTCGCCGACCGGCAGGTGATGACGCTGGAGGCCGCGCTGGAGCGGGTGTCGATGCTGGTCGGCAGCCGCATCGACTGGTCGGCGATCGAGACCTTCCTGCCCGACGGCAGCGAGCGGCTGCGGCGGTCGGCCCTGGCCTCCAGCTTCCTCGCCGTTCTGGAACTGGCGCGGCAGGGCAAGGTCGAGCTGCGGCAGGCCGCTCCCTTCGCCCCGCTGTTGATCCGGCAACCGGCATGAGCCCGATCGACCCGGTCGTTCGCGCGGTGGAGGCTGTGCTGTTCGCCTCGCCCGAGCCGATGAGCATCGATTCGATCCGCGCCTATGTCGGCACGGGCAAGGGGGGCGACATCCGATTCGCGCTCGATACGCTGGAAGAACAGTATCGCGGGCGGGGGATCACATTGGTCCGTCGCGGTGACCGCTGGCATTTCCAGACTGCGCCCGATCTGGCGCATCTGCTCCGTCGCGATCGCGAGGAGGCGCGGCGACTGTCTCGTGCCGGGATCGAGACGCTGGCGATCATCGCCTATCACGAACCCGTCAGCCGCGCGGAGATCGAGGCGATTCGCGGCGTCGCCATTTCCAAGGGCACGCTCGACGTGTTGATGGAGGCGGGTTGGGTCCGCCCCGCCGGACGGCGCGAGGTGCCGGGGCGGCCGCTCCTCTATGCGACGACCCCCGCCTTCCTCCAGCATTTCGGGCTGACCAGTCGGCGCGACCTGCCCGGGATCGAGGATCTGCGCGCCGCCGGACTGCTCGATCCGGTCGACCTGGCGCTGGAGCGGATGGGCGAGGAGGACAGGCCCGCCGATGCGCGCGACGATGACGGCAAGGACGATTGATCGCTTTCCTTTGCGTCATGGCCGCGTCACAATGCTCCGCCACGGCACCACCCCATCCTCATCGTGCCGTTCGCATCGCTCGACCATTGCCGCTGGCGATGCCAAGGCCTAGATAGATGATAGATTCCTAGGAGACGTGCCATGGGCAGCTTCAGCCCGATTCACCTTCTCGTCCTCGCGATCGTCGCGATCCTTCTGCTCGGCGGTGGCCGCTTCTCCAACCTGATGGGCGACGTCGCCAAGGGTGTGAAGAACTTCAAGAAGGGCATGGCCGAGGAAGACGAGAAGCCCGCCAAGCCGTCGGCGCGGATCGAGGCGCAGAAGTCCGCCGAGCCTGCCTTCGACCGCGATGGCGAGCGCGTGCGCGACGATCGTTGATCCGGTTCGCCTTCTAACACCGGATTTCCATGTTCAACATCGACTCGAGCGAGTTCCTGCTGGTCGCCATCGTGGCGCTGGTCGTGATCGGTCCCAAGGATTTGCCCAAGGCGATGCGTGTCGTCGGCTATTGGGTGGGCAAGGCGCGTGGCGTGTCGCGCCAGTTCCGGCAGGGCTTCGACAATATGGTGCGCGAAGCCGAACTGGAAGAAATGGAGAAGCGCTGGGCGGCGGAAAATGAGCGCATCATGCGCGAACATGCCGCCGACGCGCCGCCCGCTCCTGCGCTCGACGCCCCCCATGCCGGTTCGGAACCCGCGGCCCATGCGGCGGGCGGGGACCAGGCGGCGCATCAGGACCATAGCGACCAGCCGGTCATGGTCGAAAAGCCGGTCGTCGCTCCCGCACCCGTCGAGCCCGCGCCTCATACCCCGCGTCCCAATGAGGGGGCGGCGTCATGAGCGAGGATCATGACGAGATCGACGCCAGCCGCGCGCCCCTGCTCGAACATCTGATCGAACTGCGCCGCCGTCTGCTCTATTGCATCATCGCGATCGCGCTGGGCTTCGGCGTGTCGATGTATTTTTCGGAATCGATCTTCGGCTTCCTGGCCAAGCCGCTATTGGCGGCGGGGCAGGGCAAGCTGGTCTATACCGAGATTTTCGAGGCGTTCTTCGTCCAGGTGAAGGTCGCCTTTTTCGCCTCGGTGATGATCGCCTTTCCAGTGATCGCGAACCAGCTTTGGCAGTTCGTCGCACCGGGGCTGTACCGCAAGGAAAAGCGGGCGCTGCTGCCCTTCCTGCTGGCGACGCCGGTGCTGTTCCTGATGGGCGCGGCGATGGCCTATTATATCGCCATTCCGATGGCGCTGCATTTCCTGCTGGGCTTTGACGGCGTGGTCGGTGGCGTACGGCGAGAGGCCTTGCCCGCGATCGGCAATTACCTGTCCTTCATCATGCAGTTCCTTTTCGCCTTCGGCCTGGCGTTCCTGCTGCCGGTGCTGCTGATGCTGTTGGAGCGGGCGGGGATCGTGACGCGCAAGCAACTGATCGGTGCGCGGCGCTATGCCATCGTTGCGGCGACGGCGGTCGCGGCGGTGCTGACGCCGCCCGACCTCATGTCGCAGGTGCTGCTCGCGGTGCCGCTGATCATCCTGTACGAGCTGGCGATCATCGGTATCTGGTTCACCGAGCGGTCGCGGTCGAAACAGGCGGCGGTCGAGGATGCCGACGCGACGGCGTAATCGCTTATGGGTCTTTGGGGAGGGTCTCGACGGAAGTCGGGGCCCTTTTCTTTTGTGGTGAGGGTGGGGCGTGGCCTTCGACTTCGCTCAGTCTGAACGGCGGTTGGGTATAATTACCCCCCTCGTTCCGTCCAGCCTGAGCGAAGTCGAAGGCCAAGAGAGGTCGCTCACCCCATAACGAAAAAGGGCCCCGACGCTGTCCGTCGAGGCCCTTCTGCTTGTCAGCCGGGTGAGGGGCTTACTTGGCGTCGTCCGCCGTCTTGGCGACCGTGTTGCCAGCCGAGCTGACGTCGCGACCCACGCCTTCGACGGTGTTGCAGGCGCTGACCAGCAGCGCACCGGCGACGATCGCCAGACCCATGAGCTTACGCATTCTCTGTCTCCTCTACGAAATCCGTCTCGGCCCAATGCCTCAACACGGCATTCGTTCCGGTGCTGTCACGGATGATCGGGGAAGGCGGTGAAAAAGATTAAGGCCTGGAAGCGTCACCGGGGGGGGGGAGGGTGGACGCTTCCAGGCCTATGTCTTGGACAGCGAGAGCGGGGGGGCATAAGTTCGCTATCCGAAGAGCAGAACCCACCGCCGGGCCGTCGGTTCCCGGCTTTTTTCGCAATTGCGAATCTTTTTCCGAAAGTCAGTCGCGCCCGATGATCGGCACGGCGATCTCATAGGCGCCGGTCAGCGGATCATGGTGAAGCGGGGCGCGAAGCTGTCGTGCCAGCCCCTCCATCACCCGGCCATAACGCTTGCCGATCAGGTGGCGAAGCTCGTCGGTTTCGACCAGCGCGCGCGATACGACCCGGACGATGGCGCGTCCCTCCTGCTCGGTGGGCTTGATCGCGACGCGGATCTGCGCCGCGGGGTCGCAGTTCATCGCCAGTTCGATCGTCTCGGTCACGAGGAAGGCGACGGCGACCGCCACGTCCTGGTTGACCAAGAGCGGCGCGACGTCGAGCGAGATGCCGATCCCGGCGGCGTTCTCCGGCGCGGTGGCGCGGATATTGGCGGCCAGCTCACCGATCATCGTGCGCAGGTTCAGCCCGCGATTTTCCTCCAGCTCGGCGAAATGATGGCGGTGGACGACTGCCAAGGCATCGACCCGCCGCTGGATGGAGGAATAGGCCGCCATCGCCTCGGGGCCGGTCGCGCCGCGCGCGTGGAAGTTGATGAGGCTGGAGATGACCTGAAGGTTGTTCTTGACCCGGTGATGCACCTCACGGGTCAATTTGGTCTGGCGCACCAGTCCTTCGGCAAGCCCGGCCTCGTGCGTGGCGACGGTCTGGGTGATCGCCTCGAACGTGTCGGCCAGGTCGCGGATTTCCTGGGCGGGGGCCGCCTCGACCCGGCTGATGTCCAGGACTTCGCCGGGCTGATAGGTGGCGACGATGCCGCGCAACTGGCGGAGCGGCCGGATGAGCAGTCGGTCGACCACGAACCATCCGATCAGCACCGCCGCCAGCCACATCAGCAGCGGCAGCGCCAGCGCGACGATCAGCGACGAGGTGATCGGCGCGCTCGGCGCGGAGGTGCGCAGGACCAGACCCGCGATGCCCAGTTCGGTGCGGATCGACTTCATCCGCTCCAGCGCCCCGCGCTTCGGCATGTCCTCCAGCGCCAGCGATTCACCGTCCAGTTCGAGAGCCGAGGCGATCGGACTGCCATGGCTGTTCTGATCGATCAGCGATTGAAGGAAGGGCAGCGGGAAGAAAGCGCGGGCCTGGGCCCGCCCATCCTGATGCGCGACCGACAGGACCAGTCCCTTGCCCGGCAGGATATCGGCCCCGATCGGCGATCCGCCGACCGGCATGGGCAGCGCGGCGGGCAGGGGATCGCCGCACAGCGTCCGCCCCGAACGATCGGTGATCAGGAACCGCGCGCCGGTCAGCGACTGCTGGGCGAAGACGCCTTGCGCACGTGCACAGCTCGGCGTGTCGAGCGGGTCCTGGCCCATGGCGCGGACCGCGACGCGCAGTGCGGTCATGTCGCCCATCAACTCGGTGGCGATGGCGCGCGCATCCTCGTTCGCGGCGATGCGCAGCCGGCCGCTGGCCTCGCTATCGGCGAGCCGTGTCGTCTGGAGCGTGGCGAAGACCGCGATGGCGGCCAGGATCAACAGGGTGACGCCGAGAACGAAAACGAGTTTCGCGCCCGTCGTCAAACGCGGCGGGGCGGGGCGGAGGCGTTCGGGAACCTCTGTGTCTTGGGTTGGTGCACTGGCCATGCGGCCGGTCGTCAACCCAGCTTGCTGAGAAGGTCAAGCATCTCGTCAGGAATCTTTTCGTCGACGGTCTTTTGATACGCCTGGCGAAGTGCCGAGCCCGCATCCTTCTCGCCACCCTTTTGAGGAGCGGATGACGGCGTCTTCTTCGTCTTGTTGCCCAAACTCAAAATATCCCCCTGCAACGACCCACAAAGCGGGGCAACCGACGTGTCGACGCACCATGGCGCCGCCGGTCGGCGTTACGCCAGAGCCATAGTTGATGTGGCGATGAAACCAAATTCGATCTTGTTGGTTCCCGATGCGATACGAAAAATCCGAAGGCGGGTTCCGTCAGAGGCGATTTCGGGAAACGGCATTGAAAACCGGCGCGGGGGCCAGCACATGAGTCACCGCGAATACCTCAGGGAGTGATTATTACCCATGTCGCTTGGACAGCAGCTTGCGCCCCATCTTCCCTTTCTGCGGCGCTATGGCCGGGCCCTGACGGGCAGCCAGATGCACGGCGACAAATATGTTCGCGCCACGCTGGAAGCGATCGTCGCGGCCCCCGACCAGTTTCCGCGCGACGTCGATCCGCGGCTGGGCCTGTACCGCATGTTCCAGGGCATCTGGTCCTCGGCCAATTATGACGAGTTGGACCGCGAGGGCGTCGACGCCGACGGCAATGAGGGGGTGGCCCGCGCGCGTCTCGCCCGCATGACGCCGCTGTCGCGCCAGGCGCTGCTCCTGACCGCGATGGAAGGTTTCACGCCCGAGGACGCGGCCTATCTGATCGATGTCGAGCCGAGCGAGGTCGAGAATCTCGTCTCCGAGGCGCTGGCCGAGATCGAGAAGCAGACCCGCGCCCGTGTCCTGATCATCGAGGACGAGCCGATCATCGCGATGGATATCGAGACGATCGTGCGGGACCTAGGCCATGAAGTGACCGGCGTCGCCGTGACCCGTGACGAGGCCGTGGCGCTGGCCATGGAGGATCGTCCCGGCCTGGTGCTGGCGGATATTCAGTTGGCCGACGACAGCTCGGGCATCGATGCCGTCAAGGACATTCTGGCCGAGTTCGAGGTGCCGGTGATCTTCATCACCGCCTTCCCAGAGCGTCTGCTGACCGGCGAGCGGCCCGAACCGACCTTCCTGATCACCAAGCCCTTCCAGCGGTCCACCGTGAAGGCGGCGATCAGCCAGGCGCTGTTCTTCGACCAGACCACCATTCCCGCCGAGTAAGGGACCGAACAGGAAAGCGTTTCGGTTACGGACCCAAAACGGTCGACGGACGTTGAGGCAGACATGGCTGATCCCAATGAACCCATTCATGTCGCCAAAGAGGATGCTCGGGCAGGATCGACGCCGCATGTCACGCGGTACGTCCTGCCCATATCGCTGGTCCTCGTGATCGTGATCTTCGCCTTCCTGGTGTTGCGCTGACACGAGGCCCGTCGATTAGGGCTCTGGCACGACTGGCTATTTTTGGGCCGGTACCTTATATTTTGAAGTGGTCGTGTTGTCGGCCGTTTCCGATGATCGGATTTTCATGACGCAGCCTTTGACGCGGGACGAATTGGAAGACGACGCACCCGATGCGCCCGTCGAACACGTCGCGCTGGATGATTCCGAGTTCAAGACGGAACTGGCCCGCGTAATTCCCCATCTTCGCGCCTTCGGCCGCTCGCTGTCGGGCAGCCGCGATCTGGCCGACGATCTGGTGCAGGAGACGCTGCTGAAGGCATGGGCCGCGCGCAAGCGGTTCCAGGCGGGTACGAACATGCGTGCCTGGACCTTCATCATCCTGCGCAACCTGTATCTGTCGCAGATGCGCCGCGCGCGCTTCAAGGGCGAGTGGGACGATCTGGTCGCCGACCGCATCCTGGCGGCTCCGGCCAGCCAGGATCGCCATGTCGAACTGGGCGATATGCAGCGCGCGCTGATGCACCTGCCGCAGCCGCAGCGCGAGGCGCTGATCCTCGTCGGTGCGGGTGGCTTCGCGTACGAAGAGGCGGCGGAAATCTGCAACGTCGCGGTTGGGACGATCAAGAGCCGCGTGGCGCGTGGCCGCGTCGCGCTGGAGGCGATCTTGACCGAAGGCTCGTTGCCGTCGCGTCGCCTGCACGAAACCGACAGCAGCAAGACCGCGCTCGATACGATCATGGGCGATGTCGACCAGTTGAGCGGCGGGCGGTAATTCCGCGTCCGATGATTTCGCGGCCGCTTCGATCCATGGGTCGGGGCGGTCGTTTTGCGTCTGGTCTCGGCGGTGAGTGATCCCTCGCTGGGTTGGGAAGGAGTGGCGGAACGGTTCGCCGCCCTCCGATCCGATATCGGCGTCGATCTCGTGCATCGCTGGGCCGAGCATGTCCGCCCCGGTGGCGCGATCGTGGATATCGGATGCGGGACCGGCCTTCCGATCGGTCGGGCGCCGAGCGATGCGGGCTTTCGCATGTTCGGCATCGATCCGTCGCCGACATTGTTGGCGGCCTATCGCCGCAATGTGCCAGGCGCGGTTGCGGCGGAAGAGGGTGTCGAGGTCAGCCGCTTTTTCGATCTCCGATTCGATGGCGCGGTCATGGTCGGACTGCTATTCCTGCTCACCGAAGAGGGGCAGCGCCAGGTGCTTGCCCGCATCGCCGACATTCTGCACCCCGGCGGGCACCTGTTGTTCAGCGCACCGGAACAGCCATGTCAGTGGACCGACAGCCTGACAGGTCGGCTATCCCGATCACTCGGCCTTTCGGAATATCGCCGCATTCTGACGAAAATCGGCTGCCCATTGGTCGAGCGTTATAGCGATGAGGGTGGCAACCATTATTGCCACGCCCGGCGATCGGACTATCGCGCCTGATCCGACCGGGTACCGGACACGCCACGAACGCGGTCGAGACGCGCCAGGAGCCGGACCCAGGGATCGGGCAGCCGCGACGGCTCCGAAAAGGCGGCGCGCAACGTCATGCCGATATCGTCCACGCGGCGCGGCGCGGGCACGATCCGGATATCGCTGGTCCAAGGGTCTGTACTCGTCATACGATCATAACGAACTTGGTCTTGACAAGTTCAAAACATTATGAAGCGATTCTCGTCATGGCATGGAAAGCCTTGGTCCATGTGCCGCGTCGGGATAGACGGGACGGATGAACGCGTTTCCGGCCAGCGGCCCGATCATGAGCCTCCCCGATGCGGTCGCCCGTGCGCGGCGGCATTCCTCCTTCCTGGCGATGCTGCTCGACCGGGAGCCCGAGATCGAGGCCAAAGCGCTCGACGGCATCCTGGCCGAGCCGCGCGCGTCAGACCCCGATTTGCCGGTCGGAACGGCACTGCGGCGGCAGCGACGCGCGCTCGCTTTGACCGTCGCACTGGGCGATCTGGCGGGGGCCTATGACCTGACCGAGGTGACGGGGCGGCTGACCGATTTCGCCGACCATGCGCTCGACCGGGCGATCCGGGCCGCGATCGAGGAGCGGACGCCGGGCGCCGAGCCCGCCGGTTTCGCCGCCATCGCATTGGGCAAGCAGGGCAGCCGAGAACTCAACTATTCGTCCGACATCGACCCGATCCTGCTGTTCGACCCGAAGACCCTGCCGCATCGCCCGCGCGAGGAGCCGGAGGATGCGGCGGTGCGGATCGCCAAGCGGGTGGTCGAACTGCTCCAGGCGCGTGACGGCGAGGGCTATGTCCTGCGCGTCGACCTGCGGCTGCGCCCCTCGCCGGAGGCGACACCGATCGCGATTCCCGTGGAGGGGGCGATCGCCTATTATGAAAGCCAGGCGCTGACCTGGGAGCGGGCGGCCTTCATCCGCGCCCGCGCGGCGGCGGGGGACATGGCGCTGGGCCAGCGTTTCCTCGATGCGATTCGGCCCTTCGTCTGGCGGCGTGCGCTCGACTTTGGGGCGGTGGGCGAAATCCGCGACCTGACCCGCCGCATCCGCGATCACCATGCGCAGGGACAGGCGATGGGCCCCGGCTATGACCTGAAGCGCGGTCGCGGCGGGATACGCGAGATCGAATTCTTTGCGCAAATCCATCAGTTGATCCATGGCGGTCGCGACCCCGCCCTTCGCACGCCCGCCACCCGTGACGCGCTGGCCCGGCTGGCCGAGGCGGGGCGGATCGATGCGGACGAGGCGGCTTCGCTGTCCGACGCCTATGTCCTGCTGCGGACCATCGAGCACCGGGTGCAGATGATCGACGATCGCCAGACCCATCAACTGCCGCTGGGCGACGGACTTGGGCGGGTGGCGCGGTTGCACGGACTGGCCGATGGCGAGGCGCTGGTCGCGATGCTGGCCCCGGTGACGGCTCAGGTCGGGCGGCTCTATGACGCGCTCGACGCTGATGAGCGGCCGCGCCTGCCGCATGATCCGGTGCTGCTCAACGAGCGGCTGGCGGCGGCGGGGTTGCGCGATATCGAGGCGGCGGCGCGGCGGATCGCGGCATGGCGCGGCGGCGACTATGCCGCCTTGCGCAGCCCGGCGGCGCGTGAGGCGCTGGACGCGGTGCTGCCGACCCTGGTCGAGGCATTGGGCGAGGCGCCCGATCCCGATGCGGCGTTGCTCAAGCTCGATTCGCTGTTCGAGCGGATGACGAGCGCGATCAACATCTTCCGCCTGCTGGAGGCGCGACCCGGCCTCGCCAGCCTGACCGTCGCGATCCTCAGCCATGCGACGCCGCTCTCCGCCGAACTGGCGCGGCGGCCCGCGCTGCTCGACGGGCTGATCGACGCCTCCGCCTTCGAGCCGTTGCCCGGCGTCGAGCATCTGGAACGCGCCATGCGTGGGGGCGAGGCGGGACAGGATTATCAGGACCGGCTGGATCATGTCCGGCGGGTGGTCGGCGAATTGCGGTTCGCCTTGGGCGCGCAGATCGTGGCGGGGCGGGCCGATCCGCTGGAGGTTGCGGGCGGCTATGCGCGCGTTGCCGAGGCGGCGGTGGGGGTGCTGGCGCAGGCGACGGTCGACGAATTCGTGACCGCGCATGGCCGGGTGCCGGGTAGCGAACTCGTCATTTTAGCATTGGGCCGGATGGGCGGTGCAGCGCTGACCCATGCTTCTGACCTCGATCTCGTCTATCTCTTCACCGGCGATTTCGCCGCCGAGTCCGATGGACCCAAGCCGCTGGGCGCGACGCTTTACTATAACCGGCTGGCGCAGCGGGTGACGGCGGCGCTGTCGGTGCCGACCCAGGCGGGGCCGCTCTATCCGGTCGACACGCGATTGCGCCCCTCGGGAACGCAGGGGCCGCTGGTCGTCTCGGTCGAGAGTTTCGCGCGCTATCAACGCGAGGATGCCTGGACCTGGGAGCATATGGCGCTGAGCCGCGCCCGGCCCATTTATGGGTCGGCAGAGGCTCGGGGCGCGGTCGCATCCGTCATCGCCGATGTGTTGAACGGCAACCGTCCCCCGCGCGACGTGGCGGCAGAGGCGGGGGAGATGCGGGCCGAGATGGCGCGGCACAAGCCGCCGCAGGGGCCGCTCGACGTCAAGCTGCTGCCCGGCGGGCTGGTCGATCTGGAGTTCGCGGTGCACCGGACGCAACTGACCCGGCGGACCGGCTTCGATCCCGATCTGGGCCGCGCGATCGCCGCTTTGGTGGGGCAGGGGCTGCTGCCCCCCGGCATGGCGACGGCGCATGAGGTGCTGACCCGCGCGCTCGTCGCCTTCCGCCTGCTGGTCCCAGATGGGCAGGAGCCGCCCGAGCCGACCCGCCCGCTGATCGCACGCGCCATGGGGTTGGCCGACTGGGACATGGTGGTTGCCACGCTGGAGGCGACGCGGCAGGAGGTCGGCCAAGTCTGGCAAGAAGGAGTGGGCGATGGAACAGGGTGATCCGATTCCGGCGGTGACGGTCGCGACGGCGACGGGTGAGCCGCTGGCGCTGGGCGAATTGAGCGGGCCGCTGGTCGTCTATTTCTATCCCAAGGACGACACCTCGGGCTGCACGCGCGAGGCGCAGGATTTCACCGCCTTGTCGGGAGATTTCTCCGCGGCGGGTGTGCGGGTGATCGGCATTTCCAAGGACAGCCCGGCCAAGCACCGCAAGTTCACCGAAAAGCACGTGCTGACCGTCGAACTGGCGAGCGACGAGGATGGCACGGCGTGCGAGGCGTTTGGCGTCTGGGGCGAGAAGAAGCTCTACGGCAAGACGTATATGGGCATCGAGCGCGCGACCTTCCTGTTCGGTCGCGACGGCACACTCGCGCAAAGCTGGCGCAAGGTGAAGGTGCCCGGCCATGCCGCGACGGTGCTGGAGGCGGCGCGCGCGCTTTGACGACGATCGCGGAACGGTGCGCTGCGGTGCTGCGCGAAAGCGAGCCGCTGGCCAAGGTGCGGCTGGCGCGGCGTGTGGCCCGCGAATGGCGGCGGGGGGCGCTGGCGCATCGCTTCGACACCGCCATGCCCGATGCGCCGGGGCGGCCCCACCGGCCCGAATTGCTGCCCCCCAACCGGATGCCCAAGCGCGGGCGCGGGGGGTCGGAAAAGGGCCGGATCGCGCTGCTCCATGCGCTGGCGCATATCGAGTTTTCGGCCATCGACCTGGCGTTCGATGCGGCGGGGCGGTTCGGCGGGCAATTCCCGCGCAGCTTCGTCGACGACTGGATTTCGGTCGGCGCAGACGAGGCGATGCACTTCGCGGTGCTGCACCGGCGATTGCGGGCTTTGGGGTCGGGCTATGGCGAATTGCCCGCCCATGCCGGATTGTGGGAGGCGGCCGAGGAAACCGCGCATGACGCGATGGCGCGCCTCGCCATCGTGCCCATGGTGCTGGAGGCACGCGGCCTAGACGTGACGCCGGAGACGGTCGCGCGCTTTCGCGGCGGCGGCGACGAGGCGTCGGCGCGCATCCTCCACCGCATCTACACCGACGAGATTCGCCATGTCGGTTTCGGCGCCAAATGGTTCGGTTATCTGGCCGCCGGGCATGACATCGAGCCTGCGGCGCACTGGCAAATGCTGGTCCGCCGCCATTTTCGCGGGGCGGTTAAGCCGCCGTTCAACGTTTCGGCGCGCGAGTCAGCCGGTTTGACGCGGGATTTCTACGAACCCCTTGCGGACATGGAACCCATCACGGCACAAGCTGACCGTCTGTAACGCGGTGGGGCTGCGAAACAGCATTGGATGGACGAAGCCGGCAAACCCACAATAGGGGTGTCTGGCGCAAAAGTGTCGGGGTTCGATGACGCAGCTTCAGTTTACGGGTAAATCGATTGCATCGCGCGTCCGATCGGTTCTCGGTGCCGCCGCCGTCATCGCACTGACCGGCAACGCCGCGATCGCGGCATCCTCCGCTCCCAGCGCACCCAAGGCGCCGCATCACGCGCCGACCGCCATCGGTGGCGAGTTCATCCCGGCGAACAGCACCGAGGCCTCCGCCGACCTTCGCACCGACCAGCAGTTCCGCACCCTGTTCCAGACCTGGAAGAAGATGGACACGCTGCAAAAGGGCGTGATCGCGATCCCCTCGGTCCATCCGGTCGAGAAGCTTCAGTTCACCAGCAATTTCGGCATTCGCTCCGATCCGTTCCGGGGCACCGCCGCGATGCATGCCGGGGTCGATATCCCCGGCCCGGTCGGCACCCCGATCTACGCCACCGCCGACGGCATCGTCGATCATGCGGGCTGGCAGGGCGGTTACGGCAATCTGGTCGAGGTCAATCATGGCAAGGGCATCGCGACCCGCTATGGCCATCTCTCCAAGATCCTGGTCGCCGACGGCACCCGCGTGACGCGCGGCCAGTTGATCGCGCTGATGGGTTCGACCGGGCGTTCGACCGGCCCGCACCTTCATTATGAGGTCCGCATGGACGGTCATGCGGTCAACCCGATCCCCTTCCTGACCACCGGCGACTATCTGACCGCGTCGCAGGATCATGCGATCCACCAGATCCCCGTCTCCACCGACGGCCCCGCCGCGCAGGATTGATCCTTTCTATCCTCCCCGGAACGGGGAGGTGGCAGGGCGAAGCCCTGACGGAGGGGGGCCTCCACGCAGGAATCCTTTGCGGTGCGCCCCCTCCACCATGCTGCGCATGGTCCCCCTCCCCGTGCCGGGGAGGATTTAGTGGGATTGCCCCACTCGCCACCCGCGCCTATCTGATCGTCATGGCCACCAGCATTTCCGAAATCGCGCTGACCCCGGCTGCCGCGGCGCGTGTCGCGACGATCGCCGAGCGGCAGAACAAGCCCGCCATCCTGCGCCTGTCGGTAGAAGGCGGCGGCTGTTCGGGTTTCCAGTACAAGTTCGGCCTGGCCGACGCCCCCGCCGAGGACGATATGGTGAGCGAGACCGACGGCGTCCGTCTGGTCGTCGACAGCATCAGCCTGGACTTGGTGCGCGGCGCGCAGGTGGATTATGTCGAGTCGCTTGGTGGTGCGGCCTTCCGGGTCGAGAACCCCAACGCGGCCTCGGGCTGCGGCTGCGGCACCAGCTTCTCGGTCTGACGTGAAGATCACCACCTACAACGTCAACGGGATCAAGGCCCGTCTGCCCCGCCTGCTGGAATATCTGGCCGAGGCGGATGCCGATATCGTCTGTCTTCAGGAACTGAAGGCCAGCGACGATAGCTTTCCCATAAAGGATATCGAGGCCGCCGGTTATGGCGCGGTCTGGCATGGCCAGAAGAGCTGGAACGGCGTCGCCGTCCTCGCGCGCGGCACCCAGCCGGTCGAGCGCCAGCGTGGTCTGGCGGGCGAGGATGAGGACGAGCATAGCCGTTATCTCGAATGCGAGGTGAACGGCCTGGTCGTGGCCTCGCTCTATCTGCCCAATGGCAATCCGCAACCGGGGCCGAAGTTCGATTACAAGTTGCGCTGGATGGAGCGGCTGGCGACCCGCGCGCGGGAATTGCTGGCGGAGGAAGTCCCGGCGGTGCTGGCGGGGGATTACAATGTCATCCCGAACGACGACGACACCTTTTCCGTGCCCGCCATGGCGAGCGACGCGTTGATGCAGCCGGAGAGCCGTGCGGCCTATCGCCGGTTGCTGGCGCAGGGTTGGACTGACTCGCTGCGCACCCGCGCGCCCAAGGGCGGGGTGTGGACCTTCTGGGACTATCAGGCGGGCTCGTGGCAGCGTGATGCGGGCTTCCGCATCGACCATCTGCTGCTCAGCCCGCAGGCCGCCGACCGGCTGGTCGATGCGGGCGTCGACAAAAGCTATCGCGGGCGGGAAAAGGCCAGCGATCACGCTCCGACCTGGGTGAGATTGCGGGACCAATAGTTCCTCTCCTGTAAGGGGAGGGGGATCATGCGAAGCATGGTGGAGGGGGGATCGCCGGAACGGGTGTCCTGTGTGGAAGCCCCCCTCCGTCAGGCCTTCGGCCTGCCACCTCCCCGTGCCGGGGAGGATTTGATATGGGCTCCACGCTCAACTATCCGAGACCATCGATGCGCCCCGCCGCTGCCCTGATCCTTCTCGCCCTGACCCTGACCGCCTGCGACCAGCGCGGCAGCGCCGATGCACGGCTGGCGGATGCCGATGCGCAGGAGCAGGCGCGCCAGGAGAAAATGGCGAAGGAGATCGTCGGCCAGACCGAGGATCAGGTGCGGGTGAAGGTGCTGGAGCAGCGTGTGGCGGCGCTGGAGGCGCAGGTTGCGGCGATGCAGGGCGATCGCAAGTTGCTCGACGCGCAACTGGTCGAGCAGCGGCTGAACCAGATCGAGGCGCGAAATGCGGGCGATACGGCGTCTTTGCCGATATCGAATGCGCAAGGCGGCGTCGCTTCGCCCGATCGGGCCGCGAAGACGCGGGCGCCGAGCCCGTCCGCGACGCCCGCCGCGCGCAAACCGCTGGTCCTCGACCTGCGATAGCGGCGCGGCGGGGAAGGGCGCCCCGGCCCAACGGCCCGGAGCGCGGTGAAGGCTTACTTCTTCAGGTGCGCCGAGATGAACTTGTTCATCTCGAACATGGTGCACTTGTCCTTGCCGAACACCTTCTTCAGCTTGTCGTCGGCCAGGATTTCCCGCTTGTTCTCGGGGTTCTGCAGGTTGTTGGCCTTGATATAGTCCCACACCTTGCTGATGACCTGGCTGCGCGGCAGCTTCTCGTTGCCGACGATCGCGCCCAGTTCCTCGGACGGCTGGACCGGTGCGTGGATGCCGGTGCCCGTGGTTGCGGTGGCCATGTGTTTCCTTCCCTTAATCCTTCTGCGTCCCGGCCTGGTCGGCGGGTCGCGCGTGAATCACGCCTTCTTAAGCGCGTCCGCCTTGTGCGCTGCCTTTCCGCCGTTGTCACTCTCTACTATGTATTGCGGTGCATCCTTCGACGCGCGGACGGTGTGGCCCTTGACGGTCGTGTCGCTGGTCTGCTTCTTCACGACCTTGCCCTCGGCGGTGCCGCCATGGCTGTTCCATTCGACATGATCGCCCTTCTTGAACTCGGTCATCATCGCTCTCCCGGGTTGTGATCCGCATCAATCCGCCGGGTCATCCTTGGTTGCATGGTCGCGCGCGACGCGGCATCAGGGCGGCTCCTAAGGAGACAGGAAGTTATGAAGACCCGCGCCGCCGTCGCCTTCGAAGCGAAGAAGCCGCTCGAAATCGTCGAACTCGATCTGGAAGGCCCCAAGGCGGGTGAAGTCCTGGTCGAGATCATGGCGACCGGCATCTGCCACACCGACGCCTATACGCTGGACGGCCTGGACAGCGAGGGCATCTTCCCCAGCGTGCTCGGCCATGAAGGTTGCGGCATCGTGCGCGAAGTGGGCGCGGGCGTGACCAGCGTGGTGCCGGGCGACCATGTCATCCCGCTCTACACCCCCGAATGCCGCCAGTGTAAGTCGTGCCTGTCGGGCAAGACCAACCTGTGCACCGCGATCCGCGCCACCCAGGGCAAGGGCCTGATGCCCGACGGCACGACCCGCTTCAGCTACAAGGGCCAGCCGATCTTCCATTATATGGGCTGCTCGACCTTCTCGAACTTCACCGTGCTGCCCGAGATCGCGGTGGCGAAGATCCGCGAGGACGCGCCGTTCGACACCAGCTGCTATATCGGTTGCGGCGTGACGACGGGCGTGGGCGCGGTGGTCAACACCGCCAAGGTCCAGCCGGGCGAGAATATCGTCGTCTTCGGCCTGGGCGGCATCGGCCTGAACGTCATCCAGGGCGCCAAGCTGGCGGGCCGTTCCAGCTGGTCACGGGCCGCAACTGGCGCGGCACCGCGTTCGGCGGCGCGCGCGGGCGGACCGACACGCCCAAGATCGTCGACTGGTATATGAACGGCAAGATCGAGATCGACCCGATGATCACCCACCGGCTGACGCTGGAGGAGATCAACAAGGGCTTCGACCTGATGCATGCGGGCGAGAGCATCCGCAGCGTGGTGATCTTCTGATGTTCAGCCATGTCGTACTCGGCGCGAATGATATCGCGGAGGCCAAGCGCTTCTACGATGCGATCCTGGGCGTCGTCGGCGTGCCGGAGGGCGTGGTCGATCCGCTCGGGCGACTGGTCTATAGCCACAAGGGTTCGCGCTTCCTGATCACCCGGCCGCTCAACGGCGAGCCCGCGACCCATGCCAATGGCGGGACGCTGGGCTCTGCGGTGGACTCGCCCGAGCAGGCCGATGCCTGGTATGCGGCGGGTCTGGCGCATGGCGGCACGGCGATCGAGGACCCGCCGGGCTATCGCCATCCGCCGGTGGGCAAGGTCTATCTGGCTTACTTGCGCGATCCGGCCGGCAACAAGCTGTGCGCACGGCATCTGGTGGAGGCGAACTGATGTACACCCATATGATGGTCGGATCGAACGACCTTGCCCGGTCCAAGACCTTTTACGATGCGCTGTTCACGGCGCTGGGCGGCAAGCCGGGACGTCAAGACCCCGAGGCCGAGCGTGTCTTGTACCAGCATAATGGTGGTATCTTCATCGTGACCCGTCCGATCGACGGTCAACCCGCCACCCACGCCAATGGCGGCACGATCGGCCTGGGCGCGGTCGATGCCGCGCAGGTCGAGGCTGCCCATGCCGCGGGTGTGGCGAACGGCGGCACGGCGATCGAGGACCCCGTCGGCGAGCGTCAGACGGGTATGGGGCCGCTCCATCTCGGCTATCTGCGCGATCCGGACGGCAACAAGATTTGCCTCGGCTGTCGCCTGCCGAAAGCGTGAGCAACGACTATATCCTGACGCTGGCGTGCCAGGACCGGGTCGGCATCGTCGCCGCCGTATCGGGCGCGCTGGCGGGGATTGACGGGTTCATCCTCGACAGCCAGCAATATGCCGATCTGGAGACGGGGCGCTTCTTCCTGCGCATCGTCTTCACCGGGCAGGGGACGCGTTTCCCCGCCTCGGTCGAGGAAGTGCGGGCGGCGCTGGCGGACCCGGCGGCACGGTTCGGCTTCGACTGGCATGTCGCGCCTGCCACCGAGCGACCCCGGATGCTGATCGCGGTGTCGAAGGGCTCGCACTGCCTAAACGACCTGCTCCATCGCTGGCGGACGAATACGCTGCCGGTCGAGATCGTCGGCGTCGTCTCCAACCATGACAGCCTTCGGCCGCTGGTCGAGTGGCACGGCCTGCCCTGGCATCATTTGCCGGTCAGCGACGCCAATCGCGCGGAGCAGGAGGCGGCGATGCTCGCCCTGATGGAGAGCAGCCAGGCCGATTACCTCGTCCTCGCCCGTTATATGCAGGTGCTGGGCGAGCGGCTGGTCGCGGCGCTGCCGGGGCGGTGCATCAACATCCATCACAGCTTCCTACCCGGCTTCAAGGGCGCACAACCCTATCACCGCGCCCATGCGCGCGGCGTGAAGCTGATCGGTGCGACCGCGCATTTCGTGACCGCCGACCTGGATGAAGGGCCGATCATCGAACAGGCGGTCGAGCGCGTCGATCACCGCGCCGGCGTCGACGACCTGATCCGCATCGGCCGCGATATCGAGGCGCAGGTGCTGGCCCGCGCGGTCGCCTGGGTGGGCGAGCGACGCGTCTTCCTCAATGACAACCGCACGGTGGTGTTCCGATGACGATCGAGACGATTTCGACTTCCAAGGCGCATGGCGGCGTGCAGGGCGTCTATGCGCATGACAGCGCGGCGACCGGCACGCGCATGACCTTCTCGGTCTTCGTGCCGGAGCATGAGGAGGGCGAGAAACTGCCCGTCCTCTGGTATCTGTCGGGCCTGACCTGCACCCAGGCCAATGTCACCGACAAGGGCGAGTTCCGGGGCCCGTGCGCCGAGCATCGGGTGATCTTCATCGCCCCCGACACCTCGCCGCGCGGGGAAGGGGTGGCGAATGACGACGCCTATGACATGGGGCAGGGCGCGGGCTTCTATGTCGATGCCACGCAGGAGCCCTGGGCACCGCACTTCAAGATGCGGACCTATATCGAGCAGGAACTGCCCGCGCTGATCGCCGAGCATTTCTCCATGGCCGACATGGACGCGCAAGGAATCACCGGCCATTCGATGGGCGGCCACGGCGCGCTGACCATTGGCCTGCGCAACCCGGATCGCTTCCGCAGCGTGTCGGCCTTCGCCCCGATCGTCGCGCCGTCCCAAGTGCCCTGGGGCGAGAAGGCGCTGGGCGGCTATCTGGGCCCGGACCGGGTGGCATGGCGACAGGCGGATGCGGTCGCGCTGATCGAGGACGGCGCGCATGTGCCCGACCTGCTGGTCGATCAGGGCGATGCCGACCAGTTCCTGGCCGAGCAGCTCCGCCCTGAATTGCTGGCCGAGGCGTGCGAGAAGGCGGGCATCGCGCTGACGCTGCGGATGCAGCCGGGCTATGACCACAGCTATAACTTCATCTCGACCTTCATGGCCGACCATATCGCCTGGGCGGCGGAGCGGCTTCGGCGCTGACGTCCCGCGCTCCATGAGACGCATCTTTGCACCCTCACAAACGATCCGCTATCGCACCGGCTTTGATGTGAAGGACGAGATATGAGCTGCGCCCATGGCGACCCGGAGGATGGCGACCTGATCGGCGAGGATGGCAAGGTCGTCGTGCCCGATCATGTCGCCGACGCCATCCGCACGCTGATCGCCTGGGCGGGCGACGATCCCACGCGCGAGGGGCTGGTCGATACGCCCCGTCGCGTCGCACGGGCCTGGCGGGAATATTGCGCCGGTTATGGCGACGACCCCGCCGTCCATCTGTCGCGGGTGTTCGAGGAGGTCGGCGGCTATGACGAGATCGTGCTGCTGAAGGACATCCCCTTCCAGTCGCATTGCGAGCATCACATGGCCCCGATCATCGGCCGCGCGCATATCGCCTACCTTCCGCGCAACCATGTCGTCGGCATCTCCAAGCTCGCCCGCGTCCTGCACGGTTTCGCGCGTCGGTTGCAGGTGCAGGAGCGCCTGACCGCCGAGGTCGCCGATTGTATCTGGGACAATCTAAAGCCGCTCGGCGTCGCGGTGGTGATCGAGGCGACCCATGCCTGCATGACCGCGCGCGGGGTGCGCACGCCCGGCGTGTCGATGGTGACCAGCCGGATGATGGGCGTGTTCCGCGACGACGACCGCAGCCGCAAGGAAGTCCTGTCGCTGATGGGGCTGGGCGGATGACGAGCCGCACCGTCCTGGTGACCGGCGCGGCCAAAAGGCTGGGCGCGGCGATCGCGCGTCGGCTGGCGGCGGACGGACACCGGGTGCTGATCCATTATAACGGCTCGGGCAAGGACGCGACCGCGCTGGCGGTGGAGTTGGGCGCGGTGACCGTGCAGGGCGACCTGGCCGATCTGGACGGTATCGACGCGCTGTTCGCCCGCGCGCGTGAGGCGGCGGACGGCCCGATCGACGGGCTGGTCAACAGCGCCTCGGCCTTCGTCTTCGACAGACCGCCGGAGCCGGACGCGGCCCTGATGGCGAAGCTCTACGCGATCAACGCCGCCGCGCCCGCACTGCTGGCGTCGGCGCTGGCGCGGCAGGATGATGTGAAGGACGGCGCGGTGGTCGATATCCTCGACCAGAAGCTGGCCAATCCCAACCCCGACTTCTTCACCTATAGTTGCGCCAAGTTCGCGCTGGCGGGGGCGAACACGATGCTGGCCCAGGCGCTGGGCCCCCGCATCGCGGTTAACGCCGTCGCCCCCGGCCTGACCCTCCAGAGCGGCGACCAGAGCGATGCGGAATTCGCGGCGGCCTCGGCCAAGAACCTGCTCGGTCGCCCCATTGGTGCGGCGGCGGTGGCGGAGGCGGTGTCCTTCCTGCTGACCGCCAGCGGCATTCGCGGCCAGACGCTGTACGTCGATTGCGGCCAGCGCTTCTGCCGCCGCGACGGCGACGTGATGTTCGAGGGGCGGGCATGAGCGCGACCTATACCATTCTGCTCGACGAGATGACCGTCGCGATGCGTCTGGGCATCCACCCGCACGAGGCCGAGCCCCAGCCGGTCAGCCTGTCGGTGGCGATGACCGTCACCTATCCCGCGGCGCCCCGCGCCGACCGGATCGAGGAGGTGCTGGACTATGATTTCCTGCACGACGCCATCCTCGCCATGGCGCGTGGGCCCGGCTTCGCGCTTCAGGAGAGCCTGTGCGAGGCGGTGGCCGCGCTCTGCCTCACCGATGCGCGCGTGGTCGCAGTGAAGGTGCGTTCGACCAAGACCGGCATCTATCCCGACGCCCGGATCGGCTGCCAGATCGAACGGACACGCTGAGCCTGTCACGGATTCGTCACCGAAGCGTCATCAATCTGTTGCGAACCGGCGGGGTGCTGGCCTAAGCCGCCGTCGCGAACAGGGCGGGACGAACAGGTGATCAAGTCGAGTTTCCATCGGGCCCGCCATGGCGCGACCGCCGCCGTCGCGCTGGCCCTGATCCCCACGCCCGCCGCCGCGCAGACGGTGCAAGAGTTGCAGCGGCAGATCGACGAGTTGAAGGCACAGATCAAGGCCCTGACCCAGGCGCAGAAGGCGACGACCGCCACGGTCGCGCCGCCGCCCGCCGCCGCGCCCTCCGCGCCGCCGGTCATGGCCGCGACCCCCGCACCCGCCGCACCCCAGCGCGTGGCGAACGTGCCCAAGCCCGTATCCTCGCGCACCCCCTGGTATGAGCGGATGAAGCTGCGCGGCTATACCCAGCTTCGCTACAATGCCGTGCTCGATGCCGAGGACGCGGCGGGGCCCGACGGATCGCGGTTGCGTTCGGTGCATGACAGTTCGATCAACGAGGATGGCGGCTTCCTGCTGCGCCGGGTGCGGATGGTGTTGCAGGGCGATATCACCGACCGGCTGCAACTCTATTTCCAGCATGATTTCGGCACGGCGGTGAACAACCAGTCGAGCACCGAGCGGCGCGAGAATTTCGGGCAGTTGCGCGATGTCTATGTCGACTGGTTCCTCGATCCCGAACGCCGCCTGCGCCTGCGCTTCGGCCAGTCCAAGGTGCCGTTCGGGTGGGAAAATCTGCAATCCTCGTCCAATCGCCTGCCGCTCGACCGGTCGGATGCGATCAATAGCGGGGTGCCGGGCGAGCGGGATATTGGCATCAACGCCTATTATACCCCCGCACCGGTCCAGGCGATCTGGGACCGGCTGACCAAGAACAAGCAGAAGCTGTTCGGCAATTACGGCGCATTCGGCGTCGCGCTTTATAACGGGCAGGGGACCAACCGGACCGAGCGCAATACCGGCCGGATGAAGGTCGCGATGGCGACATGGCCCTTCGCGCTCGACGGGCTGGGGCCGTTGTTCCGGGGACAGGTTCTGGAGGTCGGTGGCTCGGCGATGTTCAACCGCTACCGCGTCGAACTGCGGAGCGGCGGCGTAAGCGCGGAGGATTATCGTGACGACCGGGTCGGCGTCCACGCTATCCTCTATCCGCAGCCCTTCGGCATCCAGACCGAGTGGATGACCGGCTGGGGCCCGCAATATGACGGCGCTCTTCGTTCGATCCGCAGCGATCGGCTGGGCGGCGGCTATGTCCAGTTGATGGGCGATTTGGGCAGGACGCCGATCGGGCGTGCCATCCCCTATGTCCGCTGGCAACATTATCGCGGCGGGTGGAAGGCCAATGTCGATGCGCCGCGTCTGGAGACGGACGAATGGGAACTGGGGAGCGAGATTCAGTTGGTCGAGGCGCTGGAACTGACCATCGCCTATGCCCGGATGGAACGGCGCGAGGCGGATTCGCGGCGCATCGGTCGCGCCACGGGCGACCTGATCCGCACCCAGATCCAGTTCACCTATTGAACGGGCTTGCCTTCCTCCCTTCGCAGCGGAGGAAGGCGATGGGCCTCAATCGCCGCCGCCGGGGCCAGTGAAGTCGATGCGGATGCGCACCCATTCACCCACCATCACCTTGCCGCCGATGCGCGGCGCGCGGACGCGGAACTGCCACGCCGCCTCGCGCATCGCCCGGCCCAGGCCGGAGCCGACCGGCGATTCGCCCAGCGTCCGGCAATTCTCGACCCGGTAGTCGGGGATGGTCTGGCACGCGATCAGCGCCCAGCTTCCCGGCGGCGGGGCGCTGTGCAGATAGCCGTTCAGCTCGGCATTGGTGGGGCGGCGCGGATACCATTCGGCATTGTAGAGCCGCTGCCCGCCGGGCCCTTCGCCCGGGCCATAGGCGGATGCGCTGTCCTGGCCGCGATCGTCGCCGTCGCTCGACCCGACACCCTTGCCCGATCCCTTGGGCATGGCGGCGATATCGCCCGCGTCGAACAGTGACTTGTCGCCCCATTGCCACGGCGTCGGAGCGGATTGATCGGCCTGTTTTTCGGTCGGCGGCTTGGGCGTGACCGGCTGCTTGGGGGTAACGGGGGCTTTCGACCCGCCCGCCGCCGCCGGTTTGCGGGTGACGGTGCGGGTCTGGGGCACCGGCGCACCCGCGTCCTGATCCGAAGGCGAAACCGAGAAGCTGTTGAGCGAGGACGATTTCTCCGGCTCGATCAGCTTGGGCGCGAGGTGGAAGAGCAGCCAGGCCAGTAGCAGGTGCGCCAGCACCGTCAGCGTGATCGACGCACCCCGCTCGCGCAGTTTTTCGCGGTAACGCTGCGGGATGAAATCCCACCGGCCCGGCGCGGAAGGTGGGACCGCCGCCATCGTCTTAGCCGAGAAGGGCGGCGGTCAGGCGCATCAGGCGCGGTTGGCGGCGGAGAGCACCGCACGGACGCTGGCCGTGGCGATGTCGGTGTCGAGCCCGACACCGAACACGATCCGCCCATCGGCGGTTCGCGCCTCGACATAGGCGGCGGCCTGCGCATCGGCACCGTGACCGATGGCGTGCTCGTTATAGTCGATGACCTCCAAATTCGGTCCGGTGGTGTCGGCCAGCGCGGCGATCACGCTGGAGATCAGGCCGTTGCCGCGACCCGCGATCGAGCGTTCCTCGCCATCGACCAGCACGCGACCGATAAAGGTACGCTGCCCCGCTGAACCGCTTTCCTCATAGTCGCGCAGTACGAACCGGTCGCCCTCGCGCGGCAGATAGGTCGCCTCGAAGCCCGCCCAGATGTCGGCGGCGTTGAGCTCGCGGCTGGTGGCGTCGGCCAGCGCCTGGACATGGCGGCTGAAATCGGCCTGGAGCCGCTTGGGCAGCTTCAGCCCCTTGTCCTGCTCGATCACCCAGGCGACACCGCCCTTGCCCGACTGCGAATTGACGCGGATGACCGCCTCGTAAGAGCGGCCCAGATCGGCGGGATCGATGGGGAGGTAGGGGACTTCCCACAGATCGTCGTTGCGCGCGGCCTGTGCGGAGAAACCCTTCTTGATCGCGTCCTGGTGGCTGCCCGAGAAAGCGGTGAAGACCAATTCGCCCGCATAGGGCGTGCGCGGATGGACGGGCAGGTTGGTGCAGTAATTGACCGTGTTCACCACCTCGTCGATGTCCGACAGGTCGAGGCCGGGGTCGACGCCTTGGGTATACATGTTGAGCGCGACGGTCACGAGGTCGCAATTGCCGGTCCGCTCGCCATTGCCGAGCAGGCAGCCCTCGACCCGGTCCGCGCCTGCCATCACGCCCAGCTCGGCGGCGGCGACCCCGGTGCCGCGATCGTTATGGGTGTGCAGCGAGATGACGACCGAATCGCGGTTCGGGATGTTGCGGCCGAACCATTCGATCTGGTCGGCATAGACATTGGGCGTCGCGCATTCGACCGTGGCGGGCAGGTTCAGGATCAGCGGATGCTCGGGCGTGGGCTTCAGCACGTCCATGACGGCGGCGCAGACCTCGACCGAGAAATCCAGCTCGGCGGTCGAGAAGGTCTCCGGGCTATATTCGAAGAACCAGTCGGTGTTCGGCCGCTTGGCAGCTTCGTCGCGCAGGATCTTGGCACCCTCGACCGCGATCTCGCGGACCTGGTCGCGGGTCATGCCGAACACGATCTTGCGCCAGGCCGGGCTGACCGCATTGTAGAGATGGACGATGGCGGTGCGCGCACCCTCCAGGCTTTCGAAGCTGCGCTCGATCAGGTCGCGGCGCGACTGGGTCAGCACCTGGATCGTTACGTCCTCGGGGATGCGATCGTCACGGATCAGGCCGGAGATGAAGTCAAACTCGGTCGCGCCCGCGCTCGGGAAACCGACCTCGATCTCCTTCAGGCCAACCTTCACGAGCAGGTCGAACATCCGGGTCTTCTTCTCGGCATCCATCGGATCGATCAGCGCCTGGTTGCCGTCGCGCAGGTCGGTCGAGAGCCAGCGCGGCGCCTTGGTGATCGTGCGGTTCGGCCATTGCCGGTCGGGCAAGGCGATGGTGGGGAAGGGGCGGTATTTGGTCGAGGGATCGCGGAGCATGATCGTCGGGTCTTCCAGCATTCTCGGCCGCGTCAGGCCAGTGCGCGGCGGGGATAGGCTTTGGGGTTCATTCAGCCCTTAGGGAAGTCGCGCATGGCCACGCCGATCCTCCCCTAAGGGCGGATAAGTCGAAGCGAACGGAGCAGCAGCGCGGCGATCATGATGGAGCGGTTCATGCCGCGTCGGGGCGCGCTTGTCCATATCGAGATTGATGACGGCTGCCTGACGGGGCCGGCACAAAAGAACGAGGCCGCCCCCCGGGGGAGCGGCCTCGTCGTCTTGGAATGGGTCTTGGGAGTTACTGCGCGGTGAAGGCGGCGTTGATCGTCAGGTCGACGTCATCCCCGACGACCGGCACATAGGCGCCGACGCCGAAGTCCGAACGCTTGATCTTGCCCGTGGCGCGGAAGCCGATGTTCAGCTTCTTCGACATCGGGTTGGTGCCCGCACCGAAGAAAGTGGCATTCAGCGTGACCGGCTTGGTCTGGTCCTTGATGGTCAGGTTGCCGGTGATGACCGCCTTGGTGCCCATGACCTTCACGCTCGTCGAGACGAAGCGCGCCGTCGGATAGGTCGCGGCGTCGAAGAAGTCCTTCGACTTCAGGTGATTGGCGAAGGGGGCGGCGGTGACCGAGAGATTGTCGATCTTGAAGGTCACGTCGACCTTGGCCGCCTGGGGCTTTGCCGGATCGAGGGTCAGCGAGCCTTCGGACGCGCCGAACTGCCCTTCGAGCGTCGAGAAGCCCATATGGTTCAGCGACCAGGTGACCTGGGTATGGGCGGGGTCGACGGCATAGGTGCCGGCGACGACGCGCGAGGCGACGGGGGCGCCGGGGGTGCCCTGCGGCGCGGTCTGGGCGATGGCGGGGGCGGCGAGAACGAGCGCCATGGCGGCGGGAAGGACGAAACGCATGGGTATACTCCCTGTTGAACCAGCCCTTTCTGGTCGGTGCGCATAACGCACGTCAAAGGCCAAGGTCGCAACGATGCGTTTCCGGGTTGGGGTGAGGGGGGCTCTGCGAGGCTCCGTTGCCCTCCCCCATCCCCTCCCGCCTGCGGGAGGGGTGTGCTTGCGGCTGCGACAAGCACACAAACTGACTTGGCAACGCGTTGATAGGTGGCGGTTATGCGTAACTGCGGCCCAACAGCGCACTCCTCCCGCAAGCGGGAGGGGATGGGGGAGGGCAACGGTGTCTCACCGAGCCCGCCCCCAGGCAAAAAATCAGTTCTTCGCCTTGTCCACCAGCTTGTTCGCCCCGATCCACGGCATCATCGCGCGCAGTTCGCTGCCGACCTGTTCGATCGGGTGGCGCTTGGCGGCGATGCGGCTGGCCTTCAGTTCGGGCTGGCCGGCGCGGTTGTCGAGCACGAAGTCCTTCACGAAGCGGCCCGACTGGATGTCGGCGAGCA
>Ga0308171_1000675_pt1 | contig 62843 bp, 56 predicted proteins | sample PhyGR1_FD_202135 | JGI IMG/M metagenome (GOLD analysis project Ga0308171, IMG submission 202135) | Phyllosphere microbial communities from UC Gill Tract Community Farm, Albany, California, United States - DLSLSG.R1 | ecosystem: Host-associated > Plants > Phyllosphere > Unclassified | place: USA...
CCGTCAACGACATGGAAGAGTTGGTGTTGCTCGACAAGATGCCTTTGGGTGTCGAAGACAGGCCGGATGCCAGGCCGATCAGGATAGAGAAGGGCGAAATCGTTTTTGACAACGTCACTTTTCAATATGGCGCGCATCCCAGCCCGCTCTATGAGGACTTTTCAGTCACTATCAGGTCGGGTGAGCGTGTGGGGCTGGTCGGGCATTCGGGGTCGGGAAAGACGACATTCGTCAAGCTTATCCAGCGGCTTTACGATGTGAATTCCGGCTCGATCCGCATTGACGGCCAGGACATCGCCAAGGCCAGGCAGGCAAACCTGCGCAGCCAGATCGCCATCGTGCAGCAGGAACCCATCCTGTTCCACCGCACGCTGGCGGAAAACATCGCCTACGGCCGGCCGAGCGCCTCGCAGCGTGAGATCGAGCAGGCGGCGAGGCAGGCAAGCGCCCATGACTTCATCATGTCCCTTCCCAAGGGCTATGAGACGATGGTGGGTGAGCGCGGCGTGAAGTTGTCTGGCGGGGAGCGGCAGCGTGTCGCCATTGCCCGTGCCTTCCTCACGGATGCGCCGGTGCTGATTCTGGACGAGGCGACATCGAGCCTCGACAGCGAAAGCGAAGTGCAGATCCAGGAGGCCATGGAACGCCTGATGGATGGCCGCACCACGCTGGTCATTGCGCACCGGCTTTCCACCGTGCGGGCGCTTGACCGTCTGCTGGTGTTCGACAAGGGCAAGATTGTCGAAGAGGGCGACCACCAGGCGCTGATCCGTCTTAACGACGGCATCTATCGCCGGCTCTTCGAGCGGCAGGCGCTGGAACTGACCAAGGGTCTGGTGGCTTAAAAAATGAAACGCCGGGGCAATGCTCCGGCGTTTTTCTTTTGCGCGGCGGGTAACAAATGCTCACGGTCGAACACTTAGCTAATCGACGAAGTTTTCCTTGCGTTAGAGCCGTGCTGCATGATAGTTAGCATTATGACTAAGCATTCCCCCGAACTATCGCTGATCTTTCATTCTCTAGCCGATCCGACACGCCGGTCTATTCTAACGAAGCTCGCGCAAGGGCCTGCCCGCGTCATGGAATTGTCCGCTCCCACGGGGCTGCGTCTGCCGACCGTGATGCGGCATCTTTCGGTACTGGAGGAGGCGGGACTTATCCGCACCTCAAAGGATGGGCGGGTGCGCACCTGCGCTATCGTGCCCGAGGCTCTGGAGCCGGTGCGAACCTGGCTTGATGAACAGCGGGCCATTTGGGAGAGCCGGCTCGACCGGTTGGAGGCATTTGCAATGCAGGCTGCGAAGGAGCGCACGGAATGATGTCGAAACTCAATCAGGACGGCACCCGTGCTGAACCCCATCTTGGCGATGGCCGCTTTGCAACACTGAGCTTCGAAAGGGTGGTCGCTGTTCCATTGTCGGTCCTCTGGCAAGTGTGGACGTCGCCTGCCGCGCGGGCTGTCTGGGCAGCGCCCACGCCCGCCGTGACCGTGGAGTTTCTGGAAGCTGATACCAGAGTTGGTGGACGCGAAGTTTCGCTCTGCAAGGTCGATGGGCAGCCTGATATTCGCTGCGAATGCGGGTGGCTGGAATTGCAGCCAGCCTTGCGCAGCGTCAATTACGAGGTGGTGTCGTCCGGTGACGTGACGCAGTCTGCGGCGCTGGTGACCGCTGATTTTTCGGCGACGGAGCAGGGCAGTCGCGCTGTCGTAACCGTGCAGCTTTCCTCATTGGCTGCGGATATGCAGGCGGGTTACCGGCAGGGCTTCGGTGCTGGTCTTAACAATCTGGCCGAGGTGGCCAAACGGACAATGGTGCTGGAGCGAACGATAAGGGCGCCGCGCAACATCGTCTGGAAGGCCTGGATGAATTCCGAGACGCTGCCGCAATGGTGGGGACCGGAAGGGTTTTCGTGTCGCACGAAGAGGATCGATCTGCGAACCGGCGGCGAGTGGGTGTTCGACATGATCGGACCTGACGGCACTGTCTTCCCGAACCATCATCGATATATCGAGGTCAGGCCTGAGGAGAGGATCGGCTACACGCTGCTCTGGGGCGAAAACGGGCCGAAACATGCCGACGCCTGGGCTTCGTTCGAGCATCAGGACGGCGCGACGAAGGTCGTGCTCGGCATGGTGTTCAGCACGGAAGCCGAGTTCCAGGACGCGAACGGTTTTGGGGCTATCGAACTGGGTCAGCAGACGCTCGGCAAACTGGAACGCTTTGTTTTCGCATCGTAATCGTACCGGGACTGAACTTCAACAGGGGCGTGATGCCCTCTCGGGGTGACTGGATTATCGGCCCCGCGTTCCTGCCGTCACGGTGATTTTCAGATTGCGTTGACGGCAGAAATCATAATTTGCATCACCCGGTTTTCACCGTTCCGCACACAGCAAAAATTAAGGAGATTGCGACACTGATGTCTCGACTACCTTTTGGAGAGTGATGATGCAGTCACGACGTTGGCGTGTGATAGCCGCGGGGATATTTCTGGCCATAGTTGGCGCCGCGCTGCCCATTGCCGCCATGGCCTGGACGTCATGGCGTGTCGCCATTCAAAAAGAACTCTTCATCCTCGACCTCGTCGCCGAAAGATCGCTTGTTCGTGCCGGAAATACATTCAGGCAAGCGCAAGGGGCATTGGAAGCAATTGAAACGGCGCACGCTCCCGCATGTTCGGATCAGCATATTGCACAAATGCGGATGGTGACGATCAACGTCCCCTCAATCGAGGAGATTGGCTATTTCGAAAACGGCTTCATCAAATGCACCTCCTGGGGCCGCGCCGCTGGCGACGTAGCCAAATCCCATGTCGACTACGTCACACCGGACGGCCTTGAAGTGACGTTGCGTATCCAACCCGGCATCAGCCACGGCGACCAGATGACGAGCCTGCATCTCGGCCACCACAACGCGCTCGTCGCACCTTCCAGATTTGCTGATATTGTGCTGCGGGACGGGATGTCTCTCGCGATCCTCAACGATAAAGCTGCGGTCATCAGCACGCAGAACCTTCCCGATACAGGGGTTCTGGCCACGTTGCCGACAAAAGAGGGACAGGGCACGACGGACGCATGGCTTTATTCGGTGGTAAAGGAGAATGCGCTGACGGCGGTGGTTCTCGAGCCAAGGGCGGCGTTGCGAACGAGGCTGGTGCGGGAGTTGACTATCCTTTTGCCCATTGGCACATTCATTGCGCTCTTTATCGTCGGCATCGTCATCTGGATGTCGCGCAAGCGGTTGTCGCCGGAAACGGAACTGGAAATCGCAGTCCAGAACCGTGAATTCATCGTCCACTATCAACCAATCATCGAACTCAAGACCAATATATGCGTGGGCGCCGAAGCGCTTGTCCGCTGGCGGCGGCCTGATGGCACGCTGGTGAGGCCAGACCTCTTCATTCCGCTGGCGGAAGAAACAGGGCTGATAGAGCCCATCACCGATCAGGTCGTTGAAGCCATTATTGCAGATCTTGGTACCATGCTCGTTGGGGATCGCAGCGCACATATCGCCATCAATCTCTGCGCCGAAGATGTAAAATCAGGCCGGATACTAGACTTCATCGATCAACGCCTTGTCTGCGCGGATATACGCAAGGAGCAGATATGGCTTGAAGCGACCGAGCGCGGTTTCATCGACATTGACGCGGCGCGCGTGACGCTGGATAGAGCACGCAAGGCCGGGCATTCCGTGGCAATTGACGATTTCGGAACCGGCTATTCCAGCCTTCAGTATTTGCAGGGACTGCCGTTGGACGCCCTGAAAATCGACAAGTCCTTCGTTGATACGATCGGCAGGAACACGGCAACCAGCACCGTGACGCTCCATATTATCGAGATGGCGCGTGAGCTTGGACTGTTTTCCGTTGCGGAAGGTATCGAGAGGCCGGAGCAGGCGGCCTATCTGCGGGAACATGGTGTGGATTTTGGTCAGGGCTGGCTGTTTTCCAAGCCGCTTCCGGCCTATGAATTCATCGCCTTTCACCGTCAGAACAAGGCAACATATGGTTCCGCTCCCGAGGTCATTCAGGTCGCCTCTGTTTAGGTCGAGCGAGACCTGAGCGTCTTGACGCTACCCGTCGCTATCCGGCCAGTTCTTCCGTAATGACTTCGAACCGCTTCAGGATAGCCGGCCCGAAGGCGGTGGACAGGGCGACGTCCGTCGCATCTCGTCCTGTCGCCATCAAGATGCGTCCGATGCGGGGCCTGTTGTGACGGGCATCGACCGTATACCAGCGGCCGCTGAGATAGACTTCGAACCAGGCGCTGAAATCCATCGGATTGGGGTCCTTCGGCACGCCGATATCACCGAGATAGCCGGTGCAATAGCGAGCGGGGATATTCATGCAACGGCAGAGGGTGATCGCAAGATGTGCGAAATCGCGGCAAACCCCGGTCCGGTCGATGAAGCCGCCATATGCTGTCCTGAGCGGATCGGCATTCTCGTAGTTGAAGACAATATGGGAATGCACAAAATCGAGGATCGCCTGCACACGGGGCCAGCCGAGCGGTGTTGCCGAGAAGTTTTTCCAGGCGAAGTCCGCCAGGCGGTCGGTATCGCAGTAACGGCTGCCTAGTAGGAACACTAGAACATCGTCTGGTAAATCCTTGATATCGTGCTGGAAAGCGTTTTCAGGAACGGGATCTGGCAGGCCGCCGTCATATATGTCGAACCGCGTCGAGATCGTCGTCACACCTGGCGGTGCGGTTATGCGGCTGCAGGCGTTCCCGAAGATATCCATATAACCCCAGGCCTCGATTGGCCTGTCGAAGGTCAGCACCTGTTCGGTGAGCAGATCTGCGCGCCGGCTGGGGTGGAGATTGAGAACAAGCAGCATTGCCGTCTCATTCTCGCATTCATAAGCAATATCGAACCCGGCGCGAATCTTCATTCAGTACATCCTTTATGAGCCATCTTGATGTTGTTCACGCTGAAACGCTTTCACGCCCTCGGGCGGGCGATCATGCATCATCAAGGCGCGGCATTGTAGCCGCGCCCGCCTGTGATTTCACTTTACCGGCGGTGACGCCTTGCCGAGTTTTACGGAAGGTTCCCGTCCCCAAACACGCAGCTTGCCAAGGTTCGACACGAAGCCAGCGAGGCCTTCCTCACCTGGGAGGATAATCGTGCCCTCGTCAAGATCGCCTGCGATACCGGCCTTTTCCAGCAATGGCAGCGCCGACTGGTCGTAACCGATGAACTTGCAGTGCTGGAAAGCATCGGCCACGAAGTCACGCGCCGTCGCCTCGTTGACCAGATCGTCTATCCCCTCGGCAGAAGTCAACAGTGCAACTGCATCGAAGAGAACCGATGGCCCGCCGTCGATCATGTGATGGGCCTCAATCCACCTCCCGTCTGAGGCGGTGACGCCACCGACCTTCGGGGCTATCAATTCGCAGACGGCTTTTTCCTTGGTAATCGCCGACATCAGGCCGTTCAGCAATTTGGCATCGACACCATCGGTGACGAGTATACCAAGCTTGCGGCCTTCGAAGCGTTTCGGACCACGCTCGACGATGCTGAGGGCCGGCGAGGGTTCCAGATCCTGACGTGTCGGCATGGCCGCATCCGCCGGCTTCGGCATGGACTTGAAACCCAGCTTCTGCGCAACGGTGTTTGCCAGCGTCTCGTCGATGTTCATGAGATGCGACACCATGCGTTCGCGGATCACGGCTGTTTCCACCTTGCTCAGTTCAAATGTCAGGGCTGCCGCGATATGACGCTGTTCTGGCGGGGTCTGGCTTATGTAGAATTGCCGTGCCTGGCTGTAGTGGTCGGCAAAGCTCTCGGGGCGCAGCCGCGCCTTGATCCCCTGTTCTTCTGCCGGAAAATGACGATACCCCCGGCTCGGCGACTCTCTCGGGCCTTCACCGAACGAGTTCGGCTGGTAATTCACCCTGCCAACAGGATTGCGCATGGCCATGTGGCCATCCTGCTGGAAATGCGCGAAGGGACACTTCGGTGCATTGATCGGCAGATGGGTGAAGTTTGGCCCGCCAAGGCGTTTCAGCTGGGTGTCGAGATAGGAAAAGTTCCGACCCTGCAACAGCGGATCATTGCTGAAGTCGATACCCGGCGGCACGTTCTGCGTCATGAACGCAACTTGCTCGGTTTCGGCAAAGAAGTTGTCGGGCATGCGGTCGAGCACCAGTCGTCCGACCGGCTGCGGCTTCAGGATTTCCTCGGGGATGATCTTTGTCGGATCGAGCACGTCGAAATCGAAGCTGTCGGCAAACTCCTGATCAAAGAGCTGCACCTGCAATTCCCATTCCGGGAAGTTGCCGGACTGGATCGCCTGCCACAGATCGCGGCGATGGAAATCGGGATCGGCGCCATTGATCTTGACCGCCTCGTTCCAGGCGACCGATTGAAGCCCGAGCTTCGGCTTCCAGTGGAACTTGACGAAGGTCGATTCATCCTTGGCATTGACCAGACGAAAGGTATGAACGCCGAAACCCTCCATGAAGCGGAAAGACCGCGGTATCGTACGATCCGACATTGCCCACATGACCATGTGCATGCTCTCCGGCGTCAGGCTGATGAAGTCCCAGAAATTGTCATGGGCCGTCTGCGCCTGCGGAAAAGCCCGGTCAGGTTCCTGCTTGGCGGCGTGGATCAGGTCGGGAAACTTGATCGCGTCCTGAATGAAGAAGACAGGAATATTATTGCCGACGAGATCCCAGTTGCCTTCCTGTGTATAGAGCTTCACTGCGAAACCGCGCACGTCGCGCGCAAGGTCAGCTGAGCCCTTGTTGCCCGCAACCGTCGAGAAACGGACGAAGGCTGGTGTCTTTTCGCCGGCGCGCTGCAGGAAATCCGCCTTTGTGTATGCGGAGAAGGACTCGTAAGTTTCGAAGAAGCCATGCGCGCCGTAACCGCGCGCATGCACGACGCGCTCGGGAATGCGCTCGTGGTCGAAATGGAAGATCTTTTCGCGGAAATGAAAATCATCAACGACGAGCGGACCGCGCGGCCCGACCCTTAGAGAATTTTGGTCGTCCGCGACCGGCCCCCCTTGAGCGGTCGTCAGCACCGGGGCGTCGTTCTCGGCTGTCTGATGCAGCTCGCCGCCAGCACCGCGCTCCAGCTTCTGGTCATGGATCGTCACGGTTTCGGTCTTGTCGCTTGGTGATGTGGAGGTGGTCTTGGCCATGGTGTGGCTCCTGAATTGGAAGGGGCCTATCCGACCCGGAAATGAAAAAGCCGCCCTAAAAGGCGGCCTAAGCTTGCAAGGGTCCCCGCACGGTCTTCGGCAGAGCCTTCAGCACTTGTTGTTCGGCGAGACAGATGTCCTTGAGCGTATCGAGGGACAGGTCATGCAATGTAGCTTCCGCAGGCATGTGGGAATCCGATCAACTTTGAATGATGTAACTGGACAACCCCTGAGTGGAGACGATGTTCCTGCTCCCGGAAAAGAATTCACACTCCGGTCTGCGGTGGCATCGCAGCGATGCCAGTAACCGGTTGAATAGGCGGACGTTCCTCATCCGGCAGAGATAGTTCTGTGGCGTTTCGACGATGATGGAACGGCAAGGTCTGCAAATTCTATTTTCAGATTGGCGGAACCATGAGGCCCGACATGTTGTTTCCCTGTCGAGCCTGCACTGAAGGCTACAACGAGGAAAAATCATGAAAAAGCTTCTTTTAGCCGCCGCGCTTCTCGGCGCGTCGACCCTTGGCGCCTTCGCTCAGACGTCCACCGCTCCAGCCACCGATGGCAGCAAGCCTGCCGTCGCTACGCCAGACACCAAGAATGCGACTGCGCCTGTGGAAGGCGCAAACAGCTTTACCGAGGAACAGGCGAATAAACGCCTTATGGACGCCGGATATGCCGAAGTGACCGGTCTTACGCTCAACGACAAGGGCGTGTGGCAGGCCAAGGCCTCGAAGGACGGCAAGTCTGTAAACGTGGCGCTCGACTATCAGGGCAATATTGTCGCTAACTAATTCAATCTTTGGGAGAATCCTATGAAGACCGTTACCGGACTTTTCGACGACTACTCCGATGCCAGCGCCGCCGTTACTGCACTGGAACAACGCGGCGTCCCGTCTAAAGATATCAGCATTGTTTCCAACAATGCAGACGAACGCCATGGCAATGATTCAAAAGCTGCTGAAGGCGCAGGCACGGGTGCCGGCATCGGCGCTGCCGTCGGTGGTGTTGGCGGCCTGTTGACAGGCCTTGGCATCATGGCAATTCCCGGCGTCGGACCGGTGGTTGCGGCAGGCTGGCTTGCCGCGACGGCGGCAGGCGCTGTTGCCGGTGCCGTTGCAGGCGGTGCCGCCGGCGGCCTTATCGGCGCGCTGACGGACGCAGGCGTTTCCGAAGACCACGCCCATGTTTACGCAGAAGGCGTTCGCCGGGGTGGCACGCTCGTGACCGCGAAGGTCGAGGACAGCCTTTACACGGACGCCGAAGAAGTCCTGCGCCAGTCCAACTGGGTTGATCCGGACAAGCGGCGCGCGGCCTATGCCGAAGACGGTTGGTCACGGTTTGACGACACGCTCGATCCTTATGAGCCCACTGAAATCGAACAGGAACGTCTGCGTTACAGACGCTAAGCGTTAGAAACAGGGAAGGTCGGCATGTGCCGGCCTTCTCTTTGATAGCCTCGGGGCAGGTGAAAGTGCCGGTCATTGCAACAGCTGGATGGTCGATCCCCAAGACTGTGGTACACAGTTTTCCCGAAACGGGAAGTGGGCTAAGCCGATATGCTGCCGTATTCAACGGCGTCGAGATCAACTCCACCTTTCATCGCCACCACCGGCCAACGACGTTCGAGCGTTGGGCAAATTCGGTGCCAGATGACTTCCGCTTCGCCGTGAAGCTGCCGCGCGAGATCACGCATGAGCGCCGGTTGCGGGAAATCGGAAAAGTCTTCAAGGCATTTGTTGGGGAACTTGCGGCGCTGGATGGCAAGCTTGGACCCTTATTGTGCCAGTTGCCACCCAATCTCACATTTGATGCCTCCGACGCGGAGGCCGCGTTTGATACTATGCGTCAGACCTTTCCCGGCATGCTGGTACTCGAACCGCGTCACACAAGTTGGGCTACGCATTCAGCGCAAGAGGTTCTGCAACGCTATGCCATTAATCGTGTGCTGGCCGATCCTGCACCGGTCTGGCCGGCGAGTGATTTTTCCGAGCCGCCCAAATATGTCCGGCTCCACGGCGCTCCCCGGATTTATTATTCCGACTACAGCGCCGCCGAAATCCTCTCGTTTAAAAAACGCCTTTCCGCCGAATCCTGGTGCGTTTTCGACAATACCGCCTCCGGTGCCGCAATAACGAACGCTCTGGCAATGCTCGACGATTGCGCAACCACTAGACGGTGCGCGGACTGAAATCATGTTTCAGCAGTTGGCAAAAGCGCATGAAGGCGTGACGCCTTAAAGCTGCCTTCGTGCGGTGCCGATCGCGATAACAGGGCCGGTCGCCTGACCAGTTGGTGATCCACCGAAGGGTTCCACGCTGATCGCGAAGGTCGTGCCTTCCGAAATGTTGTTACGCATATCCGCCGGGATAATGAGATCGCCATTCGTTCCGGGCTGGAAGACACCGAGCGAACGGGTCTTGCCGCCATCCATCACGAGCCACAGTTCCAGTGATTTCTCATCGGCCTTACCGGTCGCAACCGGTATAATGTGCATCCTGCCGGTCTCTGCATCATAGGATGCAAGCAGGTTGACCTGACTGTCCGTTGTCGAAAGTTCGGCTACCAGCGGAGCTGTGCCCTGCCATTTTTCGGGAAATGCGGCGTAAACGATTGCCGCAACGGCAGTCGCGCTCGTGACGACCGATATCCATCGCCAGAAGGATGCGGAACTCCACAGGCTGCCATTGGCGTTGCTGGTCTTGCTGCCGAACAGGCGTTCCTCAATGCGGGCGAGAATGGCCGCACTCGGCGCCTGTTCTTCGTAATCCACGTTGAAGTCTGAAAATTCGCTTTCCCAACGGTGGACCAGCTGCGCGAAGACCCTGTCGTCCTGCATGCGCCGCTCGACCTCACGACGCTTTTCAAACGGCAGCACGCCGAGCACATATTCGCCAGCGAGGATTTCGTCGCGCGAATGCATGCCCTCGCTGTTTTCGCTCGTTGTCATCGCTGCATGCACTCTCTGAGTTTGAGAAGGCTTCGCCGCAGCCAGGTTCTGACCGTGTTGAGTGGCACCCGCAATTCTTTGGCGAGTTCGATATAGCTCAGCCCTTCGATATAGGCACGACGCACCGCCTGCGCATGAACGGTTTCAAGTTCCTGCATGCAATTGTCGATTCTGCGACCCTCATCGGCCAGAACGACCTGCTGCTCCGGATTGCGGATGCTGTCATCGGCAAGGTCATAGGCTTCGTCAATGTCGTCGCCCACGGGTTTGCGGGCCCTGATCGTATCGATCGCATGGTTTCGGGCGATTGCGGCGAGCCACGTCGACGGTGTGCCGGCGCTTGCTGCAAATGTGAGGGCTCGTTGCCAGATCTTGATATAGACTTCCTGAAGCGCTTCTTCGGCTTCGGTCCTGTCACGCAGGATTTTCAGGCAGATCGCATAAAGCTTCGGGCTGGTGGTTTGATAGAGGGAAACGAATGCCGAGCGATCGCCCATGCCGACGCGGTTTATGAGCGTTGCTATCTCTGTACCCTGCATTCGAACATCCCTTTTTGCGCCTCCTATATAGGGTTGTCCTTTGTGGGAAGGCAAGGCATGCGCGAAATGAAGTTCACGTCTTCCCGGCCAAAAATTGGCCGGGTGGAAGCAGGCGGCAGGGATGGTCGCTGTCATAACACACCTGCCGGATTTTGCAGTGGACCGACCAGCCGTACGGTGACGATGTAACCGATGATGGCAGCGGCTGCGGACACGAAGGTGCCCCACAGAAGATCTGCGATGGTCAATGTCGTGGACCAGCTTTTCAACGTTGCCTGATTGGTGAGATCATATGTGGCATAGGCCATGAAGCCGACGGCTGCACCATAAACCAACGCGGTCGTCCACTGGCCTGATATGAGGGCCGGACGAACCGCAAGAAAGGTCAGTCCTGCCGCGTAGATGAGATAAAAGATGATCGCCGGGGCCAGCCGGAAGTTCTCAGCCAGAAGATCGCCGATCGCCGGGCGATAAAGTCGCGACGCCATGGTGCTTAGCCAGATGAAGTCGATCACCAGAAAGGCGATGAGGGTGAAGAAGTAGGCTGAGATATAGGTCTTCATCGGTTTGTCCTTTCCAGAGTCTAGTTGATGCGGGCCCAGGTAATGCCCTTGCACAGGAGACCAGCGACGATGCAGCCCTTGGTGGTCATGCTGTTGCCATCAACCGTCACGGTGATCTTGTAGGATTTGTCGCGTTGCGGATCGAAGGCGGTGCCCGAATAGACGCCTGTTTCATCTGGCTTTATGGTCATGATCAGCCGGTCACCGGTCTTTTCCTGGGGCGTGCCCGGCTTGATCCAGGTATTGGTGGCGCAAATATTGTCGCCGCAGGGCGCGATCAGCACTTTCGCGTTGCCGTCGCCGCGCGCCCAGTTTCCGTCGATGTCGGCTGCTCCGGCACCAGAGGCCGCAAGCATCGGACCCAGGACGGATGCGATTATCAAGGGATTGATTTTCATCGTCTTTCTCCGCAGTTGTTGCCCCGCCTCTTATTTGTGCTCGATCGTGTAGAAGCCAACATTGATGGTTCCCTCGGTAAAGCCGGCTTCGCAGTAGCAAAGGTAATAATCCCAGAGCCGCCTGAAGCGGTCATCGAAACCCAGCAGCGAGATTGTCTGCCAGCGCGCATGGAAACGCTGCCGCCATTCCGCCAGCGTGCGGGCATAGGACTGGCCGAAAAGCTCGGTATCGGTGAGGCTCAGACCCGCCCTGCCGATTGCTCTTTCAAGGGCTTCGTCAGATGGTAGGAAGCCGCCCGGAAAGATGTATTTCTGGATGAAGTCCGCGTTTCGCCGGTAATTGTCGAACCGGGCAGGTTCAATGGAGATGATTTGCAGCACCGCGCGCCCGCCGGGTTTCAGGCAGCGCTTCAGTGTTTCGAAATAGCTCGGCCAATAGGCCTCTCCGACCGCTTCGAACATCTCGACGGAAACGATGCGGTCGAACTTGCCTTCGACATCGCGGTAGTCCTCGAGCCTGAGATCGATATGCTCAGCCTTGTCGGTTTTCTCCGCTGCCGCCTTTGCCCAATTCAACTGCGAGGGCGAAAGGGTGAGGCCAGTAACGTTGGCATCCGCCTGGGTCGCGAGGTGAATTGCAAGCGCCCCCCAGCCGCAGCCAATCTCCAATACGCTCTCACCGCCGTTCAATTGCAGCTTGTCGACGATGCGGTTGAGTTTTTTGAGTTGGGCCGCCTCAAGCGTCGGCGTCGTATCGTCGAAAATCGCCGACGAATAGAGCATCGAGGAATCGAGCCATTGCCGGTAGAATTCGTTGCCGAGATCGTAATGGGCCTCGATGTTGCGGCGACTGCCGCGCTTTGTATTGGCGTTCAGCCGGTGGCCAAGGCGATTGATGAGGCGCATGGGCAGGCTACCGCGCGTCGATCCCCCGAAAGCGTCGTTGTTCTGTGCCGCAAAACGGATCAGGGCCGTCAGATCCGGTGTGGACCAGTCGTCTTCGATGTAACCCTCGGCAAAACCGATGTCGCCATTGAGGATAAGCCGCCGTAGCGCGCGCCAGCGATGGAGAACGAGCGTCGCCTCTGTGCCCTCATGTTCCCCGGATTTCTCAATCACGCCGCCACCGGGCAGCATGACGCGCAGTCTGCCCTTGGAGACGTTGTTCAAGAGCTTGGCCATGAGCCAGCCTTCGGGACCGGTGCGTTGCCGCATCTGCGTGTTTTCCAGCGATAGTTCGTTGAGATTGTCAAACGGGGTCATGAAGTTTGGCCTCGATTTGCGATGGTGATGGGTGAATGAAGGAGACAGGGGCAGACGGTGGACGCGGTCGTTTTCTCAACCGCACACCCTTGAGCCATATTTTAAGTGCTTCCCAATGGATGCCGGCAACAACCTTGAGGGTAAGAAAGGGGATGGTGACAAACGCCTTCAGCAGCGCGCCATCGGTCAGCTCGACACGCCGCGCCAGATGCCTTGCAGTCAGGACTGGCCCCTCATCGTCAAATGTATCGATAACGATCTTCAGCTTGTCGCCGGGTGGAATGACCCGGAATACATAACGGAGATCCATGTCCATGAAGGGCGAGACATAGAAGGCCTTGTCGCAGCGCTGGACGATCTCGGCCGCACCCTCGGTCTCCACCGGGATAAGGTAGGAATGCCGCTCGCCGAACGTATTGTCGACTTCCCATAGAATGGCTTTGAGAGACCCGTTCCGGCCGTGGCAGAAAAACACGCTGAGTGGATTAAAGGCCCAGCCAAGGAGGCGTGGCATGGTGAGCAGACGGATCGGACCACCATCGACGGTCATGCCTGCGGCCTTCATGGCGTTTTCGATCTGGTTGCGCAATTCCATCTTGCTTCCGTCGCCGCGGTCCCGGCGGTGAAAGGAAAACAGGTTGAAACGATCGACGGAGAACAGCCGCAGCTTACCGTCAAGCGCATCAAGTTCATCAAGGTCGAGAAGCAGCGAGTAAATGCGATAGGCGAGCCGGTGCGCTTTCGGCTTGAAGCGCGCATGCATGACATGTCCGGGAAAAAGGGCGGAGGAGAAATGAGGCGTCATGGGATCGCCTCAACGAGTTTGATCGTTCTTTTCCGCGAAGCCAAATTCAGACGGACGATCCGGCCGCTATCATCGGTAACCTTCCAGGGCCTCGACAGGCCGCCCAGATCCTCGGCGACGGCAAGCCCTGCCTGAATGCCGTCTTCATGAAAACCCGAGCCAAAATAGGCGCCGCAGAACCAGGTGTTTCTCAAACCCTGCAAGGCCCACAGTTCCTGCCTCATCTGCTCGGTGCCGGCATCAAAAACAGGATGGTGGTAAGTTTCCTCGGTGATGATTTTTCCCTTTTCCGGTTCGCGTGTCGGGTTCAGCGTTACGAAGGTGTCAGGGATTGCACCCAGAGGCTGAAGCTTGTTCATCCAGTAGGTGATGCTCGGCTGCCCCGTTTCAATGCGTGTATCGGCCACATAGTTCCAGCTTGACCAGGCGGTGCGCCTGCGGGGCATGAAACTGCTGTCCGTGTGCAGTACCGCCCTGTTTTTCGTATAGCCAAACGCGCCGAGAATGCGCCGTTCTGCTTGGGTCGCGTCCGTCAGCATCTCCAGCGCCTGATCTGCGTGTGTGGCAATCACCACATCGTCGAACCGTTCGAATTCGCCATTAGTGTTGGCGATCTCGACCCCGTCCGCCAGGCGGTGGATGCGTGTCACGGGTGTCGAGAGCCGAATGCGATCGACGAATGGCGCAGTGAGTCGTTTCACATATTCCCGGCTGCCGCCGACAACGGTGCGCCAGACGGGCCGGTTGCGCAGCAACAGCAGGCCGTGATTGCTGCAGAACTTCACGAAATGTGCTGCCGGGTAACGGCCGACTTCCATGGCCGGGGTAGACCAGATGGCTGCGGCCATCGGGTAAAGATGATCGTTGCGAAAGGCGTCGCCATAGTTGTTTTGAGAAAGATACTCATCGAGCGACATATCGCCCATCATCGGCAGATCGCGCGGGGCATTGCGATAAAAGCGCAAGAGGTCGGCAAGCATTGCCCAGAAGCGCGGTCTGACGGCATTTCTCTTCTGCGCCAAAAGGCCAAAGCCCGAGCCGCCGGAATATTCGAAACCGCCATCATCCAGCGAAACGGCAAAGGACATGTCGGAGGCTGCGGTCGTCACTCCCAGCGTTTTGAAAAGTGCCGTCAGATTGGGATACGTCACCTCATTATAGACGATGAACCCCGTATCGACAGACACCACACCTTGTTCAGTTTTGAACGTCACGGTGTTGCTGTGGCCGCCGACGCGGTCCGCAGCCTCGAAAACCGTGACATCATGCCGTTTCGACAAAAGCCAGGCCGCAGACAGACCGGAAATGCCTGTTCCGATCACGGCGATGTTTCGCCGGCTGTCTTTTCTTTTGGCTTCGGTATCGAACATGGTTCCTCGCTATTGCATTCACAATTCAGTTTTACGGCCTGCGACAGATACGAAGGAGCGGATCGATAAGTTTCAGCGGCGCGCAAATTTTTCAGAATTTTGTCAGGCGCTTGAAACTCTTTTGCCGTCTCGCCCGTAGTTGCCACTGGAAACTTGGTCTGAAGTCCTTCGAATACAGTGAGCGGAATGGTGATGATGTCTGTTGTGGTGGCCCTTGCCGTGCTGATGTCGCTTCTGATGGCGGCAGCCTGGGCGTTGCAGCGTTACACAGGATCGAGTGGCTGGATCGACACCGTCTGGTCTGCGAGTGTCGGGGTCGGCGGCGTGGTTGCCGTCTTGTTTTCCGATGGAGATAGCTGGCGCCGGGGAGCGGTTCTCTTTCTCGTATTGGTGTGGTCGCTGCGGCTCGCGGGACACATCGGCATGCGGACGAGGGGAGGTGGCGAAGATCCACGTTACGCGAAGCTTATAGAAGAATGGGGCAGCAATGCCTCGTTGCGGCTATTCGCCTTTCTTCAGATTCAGGCCGTTGCCGCCTTTGTGCTGGTTCTCGCCGTCTATCTTGCCGCCAGCAATCCTCTGCCACTTCCAAGCATTATCGATGTGATAGCGTTGATCGTCGCGGCTGGTGCGCTTGTTGGAGAAGCGACCTCCGATGCACAGCTTTCACAGTTCAGAAAAACCCCGGAGGCCAAAACCGGCGTCTGCGAGACTGGTCTGTGGCGTTATTCGCGTCATCCCAACTACTTTTTCGAGTGGCTTTTCTGGTGCGGCTTTCCGTTGTTGGCCATCCATGCGCAGCCGTGGTCATGGTTGTCGCTTGCTGCGCCAGCCATGATGTACTGGCTGCTCGTCCACGTCTCCGGCATTCCCCCGCTCGAAGAACACATGCTGAAATCACGCGGAGAGAAATTCCGCGCCCTGCAAAACCGCGTCAACGCCTTCTTTCCGGGGCCACGCAAGAATGAGGACACGCCATGAACATGCTCGCATTCGCCATCAATGCTGCCGAACGCGCACCGCTGAGTGACAGTATGACGCTTGCGGGCATCGACATGCTCTGCGCCCGTACCAAACGGCGACTTGCCGGCGTTCCGGTGGCGGAAGAAAATGCTTTTGTGACTGATATGGCGAAATTTCCCGTCGCCACGCACACCGACGAAGCGAACAGGCAGCACTACGAGGTGCCGGCTGAATTCTTTGCAATCGCCCTTGGCGCGCAAAGAAAGTATTCGTGCTGCTTTTATCCCAATGCTCAGACAACGCTGGATGAGGCTGAAACATTGGCGCTGGAAGAGACCGTTTCCCATGCTCGATTGCAGGACGGGATGAATATTCTCGAACTCGGCTGTGGTTGGGGTTCGCTCTCCCTTTATATGGCCGGCCGGTTTCCCAATGCGCGGATTACGTCCGTTTCGAACTCGGCTTCGCAGCGCGAATATATAATCGAACGTGCAAATGAGCGTGGCCTGTCAAACCTCTCGGTGGTGACGGCCGATATGAATGATTTCACCACTGACGAGCGTTTCGACCGTGTCGTATCAGTGGAAATGTTCGAGCACATGTCGAACTGGCAGGCATTGTTCGAACGCGTACGCTCCTGGCTGACGCCCGAGGGCAAGTTCTTCCTTCACGTCTTCAATCACCGGGATCGATCCTATCGTTTCGACCATGGCAACCGGGCAGACTGGATCGCGCAGCATTTCTTCACCGGCGGCATCATGCCTGCCTTCGATCTTCCTCACCGTTTCCCGGCGCAGTTCACCGTGGAACAGGAGTGGCGCTGGTCGGGATCACATTATCGCCGGACGGCCCTCGACTGGCTTGGAAATTTCGACCGGGAGATCGACCGTATCCGACCGATCCTGCAGAGAGTCTATGGCAACGATGCGCGCTTGTGGGAACGGCGTTGGAGACTGTTCTTCCTCGCGACGGCAGGTCTTTTCGGGCACGAAGACGGTAAGGTCTGGGGCGTTGGACACTACCTCATGGCGCGCGTCTAGATCGCTGCAAACACGCGCATGCGAACCCAATCCGGCGCCGCTTCGCCCTTCGTCGCGATGCGGCGAAGGTGTCTCCTCGGTTGGCGCAGGCCGCTGAGGCCGGCGAAGCGGGAAAAATGGATATGCGATTGATTGTGCATGATTTGATCGTGCAAAATTTGTGTATTTCATTCCTGTTTGCTTAACCCCGTTTTTTGAAATCTGCGAAGTTCGGCGACCTCGTCTAGCTTCCGTTCGGCTTTTGCATCAAGGAGCGGGCTCGCCCCGTAGTCCAAGCCAAGGGTCAGCATGCCTTTTCAGAAAACAAAAGACCGAGAGGAATATTCGCAGCATCTTCTTCTCCTGTGTCGAGTTGCAGCCTGGATGGGCGTGGCGCTGGCGACTGGCTGGTTCGTGTTTTTCATTCTCACGGAAAGATGGGCCATTGCGCTCAGCCTCCTCATTCTGGGGGTTGCGATCGTGCCGTGCTGGCTGACTTGCCTGATGGGCCACTTTTCCCTCGGACTCATTCTGGCTCAGAGCGCCTGCATCCTGTTCGTCTGCTGGTATTCCGTCGCTATCGATGTCTCCGACGATACCATACCGAGGACGACGCACCTCTACCTGCTCGTCATCATCTTCGTCGGCTACATGAATTTTCAACGCCAGCGTTCCGCCGCCCAGTTTCTGGTCATCGCGGCAAGTCTCGCGGTCTTTGTTTATTTCTGCGCGTCGGCCGCGCGTTTTTCGTTCAGTACTCCCATGCCGCAGGATGTGCGCAGCATCAGCGCCTGGTTCAACAGCGTTTTCGCAGCGTTGATGCTGTGTGGCGGCGTCGCCGCCATGCAGGCGCAGTTTCGCAGTCATACAAAAAAAGCCCTGGAACTGCGCTCCGCGCTTTCGAATGGCCAGTTTGAACTTTTCTATCAGGCGCAGGTCCGCGAAGACGGCACGCTGCTTGGCGCAGAGGCGCTGTTGCGGTGGAACCACCCGAAAAGGGGATACATCCCGCCAGCCGATTTCATCGCGCTTGCGCAGCAAACCGGTTTCATGCCGACAATCGGCGCTTGGGTCATTGCCGAAGCCTGCAAGACACTTGCGAGATGGCAGGAGAACCCGGCAACCCAAAATCTCACCTTGTCGATCAACATTACTGCCGATCATTTCGTCGACGCGGGATTTTCCGGGCAGCTTCTTGATGCCGCCTCGTCTCAGGGCATCAAGCCACAGCTTCTGAAGCTGGAGCTGACCGAGAGCGTTTTCCTATTCGACATAGAAGCAGCGATCGCGAAAATGAAGCTCCTTGATCGTTCCGGCTTTACGATTTCACTCGACGATTTCGGCACTGGCTACTCCTCACTAAGCTACCTGCGGCAATTGCCGCTCAAACAGATCAAGATTGATCGCAGCTTCGTGACGGGGGTGACCGAAAGCGGGCGTATGGCGACAATCACGCGAAACATCGTCCAGATGGGGCACGACCTTTCACTGGAAGTTCTGGCCGAAGGCGTGGAGACCGAGGCGGAGCTGCGGATGATGCTGTCCTACGGCTGCCGATTGTTTCAGGGCTATCTTTTTGCGAGGCCGACCAGCCTCGTCGAATTCGAGCAATATGCCGCCCGTCCATCGTCCTGACCGGACGTTTTGCGACAGGCTGAGGCAGCCGGATCGAATTCAGTGGCGTGCCGGCCGGCAGATCAGGCCGTTGAACAATGCACCATTCGTCGGGTAGAGCTATCTTGCCTGTCAGGATCGCTACCGATCCGCATCATTTCGTTGGTTCGCATGATCCCAGTAGCACTACCCTCCGTCGAAACGCTGCTTTTGCTTGCCTTCCTTCTTGCCACGACACTGGTCTGGGGTATCTGGACAGTGGTGTTGGTTGCACGATACGCAGGAGGCCGCTGGGCGCGCCCGATGATGCTGCCCTATGGTCTGGCGACCGCCATTGCGATTTTTACACTTTGGCAGTTCGGTAATTTCTATCTCCAGATGCGTGCCTATGACAGGGAAATGGCGTCTAGCTATCGCCCGGAGCTTGGGGAGCCGGTGCGCCTTGGCCAGATCGACATGCCCAAAGGCACGAAACTTGAACTGGCCGTGGCCGACACCAGGGAATCCTTCAACCGCGCGGTCTTCCCCCATCCCGTGCGGGTCGCGAATGTCGATGCCGTCGAGATCGCCCGCTATATCGCGATAAAAACCAACGGAAACTATGAGACCGTCGGCTTTGTTCCTGAGACGATGCGGGTGACGGGCAACGGCGTGACCCTGCAGAGCGGCTGGCGCTGCGATGCGGCACAACCGGTGGAGTTCGACCTGAAGGCTGACGGGGATGTATCCGCTTTCAGCCGATGTGTCCTTGCCGACGGGAATATCGTCGACGGCATTGTCTTGCCGAAGGGCACGTTTCTGCGTGCCTCCTCCGGCAATGTCTATACTGACGGTTTCATCGATTCCGACAGGTGGGTTCTTGACACGCCCACGGGCCAGGCTATCCGCATTGATGATTTCGCTCTTGAGGATGTCACGCTCGCCCTTGATGGCGAAAGAAAACTCTATGAAATCCGAAGCGCGGTTTTGTCGAAGGAAGCAACAGCGGGCGCGCTCCACTTCGCAGCCGGTAGTGGAATTCGCCTCAATTCCCGGCACATCCGGACTGATTATCCCGGTGCATGGTTGATAACACCATCTCCTGCGTCCACCGGTTCTGAACCGGTGTCGCCTCGGTCAAGTGTGCTGAACAGAGGCGGGGAGCTTCTGACCACCCTTTCCGACTAGCGCACTGGTGGATCAGATACTCTGAACGATCTCGATGGAGGTCTCTCTTGCGATCAGGTGCGCGCGACCCCAGATATCGCGCATTATTGAAAGTGCGCATTAATGAACCCTGAGACCTACCTACCGATAAAGACCGACCGGCTGATCCTTCGTAAATTCCAGGCCGCTGATCTCGCCTCATACGCCGATTACCACACGCGCGATGACGTCTACCGTTTCCTCTATGCCGCACCGCCTTCGGATGATGCGGTGAAAAACCAATTCGCAGCGCTGCTCGAGGCTCCGTTCGAAGAGGACGGCGATACGTTGCGACTTGCCGTTACGCGCAGCGACGATGACACGTTGATCGGTGAAGTCCTGCTTAAAATCGCGAGCAAGGCAGCTTTGCAGGCGGAAGTCGGTTATGTCTTCAATCCTGATTTTTCAGGTAAGGGATATGCGACGGAAGCCGTCCGGGCCATGATAAGCCTCGGCTTCGAGACGCTCGGATATCACCGGATTTTCGCGCGGCTGGATGCCCTGAACCACGGATCGATCGGCGTTGTTGAACGCCTTGGCCTGCGGAAAGAAGCGCATTTGATCGAGAATGACCGGTTTGGCGGCACCTGGGGGGACGAATTCATCTATGCCACCCTGAAGAGGGAGTGGGCGTCTAGCCCGTGATCTTGCGCAGGTGATGATTATGTCGGGTTTGAAGGGAATTGTCGGTGTCTCAACTGGTCTTGATCCTCGGCGATCAATTAAGTCCCTCCTTATCTTCGCTGGATGGGGTCGACAAGACGCGCGACACGATCCTGCTTTGCGAGGTAATGGCGGAGGCTACCTATGTCGGCCATCACAAAAAGAAGATCGCCTTCATCTTTTCCGCCATGCGCCACTTCGCCGAGGAACTGCGTGGCGAAGGATACCGGGTTCGCTACACGCGCATTGATGATCCCGACAATGCGGGCTCCTTCTCGGGTGAGGTGCAGCGGGCGTTAAACGACCTGACCCCTTCCAGGATTTGCGTCACCGAGGCTGGAGAATGGCGCGTCAAGTCAGAGATCGAGCGCTTCGCCAGTGCCTTCAATATCGAGGTCGATATCCGCCCTGATCGGCGCTTTCTTGCCAGCCATGAGGAGTTCGAGCGCTGGGCGGCCGGGCGCAAAAGCCTGACGATGGAATATTTCTACCGGGAAATGCGTCGCAAGACTGGCCTGTTGATGAATGGCGAAGAGCCGGTCGGTGGACGCTGGAATTTTGACTCGGAAAACCGCAGTCCCGCCAAGCCGGACCTGCTGAGGCCAAGACACCCGCTCTTCGCACCGGACAGGATAACAAGGGATGTCATCGACACCGTCGAGCGGCTGTTTCCCGACAATTTCGGCAAGCTTGAGAACTTTGGGTTCGCCGTCACCCGCGCCGATGCCGGGCGGGCGCTCAGTGCCTTCATAAACGATTTCCTGATGAATTTCGGCGCCACGCAAGATGCCATGCTGCAGGATGACCCGTATCTCAACCACTCGCTTCTGTCTTTTTACATCAATTGCGGGCTGCTGGATGCGCTGGAGGTCTGCAGGGTGGCGGAGCGCGCCTACTACGAGGGCGCGGCACCGCTCAATGCCGTCGAGGGTTTCATTCGCCAGATCATCGGCTGGCGGGAATATATGCGCGGCATCTACTGGTTTGCCGGGCCTGACTATGTCGACAGCAATTTCTTCCAAAACGACAGGCCGCTGCCGGGCTTTTACTGGACGGGCAAAACCCACATGAACTGCATGGCGACCGTAATTACGGAAACCATCGAAAATGCCTATGCTCACCATATCCAGCGACTGATGATCACGGGAAACTTTGCCCTTCTTGCCGGCATTGATCCGAAGGCCGTTCATCAATGGTATCTCGAGGTCTATGCGGATGCCTATGAATGGGTTGAGCTGCCGAATGTGATCGGCATGAGCCAGTTCGCCGATGGCGGCTTTCTCGGAACAAAGCCCTATGCCGCAAGTGGCAACTACATCAATCGCATGTCGGACTATTGCAGTAATTGCCGCTATGACCCCAAGGAGCGTCTCGGTGACAAGGCCTGCCCATTCAACGCGCTATACTGGGATTTTCTGGCCCGCAACCGTGAAAGGCTGAAATCCAACCATCGGCTGGCGCAGCCCTACGCCACATGGTCCCGGATGAGCGAAGACGTCCGCCATGATATCAGAGCAAAGGCGGCTCTGTTTTTGAACCGTCTGAGCTGACGCGGCTCTTTCTCTGTTTTTGCCGACGGCGGGATACCCGATCAGAGCTGTCCTGCGCATATCTCCGTCATGAAGCGGCTCGTAAACCCAGCTCCGCGTGGTACCGACAGCGCCGCCGGTCCATGCGGCAATGGCGCCAATGATGAGAGCGGCGAAGGCGAGCTATCGGAAACGACGTGAAGCCTGCCGCGTTTCTCAGCTTACTTTAAACTATCACTTACCAGCCGTAGCTGAATGTCAGGCCGCTGCCGTTGTCTCCGTTCTGCTCCACGTTGGTTTCGGTGTTCCGCCCATACTGGAAAATGCCATAGGCATTGTTATTGCCGTTTTGCTGCAGCGTTGCGGAATGGCCGTTGCCCCGCTGCCGGATAAAGCCGAGATTGCCGCGACCGTTCTGGGCGATGCCTGCCGCATTTCCCCGGCCCAGTTGCCGGATGTCTGCGTCTTTCAGATCGCGATAAAGCGAGTAGGCGCGCAGACCGGTTGAGAACAGATCCTCATCCCCGGAATTGCCAGGCGCGAGGTCAAAGGAAATGCGGCCACCGGCATGGGCGGGAGCCGTAAATCCGAGCGGCGCGAGGCCTCCAACAAGCAGAGTAACGGTGAGAAGTTTCAACACGTTGCGGGTCATTCTGATCTCCATTCTGTCAGTGCCCTTGCCGATGATCCAATCTCGCATCCTGCAACTGAACCCGAACGGAATTGCCCATTCACATGTCGTTCAGTCGCTGCACGAGGATCAAAGAAAAGGGCGCTCAACCGGCGCCCTCTCTGGTGGAAATGTATAGTTGAGGTCAGCCTAGTCGCCGCCAACCTGCTTCGTGCAGCTGAAGCGCCTGCCATCGATTTCGAGATCGAGCACTGCCTTGTACTGCGCTCCCTTCGCGCCAAGCGTTACCGAACTCAGAAGTTGCGAACGCCCGGCAGCGGCATCAAAGCCGCCGCCCTGGTTGATGACGGAACTCCCGCTGCCTCCTGAATTTTCGACGTGAAAGGCATAGGTACCTCCAGCACCGGTGTTACCCTTTGCGAAGGCCTCCAACCTGACCATGCCCGCCTGCGGTGTTGCCTTGATCTCGCAAAGCTTGCCTTCGCTCAGGTCATTTGCGGTCGACATGGCTGCGATGGCGCCGAAGGGAAGCAGTGCAACGGCAAGGATAGCCGCCAGGCGGCGTGGATGTGTGACGCTGTAGGGCATGGCTAGTCTCCTTGATGATCTGTTGACTTGATCTCGACCAGTTGCACGTCAAGGCCTGCGGCGGCTTACGGGCAGGCCTGCACGAAGGCCGCGACATTATCATTACCGCCCTGGTTCACATTGGCGCTGCAGCCACGGCCAACCTGAACGCCGGCCGCGATGTTGCCGTTGCCGTCCTGGGTCAGGATGGTGGTGTGGTTGGAGCCGAACTGGCCGATGCCCGCCACGTTGCGGCTGCCGTTCTGATAGGTGGAGCCGTAATTGTCATGCCCCTCCTGACCCACAGCCGAAAGGTTGTGACGACCATATTGATGGCCGACGATCCGGTTATAGCCGCCGTTCTGGTAGGTGCGGATCCGGTTGCCATAACCTTCCTGTGCGCCACCGGCAGAGTTCGACCAGCCATATTGTTCGATGCGCACATCGTTGGCCATGGCGGGGGCCGTGGCGGTGAAGCCAACGAGAGCGGAGAGTGCAATTGCAACGAAAGACGTACGGATCATGACTGTCTCCTCAGGCGGATAAGACCGCGGTTGAACGTCTTTGTTGTAGACGGTCTCGTTGGAACGGAAGCTGAAGAGATTATTCAGTCGTGGTTCATTGGCGGGGTATGGTCCCAGCGTCGCAACAATGGTGACGAACATGATGACAAAGTTTTCTTGGCAGGATGAAACCAAATTGGCTCGCCTTTCGTACATGGCTTGCGCCTTCAATGTTCAGGCGAAAAGGGAGACGAATCTGGGTCCGATGGAGCTTCAAAGCCGCGATAGCCAGCCCGCAAATGCAGGGTCTGCTGCAAGAGATGATCTGACACGAGCAACCATAACCGTTGCCTGGGTCATCATCCTCAACAAGCCATTTTATCCGCTTTACGTGTGGTATCTGGTCGATGACGGAGCCATGGCATCGCTTGTCACCCTATTGTCGGTGCCATTCTTTCTCGCGATACCATTCCTGGCGAAAAAATCCCCTTTGGCCGCGCGCCTCGCTCTCCCTTTGGTGGGAACAATCGACACGCTGTTTGAAACCAAAATATTCGGCCATGCTTCTGGCACCGAATTTTTCTTCGCAGCCTGCATCATGCTTGCAGCCATGTCGTTCCGCGCAGACGAGAAGCTCTGGCAATATGCGATGGCAATCCTCGTCTTCATCGCTTTCTTTTTCTCGCGGACGTTTCTGGGCGCGCCGCTGCAATCCTGGTCGGCAGATGATCTTGCAACGCTTCTCAATCTGAATGCGTTCTCTGCCGCCAGCCTCATGGTCTTTATCGCCCTTAGATATGCCGGCATTTCACGGCGAACCGAAATCTGAACAAGAGCCGTGCCATCGACAGGAGGAGTTTATGCTTAGATATTGTAACCGCGTGATTGGTGCCCTGACATTTTCACTGTTTCTGTTTGCCGGTTCGGCGGTTTCCGCAGCCCCCAAACCAGTTGCCGTGGGTCTCGATCATTACCGCGGTACCTGGCTTGAAATCGGCCGTACACCCATGTTGCTGACAGACGGATGTGTTGCAGGATATTCCACCTATCGGCAGGGAGCATCGGCGGATGAAGTGCTGATAGAAGATGGCTGTCGAGCGGGAAATCCGAATGGTCGCCTCAAGACGGTGAACGGCGTCGGCAAAATCGAGGATTTTGGATCAACCAATGCGAAGATGCGCGTTCGCTACCCTCTTTTCATCACATTCAATTATTGGGTTTTCTACAAATCGCCTGATAAGTCCTGGTTCATCAGCGCCAACCCGTCGACCGGCGATGTGTGGATCTACGCCCGCAACATCCCGTCCAAAACGAAGCTCAATAAAATGATCACGAAAGCACGTGAGCTTGGCTACGACGTCAGCAAGCTCGAGTTTCCGGTCCAGAAATAACAGCTGATGGAGCGCATGGATGATGCAGTCGCTTGAAAATGGCTACAGGGCGATCGTCTTGGGCGCATCCGGCGGCATTGGTGGAGCCCTGTTGTCGCACTTCGAGGCCGACCCTCGTTGCGCGTTCGCCTTGCCGCTCTCGCGAAGCGTCGATGGTCTCGACATAACGAACGAAACCCCAGTGCGCGAAGTTGCCGCCCGTCTGGAGGCTCAGCGCGGCTCCTTCGACCTGATATTCAACGCAACCGGTGCCTTGACGGTCGATGGTGCCGGTCCCGAAAAGTCGATAAGGGCGATCGACGAAGTCCACATGGCGAGGCAGTTTGCGGTCAATGCCATAGGCCCTGCTTTGCTGCTCAAGTATTTCACCCCGCTTCTGCGCAGAGACAGGCGAAGCATTTTCGCCTCCCTGTCCGCGCGCGTTGGCTCGATTGGCGACAACAGATTGGGCGGATGGATCTCCTACAGAGCATCCAAGGCCGCTCAAAATCAGATCATCCGAACCGCAGCCATCGAAATCGCCCGCACAAACCCACAGGCCATCATCGTGGCGCTTCATCCCGGAACAGTCAAAACAGAGCTGTCCCAGCAATTTTCGAAGGGCAAAGACTTGTTCACCCCGCAGCAGTCTGCCGCGCGCCTGATGGAAACAATCGATGGTCTCACACCGGCACAAACAGGGCAGTTTTTTGCCTATGACGGTTCAAGGATCGAATGGTGAGTGCCGGCATTCGTTGACGGCCATCATACCGCTGAAACTCTTTCCTGGTTGTCTCGTGATTTGCTCACTCCCATAACGGAGTGTCCGGCTGAGGAGGCGCGCAATTAGCGTCGGGGCTATTGAACAAGAGTAATTTACGATGCAAAGGCGCCCTTGTTGGAACGACCTAATAAGGTTTTGTTGAAAAGAATCGCGACGCTCGCAATCCCGAATCGACCTTGACCCTCCAGCTGCTACGACCTTGATTCTCAACTGATCTTAGGCAACATATCAAGCTGGCCTAGCTAATGCCCCAAGTACCGGGCTCGAGGTCTTATTAGCTTGCCATCGAGCTTTTGCTCCAGAGCATGCGCGACCCAGCCCACAGTTCGAGCAATCGCGAAAAGGGCCAGAGCTGAACCGCGGGGAAGATTTAAGCTACGGCGCAGGCTGACAAGAGCGACATCACAGGTCGGCAATTGTCCGGCGGTCTCGTTCATGACTTGCAACAGTTCGTCCCGCAGTGTTCTAGGCGGCAGATGTGGAAGCAAACCGCTCGCTCTTGGATCCCCTTCCGGATAAAGCGGATGGTGAAAGCCGGGAATTGTTTCACCTCGCCGGAGACGTTGATCGATCACTCGCTCAGCATCCCCATACTGCTCCAGCTCATCGAAAAGCAATTCGACAAGGCTGGTCATTCCACCGTGCAAGGGCCCACTCAGGGCGGATAGTCCGGCGTTCAGACAAGCACCGAGGGACGCACCTGTGGACGCAACGACGCGTACGGCAAATGTCGAGGCATTGAGTTCATGGTCGGCCTGCAGAACGAGGGCGCGACGGATAAGATCCGCGCCGAGGCTGTCTGCCTGCCAGGCATCAGCAAGAAACAGGTGAACTGGCTGCTTGTCCGGCTGACGTGAGGCGCAGGCGGCAGCTGTGGCTCGCAACATGTTAGCGGCACCAGGCCATAGGCGACGATTGTCGCGCTGCCAGGCGGTGAGGCGCCCAGCTTCAACCAAAGGAAGGAGCGTCTGACAGCGCTCCGTCAGCGGCAGCTCCCGGGCGTGGTCGAGGACAGCGTGTGGCCATGGCGCTGGAGCGGCCTTTATGTCAGCGAAAGGATCATTGTTGCCGCAATCCCAGAGTAGTCGGGCGATATCCTCGAGACATGCATCCTGTGAAAGTGTTAGGGCGTCTCGGCCACGATAGCGCAACTGGCCTTCGGCGATCTCGGTAATTGAGGATTCCAGCACTGGCAGTCCCCAGTCCAGTGCGGTCGCCGCCACCTGTTTCGGCCGCCGCCCAACGGCCTTTCTTTTTTTCAACGCTTCAATGTCATGTGCGCTGTAGAGCCTGCGGCGGGGATCATCCGGCGAGCCGCTGGTGCGGATCAGTCCACGGCTCACATACGCATAAAGTGTTGCCCGGCTTATGCCCAATTCGGAAGCGGCGTGAGCGGCTGTCATGAATTTGTCAGAATGGTGCATGGCGTTCTCATGTTGACTATATGAATCAAGATTGACGATATATATGCGCTGCAGCATCTTCAAGGCCATTCGCGTTGAACTGAGGAGAATGACAGTGTCTGCAATACCCGCTTTCGTTGGCCGCATTCCGGCTTCCGGCCTTGATGAAGTCGTCGCCGCCGAAACCATCCTCAGTCACGTGGATGGACAGGCGGGTGAACTGATCATCCGCGGGCATCACTTGGCGGAACTGGCTGCCTGGCCTTTTGAGCAGATGCTGGAACTCCTCTGGGACGGGCAGACCCCGGAGGTGATGACTACGCATAGCATTCGAGTTAAACTGGGAGGGGCACGGCAGCGCGCGTTCGACCTCATGCAGCCCTTGCTTCCCGTCCTGCCCAATCTTTCCTCTGTCGAGGCGTTGCGCCTTCTATTGTCTTCTTTGCCAGACGAGGAAAGCACTCCGCATCACGTGATGGCTGTTGCGGCCGTTCCGGTCTTTGCCGCGGCCATCGTCCGAAGCAGGCGGGGTCTTGTCGCGATTGCGCCCGATGCCATGCTCTCCTTTTCAGCCGACTTTCTGTATATGATATCCGGTGCTCAGGCGTCGCCAGATAAGGTGAGGGCGCTTGATGCATACCTGACAACGGTTGCCGATCATGGATTGAATGCTTCAACCTTCAGCGCGCGGGTTATTGCCTCGACGGGGGCGGGGCTTTTTTCATCTGTGGTTGGGGCGCTTTGCGCCTTGAAGGGGCCTCTCCACGGCGGGGCGCCGGGTCCAGTGCTCGATATGCTTGACGCGATTGGATCAGAGGCAAACATAAGTCCATGGCTGCGAGCTGCACTGGCCCGGGGCGAGCGATTGATGGGTTTCGGCCACCGGATCTACCGCGTGCGAGATCCGCGTGCAGACGTGTTGAAGGGGGCTGTGGCGGCTCTCGCGGACGGCTCCGATCGCATTTCCTTTGCGGCTAAGGTGGAGGAGGAGGCGCTTGCGCTTCTAAAGGAAAAGAAGCCCCTGCGCCCACTGCAGACAAATGTAGAAATTTATACGGCGCTTGTACTGGAGGCCGTTGGTTTCCCCCGCGGCAGTTTTACGAATGTCTTTGCAGCAGGAAGAATGGCGGGCTGGACAGCCCACGTGCTGGAACAGGAGCGCACAGGTCGGCTCATACGGCCACAATCCCGCTACATCGGCCCTGAACCGAGATGAGATCATTTCGTCGGTGTGATGCAAGTTACCGCGAACTGACACATCGCCGATCGAGAAAAGGTAATTGGCATTCAGCCGCGTGCGGCTGAATGCTCCTATTCTCAAACTGAACGAGGCGTAGTTACATCTGAAGCGCAACACGCGCCCGATGCCTCAACGACGTTGCGGATCACAGTGATCTGCGGAAAGAGATTGAAGCTCTTGAAGATCATACCGACGTTATCGGGATATGGCGGAGATGCTTTTCCGTAGCCTGAAAAGGACCCTTCATATTAGGAGATATCGCCCAAACGCGCCAATTATCCACGTCCAGCGGAGCGCCTGCAACCATGAAAATAAGCGCAAAGCAGATGATCGCAGTGGGTCAGAAATCCGTTGTCCCGTCCCACGACCACTGCCAGAAATAATATTCCTCTATATGACTTGGATTCATGTGGACTGAAACGTGATAGCCTCGTTTTTCGCGGCGATGAAAATGTCCAGCAGTGAAGGCGAGGCAAATGATCGACGATGTAACACCGCATAAACGATCAGAAAAATCGCGGCGGTAGCTGCTGCCCAGAGCGGAGCTTCGACAATGTGACCTACCAAATGCTAGTTTTCTTGCCGATAGTTCCAGCTCATTCCACCGTTTTTTGGGAGGGGTAAAGTTTGGAGTCGTCACGCTTCAGAGCGCCTGGGTTTTGTAAAGTAGAGCTCACTCTGTCGATTGTGCACGACGCTGATTGAAGAGATGTGCCTCAAGGGCGCGTCGCATGCGGTGCGGGGTGTCGCCAGCGCCATATGCATTGCATACCTTATAATCAGTGAATTTACTAATATTGGGTTGATCCAAGGGGAGCTTTGTTGCATTCAAGCTATCTAGGATTGTGAGAAAAAGTAAGGCATGTCGGTTGAAATCATAGGACGATCCGTCCGTACCCCATCGGCTCGGAACGCAGACGAGTTATTCCAGTTGTTGAAGGACGAGCGCTGCGTTGTAACGAGCGTTCCCGAAGATAGGTGGAGCCACGCCCGTTTTTGGCATCCCGTTGCGGGTACACAAGGAAAGGCATATACTTTTGCCGCTGGCGTGATCGAGGACGTCTATGATTTCGATCCTGCGGTTTTTAATCTGACTGCCCGTGAAGCCACATATATGGATCCACAGCAGCGCGTGATTCTACAACTCGTCTGGCGCGCGCTGGAAGATGCCTCCCTAACCATTCCTATGCTGCAAGGGGAACGTGTCGGCGTTTATATTGGCGCCTCAAGCTTGGATTCCGGAAATACGTTTATCGAGGATCCCGCCTCCGGTAGTCCGTATTTCATGACCGGTAACACCCTGTCGATTATTGCTAATCGTATCTCACACGTATTTGGGTTGAACGGACCTAGTTTGACCATCGATACGGCATGCTCATCCTCTCTTGTTGCGTTGGATCAGGCTGTCCGCGCACTTCGCAGCGGCGAGATAGAAACCGCGATTGTTGGTGGCGTGAATGTTCTCGCTCACCCCTTTTCTTTTGTCGGCTTTTCTCAAGCTCGTATGCTGTCGCCTGAAGGGCTGTGTCGAGCGTATGGGGAGGGTGGTCAAGGCTATGTCCGATCTGAAGGGGGTGGAGTAGTTGTTCTTCGGACAACTGAAAGAACGAGATCCAACCGGGACCGGAGCTATGCGACTATCCTTGCGACGGGACTCAATTCAGCCGGGCGTACCAACGGCATCTCGTTGCCATCGCGTGAGATGCAGGCGGCTCTTCTGCGCGACGTTTATGAGGGTCACGGCCTCGATCCGAATGACCTCGCCTTCATCGAAGGACACGGTACCGGAACGAAGGTTGGAGACCCAGCGGAGCTGTGGGCTATTGGAACGGAACTGGGGCTAAAAAGAAAGCAGAAGCTGCTAGTCGGGTCTGTTAAGTCGAATGTTGGTCATTCAGAACCAGCTTCAGGGATGTTTGGCCTGATAAAAGCAATTCTTGCGCTTGAGTATAATTTTCTTCCCGCCTCGCTTCATTCGGCCGAATTAAATGCCGAAATTGATTTTCAAGGGTTAAATGTCGAGATTAATCGATCCGGCTCCCCGATGCCACGCGGACAAAAGCCGCGTCTTGCCGGCATAAATTCCTTCGGATTCGGTGGTACGAATGCACATATCGTGCTTGCTGATCCTGGTAAAGCTGAGGCTGCTGATGAGAGCGCCTTGCCCTCTGGTCCTTTTATGGTGAGCGCTCAAACGCGTTCTGCCCTCGAAGGTCTGTTGCAAAATTATGTGCAGGAGTTGAAAAGCGACCGGCCGGATCTTCGTGAACTTGTCGCCGTATCGGCGGTAAACAGAACACCCCATAGACATCGATTCGTAGTTGATAGCGAAGAACCCGAGGTGGTTTGCAAGGGTGTTGAAGAGTTTCTTGCCGGATCATCAACGGGCTTTGGTCGCGTTGGAGAAGCTCCCGCTGGAGAAACCCGGATTGCATTCGCGTTTTCCGGAAATGGTTCGCAATGGATTGGTATGGCGCAGGACGCCTACCAATACGACAGGGGTTTCTTCGATCGCTTTAACGAAATTTGTGCTGCCTTTAAACCCTGGCTCGATGTTGATCTGGTGTCATTGTTTGCGTCGCAAGACCTTGCTAGTTCACTACCTGACACAAGGATCGCCCAGGCACTTTTGTTCGCAATTCAGGCCACTCTGTCAGATCGGCTGATCAGCCGAAATATAAAGCCTTCTATGGTGTTTGGACATTCGGTTGGTGAAATTGCAGCTGCTTATTGTGCAGGAGCACTGCCTCTGGAACACGCGGTCGCAGTGGTGGCCGTGCGTTCGCGTCATCAGCATGCGCTTTTCGGCGAGGGGAAAATGGCCGCTGTTGCTCTGTCTGCAGACAGGGCACAAGAGATTGCGCGCGGAAACGGTCTTTCCGGAATTGAGGTTGGCGCGATCAACACGCGTTCCTCTGTTACGATTTCTGGTCCTGTCAGTGAGATAAAGGCTTTCAAGGAAATTGGCCGCAAGGAGCATATCCCCGTCCACATCCTCGACATCGACTATCCGTTTCATCATCCGGTTATTGATCGTGAGCGGGACGCCTTCCTGTCTGATCTCCCTGCTTATCAGCCACGGTCGTCGGGGGAGATAAAGTTTATCTCGAGTGTTACCGGGACTGTCGAGAGTGGCGATCAACTTGATGCCGTTTACTGGTGGAGGAATGTTCGCGACGTCGTTCGTTTTGCAGACGCAACGGCAGAGGCGCTCGGCCAAGGATGCAATCTCTTTATCGAAATTGGCCCTCGTCCGATCCTTTCTTCGTATCTGTCGGAGAATGCGCGTCAAGCGGGCACATCTGTTTCCATTGTTCCGACGCTAACAAGACCGGCACTGAGCAGCAACCCTTTGCCTTATATCGTGGCGCAGGCCGTATCTTGTGGTGCTTCGGTTTGGACGGACGATGTTTGCTCTCGTCGCGCCGACGTCGCGTTACCACCCCTACCGTTCGAGTTGCGATCTCTACAAGTGTTGCCCACGTCCGATAAAGTGAACCTGCTTGGTCGTGGTGACGCTGAAAAGGCTTATACATTGTTGGGGTGGCGTACAGACCCCAATGCGGCCTCGTGGAAAAACCATATCGACGCGAACCTGTTCCCAGATCTTGCGCAGCACGTCGTCGATGGAAAGTCTATTCTGCCCGGTAGCGCGTTTATAGAAATCGCAGTGCAGGCCGCACAGAATTTTTTCATGACGCCAGATGTCGAGGTCAGAAATCTGGAGATTATTCGGCCGCTGGAACTGCACGAAAACAGGCTGGCTGAACTTTCCACCGTGATATCGCCTGAGACAGGTCAACTTGAAATTCGATCTCGTGAGTATCTAAGCGAGGACGATTGGAGCATTAACGCGGTAGGCAGGATCCGCAAGCCGGTCGCGGAGTTTGCTCGTCACACTCCTCAAGCCGCTGGCAACATATCGGATGCCCGGACAATCGACGGGAGCGCTGCCTACAGAACCGCAAGACAATTTGGCCTCGATTACGGCGTTGACTTCAGGCTTCTGGAAAATGTTCGTGTATCGCCTGATCGCAAGCTTCTCGTACGACTTTTCGAGGCGCGCGGCCCAGCCCACCCATATCTGTCGTACAATCTGAATCCAATTTCCATTGATGCGGCATTTCACGGTCTAGTCGCCTTATTCGCGGATCTGACAGGCGATTTGTCTGGCGCGCCTTATATTCCGGTGAGATTTGGTGCAATTCGATCGCGATCGGGCGTGGCCGACATACGTTCGGCGCAGATTGAGATATTACGGGCGTCGCCATTTTCGTTGAAAATTCGCGTGGAACTACTCGACGCACAAGGTGAACTGGTTGCAAGCCTAGATGATTGTCGGTTCAGACGCACTTTCCTCAAAGTCCATCACAACCTGGAAACCGTGTCTTTTCACTACGAGCATATAGCTAGCGCGCACGATTCGTCTCACGACGGGCTTTTGCCTAGCCTTGTTCCCCAATACGAGGCAACCGAGACTGCTGTCTCAGCCCTTATGCTGGACGCTGCGGTTTATCGGGCATCGTATGATATTGCGCAAAAGGTCCAAGAATCTTTCGGCAGCATCGATACGACAATACTGAATGGACGTCCTTCTTTCAGGGCATATCTGGCTAACTGCTTCTTTACTCTTGAGGATTACGGGTTGGCAACGTTTGAAGAAGAACGTTGGCAGCTCGCTTCGTATCCGGATTTACCGGCTTTTGCAGACATCATACGCGAGTTGATCGCGGAATTTCCCGAAAACTGTCCGGCTGCAATCCTGGTTAACGACGTTTATCATTTTGTCATGAGCAGTCTCGATCTGTTGGCGACAGATGGAGAAAGCGCCGAATTGACGGACTATGAAGCGCCGGAAGCGACCGTCGATCATTTCCAGAACGGCACGACGATCGCGCGCAAACGGATTGACGAAGCATGCCGTCTGGTCGAGGCCTTTCTGGAGAAGGCAGCTTCCGAACGGCCGGGCTTGGTTATCGCCGAAATTGGTGCAACTTCGGTCGCTGTCAGTGCGCGTCTGGCCAACCTTGTCGAGCGTTACGATGCAAAGCTTTTGATTTTCGAAGATGACGAAAATCTCAAAAGCACTCTCGAGGTAGGGTTTGCAAAAAATCCGCGTGTCGATGTCGTGGATTGTAGTGCCGGCTGTTTGAGCCGACGCATTGATTTGGTCGTCAGTGCTAATGGGTTCGTTCTTGGGCGCCTGAAGGACAGTGAAGCGTTAAATTCGGCACTTATTAAAATCGCGAAATCGGGCGCCGAGCTTTGTTTTGTCGAACATCAACACGCTTTGATTGCGGATTTCGTCTTTGGGCTGAGGGAGGGGTGGTTTAGCCAAAGCGTTCTGTCGGAATTGCCAGTCGGAAAAATGCTGCCCAATGAGGAAATGCTGGAACGGATTGGTGAGCTTGGTTTTGCCAACGGTGCCTTTACTCGGGCCGATTTTCATGACGGATCGCTGACAATCCTGACTGCGCGCGGTGAGAGCACCATTGATGAACATCAGCAATTGCGAACACGCAAAAGTCTTTTGACGATCAAGCCGAAAGATACGCCGTTTACTTATCTGAGTGCAAATAAGTGCGTCGAACTTGAGTGCAGCTCGGATTTGAGTGTTGAGGCTTTGCGAGACGCCTTGGCTGAAGTAGGGACCGTTGACCTTGATGTTGTATTGGTTTTACCGGAGGGTTCTGATGCTGCGAACCATTCGTCGAACCTTCAAGAGTACATTTGTCTTCTAAGCGACATGGCTGAAATTCTGCGGCATTACTCCCCAGGGTTTGAGAAACATTCGCCGCGACTGATTATCGTTGCGCCCGGCGGGTCGCCCGCGAATAGAACCTACGCAAACGCCGTCAATCATGCGATTTGGACGTTCGCGCGCGTCCTGCAGAACGAGTATGACGAGATCGAAGTTGTAACGATTGATGTCGCAGGCAGCGTGCTGACTGAAAAGGTCTGGAACCAACTCCTGAAATTGCATGAGCAGGGGGAAAACGAGCTGCTCTACGATGCCTTCGATGGATCGTGCCAGTCATTAAGAGCAGTTTCGGGTCCGTTTAAACGTGCAAAACAGCGTGTGCGGACGTTTCAAGCCGCCTCCATTGTACAGCGATCGGCTGGCCGCATTGAGACTATCGAATGGCAGGAGAGTACATTGCCGGTGGCAGGTTCCGGCGACGTTGTTGTGGAAGTCGCAGGGACTGGGCTGAATTTCCGCGATGTTATGTGGGCCATGGGGATGCTTCCGGAAGAAGCACTCGAGGACGGGTTCGCAGGCGCCACCATTGGCATGGAGTTTTCTGGGACAGTTCTGTCGGTCGGAGACGATGTACATCATATACACCCGGGAGACAGGGTGATGGGCATCGGTCCGAACGCGTTTTCGACGCATGTCGTGGTCCCTGAAAAGGGGGTGACGCGTATTCCGGACAGCATTGATCTTATCGAAGCGGCGACGCTCCCCGTCACGTTTTTGACGGCCTATTATGCGCTTGTCCAACTAGCTGGATTACGTGCCGGCGAGACGGTTCTGATCCACGGTGCTGCAGGTGGTGTCGGACTTGCCGCCTTGCAGATCGCGAAGCTGAGAGGCGCGAGGATCATCGCTACGGCTGGTACCGTGGAAAAGCGGAATTTGTTGGCGACCCTCGGCGCCGATTTCGTTTTCGATTCTCGTTCCCTAGAGTTCTTCAACGATGTCCTGCGCGTTACGAATGGTCTGGGTGTGGATGTTGTAATCAACTCTCTCTTCCAGGAAGCCATGGAGCGCAGTCTGGAACTTGTTAAACCGTTCGGACGCTTCCTGGAGCTAGGAAAACGGGACTATTACGCCGATCGTAAGATAGGTTTGAGACCGTTCCGTAAGAACATCTCCTATTTTGGCATCGACGCGGATCAGTTGTTGGTGGCGGCGCCGCACATCACCGCAAAAATATTCGAAGAAATTTCAACCCTTTTTGCGGAAAAAGCGCTTAAACCTCTGCCCTATCGCGCCTTTTCCTATGATGAGGTTTCTACGGCTTTCCGGCTGATGCAGAGCGCGGGCCACATAGGGAAAATCGTTGTCACTCCGCCTGAACGCGGAAAAGAAACCGTGGTGCAAGCGCGCGGGTCGGATTTTCGGGTGTCACCTGGCATCTATCTGGTCATCGGTGGCATTGGCGGGTTTGGTCTTGAGGCGGCCAATTGGCTGGCGGAGAAAGGTGCCTCACATCTTGCTCTTGCGACGCGCAGAGGCACTTTAGATGAAGAAACGCGTGAAGCCATTGCGCGCTGGCAAGAGATGGGGGTCAAGGCTTCTGTACATTCTTGCGATGTCACGAATGAAGTGCAGCTCAGCTCATTGTTGGCAGATTTGCGTAAAGTGGCCCCTCTTAAGGGCGTCGTACACGCGGCCATGGTGTTGGACGATGCATTGATCTCAAACCTAAGCCGTGAACGAAACCAACCTGTGATTCACACCAAGGTCGAAGGCGCTGTTATTTTGGACAAGTTGACAGACGCAGACGATCTCGATTTGTTTCTGCTGTTCTCGTCCGCCACCACGATGGTGGGGAACCCTGGGCAGTCCAACTATGTCGCCGCGAATGGATATCTGGAAGGTCTTGCGCGAACCCGCCGCCTGCGGGGCAAACCTGCCTTGGCCGTGGGGTTTGGAGCGATCGCCGATACCGGGTTCTTGGCTCGTAATACGCAAGTGAACGAATTGTTGTCGAAGCGGATCGGCAAGACGGCGCTCAAGGCGCGTGATGCCATGCGTTTTGTCGAGGAGTTTCTCATTGCCATGCCCGCTGACGCCGACGGCGCCACAGTGATGATTGCCGACATCGACTGGGCAACGGCGGCAACTTTGAAAACGGTGAAGCAACCTTTGTTTTCGGCAGTTTCGAATAGTCACGAGCAGATTTCCGTTGGTGAACAGATGGATCTCCATTCGGTGGTGGCCGATAAGTCGATCGAGGACGCAGATGCAATTCTGCACTCCCTGATCGCGGCTGAGTTGGCCTCAATCCTGAAAATGGCTGAGAACAATATCACTCCGGACAAGGTCCTTCGCGATATTGGTCTCGACAGTTTGATGGCGATGGAACTTGGAACGAGTTTTCAGCAAAAAACCGGAATCGATCTTCCGCTGAGCAGTATTTCTGACAGCACAACCGTCAGCGCAATCGTTGGAAAGCTTCGCGAAAAGTTGGTTAGCCGCCAGTCGCTAGGACCGAACGACGATGCCGATGATGATTTGCTGGAAGGCCTGGCGAACAGACATAGTGTTCAGAAGCTTCAGGAGGCCGTTCAGTGAGCGCGCAAAGCGGTTCGGGTAGTGGCGGGACAAAACCGATGCTCTCGCCCGGGATGCTGGAGAAGCTGCGGGAACAGCGCGGCCAGGGCGAAAGAAAACGCGATCTCAGGACCACGGAGAAAATTTCGTCTGCACGGAAAAAACCGGGTCGAGGTTTCGAGGATCATCCTGCCTACAAGTCCCTTCAGATACAGAAGGCTGTTGCCGAATTCGCGGGGGTGAAAAACCCCTTTCACCGGTCGCATGATGCCGCTGCCGGGGCCGAGACTATGATTGATGGGCGAAAGCTAATCAATTTCGCCTCCTACGATTATCTCGGGACGAATACTCATCCTGAAGTTCATGAGGCGGTGGAGAGCGCCGTTCAACGATATGGAGTTTCATCTTCGGCAAGCAGATTGGTCGCCGGTGAAAGACCGCTGCATTTTGAACTGGAAAAATCTATTGCGGAGAATTATGGCGTAGAGGCTGCCGTTTGTTTTGTAAGTGGATATCTTACAAATCTCTCAGCTATAAGTTGCCTTATGACGCCGCAAGACCTCATCATTCATGATGAGTTTATTCATAATAGTGCTCTTACAGGCGCACTGTTATCCGGTGCGAAGCGGTTGATTTTCAAGCATAATGATATGCGGGATCTCGAACGCATTCTCTCCGGTGCCGCTCAGGACTATCGAAATGTCCTCGTGATCGTCGAAGGAGTCTACTCCATGGACGGCGACATTGCCGATCTGCCGGCCATACTACGCCTTCGCTCTGAATATCCTTTTTGGCTGATGGTCGATGAAGCGCATGCTCTCGGCGTGCTGGGAGCGCAGGGACGGGGAACCTTCGAGCATTTCGGTATAGACCCGACAGAAATCGACATCTGGATGGGGACACTATCCAAAACGACATCGAGTTGTGGGGGGTACATTGCGGGGAACCGGGCTCTGGCAGAAATTCTCAAAGGGCACGCGGGTGGTTTCGTTTATAGCGTGGGATTGGCTCCTCCTTTGGCCGCCGCAGCGCTTGGCAGTCTAGCTGTCTTGCGACGAGAACCTCAGCGCGTTCAGCGGATTTTTCGCAATGGCCAACTGTTCCTTGATGCCGCGAAAACCAGAGGATTGCATGTTGGGACGAGCGCTGGTTTTTCTGTCGTTCCAGTTATTGTCGGGGACTCTCTACGCGCCGTAGAGTTAAGCAATCGGCTTTTTGAAGCGGGTATTAATGCCCTGCCCATTATTCACCCTGCCGTTCCTGAACGCTTGGCCAGAATCCGGTTCTTTTTGACGAGTGAACATACGGAAGAACAGATTTTTCAAGCCGTTGAAACGACAGCAACTCTCCTGCAGGAGCTTATTGACCAAAATATCTCAGCAGCATCCTTGAATTTGGATGAGCTGCAGCGCCTTGTCATAAATCGTTGAGGCGGGGCGAAATATGCACGCAATCATAACGGGTGGCTCAAGTGGTATAGGTTTGGAGATCGCCCGGCTATGCGTCTTGAATGGCTATGACGTATCGCTGGTCTCAAGAGATGAAAACGCGCTCCGTTTGGCGCGCGAAGCATTGAGACAGATTGGACGGGGCAGGGTGAGTGCTGTGTCGGCCGACGTTAGGCGGATGGATTTACTCAGCGAGGCAATCGAACAGTGCCAACGCCTGTTCGGTACTTGCGATCTGCTGGTTACTTCTGCTGGCGTGGTTGAACCCGCTTTTTTTGAAGAGCTGGATCCGTCGCACTTTGAAACGCAAATGGACACCAATTTCTTAGGAACGGTCAACGCTGTCCGGGCGATTTACGCCGGGATGAAAAATCGTGGAAGGGGGAGCATCATGATGATTTCCTCTGCCGCCGCTTTTATCGGTATCCCGGGATATTCTGCCTATTGCGCTTCCAAGGCTGCTTTGGCTGCGTTTGCCGAGAGCCTTCGCAGCGAGGTCGGCCCTGGCATTTACATCGGTATAAGTTTCCCGCCCGATACCTTGACGCCACAGTTCCGGAGTGAGTTACCGAAGAGGCCGTCTCGCGCTAAAGCGTTGATAGGAAAAGCACATCCCTGGTCTGTGGAAGTCGTCGCTCGCCAGATATTCGACGCTATTTCCCGCCGTAGGAGCGAAGTCCATTTTGGTTTGAAGCTGAAGGCTTTGGCTATGTTGGGCGGCTTTATAAAGCCCGTCCTGTACTGGCAGTTGAAGCGATTCGTCTCGCTTGATGTGAGGAAATGTTGACTGGGATATTGGTCATCACTTTATGCAACTGAAGACGCCGACATTGCAGAGCAATATCTCTCATAGGAATTTCATTGACGCCTCAAGATCATCCATTTCTGCTGACAGCGCTCTGTTTTATTGCTGCGGCTGTAGTTGTTTACGCTACAGACCGTTTTGCGTTGCCTGCAGATGCACGCAGGAAATATTCCCCCGTCAGGAATCGTAGTCGTTTTCTTGTTGAAAGCAGTGCTCGCTTGCCCGTCATTGCACTTGTATTTGCGTTCTTTTTCATGATTTCATGGCGCCCGATCTATGCGGCACATGCGGTGGCTAGTTATTTCGTTATTTTTACCGCGATTTCTCGCGTGAAGTTCATATTCATTCGCGAACCGTTGCTGTTTTCTGACATCGCATTGGTTCTCGACGTCTTCAGATATAAAACGATTTTCTACGCGACAAAATTCAACGTCATTTTCTGGATTCTCGCAGGCGCATATGTTTTTGGCGTGTCGGCGCTATACATGGTTTTCGAGCCGACGGTGCTTCCATCAAGACACAGGGTATTTTGGGTTCTGTTTGGGTGCTTTGGCTATATCGGCATGATAAGCCTTCTGTTCGTCAAGCGTGTGAATCGTATTGCTGCAAGACTATCGGAAGAGTTGCTTGTAACTCTTAAAGTGAGGCCAAACACTGTTCGTTTTGGCACCTTTACATCAGTTGTTCTGCACTTTCTCGTCTGGCTCGGCAAAAATCGTGACACGTTGGTAAAAGAGATTTCTGAGGGCGTGCATCGGGTGATCCACGAATTGATTGATGGTGAGCATCACGATGCTCCTCTTGTTATCGTTTGGCAGTCGGAGTCGTTCTATGATCTGCGCCATCTCGGCGACAACCAACTGGAATTGCCAACGATCGACAGGCTGAAAAAACGGGCGGCGCAATCGGGCAGACTGACCAACGTGTTCGAAGGTGGCTATACGCTGCGAACAGAGTTCGCTGTTCTCAGCGGATTGAAGCCTGAGGAGGTTCACGTCGACGCTTCTTACCCGTATTTGCGTGCGGGACATTACGCCGAACTGGCCTGGCCGAATAAATTGTTGCGCAACGGTTGGCACACGCAGTTCATTCATCCCTACGACCGAACCTTTTTTATGCGGCATAAAGCGTTGCCACTTTTGGGTTTCGAGCATCTGACGATGCTGGATGAGTTCGATCATCAGCCGACAATTAACGCCCCTTATGTGTCAGATCATAATTTGACACATAAGGTATTGAAAACGATAGAGAATATCGATGATGACAAGCCGACGTTTGTTTTCGTCGCGTCGATGGCGAACCACGGCCCTTGGGAGACTGGTCGCTGTGAAGGGCTGACTGAGCCCGTTGAGATATATCGGGAACTTCTGCAACGCGCTGACGATGCTCTTGGAAGCCTGGTTGCCGCGCTTGAGGCATCGGAACGGCCCGTTTGGCTCGCTTTTTACGGAGATCACGCCCCGTTGCTCAAAAGCTATGCGGACCCGTTTCCGGATCCACGCACCGACTACTTCATCGTTCCCTTGGGGACCGCAGGTACGAATGCAGGCTCAAAGTTGAATGTGAGGGAGGAGGCGCCCTGGAATTTGATTGAAACGGTTCTGCTTCATGCGAAATTGTATAAAGAGCGATTTGCATGAGTAAACTGCCTCAAAACGACAGGAGGAGGGTATTTCTGTTTTTGCAGGGACCCTCATCATCGTTATTCCGCAGGTTGGCAGATCGTCTCGAGTGCGCTGGTCACAGGTGTTTACGCATCAATCTCAACGCTGGCGACTGGCTATTCTGGAGGCGGTCAGGTGCTGTTAATTACCGTGGAACGTTGTCGGCGTGGTCGAAATACATCGATGCCTTTCTACATGACTTCGGGGTCACCGATCTGATCCTTCTGGGAGAAGAGCGTCCTTATCATCGTGCGGCAATTGAAGCTGCCAAAACGCTTGATGTGGCCGTGACCGTTATCGAGATGGGCTATCTACGGCCAGACTGGGTAGCCGTCGAAAAAGACGGCATGTCATCGAATTCCCGGTTCCCTAATGATCCCCTTGAGATAAGGCAAGCGGCGGTAGGACTTCCTTCACCAGACTTTTCGCGAAAATTCAACCAAAGCTTTCTGACGGAGGCTGCGCTCGACCTTTCATACAATCTTCCAAATGTGTTCTTCTCCGCGTTGTACCCGGGATATCGACGCCATGGTCTTTTCCACCCCATCGCCGAATATGCGGGTTGGGTCGGGCGAATTTTAACGTCATCGCGGGAGCGCGGGGAGACTGAGAAACTCGTGGATACGGTTATTAAATCAGGCCGGAGTTTTTTTGTGTACCCGCTTCAGCTTGAGACCGATTATCAATTGAGATCTCATTCGCCGTATTCGACACAAACAGAAGCGATCGAGGAGATCATAACGTCCTTCTCGCGATATGCACCGGATGATGTGGAATTAATTGTCAAGCTTCACCCACTGGATAATGGCTTGATGAAGTGGCGGCATCAAATCAGCGAAACTGCAAAAAAGAACGGTGTCGAAGCAAGGGTGCATTACATCGCGAGTGGTGATCTACTCAGATTAACCGAGGCTAGTCGTGGCTTGGTAACGGTGAATTCGACTGCCGTCCTGCATGGTTTGCGGCATGGCGTTCCGGTTAAGGTGCTGGGCTGTGCCGTGTATGATGTTGCGGGCGCAACGCACCAGGGGGCGCTGGATGATTTCTGGCAGGTGCCTGAAAAGCCGGACGCGGGGTTGATCGAGGATTTTTTTAAACTTCTGGCTGCCGCTATCCACGTCCGTGGAAACTTCTACTCAAGGAAAGGCGCTATTGCTGCAGCGGATGCGATTGCAGGACGGTTACTAAGGGACGGGATCAATGTCCCGGGCGGAGACTGCGGGTTTGTTCCACGCCGCCGTCCCGAAAAGCGACAGGACGCCCAACCATTGGCGCCGTTGTAACAATGGCACATATGGCAACAAAGAGTTGTTGTCCAATTGCCCAGCCATATTTTGTGGTCTTCATTAATCTCGTGTTGAGGTTAAAACGTCATGGGTTTATGCAACTGGGTCGAGTGTCGTGTCTGTTCGACGTTCGTCTTGGAATACGAGCATTTCTGGGGATATTTCGTTTGCGTTTTCTGGTGAATTCGAAATTTTTTCGCAACTGCTTTCTGGTCGTTTCGACAATCGGTATTGGCGGGTGCGATACGCTGCCAAGCGCCGGGCCGACCGCTGACGAGATAAAGGGGCAGGCCGGCAAACCGGCAATGGTGAAGGGCGATTCCGTCTCCACGGTCTTTGATGTCGTGGATGTAAGTCACCGATCTGCGCAGATGGTAGCGAATTTCTCCACGACAACTCTCCACAGGCGCTTCGGTATTGGTGGTGCCGCCAAGCGCGTTGTGATCGGAGTCGGTGATCAGCTCAAGATCTCAATTTTCGAAGCCGGTGCGAACGGCCTGTTTTCAAGTTCTGAAAACAAGCAGACGGTTTTGGATGTGGTTGTGCAGCCGGACGGAACTGCTGCAATTCCCTATGTTGGTACTGTCAAGTTCGCAGGCGAAACCCTCGAAGAAGCGCGTCAGAAGATTCTCTCGGGTCTGACCAATAAGGCGATCGAGCCAGACGTCCTTGTTACGAGTGTTGGCACCAGTTCCAGAAATGTCACCGTGTCTGGAGCCGTGGGGCGGCCTTCTATGGTTCCGATGAGCCTTACCGGTGAGACTATTACCGAGGTGATTGCAAAGGCCGGCGGTCCGAATGCTCAACCTTATGAATCTTATGTGACTCTGGTTCGCGGCCGCGCGACTGGCAGTGCTCTTCTCAAGACGGTCATCGAAAATCCGACTGAAAATATCTACGTCCAGCCTGGCGACCAGATATTTGTGACCAAGGATCCGCGGACGTTTACCGTTCTTGGTGAAGTGAGCAAGAACAGCCGGATTGAATTCGGTGCCAATGATCTCAATATACTGGAGGCTGTGGCAATGGCGGGAGGCGGGGCGTCTGATCGCTCCAATGCTGCCGGCTACTTTGTGTTCCGATATGAAGAACCAGAAATTGTAGCCGATCTGCTTGGTGCCGAGCGTTTCCGGCAGCTTCGTGACAAGGGCATGAACCCTAACAGCGATGGACGCTATCCGTTGGTTTATCGCCTGGATATGACGCGTGCCGACAGTCTTATTGTCGGTCAGACGTTCCCGATCAAGAGTCGCGACGTTATTTACGTTTCCCGACACCCTGTTGTCGATCTGGATCGATTCTTGCAACTCGTCGGGCGTCCGGTGGGAACGGCATACCAGGTTAGAAATCTTATTGATTAACCTTTCTTCTCCGCTGGTTGAGTGTCATAAATATTGCAGATCGTGCAAAGAATGCTAAAGGCTGTCCGTCATGGGCGCCTTTTATGGTACGAGTGAGATCCGGAGGTGCCGGAAGTGTATTATCTGAAGGCTCATATTCGAGTTGTTGGCGCTCTTCTTGTCCGCGAGATGTCAACGCGGTTTGGCAGCAAACCCGGCGGATATGTCTGGGCGATCATTGATCCAGCGGGCCACATAGCTTTCATGTCGCTGATTTTCATGGCGATAACGCATACACCTGCTCTCGGTAAAAGTTTTCCGCTTTTCTTTGCAACAGGTTATCTTGCCTTTCAATTCTACGCTGCAATGGCGGGTTTCCTGAATGGTGCGATCAAGGCAAACCGGACTTTGCTCAGCTATCCCAACGTCGCGCCTATCGACACTATCGTCGCCCGCTATATTCTCCAGGCAGGAACGACATCCGTTGTGTCTTTCTGCGTCCTCGGCGTGATCTTGTTGACTATGGACCAACCTGTTTATCTCAACTGGCCCGCGATTATCGAGGCGGCGTTCGCAGCGACCGTGCTTGGGTTGGGGATTGGCATATTCAACAATGTTGCGACGTTGAGGTTTCCACTTTACGAGCAGGTTTTTAATATCATCAACAGGCCGATGTTTCTGATTTCCGGTGTTTTCTTCCTGCCTGATGCTCTCCCCGCACCGATCCGGGATATCGTTTTGCTCAATCCGCTGGTTCACGTCGTCATGCTGTTTAGAAAAGGATTTTATCCGGAATACCGGGCGGAAATGATGAATATGACCTACCTCTATTCCTTCGCGTTAACGATCCTGTTTATGGGACTTCTTCTGTTCACTAGGTCAGCTTCCGTGTTGAGGAGCCGATGATCAGGCTGGAACAGGCAACAAAATATGCGCGCGTGAAAGGTTTCAAGAAACCGATCATAGAGAACGCGTCGCTCGTAATAAATCGTGGCCGCAGCATCGGTCTGCTTGGCCGTAACGGTGCTGGTAAATCGACTTTGCTGCAGCTGATCGCTGGATCATTGCAGCTGGATCGGGGAAGGATTGTCCGCAGTGGCCGCATCTCCTGGCCGCTTGGATTTCAGGGCAGCTTCCAGCCGAGCATGTCGGGTGAGCAGAACGTTCGTTTCGTGGCGCGTATTTATGGGGTCGATACGGACGAGCTGGTCGAATATGTCGAAGAGTTTGCCGAGTTGGGGCCCTTTTACAAGGCGCCGGTTGGTACCTATTCTTCGGGGATGAAGGCCAGACTCGCGTTCGGTGTCAGCATGGGCGTCAAGTTCGATTATTATCTGGTTGATGAAATAACAGCGGTTGGAGACGCCAACTTCAAGCAGAAATGTCACGAGGTTTTCCAGCATCGCTTGCAGGACTCCGATGTGATAATGGTGTCCCACAGCACGGGAACAATCCGCGACTATTGTCAAAGCGGCGTCGTTCTCGAGAATGGGAAGCTGACATATTTCGATGATGTTGAGGATGCGATCCGCGTTCATGACCGCAATATGAAAGGAAGTGGAAATGAGCGACGATAAACAGCGTTCCGGCAACAAGGTGGAGAGCGCTCAACTTCCGGCAAAACGCACCAATACCGTCGTGATCGACAACCTACTGAAGGTTGATCTGAAAGCAGAGCGAGGCAATACGTCACGCCAGGAAAAAGCGCCGCCGAGTAAACGCAAGAAGTTGAAAGGCCTGAAGCTCCGCCATGCGGTGATTGCCGTGGGCTTTTTGTTCGCTGTCGCGTTTCCCACAACAGTTGCCGGATTATACATGGCATTCGTCGCGGCGGATCAATATCATAGTTCGGCGGCTTTTGCCGTGCGCAGCATTGATGGCAAAACGAGCAGCGATATACTCGGCATGTTCACTCAGAGCGCGGGCGGCAGCACGACGGGCGCTGATTCGTACATGCTCCTCGATTACATTCGCAGTGAGCGGATGATTGAAGCCGTCTCCCAGACGATTGATATCGAGAATGCTTTTGCGCGCCGCGGTATGGATTTCTTTTATGCGCTTGAGCAGGGATTACCCATCGAGGAAAAGCTCGCCTATTGGAAGGATATGGTGAAGGTCGATTACGATCACACCTCGTCCATCCTCAATGTCACCGTCAAGGCATTCGACCCTGAGACCGCGAAAGCCATCGCGTCAGCCGTGATTACGGAGAGCGAGAGACTGATCAATGATCTGTCACTTAATGCTCGAAATGGTGTTCTGAAGGCCACACAGGATGAGGTAGCGCTTGCGGAAGGCCGCCTCTCTGCTGCCCGCATTGCATTGCGTAATTTCCGGGACGTGTCGCAGGTGGCGGACCCTGTAGAGGCGGCAAAGCTCGCTGCGCAGCTTGTAGGATCGCTGGAGCAGCAGTTGACGCAACTGAAAGCGGAATTGACGGCGGCACTGACGCGCATGGCACCAAACTCGCCCCGTATCCGTGTCATTACCACGCAGATCGAAAGTCTGGAAAAACAACTGGAGCAGGAGAAGCAACGCTTTGGTAGCGGAAGCGCGGGGCGTAATCAGTCAGGCGATGTTGCTACCCGGATTCTGCAATACGAATCTCTGGAAACGGAACGGGAGTTCGCGGAGAAGGCCTACACCGCGGCGCTCGGCGGGCTGGAAAAAGCCCGAATGGATGCCAACAATCAGCAACGATATCTCGCAACCTTCATTGAGCCAACGCTGTCGCAATTAGCGCAATACCCCGCGCGCCTCACGAGCGTGGCGCTGGTATTCCTGGGCGGCCTGTTCCTGTGGGGCGTCATCATCATGGCCTATTACAATATTCGTGATCGCAACTAACTTATGGATGTTTCCCTGAACAATTGGCGTAATCCGCTTGCGGCGCGTGCTGAGGCACTCAACCGTCAAGGCCCGGTCATAGCGTTTCACATGAAGGCCTGGAAACACCCGTTCCTGCAACAATTTTTCCCGCAGAAGCGTTTTCATTTTGTGCCGTTTCAAATCACGGAAGGCGTGTTCCGCCGAAAGATATTGCCGCTTCTCGAGGTAAAGGAAAAGCCGGTTGTCTTCGTGTGGAGCAACAACCTTCCACACTTCGCCGCGGAAGAAATTGAGCGCCTCGGCCTTCAGGTTTATTTCATGGAGGACGGCTTTATACGCTCGCTGGAAGCGCATGCGGGTTATTCGGTGCCGTTTTCCCTGTCGCTGGATAGCCGCCGGCCGTATTTTGATAGCCGCGGTCCCAGTGATCTGGAACAACTTCTTTTACATTATGATTTCGATAGCGATCCGGCACTGATCCAGCGTGCGCGCGAGGGCATCCGCCGCATATTGCAACAACGGCTGACGAAATATAACGGGTGTCTCGCGTCTCCCGCCGCGCAGCTGGATAGTCGGCAGAGCCCCCGCCCACGGGTGCTGGTCGTCGGCCAGGTGGAGGAGGATGCCTCCATTCTTTATGGATGCGACCGTCCATTTACGAATAATGATCTCGTGCGCTTGGCCGCACAGGAAAATCCCGACGCGGAGATCGTTTATAAGCCGCACCCGGACGTGCTGAGCCGGATGCGCCGGGAGGTCTCGAACCCGGATGATGTGGCGCACCTGTGCACCATCATGAAGGGGCAGGTTTCCTTGCCGGATGCGCTGGATAGTGCAGACCACATCTACACCATCACGTCCCTTTCGGGTTTTGAAGCCTTGATGCGGGGAAAGAAAGTCACGACTGTCGGCGCGCCGTTTTACGCTGGCTGGGGTTTGACGGATGATAGGCAAGTTCTGGCGCGCCGCGGCAGAACGCTCTCGGTGGAGGCGCTGTTTGCCGCAGCCTATATCTTGTACCCTATGTATTTCAATCCCGGCACCGGCTGCGCCTCCACTTTTGCGGAAACGATAGATTGCCTCGCGGATCCTCGGGCAAGGCCCCGCGTGTCGTTGGCCGGAAGGGCGAAGTGGAGGCCTTACGGCACCTATGGTCTTCTTGGCTGGCGCCATTTATTAACGCCTGTCGTAGCCTGCGTAGTGGCAATGGTGGGGAACGAAAGAGACGCCGTTCAGTACCGCAGTAACCCAGCTGGTTTTTTTCGCGAGCTGTCTGATATCCGTTACCGGATGGTAGGGCGGATAATATATCCGTGGGAAGATTCTTGGCCACAATAAGTGACACCATAACATACAGTGAGGTGGCACTCGGCGGAAAAATAAATTAGCTCAACGTAGTCGGCGTTGTGTTTCCACATTGAGACAAGAAGCTGATTTGGCAATCAACAATTTCCGAGATCGCGGGACTCAACGTACGTCGTTTTTAGGGCGCGCCGATTTACGCTTGACGGAATGGAAGGACAGTAACCGGTGTTCTCGCCCCACATTGGCAGCTGCTGCCCGATCTGTGATCGAGTTTCCATGGATTAGAGACAAGGAATTTCTCCATGGAGAGTACGTCGGAGGTTCTCACAACGCGACGGAGCAGGCGTGAGGCGCATCGGCAATGGCCCGACGAGTTCAAGGCGCGGATTGTTTCGGAGAGCTTACGTCCGGACGTGACGGTGAATGAAGTGGCCGAGCGCTACGGGCTGAAGGCCAACCACCTGTAATCATAGCGTACGCTGGCGCGGGAGGGCAAGTTGGTGTTGCCGGAGCCGGAAGACGCAGTCGAATTCGCGGCCATGGTTGTCGAGATGCCCGCGCCGGAGCCGCCGACTGTCATAGCAGTTTCCCGCGCCGAGATTGTCGTCGTCCCTGTCACCATCCGTCTTGAGGAAGGTGCATCTTCTGCCAGGATCGCCGCCATCGCGCGTGGCCCAACGGCGACAATCTGATGTTTGCATCGAATCGCGTGCGGATCATGGTGGCGACCGAACCCGTGGACTTCCGCAATTATGCGGCGCCGATAATTATGTGCAGTCGGAGACGTCGATGGACGCATTGGCCGACTTTTCGCCATCCATCGACTCCACATAACTATGCGCTATCGCGTGGCAAGCATCGCGATCAGTTTATCCGGCGGGCGGAATTTGCCTGGCTTGATGCCGAGCGGCGCCAAAGCGTCGGGCATCTCGAGTTTTTCGGTCGGGTCGGCGCGCAAATAGATCTCCGTGCTCTGGAGAGTGACGTGACCCAGCCACAGCGCTACCTTGCGAATGTCGCGCGTCGCCTGAAGCATGTGCATGGCTGCTGCGGCCGCTCTGTCGGGATCATGGGTGAAATCTGGATCAAGGCTGTCTCCATCCGTTCTGGAGACCGCCTCGAAATGAGGCGGAAACCGGAGCGGACGTTTCAGGCCGCAGCACGCGCGCCTTTAACGCGCATGTCATGGAACCGGGAAATAGCTGCATCGCCGCAGCGGTATATTTCCTCTGCCGTAAACCATTCCCGCAGATCGGCTTTTGTGCAGCCTTCGCCCAGCCGCGACACCTTGCATCTCCGCAACGCTTTGCGAATGACGAGAAATCGCCTGATTGATAAATTGGCGCTGCTCTATCGTGTATTCTAGCGACTACCAGCATTCCGGTCACTGGTTCCGCTCTGATCCTGCTTTAGGTGGCGGAGGATTACGCAGGAAATGCTGCGACCGTCAGTTTCAACGGCGGCGCTCCGCTGGCGATCAAGACGAACAGCGGCGCAGATGTGCGAAATCTCGCCGGCGGCTCTGTTGTCTATGGTGTGATTTCCGGGGCCACATTCCGCCTCGCCAATGATGAGGCTATTGCCAGCCTCATCTATGAGGCGCGGGATGAGGCTGTTGCTGCCGAGGAGGGTGCGCAATTGGCGCAAGCTGCGGCGGAGGTGGCTCGTGATATCGCGTCCGGCCACGCTAGTGATGCTGTGTCGCAGGGAAATGTTCCGATCTACGCCACGGTTATGGGCATGCCTTCGCTGGAAATCCCTGTCGGCATTAACGCGATCCGCATCAATGGCTATTATGTTGCTGGTGATGGCGGCGGTGCACTCTACGTCAAGGTTGATGACGAGCCTGTTCATGCCGGGAAGTTTCAGACTGCGGATGGGGCGTGGTGGGAGCTAGCGCAAGGTCAGAAACTCAACATCGAAGCGTTTGGTGTTGTTGCGGGTCTGGATGCGTCCAATCCGGTTCAGGCCGCAAATGCTGTTGCAATTCAGGCCGCAAACGACTTCGTGGAGGCTCTTGGTGGCGGCGAAATCTTTGCCCCAACTCAGTTCTATCTCTTTCGTGATGCTGGTTTGCGGATCGGCAGCGCGGTCAGGTTTGTGGGTGGCGGTACAGATGAGTGGGAGCCGGTATTTCCGCAGCGCTCCAAGAACTGGAACGGCACGAATTTTATCTTCTGCGGTACAGGTCCGCGCGATGTTTCATTCTACGGTCTCACAAGTATGAAGTATGCTGGCGGCTGGCGGGAGAACCCGGACAGCGCCGGAACGTATTTCAAACTTACATCATTCACCAACGCCGATGCAGCGGGTGCGGTGCCTGCCACTTCGCGGCAGTTCTCTGTTGCGGTTTGCAACAAGCCCCTTGCGCATTCGATCGGATGGCGTCGGATCCGTGTCGTTAATTCGAACGGTGTTGACCATATCGGAGGTCACAGCGATCAGGCATCCACCAGTTTGGGTGACGAATGCGATATCGGCTTCGCGCTGATCAATTCCGAATATGCGGATATCGAGGATATCCAGTCTGTCGGGAACTGGCGTGAATTCGGTTTTCTTGATGTTACCACTGTGGACATCGAGAGCCGCAGTGAACGAAACAGTGTGCGGCGATACAAATTTCAGGGCCGCGTCGGTCTCGGTATTCGTGGCGCTGATCGGTGGGACGTTGACGCGACGACTGCAAACAGCATCCAGATATATTTCTCCGAAGAAAGCTATTGGCCTTCGTCTGGCAGTTTTAGAGGCTCCAACAATGTAACTTATACCTACACCGGCACCACGAAAGTCGGAACGGCGCTTACTTTCACTGGCGCAACTCCGGATCCCACAGGGATATTCCTAATCCGGCACACTGGAGCAGGTTTTGCGAATTCGGCTTTCGAAAACGGTACCGCCTATGGCCTTGATCATGTTTCCGGCAACGTGGCTACTACTTTGGGATTGGCTGATAGCAGGCCGATGGAGGCGAGCGGATATCCTCTGCGCGGCGTCAAGTTCCACACCAGGGATAAGGTTGTTGCGCATTTGCATGATGCGCAAGACCTGAAATTCATCGATCCTCAATTCGAGGGCGGCGGTCATGTGATCGCTTCCCCGTAAATACCGATGCAACCTATGTCCTGGCTGCGACGGGTGAGACCCGTAATCTTGTCATGATAGCGGATGATGGTCTTGAAGATCAGGATTTGCGGCTGTTCCTGCCCCGCAATGGCTTCATCCAGGGCCTGCAGGTCGGCTTGCGGTCCGACCTGACCGGGAACACACGGCTTGAGGCGTTGAGGGCTGGAAAGAGCCTCGTGTTGCGCGCGAAGGCGGGTCAGGAAGTCCGCCTCGAGAAAAGTGATGGCAATCTCGGCATGCGTATGACGGACACCGGTAACGTCATCATTGAGAATGGAGGGCAGTTTACCCTGCTGGGAGGGGTGGCGCGTATCAATTGGAGCACCGGGCAAGCTTTCACCCTCCGGGAAGGGACGTCGATCACAATTCAGATCAATCCGACAATCCATAATTTACGGCCCGGGGCAGACAATACGCAAAGCCTTGGCTCCGGCGGATTTAGATGGAGTACCGTTTTTGCCGGAACGGGCACCATCAACACGTCGGATGCCCGCGAAAAAACAGATTTGCGGCCGTTATCTGATGCCGAGAAGCGGGCGTTCCGGCGCGTGCTCGATGGTGTGGGGGGGTCCGTTTTCTGGATGCCCTTTCACAGAAGGGCGACGACGAGGCACGTTATCATATCGGTGCAACGGTGCAGAACGTCATAGCGGCATTTGAGGCAGAGGGGCTTGATCCTAGGGTGTATGCGCCAATCTGCAAGGATTACCTCGAAGAAGACTCCACACAATACCGCCTCGGACTTCGCCCCACGGAGCTAATGTGGGGTGTCTTGGCAAGCCTCGAGCGATGAGTTCACGTGATCACTCTTTCAGCTCCAGGCGCTCCCAGTCATCATAGGTTCTGACAACCTTCGTTTGATGACCCAGATGTTCGTCAATTGGGTCATCACCCTCATCATCCGCATCTCCCGCCATCTGCGCGCCATGTACTCGATACGGCGCCAGCCTTTCGTCCCTATCGGAATCTTCCTCAATGGCAGCAATCAGCCGCTCTAGGAAATCAACAAAAACACGGAGTCCAGCTAATCCCACCGCAGTGAAGAAAAGGCAGGCTGATGGGAGGGGAGAGAGGGGGAATGCGACGCATGACACGAATCCAAACGCCGCCGCTGCGTGCCAGCCGTTGGCGTAAACCCAGCGGTGAATTGATGGGACTATGCCTCGACGTGAGATAATGGATTTCATTCTCGGCCATGTGATAGTGAAGACAAGAGGTCTACGTTCGATTTATTTGGTTTTCGTTCGTTCAACTGTCATGTAAATGTTATGAAACTGTCACAAAGGCAATCGGACGTTATATGGCGAGTTGGAGTGTTCGAAAAGTTCAGCGGTTTCCTGCCAGGGAGATTGCGAATACCGCAGGAAGGTTAGGAGCTGTGGCTGCTAGACTTTACCGCACGATAGATTGGCGCGGGAATCTATCCGACTTTATTGCCGATCCTCGGAGCGCAATGCTGGGTTTAATGCCACGCCGCATTGTGTTGTCTCTTTTGAGGCGGCCCGAAGGGCCGCTTGTCAGTGTGATTGTTGCGACAAGAAACAATGCGGAGACAATAACGTCGTCCTTGCAGTCTCTTCTTCGGCAGACGCATGCCAATATTGAAGTTATTGTTGTAGACGATGCAAGCAGTGACAACTCGTGTGATCTGATACGCGAGGTCCTCAAAGAAGACAGCCGTGTGAAACTCATTTGCAATGAAAGGCAAAGGGGGACCGGTTATAGTCGTAACCTGGGGCTTGTCGCCGCAGGAGGAGAGTACGTAACGTTTCAGGACGGGGATGATGTAAGCCTGCCGACTAGGATAGCAACTCAGTTGAGTGTATTTTCCAAATTTCAGGGGAAAATACTCTGCTTATGCAATTATGTGCGTGTCAACGCGTATGGGGACAGTCTCGAAATAAACGACCGAAGAGTTATGAAATGTATCATTTCGATGATGTTCCCAAGAGAAATGGTTTTGGAGCGTGTCGGCTTTTTTATGGATGGCACTGTTAGCGAGGATGCGGACTATTATGAACGGATCAAAATAGCGTTCGGAGCTGCATGTGAGGTTCTTGTCTTTAGAACGCTTTACCGCGCACTTTTTCGAGCGAACTCAAGCTTTTTCGACCCGATGAAAATCAGACATATAGAGAAGGGCCGTATTTTGTACGATGCACCTGTGAATGTTTCGGAGGCGCGTGAGAAAATTAAGTTTAGACACGAGATGATGCGTAAGGGAAAAATACCCCTCCGCGTTGACTTTAGTTAGCCCGCGACAACTTAACGCCAGAACGACCACGGCATTGATTGCCGTGGTTGTTGTCGCTTCTGTTGGCCTGTCGATCAAGCACCTCAGCTTAGAGATTTGATCGCGTTGTACAGTCGTTCACTGGAGTTGCCGTCACGAAACGGGAAGGTGCTCAAACGGCGGCGACGGTACTCCGCGTCTTCGTTACCTGATACAGCCTCCGAAAGGCTCACTAGAACCGCGTCTTCTTTGTCTGCAACTGGTCCGAAGCCGTCTGCAACATAATCGAAGTAGCCGGTTCGATAGATATGGCCCGAGAAGAATGTATCGCGGTCGAACTGATAATAAACAACCGGCTTATCCAGAATGCCGGCATCAAATGCAACCGATGAGTAGTCAGTCACCATAACGGCCATCTCTGCAAAATAGGGCTGTAGCGATTTTATTTGATCCACGAACACGGTTTCGACGTTCGCTGGTCGCTTGAATGCGTCCAAGTGTTTAGCTAGGTTTGGGTGTGGGCAGAACACTACCTTCAGATTATGTTTGACCGCCAGTTCATGGAGTCGAGCAGAGTTCAGTAGCGCCGACCATCGTTGTACGTACTCGGAGGTCTCGAATCCCGGCTTCAACCCCCTCATTCCAGGGCGTATAACCTGACCGCTCAAGTTTTCACGCCATGTGGGCATGATAAAAATGGTTTTCTCTGTTCTATCCAATTCTAGCAGCGCGTCGTGGCGAGGAAATCCTGTAAGAAAAACCTCTTTGTTTGTCAGGTGATAATCTGATCGTGAATCTACGATGCTCTCGTGTTCTGCTGTCGTTGCGGTCGATAGCAGTGCAGGCATGATGTGGTTAAACCATTCCGATTGATTGTCTTTTGTTACTCCATGCTGGATGAACAAAAATTTGTATTTACTGTCGCGGAGCTGGGCGCTTGAAAAAGGTTTGCGGATATACGCGTCAGCGTGAGAGCTGATAAGATACTTTGCTCGTCGCAAAGCCGCCAAATGGCGCCTCGATTGAAACGCGATCAGTTGGAAGCCTTCGGCTTTCAACCGATTCCAGTCTGGAGAATTTCGATTGAGAATGAAGTAGTATTTGCCTCCATCCTTCAAACTCAAGAGGTATCGGTAGAAATGTTCAGCATTGTCGTCACCCATATCGGTGCGATCCATCAACAACCAAGCATCGTTGAAACGTTTTTCTAGCCGAGATTTGATGCCTTTAATAGCTGGCTTCTTGCCAAAGTGGGTGAGTATCTCCTTACCGGTTATGCCTTTATTGAATGATTTTCCGTTTAAGCGAAACCGGGCAGATCCTTCATCGAGTTCTATAATATACCTACCGGGGTCAACGGGCACCCAGAATGCAATTTCGTAAAAGAATGTGTCGCCGACGAACGAATTCCGAATGACTTTGATATGAGATTTGTGAACTTCGAAGCCGTCATTTCGGAGGATTGGGTTCACTGCGTCACTTGCGGTATATAACGATATCCGCATGAGGTTCTTTTGTTCGTCGTAATGAGTGATGTAGGCATTGGTGAAGGCCCGCGCCTTTCCGAAATAGAGATTGAGGATGCCGACACGCAGATCCTCAAAAAGGCCGGGAAGCTCGGTGGATGCTACCAATTCTGGGCTGAGGTAGCTCATAGCGTCAGCCATGGTGCTTTTGTATTCGAGTTTCTCGTCCGATGTAAGGATTCCTAGAGCCTGAGGGCGTTTCAGGTGGTTACGGAAGTGCCCAATGGCGTCATAAAGGATGGTCCTCTGAATGAATTTTGGGACTTCGCCTCGCGTTTCTTTGGCGTCATTTAATACTGATAGCCAGCCGTGTTTCGGTTGGTTCAAATAAAACGACTTTTTGGTACGAGCTGTGTCCTGCATTGAGGACTCATCGGCACGTTTGCAGTAGTAGTATTTCGCCGCAGGCAGGAAGGCGACCCAGCTTTCGGGTTGGTGTATTAGATAACGATTTACCACCTCGGCGTCTTCGAAGCCGGGCACTATCAGGGGATTGAAGCTAAAACCTGCGTCCAATAGGCGGTCACGACGAAGGAAGGCGCTATTTATCGCCAATTGCATCATGTTGCCCATTTCATGCGCGCGAACAAGTTTAGTGCCGGCTTTGAAGCGGAACTTAAGCGCATGGTCATCCTTCTTCGTGCCTGACTTTTCAAAAAATCTGACGAAGTTGCAGCACACCGTGGAAAGGTTGCGATGGCGCTCCTTTGTCAAAAACTTGTCGATTGTCTCGAAATACCGGTGGTGAAAAAAGTCGTCCGGATCCGGAAACGATACCCATTTTCCTTTTGCGAGGCGCAGACCGGTATTTCTCGCAGCACACAGCCCCTGGTTATCTTGCCGGTGATAAGTGATCAGAGAAGGATATTTTGCAGCCCATCGTTTTGATATAGCAGCAGACTGGTCGGTTGAGCCGTCATCGACAATTATAACCTCGATACCCTCGGTGCCTGATGTCTGGGACGTGAGGGATTTTAAAAATTTGTCGAGGTATCTTTCCATATTGTAGCAGGGAACGACGAGAGAATATCGTTCATTCAGTTTGGACGATTTCATCCAGAATGGGCATTTCCCAGTGCTTTGAATTGCCCGTTCTATCGGGGAAACCACAGTAGTGTCGATTGCTTTAATCAGTTTGTTCCGCACGAGAATACAATCCTGCCGCTTTGTAATGCCATTTACGCGTGTAATTTATGACGGGTTTATGAAGCGGCGCACTAAAAAACGCAAGACCGGCGTGTCGAGCTAATTTTCGCTTGCATGCGTGTAGGTTACCGTTAATTCGGTAGACCGCGATCTAAAGCAGGGGATTAATTGTTGGAAACAGTAGAGCATTATGGGGTTAACCTAAAACTGGACCCCACTTACATGTCTGAGTACATGATGAAGGTCATTCGCGAAAAGAGATATGAAAGCCAAGAGGCCAGGCAACTTCAGCGGATTATTCAAGAGAACGAGGTTGTGCTGGAAATTGGCGCGGGTATTGGATTTATGGCGAGTCTGATTGCCAATAACCCATTGACTAAACGGGTTGTTTCATACGAGGCCAATAGTTCGCTTATTCCGATTATTCGAGACACGGTAAAATCAAACACGGGAAAAAACTATTCCAAGTGGGATTTGCGTCACGCTGTTCTGGCTACAGGATACAAGGACCAGTCCGATTTAGATTTTTTTGTTCATAGAGACTTTTGGGCATCATCTTTGTCCCCCATTGCGGACGCTGTCAGAGTTGAGAAAGTGACTATTGAGTCCTTCAATGACGTTATAACTAATGTACGCCCAACTTTGATCGTTTGCGATATCGAGGGCGGAGAGCTTGAGCTATTTAAGAACGCAGACCTTTCAGGAGTGAAAAAAGTCTATCTCGAGGTCCATCAGAAAATTCTTGGCCGCAGGGGTGTGAGGGCTTTGTTTGAATGTTTTCACTCAAGAGATTTTTCTTACGACCCGCATCATTCTGAAAGCTCTGTCGTTTTATTCTCACATGTTGACCGCGATAAAAAGTAAGTAGAACGGCAATCTATTGACGCAAAACAGGGCTCGCTTCGGCGGGCCTTTTTTATCTACCCCATACACAAAAGAGGCCCGCCGCACGCAATATGGCGACGAGGCCTCATGCCGCCTGATCTGAACCTGATCTGAACTGATCTGAACTGACCTGAACCCTTCAAACTGGACCATTTTTGGCTAGAGTTTTCCGGTGCATTTTCCTGGCTGGGAAAGGAACAGAAGACGATGAAGGCATCGCAGTTTTCGGACGCCCAGAAGGCGTTCATTTTAAAGCAGGGTGATGAAGGCGTTACGGTTGCGGAGATCTGCCGGAAGGCAGGGATCAGCCAGGCGACCTATTTCAACTGGAAGAAAAAGTACGCGGGCATGTTGCCACCGGAGATGAAGAAGCTGAAGCAGCTCGAGGACGAGAATGCACGGCTAAAGAAGATTGTCGCGGATCTGACGTTGGACCGCGAGATGTTGCAGGACGTTATTCGCCGAAAGCTCTGAGGCCTGCTCGCAAGCGGGAGATGGTGAAAGGCATGTGCCAGGACTGGGCGATCTCGATCCGGCGTGCCTGTGAGGCGCTGGACTTCGATCGGTCGACCCACCACTACATCTCCCGCCGTGCCGATCAGGCCGGTCTTGAGCGTCGTATCCGTGAGATCTGCGAGACCCGTGTCCGCTATGGTTATCGTCGTGTGCATGTGCTGCTAGAGCGCGAGGGTTGGGGTGCCAATATCAAGCGTACCTACCGCATTTACAGGGACTTGGGCCTACAATTGCGTAACAAGACACCGAAACGCCGGGTGAAAGCCAAGCTGCGGGAGGATCGACAAATGGCCGTCGGGCCGAATGATGTCTGGGCGATGGACTTTGTTCACGACCAGCTCGCCACCGGCAAGAAGCTACGCGTTCTGACCGTGGTGGACACCTTCTCACGCTACGTCCCGGTGGTTGATCCAAGGCACAGCTATCGGGGTTAAGATGTTGTGCAAACGCTCGAGCGGGTATGCCGCCAGGTCGGCTATCCCAAGACGATCCGAGTCGATCAGGGCACCGAGTTCGTATCCCGCGATCTCGATCTCTGGGCCTATGCGAAAGGCGTCACACTGGACTTCTCACGCCCTGGCAAACCGACCGATAACGCATTCATCGAGGCATTCAACGGCCGCTTCCGGGCAGAATGCCTGAACCAACATTGGTTCCTGACCCTTGCGGATGCCCGCGAAAAGATGGAGGATTGGCGTAGAGACTACAATGAAGTTCGGCCACATGGTGCGATCGGCAACAAGGTCCCGATCGCACTGATGAATCTGGGAAGCGTAACCAGTCCGCCTCCCTGACTGAAGCCGAAAAACTCCAGCCTCCGCTGGCCCAATGTCTGGGAGCAGTTCACTATCGCCGCGCACTCAATGCCGCTGGTCTACGGGGCTCCATGAGTGCGGTCGGAAATTACAATGCTCAAGCCGAGAGCTTCATGAAGACGCTTAAAGTGGAGGATATCTATCCCGCCGGTTACGAGACCTTCGCAGACGTCGCCGGGAGATTGCTCAGGTTCATTGAAGATGTTTACAATGCCAAGCGGCTGCACTCAGCCCTTGGCTATCTATCGCCAGCAGAATTTGAAACCCAACTTGCCCAGCAGGCGGCTTAGTTTCAAGCGCATCGCTGGTCCAGCCCGAGGGGTTCACTCCAAACCGGCTCAGTTCTGCGTGGAAACCAACAGCCACGGCCCGTCTCAGGGCCGGGTGATGGCTTTTCTTGCTGTCGCCGGCAATTGGGTTGAAATGTCGAAAATCGCAATCAGAAGAAGATCCGCGCTCACGTCGGTTTCGTGAGAAAGTGGCGGCGCAATCCGTGCGCCGCCGTCGCAGTGACGATTGTTCGGCGGTCAGCGTTTAGGTCTATGCTTGCGTCCAGTACACGTCAGCATTGATTAGGCGTACAAACCTAGATTGGTTGAATGTTACTCAAACTGATCGTAAATGACCCTAAAATATTGGGGATTAAATTGGATCACGATTGGCACGAAAAGGCGTTTATTTTTCTTACGCTAGTAATTGTGGGTCTTATATTAGTCTCTGCTGTAGGATGGGGGCTGTACTTTTACTTTCGTTCGAGAGCCTAGCCTGACTTGATATCTCTTATGTGATTAGGCAGGACTAGGGGGGCGACATCCAAACGGGAACGCCATATGGGCTGGGGTTACAACAGCCCGCGGTCTATCTCAGGCCTTTTATTTGAATACTTGTCGTTGAGACGATTTCGAAGATGCGCCGCTCACCCGTCTGCACGGCAAATACATCAACACGATCTGTCGGGAGTTGGGCATATCGCGCAAAGCTGTTAGCATATGCATTTCGACTGGACAGTCGGTATAAGCAGAATGGCTCAAACACAGGCTTGTGTATAGGCTTATGTCCAAAGACTTTAGACACGTTGAGTTGCTAACGGATGATGTGCGCCGCCGGAGATGGACAATTGAGCAAAAGATGAGTCGTTGAGCAGAGTTTCGAGCGACGGAGGTACCAGGCCGGGAAATTCTGACGAGCCGATTGTCGGTAATTCGAAAGCGAAGAAGCTGGAAGATCGCGTCCGTAAGTTGGAGCGCACGTTCGGTCGCAATGGCTGTACACATTCTGGAATACGCCATTCGCGGGAGCAGATATGCAAGCTGATCTATTTATGCTCCCTGAGAGTAATCCCCATTAAAGTGGGATCATAATTCGCGGGACGCTCTTTAGCGCCCCTTCGGAAGAGGTGACCAAAGACAAAACTGGTGCAATTAAAATGACTGGCCCGCACAACCGGGCCAGCCTTTCGCTAATAGCTCAAACGCGCAGTCTAAGACGCTAAATCACATCGCAGGAAGAATGGTGATGTCGCGCAAGCCGTTGTCTGCGCCTGTGATTCCGCCGATTTCGGTTGCCGCACCGGTCTCGAGGTTGACGGTGTAGAGCGTGTTGCCGGCGGCTAGGTATGCGGTGTTCTTGCCGCCTTCCTCGCTATGGATGTCGAACGCGTAGGTTGCCGGCGTTTCCTTGAGGCCGAGCTTGCCGATTGCCTTCAGTGTGCCGTCATTCGGCTTCGTCTGCTGAACCAGGGCGCCGATGGTCGCGTCGATATTGTACATCGCCGTCTTTTCCGGCTTGCCGATAGAGTTGGTATAGGCGGCGGCAACGATGTTTGGCGTTTCTCCCTTGTGCATGTCGCCATCTTCAAAAGCCAGTGTTCCATCAACCGTCACAGCGCCGGTATCGGGATGCACGCGGTGATTGGTCGTGCCGGTCATGAAACGAAGACGATCCGCTGCCGGGTTGAAATCGACCACAACAGGTGCTTCGGTCATGGTCAACATCTTGTCCATCTTGGCCACATCGGTTGCAGCACCTGTCTCAAGGTTGATGGATACAATGCGGTGGTCCGGCGTCACACCGATGACAGTCTTGTTCCCGGGGCGAAAATCGATGCCAATGAGCTTGTCGACGCCGGTGACATCCATTGTCTTTGTGACGGCAGGCTTGTCAGTGTCGAACATGACGAGCGTCTTGTCGCCGGTCAGCCCGAGGACCGGTGCTGAAACCGCAATGCTTGCCGATGCTGCGAAAGCGGCGGAGGCGATCAGAGTGGAGCGGATGATATTCATGGTGTTTCTCCCGTGCGTTGAACCGTTCGGAAGGCGTCCAGCGGTTGGTTTTCGACGCTTCCACCATTCAAGACACCGGGCAGGGTGCATTCGGATGCAGACAGCGAAAAAATATTTGCGAGATGCATCCATATGCCGCCACGATGGGTATTATGCCCAAGTCGACCATGCTGGCGATCAGACGTTGAAAGGTTTCAAATGCAGATGGGCTCCGTGCCGGACGATCTACACAGGGCGCTCACAGCCTGCGCAAAAGGGGACAAAAACGCATTGCGTGCGATTTTCGATCGCGAGGCAGGCCGGCTGATTGCAGTGGCAGAGCGCATTGTCAAGCGCAGGGAACTGGCGGAAGAGGTGGTACAGGAGAGCTTCGTGCGCATCTGGACCCATGCGCACCAGTATCGGGCAGACCAGGGGTCGGCGCGCGGCTGGATTTACGCGATCGTCAGAAACCGGGCGCTTAATCTTCTGCGCGACAGCAGGCGTGAACTCCCCGTGGAGGATGTTGAAACGCTCCGCGATGGCGCGCAGGCAGATGAAGTAATGGCCGCATGGCAGAAGCTTGATCGGAATTCACGCCTTTATGAATGTCTCGGCGGTCTTGAGGAGACAAAGAGACAGGGCATCCTGATGGCCTACGTGGCCGGATATTCCCACGGCGAAATCGCTGGCCGGTTGCGCATTCCGCTTGGAACGACGAAATCCTGGATCAGGCGCGGCCTTTCGGCGCTTCGGGAGTGCATGGCATGATGATGGAGCGCAAAGATATTCCCGCGATCGCCGATGACTATGTATTGGGCTTGCTGGAGACCTCCGAAGCCACGGCTGTTGAGGCGGCAATGGAAACGGACGGCGAATTGCGGGCGGCAATCGCGGCCAGCCGTGAGCGTTTTCTGCCGCTCGATACCGCCGTCGAGCCGGCATCCATCAAGGGCGAATTGTGGAGCAACATCGAATCCCGCCTGCCGCTTCAGTCGACATCCGCATCCCTCAAGCCCACCCACACGGCAAACGACAACAGCACAAACCGCTGGCGCGCCATTGCCGTGTCCGCCATTGCCGCAACCGTCGTGCTCGCCGCCGGCCTTACGCTTAGCCTGACACGGCCAACGGAGCCACTGGTGATCGCAGTCCTAGTCAACGAGACGGGTGAGGTTCAGGCCGTTGTTGAGGATTTTGGCAACGAAAGAGCAACTGTGCGGATGCTGGCCGATTTTGCAGTGCCTGGAGACAAGACGATCCAGGTATGGACATTGCCCTCCAGGGAGGTTGGCCCGGTCTCGCTCGGCCTGATCGATGGCGTCCGTTCAGCGCGTCTCGATGGACCGGCTTTGCCGACCCCCAGAAGCGACCAGCTCTACGAGATCACGCTTGAACAGGCAGGCGGATCACCAACAGGAAGGCCAACCGGCCCAATCCTGGCGAAGGGCTTCGCGCGAATGCCGCGATAGATCGCCCAAAGGCAAAACCGATAATATCGCGGCGAAATTTCCGTCGCCGCATTCTATTCGCCGGTTTCGGGAGCAACAGCATCGTGATGTCCCGAAACCGGCCGCGAACAATCAGGCAATCTGTTTATCAGGCGCCAAATGCGCCATCGATCGTGTGCATCGCGCCCGTCACAAAACCGGCTTCAGGCCCGGAAAGCCAGGCCACCATGCCGGCCACTTCCTCCGGCCGTCCATGGCGCTTGAGTGCCATGAAGCTGTGCATCAGGTCCTTCATCGGCCCGTTTTCCGGGTTCGCGTCGGTGTCGATAGGGCCGGGCTGCACAACGTTGATGGTGATGCCGCGCGGCCCGAAGTCGCGTGCCAAACCGCGCGCCAGCCCCTGCAAGGCCGATTTGGAAACGGCGTAAGAGGCCATGCCCGGCACCGGCATCCGGTCTCCATTGACCGAGCCGATAACGATGATCCTGCCACCGTCAGGCATCTGCCGCGCCGCTTCCACAGAGGCGTGATAGGGCGTCTGGATGTTGATCTGAAACAGACGGTCGATGGCATCAGGGTCCTGGTCGAGAGCATCGCCAAAAATGGCAATTCCGGAGTTCACGATCAATATGTCCAGAGGACCACTGTCACGCACGACGCGGATGACTTCGTCGCGGTCAGCGCTATCCGCCCGTATGGCAGTGCTGCCCGTCACTTTCGCCAGCTCTTCCGCCGCACCTTGGGATGCGCCATAGGTGAACGTTACCTTTGCACCTTCGTCTGCAAACCGCCGCACGATGGCTGCGCCTATGCCTCGGCTGCCGCCGAGAACCAGAACGGATTTTCCTTGAAACACGAGCACTCTCCATGACCTTGAAAATTAATTTAATGATCGATACATAAATACGAAGCAGCTCACTCGTCAAGATATTATGTAATGACCGATACAAAAAACATTCGCTCCCGCGGCCGTCCGCGCCGTTTTGATCCTGATCAGGCTGTGGCCACGGCCAAGCAGCTGTTCCACGCGCGTGGCTTTGATGCTGTGGGCGTCGCGGAGATCACCTCGGTGTTAGGCATCAACCCGCCAAGCTTTTATGCCGCGTTCGGTAGCAAGATGGGCCTCTACAAGCGGGTTCTTGATCTCTACGCCGGCACGGAAGCAATTCCTCTTGCCGATATCCTGCGGCCGGACCGTCCGGTTGGGGAATGCCTTGCGGCGTTGCTGGAAGATGCGGCAAGGCGTTATGCCGCTCATTCCGCAGCCCCTGGCTGCCTCGTTCTTGAAGGTACGCGCTGCGACGATGAAGAGGCGCGTGCCGCAGCCCGCGTTTTTCACACGGCGGCAGAGGGCGTGATCCGCTCCTATATTGCCGCGCGCCATCCGGAAGAGGCTGAGCGTCTGGCGGATTTCGTGA
>Ga0308171_1000676_pt1 | contig 62696 bp, 37 predicted proteins | sample PhyGR1_FD_202135 | JGI IMG/M metagenome (GOLD analysis project Ga0308171, IMG submission 202135) | Phyllosphere microbial communities from UC Gill Tract Community Farm, Albany, California, United States - DLSLSG.R1 | ecosystem: Host-associated > Plants > Phyllosphere > Unclassified | place: USA...
TTGAAGAACACCGGACGATAGAGGAACATAGCGTGCGTCAACATCGCGTCGCCGTCGTGCAGGCTGGAACGACCCTGTTCGACACCCCCCATACGCTGGAGCGGATGGCCGCCCATTGCGAGGCCGCTAAACGTGACGGCGTCGAACTCGCGGTATTTCCGGAAGCCTATATCGGCGGCTATCCCAAGGGCCTGGACTTCGGCGCGCGCATCGGATCGCGCACGGCCGAGGGGCGGGAGGATTATTTGCGCTACTGGCGCGCGGCGATCGAGATCGACGGGCCGGAGGTCCGTACGATCGGCGGCTTCGCGGCCGATATGAAGGCGAATCTGGTGACGGGCGTGATCGAGCGCGACGGCGCCACGCTTTATTGCACCGCGCTGTTCTTCGGGCCCGATGGAGCGCTGATCGGCAAGCATCGCAAGCTGATGCCGACCGCCAGCGAAAGGCTGGTCTGGGGGCAGGGCGATGGTTCGACGATCCCGGTCCTCCAGACGCCGGTCGGCCGGATCGGCTCGGCGATATGCTGGGAGAATTACATGCCGCTGTTGCGCCAGTCGATGTACGCGCGCGGCGTCGAAATCTGGTGTGCGCCGACGGTGGACGAGCGTGACATCTGGCAGGCGTCGATGCGCCACATCGCCTATGAGGGACGCATGTTCCTACTCAGCGCGTGCCAATATATGACCCGCGCCGACGCGCCTGCGGACTATGCCGCATTCGCCGGGGAGGATGTGACGGCGGAACTGATCAAGGGTGGCAGCATCATCGTCAATCCGATGGGCGAGATCGTGGCGGGGCCGCTTCACGGCCGCGAAGGCGTGCTGGCCGCGACGATCGACTTGGATGACGTCGTGCGCGGTCGATATGATCTCGACGTGGCCGGTCACTATTCCCGGCCCGATGTGTTCGCGCTGCGTGTCGATGCGACGCCCCGGTCGGCGCTCTCCGTGGAAGCGGAGGACGCCGCTCCGCCCGCATGAGGCGTGGCGATCCGACATCGCGTCATGTCGGATCGCCATTCAGTATTGCGTCTTCTTTCCCTCTCCCCTGGACAGGGGAGAGGGTTAGCGAAGCTTGCCAGCCTGCTGGCTAGCGCAGCTTGGGTGAGGGGTTGAGCGAGCCTAAAGGCTCGCGCGCTCGCCAAGCGAGCGCCCACCCCTCACCCAGCTCCGACTAAGCCTTTGCTCTTGCAAAGACCAAGTCTGCGCAACCCTCTCCCCTCTGCGAGGGGCGAGGGAAGAGAAGGCATCGCCGAATGTCGATCGACCTTAGTAGCCGACGGTGAAACGCCGCCGGATATGGGCCGGAACCTCCAGTTCGTCGACGAGCGCGATCGCATAATCCTCGAACGAGATGCTGCTGCCGTTCGCATTGGTCAAGAGTGCGTCGCCGCCGAGCCGGAACGTCCCGGTCCGCTCGCCGGGGGCGAAGACCGCCGAGGGCGACAGGAACGTCCAGTCGAGATCGGTCTCACCCCGCAGCCTGTCGAGAAAGGCCGCCCCGGCCAGCGCCTCGTCGCGATAGGCGGCGGGGAAATCGGGGCTGTCGATCAGGCGCTGGCCCGGCGCGACCTCCAGGCTGCCCGCGCCGCCGACGACCAGATAGCGGCGCACGCCGGATGCCTTCACCGCATCGATCAGCGCGTCGGGGCCGCTGGCGAGGAAATGGACCGAGCTGATGACCGCGTCATGGCCGCGCAGCACGTCGGCCAGCGCCGCGCCGTCGTGCAGGTCGACACCGACCGCGCGGACACCCGGAGCAGTGGCGATCCTGGCGGTGTCGCGTGCGATCGCGGTCACCATGTGATTGCGGCGGACGAGTTCGGCAAGGATGCGCGAACCGGCATTGCCGGATGCGCCGATCAAGGCGATGTTCATGATGTTACGTCCCTTCTTGTGAAATTACGCCGCGCGGTCCAGCGCGGCCAGAGCGGTGAGCAGGCGATCGCCGCCCGCATAGATATCGTCCCCGCGAACGATGACGTGCCGACCGCCGACAATCGCGACCAGTTGCGGCACTCCGCTGATCCGCAGTGCCGCCATCGCCCGCTGCGTCTCGCCGATCCGCGCGTCGGTCCGGGCATGCAGGTCCGCGTCATGGCGCAGGCGATCGGCCAGCGCCGCGGCGTCGAGCGCGATTCCCGCCTGGTCTGCGACCGATGCGGCGATCCGCGCCACCACCATCCCATCCGACGTATCCTCTCCGCCGACATAGCGAGCGATCTGCGCCTGATGCAGGAAGCGCGGCTCCAGGCCATGCTGCCATTCGCCCAGCGCCACCAGCGCATGGGTCAGAGCGGAGGAATCGAACACGCCGCCGGGCGCCTGGAGGACGCGCTGGTGATAGGCTTCGCTGAACGGCTGGCCCGTCATGCTCGCGATGCGCTGGTCGTTGTGCCAGGCATGATCCGCGATCGACGCGGTCGGCCGGGGCGCGGCGAACAGGCCGGAGGGCATCATGGCCAGCCGGTCGCCCGCCTGCTCGGTGAGCGCGGCGAGGGCGGGCGCGCTGGCATAGCACCAGCCGCACAGCGGATCGAAGAAATAGCGGAACTGCATGTCGCCTATGCCGGTCATGGTCATCGTCCTGTGGCTCGGCAGCATAAGGCTGCCCTGTCGATGACGGAGATAGGCGGTCCGATGACCTGGATAAATCGGTGCAATTCGTACACACTGTAAGTCCAAACAGGACAATCATGCGATGGACGCCCCCAATCTCAATCGCCTCCGCTATTTCACCGCGACGGTGGAGACGGGCTCCTTCACCCGCGCGGCGGAGAGGCTGGGCGTCGCCAAGACGGTCGTCAGCCATCAGGTCGCCCGTCTGGAGGAGGAACTGCGTGTCGCGCTGCTCAAGCGCACCACGCGCAAGCTGCACCTGACCGATGCCGGGCGGCGCTTCCACGAACGCGCGATGGCGATCCTGCGCGATGCGGACGATGCGTTCGCCGAGGCGGCGCAGGGGGTGGAGACGCCGACCGGCACGCTGACGGTGACGGCGCCCAGCGATTATGGCCGGGCGGTGGTCGCGCCCGCCATGGCGGCGTTCCTGGCGCGCTTTCCGGCTGTCCGGGCCGAGGTGACGTTCGACGACGCCGTCCTCGATCTGATCGATGCGGAGGTCGATGTCGCCATCCGGCTCGGCTGGTTGCCGGACAGCGGGTTGCAGATGCGTCGGCTGGGCAGCTTTCGCCAGTTGCTGGTCTGCACGCCCGACATGGCGCGCCGCGCCGCGGACGCCCTGTCGCCGGACGCACTTGGGGCGATGCCGTGGATCGGCAACCGGCTGCTACGGCATCCGCTCGACTGGACATTCTCGCGCGAGGGGGAGGAGCGTCGTTGCACCGGGTCGCCCGTGGTCATGGCGGACAAGACGCCCGCCACCCATGCCTGTGTCCTGGCCGGGTGCGGGCTGGCCGTGCTGCCGGACTTCGTGGTCGCGGCGGACCTGGCGGCGGGGCGGCTCGTCCATCTGCTTCCCCAATGGTCGCTGCCGGACGGGGGCGTCCATGCGGTCTTCCCTGAGGCGCGGTTCCGGTCGGCGCGGGTGCGGCATTTCATCGACATGCTCGCGGACATCGAGCGCAGGCGATCGGCCTAGCCCGGCTCAGCGGCCTGTGGCGCGGAAAATGGCACGCAGCGGCGCTAGCATGTTGTGATGGTCGACACGCGCGCGTTCGGGCGTTTGCCCCAGCCGGGCCGACAGCCGCCGATGCGCCGTGCCGAGCGCGTGATAGGGCACCGACGGCAACAGATGATGCAGCGCGTGATAGCGAAGACCGACCGGCGCCCAGAGCGCGGGCAGCAGCGCGGGCGGCGGCACATTGACCGAATCCAGATATTGCGCGGTCAGGCTCATCGGCGTGCCCGCCTCATTCTCCCAGAGATGCGCGACGAGCGTGCGGAACTGGTTGATGACCGCCAGGCCCGAGCCGAGGAGGAGCGCCAGCCCCGCCTGTGTCACGCCGAGGGTCCTGGTGGCGACCAGCAGGATGATCGCGATGGCCCATGCGCTGGCCGCGATTTCGAGGCGGAGCCATTCGCGACGCGCCTGTCCTTGCGGCTCGGTCCGGCGAAAGGCCGGGTTGATCGCCAGCGCGGAATAGCGGGCGACGGTCACCCGGCGCAGGCGGACGCTGCCGATGCCGAGCGGCGCCAGCAGGCCGAAGCGGATCAGCAGGCCCAGCGGGGCCAACCCCGCCGCCATGAGGAAGAGGACCAGATGCTGCGGCCGCATCGACGCCAGCGGCAGATATTCCGGGTCGCGCGTCGTGCCATAGATGGGGCGGGCATGATGCCGGACATGGACGTCGTCATAGAGGAAGGACGGGGTCAGCAACGGAATGCCGAACAGGAAATTCCAGGCGGCGGCGAACCCCGGAAGCTGCGACCGGCGGAGATGCGCCAGCTCGTGGATGAAGCTGAGCCCGCGATAAAAGGCGAGCATGGCGACCAAGCCCAGGACGGCCGTCACGCCACCGAGCGGAAGCCGCATCATGCCCGCAAGGCTGGCATAGGCCACCATGGCGGTCAGCAGCAGGTCGGCCCAGTAGATGCGCGGATCGGGCCGCATGAGGTCGCGGCCGATCGCGGCGGCCGCCGCCAGCAATTCGCGATCCTCGGGGCGCTGCGCCATCGGGTCATCCATGAAGCGTTTTCCAGCGCGAGACGAAGGCGGTCGCGCGGACGGCCACATTTGCGGCCGTGTCGCCGGGGCGGTAGAGCGCGCCGCCCAGCCCGAAGCCATCGGCACCCGCCGCGACATAACGGGCAAGGTCCTCGGGCTCGATGCCGCCCGTCGGGCAGATCGGGACGCCGGGGCCGATCACCGTCCGGAACGCCTTCACCGCGCTCGGCGGGATCATCTCCGCCGGATAGAGTTTCAGCGCGTCGGCCCCGGCGTCCAGCGCCGCGAACGCCTCGGTGGGCGTGGCGACACCGGGCAGGGTGACGAGTCCGCGCGCACAGGCGGCGGCGATCAGCGCGGGATCGCCATGGGGCGTGACCATCAGGCGGCCCCCCGCCTCGATCAGCCGGTCGAGCTGGTCGACCCTGCGGACGGTCCCCGCGCCGACGATCGCGCTTTGTCCCCATCGCCCGGCCAGACGCGCGATGCTGTCGAACGGATCGGGCGAGGTGAGCGGCACCTCGATCAACCGGAAGCCCGCCTCGACAAGCACGTCGCCGACCGCCTCGACCTCCGTTGGCGTGATCCCGCGCAGGATCGCCACCAAGGGGAGGTCCGCCATGATCTCGGATAAAAGCGTCTTCATGCCGCCGCCTCCATGTCGATGGTCGGCCAAATCGTATCGCCGGTCATGTCATGCGCTCCGTCGCAGCGTTCGGGGTCAGGGGAGGAGCCAGTGGCGGATGAGGCTGGCGACGATGCCGAGCGTCAGCACGCTCGCCAGCCAGATCGCGGCCATCCAGCCGAGGCGGCGCCACAGCGGCGCGGGGGGCTGGCCGACCATCAGTGATAGCCCTCGGTGACGGTCTTCCCGCGAAAGACATAATAGGCCCATGCCGTGTAGGTGATGATGATCGGCAGGATGAAGACGGTGCCGACCAGCATGAAGATCTGGCTCTTCTCCGGTGCGGCGGTGTCCCAGATGGTCAGCGCGCGGGGCACGATATAGGGGAACATGCTGATGCCCAGGCCGACAAAGCCCAGCGCGAACAGGATGAGCGTGACCAGGAAGGGCAATGTCTCGCGACCGCGCTTCAGGCTCCAGAAGAAGATGAAGCCGAAGACGATCGTGGCCAGCGGCACCTGCGCGGTGAAGAGGACACCGGGCATCCGGAACCAGCGGTGCCAATAGTCGATCGCCAGGAACGGCGTCGCGGCACTGACCGCCGCCATCGCGACGAGCGTGGCGATGCCGAGGCGGAACGCCATGCGCCGCGCATGGTCCTGAACGTCGCCATGCGTCTTGCCGATCAGCCAGCTCGCGCCCAGCAGGGCGTAACCCGCCAGCAGCGCGACGCCGGTCAACAGGCTGAACGGCGACAACCAGTCGAACGAACCGCCCGCATAGGCCCGGCCCGCGACCCGGATGCCCTGCAACACCGCGCCGAGCATCACGCCCTGGGCCAGCGTCGCCACCACCGAACCGCCGCAAAAGGCGATGTCCCAAAAGGCCCGGTGCCGGGGGTCGCGCCAGCGAAACTCGAAGGCGACGCCGCGAAAGATCAGGCCGAGCACCATCGCGATGACGAGCGGATAGGTGGCGGGCAGGATGATCGCATAGGCCAGCGGAAAGGCCGCCATCAGGCCGCCGCCGCCCAGCACCAGCCATGTCTCGTTCCCGTCCCAGACCGGCGCGATCGAATTCATCGCCTGATCGCGCTCCTCGCCGACCTTCAGCGTCGGAAACAGGATGCCGATGCCCAGGTCGAAACCGTCCATGACGACATAGGCGAACACGGCGAAGGCGATGATGAACGCCCAGATGGTGGCGAGATCATAATCGTAGAACATCGCCCGTCACTCCTTGTCGAGCGCGGGGGCGGGGGTGATGCCCGCCGCGCGTTGCGGGGTGGAGGCGGGCTCGGTCTCGTGCGCCTCCGGCGGCTTGGCCATCAGGCGGAGCAGGTAATAGGTGCCCGCCCCGAAGACGACGAAATAGACGATTACGAAGGTCAGCAGCGACGTGGCGACCGCCGATGCCCTGAGCGGCGAATGCGACTGGGCAGTGAGCAGATAGCCATAGACGGTGAAGGGCTGGCGGCCGACCTCGGTCGTGATCCAGCCCGCGATCACCGCGACGAAGCCGGACGGTCCCATGGCGATCGCCAGGCGGTGCAGCGGCGTCCAGTCATAGAGCTTGCGACGGAACCGGGCCGCCAGGCTGGCCAGCCCCAGCAACAGCATGACCATGCCCAGCCCGACCATCACGCGGAACGACCAGAACAGGATCGCTACGGGCGGCTCGCGGTCGTCGGCGACGGTGTCCAGACCGGCGAGCGGCGCGTTCAAATCGTGCTTCAGGACAAGCGAGGACGCCTTGGGCACCTCTATCGCATAGTCGATATGCTTCGTGGCCGGGTTCGGAATGCCGAACAGGATCAGCGGCGCGCCGTCGGGATGGCTGTCATAATGACCCTCCATCGCCATGATCTTGGCCGGCTGATGCTCCAGCGTGTTCAGCCCGTGCGCGTCGCCCGCCAGGATCTGGGCGGGGGCGGCGATCGCGACCATCCACATCGCCATCGAGAACATCTTGCGCGCGCCCGGATTGGTCCGGTCCTTCAACAGGTGCCACCCGCCCACCGCGCCGACGACGAGCGAGGTGGTGAGATAGGCGGCGATGACGACGTGCAGCAGGCGATAGGGGAAGCTGGGGTTGAAGATGATCGGAAGCCACGATCCGGCGGGGACGAACTGCCCCTGCGCGTTGATCGCGAACCCGGTCGGGGTGTGCATCCAGCTGTTGGTGCTGATGATCCAGGTGGCGGAGATGAAGGTGCCGAGCGCCACCATGCAGGTCGCGAAGAAATGGAGCCGCGGCCCGACCTTGGTGATGCCGAACAGCATGACGCCCAGGAACCCCGCCTCCAGAAAGAAGGCGGTCAGCACTTCATAGGCCATGAGCGGGCCGACGATGGGCCCCGCCTTTTCGGAGAAGACCGACCAGTTGGTGCCGAACTGGTAGGACATGACGATCCCCGACACCACGCCCATGCCGAAGGCCACGGCGAAGATCTTCAGCCAATAGCGATAGAGATTGGCATAGACGCCGCGCCCGGTCCGCAGCCAAAGCCCCTCCAGCACCATCAGGAAACTGGCCAGCCCGATCGAAAAGGCCGGGAATATGAAGTGGAAGGAAACCGTGAACGCGAATTGCGCACGGGCCAGTAACAGGGCTTGGTCACCCATGGCGAACTCCTTGTCTCGGGCGCGCCGTCGGGGCGCGTGACAACACGGCATGGCTTTCGCCACGCGGCAAAGAAAATGCGTCGGTACGTTCGGTCCGGCGGACCGGATCGGATCAAATCAACTCAGATCAGCGATATCTTTCGCGTGGCGTCCGGCGCGATCATCGCACCGAGCAATCGCAAGCCTCGCTCCAGCCGATCATGGGACAGCATCCCGCCGATCGACACCCGCAGCGCCGACGACACCGCCGAACGATCGACCGCAAAGGCCTCGCCGGGAATGGCCGACAGGCCATGCGGACGGACCGTCTGCGCGATCGATCCGGCGTCGGCATCGGCGGGCAGGGGAACCCACAGATGATAGCCTTCGTCCTGCATATGATAGCTCCCCTTGGGCAGGCATTTGCGCACCATCGCCTGGCGGGCCTGCGCCTCCCTTCGCACCGCCGCCACCAGGCGCGCGAAGGTGTCGCCGCCCGCCCAGTCCGCGACCGCCGCGGCATTGAGGGGCGGGGCCATGATCGCGGTTTCGTGCATGTCCGCCGCCAGTCGCCAGGCCTTGGCGATGTCGGGCACGTGCAGCCAGGCGACGCGCAGGCCCGGCGACAGGATTTTCGACACGCTGGCGATATGCCATGTCCGGTCGGGGGCGAAGGATGCGATCGGCGCGAGCGGCCGTTCCGGCAGCAGTCCATAGGCGTCGTCCTCGATCACCATCAGTCCGTGCCGCTCCGCCACCTCGGCGACGGCGCGGCGACGATCCAGGCCCATGGTCGCGGTCGTCGGATTGTCATTGGTCGGCACGATATAGACGGCGCGTATCGTCCCCGCCCGGCAGGCGGCGTCCAGCGCGTCGGGGACCATCCCCTGGGCATCCACCGAAACCGGCTGGAGCAGCACGCCGTAGCGCCGCGCCAGCGCCAGGAGGCCCGGATAGGCGAACGGCGCCACCGCCACGCGATCGCCCGCCGCCAGCTCGGCCCCGAAAAACGCATGCAGCGCCTGTTGGCCACCGGCGGCGAGCAGCACCATGTCCTCCTGCGTGGCGATGCCGCGCCGCCGCAGCAGCGCCGCCCCGGCTTCGCGCAGCGACGGCAGGCCGCCGGTCGGCTGATACTGGAACAGCGCGCCGCCGTCCGGCCCGCCAAGCAGGGCGGCGGTCGTCTGGCGAAAGGCATCGACCAGCTCTCCACCGGGGAGTTCGGGCGGCGCATTCATGCCCGGATCGATCCGCTCGACCAAAGGGGGCCGCGCCATGTCGGGTGCGGCGGATCGGACGGGCTGTTCGCGCACGAAGCTGCCCCGGCGGCCATCCCCCTCGATCAGCCCGAGCCGCTGCGCCTCGCCATAGGCCCGCGTCACCGTCGTCAGGTCGACCCCCAGCGTCTCGGCCAGCGCGCGTTGCGGCGGCAGGCGATCCCCCGGTCCCAGCATTCCGGCCTCGATATCGCGGGCCAGCGCGTCCGCAATCGCCAGATATTTGGGTCCGGATGACGAATCGATATCAGGTGTCCAGCTTTGCATGGGGATTCCCTTATTCTTCGGTCCATGCAATGTCCATGCATAATTCATGGGCTGGACATTTTGTCCGGTCAGTCGCGGTGCAACTCGAACGCCTCACGGCCCGCCAGTGCGGCGCGAGCCATGGCGCCCCCGTCATGCACGGCCAACGGCTCGCTATGCGGGTGTGCTTCCCACAGGGTTTCGTCGGCATAGCATCGCAGGGCGCGTTCCAGCCGCTGGACCTTTGCGGCCATGCCGCAGAGCGCAAGAAGCGCGACGCGGACTTCCGGAAAATCGTCTCCGCCGCCCGCCCGGATGATCTGCGCATCCTCGTGCCGACCGAGGCTTTCCAGCAGTTGCGCCGCCGCGCGGCGGGCCTCCTCCCGCAATTCGCCGGTCACCCGGTCAGTCGCCGAAGCGGTTGTCATCCCGTCCATCCATCCGGTTCCAAAGCGTTTCGGTGCCCGCTTCCACCGACCGGTTCACATATTGCGATGCGACCAGCCACCCCTTGATCGGACGCAGCGGCAAGAGGCAGCCGAGCAGCATCAGCGGCATGGAGGTCAGCAGATGGACCCACCAGGGCGGGTTATAGGCGACCTGTATCCACACCACGACGAAGGTCAGCGGGAACGCGACGATGCACAGCGAGAAGAAGGCCGGCCCGTCATCGGGGGCGGCAAAGCGATAGTTCAGGCCGCAGCATTCGCATTGGGGCGCGAGCTTCAACCAGGACGCAAACATCCTGCCCTTGCCGCATCGGGGGCAGAGCCCCTTCCAGCCACTCTTCAGGATACGGCGAAAGCCGTCGGAAAGGATATTTGCAGGCATAGCAGCACCATCGCATGGTCGTTTGTCCATGCATAATGCATTATGTATGGTTTGTCGAATCTTATGTATGGTTGGACGGATTTCCCAAGGGAGCGAACTGGACCTGCATCCACTTAGCGACCGCCCCTTGAGATTATCGGGACGCCATCGCCAAGTGGGTGCAAATCATAAACCCTGGCCCTAACGCGCGGGCACGCCGACGATAATGGGTGCGGGGGTGCTCAGCGGCGGCGGTTCGCCTCCTCCTACAAAGCGGAACAATTCTGCCATTTTCTGCAATACCCGGAGGCCGCTGACCTGTTTCTGCGTGTAGTTCGAAAGCTGGTTCTGCTTCGCTTGGAATAGCGCCTGCTGGCTATCGAGCAGATCGAACACGGACCGCTGACCGGATCGAAACTGTTCGCGGTAGAGCGTTACCACCTTTTGAGCAGCATCGATCTGTGACTCGATCGTCGTCATTTTCTCATTGGCTGCCTTGAGCGACTGGAAATCGACTCTCAAATCCTGTTCGACGTCACGCCGAACTTTCAGCAACTGGTAATCCGCCTCGCGCAGCCTTGCTTCGATCCTGCGTTTCAGCGCCATGTCCGCGCCACCGTTGAGCAGATTGTAGCTGATCGTGACGACGGCGCGTGCATCGTCAGCGCGTCCCGTGCGGCCCATGACCTCGTAGCGATGGTTGCCTTGGAGATCGAGGCCGATGCGCGGGAAGAAATTGCCTTTTTGACTGGCAAGCTGGCGCTCGATCGAGCGGCGATCCTGGCTCGCCTGCGCCAGATCGGGGTTTCGCTGTTCGATCACATCGACGGCGGAATCGGGGTTGGGCGGCAAGGCGGAGTCGACGGGTGGCAGATCGGTCGCGCGGTCGGGAAGGCGCCCTGTCAAACGGCGATAGGCTTCGCGCTGCTGTTGAAGCTGACTCTGCGCGTCGAGCAGCAACTGTTGAAGATTGTCCTGTCGGACCTGTGCGCGGCTGACATCCGCGCTAGTCGTGAGACCCAGATCCTTCTGCACCGCGATCATCTTGGACATTTTCGCTTGGGTCTCGATCTCCTCGCCGATCAAGTCGACAAGCTTCTGCTTTTCCAGAACGCCGAGATAGGCCGATGATATTTCGAACGATATCTGTTCGATCTTCTTGCGCGTGCCCCATCGCGCACTGGCATAAGCGGCGTTGGCACGCTTGATGTCATTGATGGTGACACCGAAGTCCCATAGGTTCTGATGAATAGTCAGCACGCCCTCGCGTCGCTGGAGCAGCGAGTCGCTGGCCGCATTCGGTTGGACATATTCGGGACCGCTGGCCAATGTCATATCGACCCGGGGAAGATATGCCGCGCGTGCTTCGTTCACGCCATATTTTGCGTCGTCCTGCTGCGCGAGGGCGATCTGGATATCCGGGTTCTGCTTGAGCGACGCGACGATGGCGTCACGGAGCGACTCCTTCGCTACGGCACTCGGCTGAGCATCAGGCTGAACGGTGGTCGTGGGGGCGGCGGCGGCGCTGCGCCTCCCGCCTTGCTTGTTCGGCGAGCGTGGCTCCGCGCCACCGGCCTGTGCGGCTATCGCAATTGCAACCCCAAGAACAAGCCCGTTCCCGGCATACCACGACGGCTTGGATTTATTCGTCATTGTCGCATTCCCCCCGGAAAGAAAGATTGGTGGATCATCGTTATTCGCGGAAAGCCCCATCCCGCACGCGGATCAGCGGCCCCAAAATATAGCTGAGCACCGTCTGGTGACCGGACCGGATGTCTACTTCTGCGGTCATGCCTGGCAGCACGGGCTTTGTTTTGTCGAACCGGCGTGTATCGGCGCGCAGTCGTACCCGATAATAAAGCTCGCCCTTGGGATCTTGCAGGGCATCGGCGGAAATATCCTCGACCCTGGCATCGAGTCCGCCGAAGATGGTGGAATCATACGCGCTGATCTTCACCACCGCCGGTAGGCCAATCCAGATGTTGCCGCGGTCGCGCGGCGAAACGCGCGCTTCGATCATCACGGCATCGTCGACGGGCACGATCTCGACAAGAGGCTCGCCCGGCTTGGCGATGCCGCCCAGGGTCTGGACAAGCAGCTTGTTGACATAGCCGTCGGTCGGGGCGCGAACCTCCTCGCGAAAATTGCGATCCTGAAAGGCGTTGAGCGCGTGCCCGGCCTTGGTCATTTCCAGCCTTAGGGTCGCGGCTTTTTCGCGGGTGTCGGAAAGATATTTCGTCCAGGCTTCGCCGCGCTTCGCCGTCGCCTCCGCAAGCCCGGCCTGGGATTTGGGAATTGACGTGATCGTATCGGAGATACGGGTGCGGACCTGCTGCAATTCGCCCTGTTTCTCGAGCACGGCATTTTCCGATACCGCTTCGGATGCCAGGGCACGCCGCAGCCGCTCCAGTTGCGTTTCGACCGTGCCCTCTTCTTTGCGGAGGCTGGCCAGTCGCGCCGTGGAACTCGCGATATCGGCACGGAAACCTTGGATTTGATGGTCGTATACGCTGATTTGCTGCTGAATATCGGCGCGCTGCGACGCAAAGAATGCCTCTTCCGACTTAGCGATATCAGGAGCCAATCGTGCCAGTTCGGGCGGCGCAGTAAAATGATCTGCGCCGGATGCTTCGGCTTCAAGGCGAAGGATGCTGATATGTTTCGCCGCAACGTCGGTCTGTGCGTTGTCGAGTTCGGCGTTCGATTGCTGGTTGGATAGGCGCAGAAGGATATCGCCCTTGCGGACGCGTTGTCCTTCGCGAACCAGAATCTGCTTCACGATCCCGCCTTCCAAATGCTGGACCACCTGGTTTTGGATCGAGGGCAGGACGCGACCGGTGCCACGCGTGACCTTGTCGATCTGGAACAGCGCCGCCCATAGCAGGAGGCTCGCAAGAGCAACGGCCAGCACTTTCAAGATGTTGAAAGACTTGGAGGTTTCAATCCTTGCACTCCAAGGTTGAAGTCCGTCTATCCTTGTAAAATTTAGGTTTTCCTGCGTTAAACCGCCATCGGCGCGGAATATCCTGCTGATAGAGCATGATAAACTAGTCAGAAATCGAGTCATGCGTCTTAGCATTGTTCGAATATGCCCTTGCGGTATCCTGTTTGCCTGTGATTTACGCTTAATATATAAAAAGAATGTAGATGTGGAGATGCAATGAGGGAATCGTGCTTGTTATGAGGAAGCGAAAGTCATACTTTCAAATGGTTATAGCGACTGTGATGCGGAGTCGCGTGAGCTTCCGGGGCACGAAACTTAACGGCGTTGTTGGGCTTGGACTGGTCGATGCAATTGTAAAAATTGCTGAAAATTCCGGTATTACTGTCGGATCTGTCGATTTGAGCGCGTCACTGCCGATGAGCGGTGGTGATCTCGATGCCCGGTTCGCACCGTTCGCATGCGCGCGCGTGGATCTGGACGCCAGATGGGAACGGCGCACCGTGCGGAAGCTGACCGAGGCGCATCTGCCTGCGGTGCTTTGCCTGATCGATGGGGGCTATCTGGTCGCCAGGGCGAAATCCAGCGCCGGAGAATTGACGATAATCGACGGTACGGGCGAACGGCTTGTCCCGATCGATGAGGTTGCCGCAGCAACAACCGATCAGATGCTGATCGTGGGCCATGTCGATTCCGTCAACGGTAGTTTGGCCTGCGACCAGCGTGAACGCATACGTGCCAATCCCCGCACCTGGCTGTTCTCATGCTTCCTTTCGGAACGGCGAAACTTTGCGCAATTGTTGCTGGCCGCGTTGCTGCTCAACATGTGCGCTTTCGCCATCCCGTTATATATGCGGGCCATTTACGATCGGGTGGTGCCGAACCTAGCCGTCGATACCCTGTGGGCACTCTCTTTCGGCGCTCTGCTCATCCTAGTCTTCGAATGCCTGTTCAAGCAGACGCGGTCGGTTTTCATCGACGCGATCGGTCTGCGCGTCGGTCAGGGCATACAGCATCGCGCCATGGCCTCGGTGTTGCACGCGCGGATCGACAAGTCGAACTGGACCGTCGGAAGCCTGATGACGGCGCTTCGCGATATCGAAGCGATGGCGATGCTTGCACCGCATGCGGCGGCCACCTTCTGCGTGGAAATTCCCTTTTTCTTCGCCTTCCTTGCCCTGATTGCCCTGATTGGCGGCTGGGTGGCGGTGGTGCCGCTATTCGGCGCTCTTGCGATGTCCCTGATCGGACTGGCTTCGGCCTATGGACTGAAGTTCGGCAGCCATCGGTCCAGCAAATTGGTGCAGGCGCGCAGCAACCTGGTCGCGGACGTCGTCGGCAGCCTACATACGATCAAGAGCAATCAGGCCGAAGGGCGCTTTCTGCGCCGATGGGACATCCTCTCGGACCATGTCGGCATGAACGGCAAGGCCACCCGGCATTGGCAGGAGATTCCGGCGGTCGCCTCGGCCTTCATCGTCCAGGCGGTAACGATCGGGATCGTCGTCATCAGTATCTATCAAATCCGCGCCGGGGTGATGACGGCTGGTGCGCTGATCGCCTGCAACATGTTGGCGGGTCGTGCCATGGGCCTCGTCTCGTCGGCGATCGGGATCATCGGCAAGGGCTATCAGAGTCTGACGCAATTCGGGGCGCTGGCCAATCTCCTGGCGCTCGAGCCAGAGGTCGAAACGTCGGACATGGCAGTCAAAGCCCGTCCCTTTGTCGGGCAATTGGCCTTCGAGAATGCAGGCTATTCCTATCCCGATACAAGCGCTCCGGTTCTGCATGACATAAACCTGGAGATTAGGCCTGGCGAGAAGATCGGGATCATCGGGCTGGCCGGCTCCGGCAAATCCACGCTGCTCAAACTTCTAGGGGGCCTGGTCGCGCCCACTTCAGGCGCGTTCCTGATCGATGGTCATGCCGTAGAGCAATATGCGGCCTCTCTGCTGCGGGAAAACATCGCGTTCGCAACGCAGGATGCAACGCTTTTCGACGATACGATCTATGAGAATATCGTGCTGGGGCGTGCGGCTCCCGATCCGGCATTGCTGGAGCGGGCCCTGAAGACTTCGGGCGTCCATCAGTTCGTCACCCAGTCGAAGGAAGGCCTGAGCCGCACGGTCGGGGGCGGGGGCTGCCGGCTTTCCGGTGGTCAGCGCCAGGCGGTGGTGCTGGCGCGTGCTTTCATGCGCGACCCCCGCATCCTGTTGCTGGACGAACCCACCGCATCGATGGACATCGATGGGGAACAGGCCGTGATCCGCGGACTGCGGGAATTCAGCACCAACCGGACATTGGTCATCGCCACCCATCGGTTCGCCGTGCTCGACCTCGTGGACCGGGTACTTTGGATGGAGAACGGACGCATCCTGGCCGATCAACCCAGGGACCAGCTTCTGGCGCACCTGCGCCAGCGTCAGACGGCACGCGCCGCGTGAAGGGCGCCATTCACGGGCAAGCAACCGGACAATCAGGGAAAGGGGTAACGTGGCAGGGGCATCTGAAGACGGCGAAGTCAATCACTGGCCGGCATTCGTGGACGTACTGACCGCGGTGATCATGGTCGTGACCTTTCTGCTGGTCATCATGAGTGCGGCGGTCATGGAACTGTCCAAGCGGACGGTTCAGGTCATGCAGCAGAAGATCAATGAGATGCAGCAGAGCAGCGGGCAGCGGGCGGTGGCAGGGGAAACGGCACCGACGGCGAGCAACCCTGCGAATAAGGCGGCCAGCCGGGGTGTCGAGGGCATGCGGCCTGTCCAATCCCCGTCCGATGCAGCGTCGGGCAGCTCCATCGCGCAGCTCGGCTCTCCGCTGATGTCCGAGACCGCGACGAACGGAAAGGACCAGTTGTCCATCCTGACCCGGGATACGCCCGATACGATGCGCATCGCTGCCAAGTCGACGGAGCGGCCCAGCGAGACAAAGGGCATGCGCATCACCACCGCCTCAACGCTCCTGCGGGTCGACTTCGATCCGAACGCTGTTCGATACACCGATGAGGACGCGGCAAAGGTGCAGTCTTTCCTGAAAGGCGCGGCACAGCCAGGCCGGAAATATGGGATCTGGTCCTTGGTCAGCAGTACCGGGGCGATCTCCGAGCCGTTGCGGATCGCATATTATCGGGCGGCGGCGACCCGCAACCTGCTGATCCAGGCCGGTATCAAGCCCGACGATATCGTCACGGAAACCCGCGTGGTGGACCCCAAGTCCGATGACGCGAACTCCGTCCGCATCGTCGTCAAGAATTGAGGGGCATGGCCATGAAACGCCAGATACGCGACGAACTCATCAAGATGTCGGCGGTCATGACGATCATGATCGGCGTCGGCGTCTATGCGCACGACTTCGTCATCGCGGGCATCAAGGCCAAGATGGCGCTGAACCTGTCGATATTTGCGTTGTTTTCCGTCGCAGCGATCATCGCCTTCCGCAACGTCCTGGCGCTGAGCAACGAAGTGCAGGCCCTGCGCGCGCTGCAACAGAGCAGCGCGATCCTGGAGGCGGACGACAGCGTCTACGAAACGCCCGCGAGCATCTTCCACGAGCCGCACCTGCTGGGACAGGGCTATCGCCTGATCGCGGAACAGCTCGCCAAGGACGGGGTCGTCAATCTGCCCTCCAAGGTGGCGGAATCGCTCGTCCACAGCGTCGACCAGCGCATCAACGAACAGAAGTCGGTCATTCTCTACTTCTCGGGCCTGATGGTCTTCATGGGCCTGATCGGCGCGTTCATGGGCCTGATGCATACTGTCGGGTCCGTGGGTGACCTGATTGGGGGTATGGATGTCTCCGGCACGGCGGGCGGCGACAGCTTCGGCAAGATGATCGAGGGCATGAAGGCCCCGCTGCGCGGTATGTCGGTGGGTTTCAGTTCTTCGCTCTTCGGCCTGTCCACATCAATGGTGCTTGGTGCGCTCGAGCGTTGCATGACCAAGGCGGCCAAGTCGCTGAGGGACGATTATGAGCATTGGCTGTCGAGCGTCACGACCCTCGAAGGTGCCACGGAAGTGGAGTCGCGAGGCGTAGTCGGGGCCGGCGCGCCTTCATTGGTGCGCGCGATGGACGTGGCGGCGCGTCAATTGTCGACCTTGCACCAGGCGGTGGAGCAGGGGCAGCGGAATGACCTCGGGATACAGGTGACATTGTCCCGTCTGCACGACGCCATGGCCGACCTGTCGAACATGGTGGCACGCGTTACCGACCCCACACCGCTGCTTCAGCCGATCGCCGATGTCGTGGCCGATCTGGGGCGGCACCAGGTTCGGTTGGCGGCCGATATGGAATTGCTCTTCGCTGAGGTTCGGTTCGACCGCGCCCATTTGCATGACGTGATGACGTCGCTGCGCGAAATGGCCTGGCAGCAGCGTCATGCCGAGAATGAGCGCGAGGATCGTATCATCCGAACGCTCGACCAAATTCTCGCATGCGGCGAAGCGTTGCTCGATCGGGAACCCGTAACCCTGCAATGGCCGGTCATGAAGGACGATGCGTCCACGCGCTTCGATGCGCGAATGCTGCATCATCGTCTTCTGGCGGCTTTTGGCAGGCGGCGGGACGAAATCCGGACGAAGCGTGACTATCGCCGGTTCGCCATCGAGATCCGGGAGACGATGGAACGGCAATATCGTCTCCAAGAGGAATTGCAGCGGGAGGTCGCGCGGTTTCGGAATGCGGTCTCGGCCGACCGGGTCAAGGCGGCCACGCTTCTCGATGCGCTGGCGCAGGAGAGCGAACGTCTTTCCGCGCTGGCCGGGATGATCGAAGCCAGCGGAATGGCGGCGACCGTGCGGGGCGAGCTTGAGCATGCCCGTGCGCATATGAATGTTCTGACCGCACGTGCGGAGCGTCTGCGTGACGATATCACCGAGACGCGTATCAACGACAATCTGGGGAAAAATTGATGGGCATGTCTCGCGCCAAGGCGGTCGTCTGGAAAGTCTTCCACCGGGATTATGCCGCCGCACGATCTCAGCGTCGGCTCGAATGTCGGCTGGATGCCAGTCTGACACTGATCGAGAGCGGTATCGTTCTGAAAGGAAAGATATTGGATATTGCCAGCAAAGGGGCGCTGTTTCGTCCGCCGCAAGTCTATCTCCTCAATCGCGCAGGAGGCTTTGTGCGATTGTCGGTAGGAGAAAGTGTCGTGGAAGGTGTGATCGTCAACACCACGCCGCGCGGCTATGGCGTTCATTTTAGAGAGATGTTGTCACTCGACGCGATCATATCCTGATCCGAATCGAAGGCGGCGTCTTCTCCAAAAGCCTATTGCATTACACGGGCGGCATTGTCGGAATGATGACGAGCTTACCCGTTTTATTTGATATTTAACCTCAATCGGTCTGGCAGGTCAAAAATGGTTCAGGCGAACAAGGCAGCGCAGCAGGGCGCGGGCAAACCGGATAAGACCAACAAGGCGTCGCAAACGACGATGCCGGGTAACGGTGAAGCGGCGATGCTGGGCGATATCCCGTCCCTGGGTGCCTTGAAGGTCGTGCAAATGGGCCCCGATGGAAAGGCGCTTTTGGGAATTCCCTATGCGTCGTTCACGGCCCAGATCGCCGACGTCGATCTCATTCTGGTGTTCGCCGATGGTAGCCGGGTCGTCATTCCCGGCATGGCCCTGGCGACCTTCTCCGGGCAAACGCCGACCTTGGTCTTCAACGATAAGACGATCACGTCCGCGCAGGTCATCAATACCGTCGGCGAGATCAACGATAAGAGCGCGCTGATCAACGTCAGCCTCTCGTCGGATCAGGCCGATGAGAAGGCCGCTAAGCCGCGCAAGGAACCGTCCGCCACCAAAGAGGATCAGGCGCAGGCTCAGGCTCAGGCCCAGATCCAGCCGCAGGATGCCACCCAGATCCAGCAGGCCGAAGTCCAGAAGCAGCAGCAACAACACAAGTCGGACGAGGATCGCCAACGGCTGACGCAGAAGATCAGCGATACCAACGCGTCTTCCTCGCCCCCACCCAGCAGCGGCAACCCGGCTGGTACCTCACAATCCAAAGACACTGTCGACAAGGGAACGGGCATAGGGCTGGGCAAGCTCGTGCCGACGCTGACCTTCACCCTGTACAATCAGGAGGGCGTCAAGACGACGTCGGAGAGCGGGGCGAACCACATCACCGGATCGACGGGCGGGGCCAGTTCGTCCACCGACAAATCCTATGGAGCGCAATCGGCGCGGGAGACGATTTCGGGAACCGGCAGCGACGACGTGATCGTCGTGGACAGTGCGGCGCAGGCGCCGTCCGGCACCAGCTCGCGCACCCTGCATGTCGAGGCGATGGTGCCGGCGGGCAGTCTCGCCCTGCAGCAGGTGCTCGTCCCCACCCTGCCGGACGGCTATTCGGTCCAGAACGCGACCAAGACCGACAAGGGTTGGGTCATCTCGATCGACCAGGGCAATATCAAGGTCGTCACCTCGGGCGTCGACGCGACGGGCGCGACCGTGACCTATCCGTCGACGGAAACGCACTTCACCTTCGACGTTCAGCTGACCTACGTTCTGCCGAAACTCGGTACGCCGGTGGCGTCCAGCGGATTCCAGAACGAATTCTTTCTGCCGATCGCGCTGGGCCTGTCCACGGGGGGAGCCGATTACACCTATTCCGTCGACGTTTCGACGCATTTCGGCATCCACATGGTGTCCGGCGAAGCCGACATGAAGGCGGTCGATCCAGTCACGGGCGCGCCGATCTATGTGCTGTTTTCGAACCCGCCGGGCAATATCGTCAACGCAGGCGACGGCAACGACCTGATCGTCGCCGGCGCGGGCGCCGACCAGATCGATGGCAGCGGCGGCACCGACACGGTCAGTTACACCATGTCGAACGCCGCGGTGACGGTCGACCTGAAGGCGGGGACCGGCAAGGGCGGCTATGCCGAGGGCGACAGCTACACGTCGGTGGAGAATGTCATCGGCACCGCGTTCGACGACACGCTGACCGGCAGCGACGCCGACAACGTGCTGAAGGGCGGCGAGGGCGCAGACAAGATCGATGGCGGCGGCGGCTTCGACACCGTGTCCTATGCCGATGCCTTCGCCAACGAGAAGACCCCGCCCGCCGATAAGACCAAGGGGTTGGAAATCCACCTCGACGGCACCGCCAGCCATGGCGGCGATGCCGAGGGCGATATGATCGTCAACGTCGAGCATGTCATCGGCTCGGATCGCAACGACGCCCTTTATGGTGCGGCGGCGAACGACACGCTGGAGGGCGGTAAGGGCGATGACCTGCTGGTCGGTGGCGGCGGTGCCGACACGCTGATCGGCGGTGATGGTATCGATACCGCGAGCTACGCCACCGTGAGCGCGGGCGTGACGGCCTATCTGGACGGCACGCCGGGCAGGGGCGGCGACGCGGAAGGCGACAAGCTGTCGGGAATCGAGAATCTGGTCGGGTCCGCGTTCGACGACAATCTATACGGCGATGCGGGCGACAATGTGCTGACCGGCGGGGCCGGGGCGGACCATGTCGACGGCGGTGCTGGCATCGACACCGTCAGCTTTGCCGATAGCAAGGTCGGCGTCAGCGTCTATCTCGACGGGCGGGTCAGCCATGGCGGCGACGCCGAGGGCGATACCTATGCCAATATCGAAATCCTGGTCGGCTCGGACCTGAACGATCGCCTGGTCGGCGATGCCGCCGACGATATTCTGAGCGGCGGCAAGGGCGACGACATTCTGGAAGGCGGGGCCGGGGCCGATACGCTGAAGGGCGGCGACGGTTTCGACATCGCCAGTTACGCCGGTGCGGCGTCTGGCGTGCAGGCATCGCTCAACGGATCGCCGATGACGGGCGATGCGGTGGGCGACACGTTCGTCTCGATCGAGGGACTTGAAGGCTCTGCCTTCGATGACGTGCTGACCGGTGACGACACGGCCAACACGCTGATCGGCGGCGCGGGCAACGACAATCTCGTCGGTGCGGGCGGTGCGGATGTGCTCGACGGCGGCGACGGGGTGGATACCGCCGACTATAGCGGCTCGCGCGCGGGCGTGACGGCCTATCTCGACGGAACGGCCGGTGTTGGCGGCGACGCCGACGGCGACAGGTTGCGCAACGTCGAGAACGTCACGGGTTCCGTCTTCAACGACGTTCTGACCGGCGACGCGGGCGCGAACCGCCTGAGCGGCGGGGCCGGTGACGACGTGCTGGTCGGCGGCGCGGGCGCCGATACGCTGGACGGCGGCGCGGGCCATGACATCGCCGACTATGCGAACAGCGCGGCGGGCGTGCAGGTCGCGCTCGACGGGTCCGTGTCCCATGGCGGCGATGCCGATGGGGATATGCTGACCGGCATCGAGGAAGTGCATGGTTCCGCATTCGACGATGTGCTGAAGGGCAGCGCCGGAGACGACGTGCTGGTCGGCGGTACGGGCGACGACATGCTGGTCGGCGGCTTGGGGGCCGACGTGCTGGACGGCGGCGATGGGTTCGACACTGCCGATTATTCGGACGCCTCGGCCGGCGTGAACGTCTATCTGGACGGCCGTGCCTCCACTGGCGAAGCGATGGGCGACCGGCTGATCAACATCGAGCGTGTGCTGGGCGGTCGATATGACGATCTGCTGGTCGGCAACGCGGGGGCGAACGACCTGGCGGGCGGTGGTGGCGACGACGTCTTGGTGGGCGGCGCGGGCGCCGACACGCTGGAAGGCGGGGCGGGCAAGGATATCGCCGATTACTCCGCCTCCAGCGCCGGGGTGACGGTCGACCTGTCGACGGGGCAGGGGCATGGCGGGGACGCCGAGGGCGATCGCCTGAGCGGGATCGAGGATATCATCGGTTCCGCGTTCGACGACGTCCTGATCGGCGACGACCAGAACAACCGGTTCGTCGGCGGCACGGGCGCCGACCAGATGGTCGGCGGCGGCGGCATCGACACGGCGGATTTTTCCGGCTCGACGGCGGGCGTGTCGGTCTCGCTGGACGGCAGCGTCGGGCAGGGCGGCAGTGCGCAGGGCGACACATTGTCGGGCATCGAGAATCTGATCGGGTCCGACCTGGACGATCACCTGGGCGGCGATGGCGGTGCCAATACGCTGACCGGCGGCAAGGGCGACGACGTGCTGACCGGGCGTGGCGGGGCCGACCAGCTGATCGGCGGCGCGGGCTTTGACACGGCGGATTATTCGGACTCGACGAGTGCGGTCGATATCGGGCTGGACGGTGGCGCCAACCATGGCGGCGACGCCGAGGGTGACGCCTATGACAGCATCGAGGCACTGGTCGGTTCGGCATGGAACGATCGCCTGCGCGGTTCGGACCGCGCGGACGAGCTGCACGGCGGTGGCGGCGACGATATGCTGGCGGGCTCGCTGGGCGCGGACATGATGGACGGCGGTGCCGGATTCGATACCGCGGACTATCATGCGTCCTCCGCCGCGATCACCGTCGACCTGCAAGCGGGGACGGGCGCAGGCGGACTGGCGGGCGGTGATACGCTGATTTCGATCGAGCATGTCGTCGGCACCGACTTCAACGATATGGTGAAGGGCAGCGCCGCGGACGAGACGCTGGAGGGCGGTGCGGGAGACGATATGCTGTCCGGCGGCGGGGGTGCCGACACGCTGGACGGCGGCGCGGGCTTCGATACCGCCAGCTATGCCGATTCGAGCGCGGGCATCACGATGGCCATGGACGGCTCGGTCGGCAGCGGCGGTGACGCGCAGGGCGACCGGCTCGTCTCGATCGAACATGTCATCGGCTCCTCTTTCGACGATCGCATCACCGGCACGGCCGGGGCCGATACGATCGACGGCGGGGCGGGGGCCGACGAGCTGATCGGCAACGACGGCGACGATATCCTGTCCGGCGGCAGCGGCGACGACCGTCTGATGGGCGGCGCTGGCGCGGACATGCTGACCGGCGGCGAGGGCGACGACGATCTGGTCGGTGGCGAGGGCGCCGACGTGTTGACCGGCGGCAGCGGCAGCGACACGGCGGACTATGCCACGTCCGCGGCGGCGGTTCGGGTGAACCTGGCGACGGGCCTTGCCCATGGCGGCGACGCCGAAGGCGACACCCTGTCGGGGATCGAGAACCTGACCGGGTCGGCGGGCAATGACGTGCTGACCGGCGATGGCGGCGCCAATGTCCTGACCGGCGGGGCGGGGGACGACCTGCTGACCGGCGGGGCGGGCGCGGACACGCTGGTGGGTGGCGACGGCATCGACACGGCCGATTATACGGCCTCGTCCGCCGGCGTTGCGGTCGACCTGACGACCGGCTTCGCGCAATATGGCGATGCCGAAGGCGACCGACTGAGCGGGATCGAGAATGTCATCGGCACCGCCTTCGCCGATCGGCTCCGCGCAGCAGCGTCGGGCAGCAGCCTGACCGGCGGGGCCGGTAACGACGTGCTGATCGCGGGCGCGGGTGCCGATCGGCTGGATGGCGGCGCCGGTATCGATACCGCGAGCTTCGCCAATTCCGCGGCGGGCGTGACCGTCGACCTGAAGGCGGGCCGCGCGGATGGCGGCGATGCGACCGGCGATACGCTGACCAGCATCGAAAGCCTGATCGGATCGGCCCATGACGACGTGCTGACCGGCGGGGACGGCGGCGCGGTCATCGACGGCGGCGCGGGCGACGACGTCGTCACCGGCGGTGCGGGCGCGGACACCCTGATCGGCGGTTCGGGCGACGACTTTCTGGTGGGGGGCGCCGGGGCGGATAGCCTGCAGGGCGGCGCGGGCTTCGACACTGCGGACTATCGCGCATCGGGTGCGGGGGTGACGGTCGATCTGTCGGCGGGCACCGGCCGGGGCGGCGATGCCGAGAGCGACCGGCTGAGCGGCATCGAAGCCGTCCTGGGCAGCGCCTATGGCGATGTGCTGACCGGCAATGCCGGGGCCAATACGCTGGTTGGCGGCGCCGGCGACGACGTGCTGATCGGCGGCGCGGGGGCGGACGATCTCCAGGGCGGCGCGGGCATCGACGCCGCCGACTATAGCGCGTCGAGCGCGGCGGTGACGATCAACCTGACGACCGGCGTCAACAGCGGCGGCGATGCGCAGGGCGACGTGCTGGACAGCATCGAGCGCATCGTCGGGTCGACGTTCAACGACACGCTGACCGGATCGGACGCGGCCGACACGTTGCAGGGCGGCGCGGGCGACGACGTGCTGACCGGCGCCGCAGGCGCGGACGTGCTGGACGGCGGCGATGGCCGCGACACCGCCAGCTATGCGCAATCGGCCGATGGCGTGCGCGTCGACCTTGGCACCGGTGTCGGCCATGGCGGCGATGCCGAGGGCGACGTCCTGATCTCGATCGAGAATCTGACCGGGTCCGACAATGATGACGTGCTGATCGGCGATGCCGCGGCGAACACGCTGTCGGGCGGAGCGGGTAGCGATCGGCTCGATGGCGGAGCGGGCAATGACGTGCTGCGCGGCGGTTCGGGCGACGACGTGCTGGTCGGTGGTGCCGGTGCCGACACGTTGCAGGGCGGTGACGGGGTCGACACCGCGGATTATTCGGCCTCCGGAGCGGGCGTGTCGGTCGATTTGTCGTCCGGCACGGCGCTGGGCGGCGATGCCGAGGGCGACACCCTGTCGGGCATCGAAGCCGTGGTGGGCAGCGCCCATGACGATGTGCTGGTCGGCGCGTCAGGCATCAACAGGCTGTCGGGTGGAGCGGGCAACGACGTCATCCGAGGCGGCGCAGGGGCGGACGTGCTCGACGGCGGCGCCGGCAACGACACGCTCGATTATACCACTTCCGCACAGGGGGTGACCGTCAACCTGGCCACCGGCGCGACAGCGGGCGGCGATGCGCAGGGCGATCAGATCAGCGGGTTCGAGAACGTCACCGGCGGCAGCGGCAACGACGTGCTGTCGGGCTCCAGCGGCGCGAACGTGCTGCGCGGCGGAATGGGCGACGACGTGCTGGCGGGCCTGGGCGGCGCGGACGTGCTGGATGGCGGCGATGGCAGCGACACGGTGGATTATTCCGCCTCGTCCGCTGGCGTGACGCTCGACCTTGCGGCGGGAACGGCGAGCGGCGGCGATGCAACGGGCGACGTGCTGGTGTCGATCGAGGATGCGATCGGATCTGCGCATGACGACGTGATCCGCACGGCGGCAGCGGGGTCGGTGATCGTCGCGGGTGCCGGTAACGACGTGATCTATGCCGGGGCCGGTGCGGATACCATCGACGGCGGTGCGGGGAGCGACCGCGTCGATTATTCCGCTTCCAGTGCGGGGGTCAGCGTCAGTCTGGCGACCGGCACGGGTACAGGTGGCGACGCGGCGGGGGATCGCATCTCCGGCGTCGAGGATGTCACCGGCTCGGCCTTTGCCGATCGGCTGACCGGTGATGCGGGCATCAACCATCTGGTCGGAGGCGCGGGCGACGACGTACTGGTCGGCGGCGCGGGGGCTGACACGCTGGAAGGCGGCGTGGGCTTCGACACGATCGACTACAGCGCGTCGACGCAGGGCGTGACGCTGGATCTTGCGAGCGGCACGGGCCAGGGCGGCGATGCGGAGGGCGACAGCTTCTCGGGCATCGAGGCCGCGATCGGCAGCAACCAGGGCGATGTCTTCGTCGGCGACGCCAATGCGCATGTCCTGTCTGGCCAGGGTGGCGACGACCGGCTGGAGGCGGGTGCGGGGGCGGAGAGCTTCGACGGCGGTTCAGGCACCGACACGGTCGACTATTCGCGCTCCACTGCGGCGGTGACGGTGGACCTTGCAGCGGGGACGGCGAGCGGGGGCTATGCGGCCGGAGACGTGCTGCGCAGCGTCGAGGCGGTGGTCGGCAGCGGGTTCGACGACGTTCTGAGCGGTACGGCCGGGGCCAATACGCTGCTGGGCGGGGCTGGCAACGACGTCATCCGCGGCGGGGGCGGGGCGGACCAGCTCGATGGCGGCGACGGAATCGACACGCTCGATTATGCGACGTCGCAGAGCGGCGTGGCGGTCAACCTGACGACCAACACGGCGAGCGGCGGCGACGCGAGCGGCGACCAGATCGCGAATTTCGAGAATGTCACCGGCTCGTCGATGGCCGATACGCTGACCGGCACCAGCGGTGCGAACACCCTTACAGGCGGTGCTGGCGACGACGTGCTGGCGGGTCTGGGCGGTGCCGACGTGCTGGACGGTGGCAACGGATTCGATACGGCGGACTATAGTGCCTCGGGCGCCAGCGTGACCGTGGACCTGTCGACCGGCACCGGGGCTGGCGGCGATGCGGCGGGCGATCGCCTGATCTCGATCGAGAAGGTCATTGGTTCCACCTTCAACGACCGGCTGGTGGGCGCCGCCGGTGCCGAGACGCTGCTGGGCGGCGCGGGCGACGATATCCTGGTCGGCAGCGACGGGGCGGACACGCTGTCGGGTGGCGACGGTAACGACACCGTCGATTATTCGGGCTCCGCCGCTGGCATCGTCGTCGGACTGGACGGATCGGTCGGGCATGGCGGTTACGCCGAAGGGGACGTGCTGCGCGATGTCGAGAATGTGATCGGCACCGCGCAGGCGGACACGATCACCGGCAATGGCGCCGCCAACACGCTGACCGGCGGTGCGGGCAACGACATGCTGGACGGCGGCGCGGGCAATGACGTCCTGGACGGCGGCATCGGTGACGACGTGCTGCGGGGCGGTGTCGGCGCGGACGTGCTGCGCGGCGGCGATGGCTTCGACACGATCGATTATGCGACCTCGGGGGCCGGGGTGACGATCGACCTGCAAACCGGCACCGCCAGCGGTGGCGACGCGACCGGGGACAGCTTCTCCAGCATCGAACGGGTCGTCGGCTCGGCCTATGACGACAGCCTGTCGGCGGCGGCAACGGGATCGACGCTGGACGGCAATGCCGGCGCGGACGTGCTCAGAGGCGATGCGGGCACCGACGTGCTGCGCGGCGGCGAGGGCGACGACCTGCTGGTCGGCAGCGGCGGCGCGGACGCCATGGACGGCGGCAGCGGCGTCGATACGGCGGACTATTCCGCCTCCACGGGGGCGGTGACGGTCGATCTGGCCGCAGGTACCGGCCGGGGCGGCGATGCCGATGGCGACACGCTGACCTCGATCGAGCGGGTCATCGGTTCGGCGGGCGACGACGTGCTGATGGGCGACGGCAATGCCAACACGCTGATCGGTGGCGCGGGCGACGATCTGCTCACCGGTGGAGCCGGTGCCGACGTGCTGGACGGCGGGTCCGGGAGCGATACGGCGAACTACGCCGGGTCGGCGGCGGCGGTGACCGTCGACCTGACCAGCGGCACGGGCATCGGCGGCGATGCGCAGGGCGACACGCTGCTCCGCATCGAGAATCTGGTCGGCTCGTCGATGGCCGATACGCTGACCGGCGATGCGGGGTCGAACCGGCTGACCGGCAGTGCTGGCGACGACGTGCTGGCGGGTATGGGCGGCGCGGACGTGCTGGACGGCGGTGACGGCAGCGACACGGCGGACTATAGCGCATCGGGTGCGGGCGTGACGGTCGATCTGCTTGCCGGGACGGCGCAGGGTGGCGACGCGCAGGGCGATACGCTGGTCTCGATCGAGAACGCGATCGGCTCGGCCTATGCCGACGTGCTGACCGCGGCGGCGGCGGGCGGTCGGCTGACCGGCGGCGCGGGCGACGACCGGCTGGTGTCGGGCGCGGGCAGCGACACGCTGGATGGCGGCAGCGGCACGGATATCGCCGATTACGCCCGCTCGAGCGCGGGGGTGACGGTCAATCTGGCGACGGGCGCCAATAGCGGCGGCGATGCGCAGGGTGACACTCTGGTATCGATCGAGCAGGTCGTCGGCTCCGATTTCGCCGACATGCTGACCGGCGACAGCGGTGCCAACATGCTCGTTGGCGGCGCGGGCGATGACATGCTGGAAGGCGGCGTGGGCGCGGACGTACTGGACGGCGGCGCGGGCAACGATACCGCGAGCTATGCCAATGCGACGGCGGGCGTGGCGGTCAGCCTTGCATCGGGTCAGGGCAGCGCGGGCGAGGCTACCGGCGACGTGCTGGTCGATATCGAGAACCTGACCGGATCGCGCTACGCCGACACGCTGACCGGCGACGCGGGCGCCAACGTGCTGATGGGTGGTGCCGGCGACGACGTGCTGGCCGGCTTGGGCGGTGCGGACGTGCTGGATGGCGGCACCGGCAGCAACACGGCGGACTATTCGGCGTCTGTGGCGGGTGTTCAGGTCAACCTGTCGACTGCGACGATCACCGCCAACCAGCTGACGGGCGGTGCGATCACGGCGGGTTCGGGGCAGGGCGGCGATGCGCAGGGCGACACGCTGCGCAATATCCGGAACGTCATCGGCACCGCGTTCAGCGACTATCTGATCGCAGGGGCGTCAGGTGGCCGTCTGTCCGCTGGCGGTGGGAATGACGTTCTGTTGGCGGCCGTCGGCGCGGACGTGCTGGACGGCGGTGACGGCAGCGACACCGCGAATTACTCGCTCTCCACGGCAGGGGTGGTGATCGATCTCTCGCTCGGCACCGCCAGCGGCGGCTATGCGGCGGGCGACACGCTGATCGCGATCGAGGCTCTGTACGGCTCGAATTTCGCAGACACGCTGACGGGCACATCGGGCAGCAACGATATCCGTGGCGCCGCTGGCGACGACGTGATCGAGGGGCTCGGTGGCGGCGATATGCTCGACGGCGGCGCTGGCATCGACACGGTGTCCTATGCCCGGTCGGGCGTCGGTGTCACCGTCGATATGGGTCTGGCCACCGCGCAGGTGTCCGCAGGCGATGCGTCGGGCGATATCCTCAGCGGGTTCGAGAAGGTGCTGGGCTCGGCCTATGCCGACCGGCTGACGGCGGCGGCGACGGGCAGCACGCTGATGGGCGGCGCGGGCAACGACACGCTGGTCGCAGGCGCCGGGGCTGACACGATCGACGGCGGCGCCGACAATGATACCATCGACTATTCCGGCTCGACGGCGGGCATAACGGTCGATCTGGCGACCCAGACGGCATCGGGCGGCGATGCACAGGGCGACGTTATCACCAATGTCGAGAACGTCATCGGCACGGCCTATGCCGATACGCTGACCGGCGATGGCGGCGGCAACATCCTGCGCGGCGGCGCGGGCGACGACGTGCTGGCGGGCCTGGGCGGTGCGGACGTGCTGGACGGCGGCGACGGCACCGATATGGCGGATTACAGCGCGTCGGCCAATGGCGTCACCATTAACCTGACGGCCGGCACGGGGTCGGGCGGCGACGCCGATGGCGATACGCTGATCGCGATCGAGAACGTCACCGGCGGCAGCGGCAACGACGTGCTGACCGGCACGGCGGGCGTCAACCTGCTCAAGGGGGGCGGCGGAGACGATGTGCTGGCGGGCCTGGGCGGCGCGGACGTGCTGGATGGTGGCGCGGGCAGCAACACCGCCGACTACAGCGCCTCGGGTGCGGCGGTCTATGTCACGCTGGGTAATCTTCAGATCGCGACCCCGTTGGGGATGGTCACCAGTGCGGTGGGGCGTGGCGGCGATGCCGAGGGCGACACGCTGGCCAACATTCAGAACCTGATCGGGTCGGCCTATAACGACATTCTCGCCGCGTCCGCAGGCGGAGGCAAGTTGCAGGGCGGCGGCGGCGACGACAATCTGGTCGCCAATGCCGGCGCCGATCAGATCGACGGTGGCGCCGGCTTCGATTTCGTCAACTATACGTACAGCAACGGCGGCGTGACCGTGAACCTCACCACAGGTGTCGGGTCGGGCGGCTATGCGCAGGGCGATACCTATACCGGGCTCGAAGGCATCTACGCCTCCGGTAACGCCGACACATTGACCGGCACCGGCGGCGTCAACATCATCAAGGGCTTTGCCGGCAACGATATCATCGAGGGGCTGGGCGGCGCGGACACGCTCGATGGCGGGGACGGCATCGACACCGTGTCCTACGCCAATTCGGCGCAAGGCGTCACGGTCAACCTGAACCTGACCACGGCGCAGCTGTCGGGCGGGGACGCATCGGGCGATATCCTGAGCAATTTCGAGAATATCCTCGGTTCGGCGCAGGCGGACATCCTGACCGGCAATGCGGGTGCGAACACCCTGACCGGCGGCGCGGGCGACGACGTTCTGGAGGGCGGCGCAGACGCGGATACGCTGGACGGCGGCACGGGCAGCGACACGGCGAGCTATGCCGGGTCCGGCGCGGGCGTGACCGTCGATCTGAGGGTGGCGACGGCGCAAAGCTCCACGGGGGATGCGTCCGGCGACGTGCTGACCGGGATCGAGAACCTGACCGGCTCGGCGCTTGACGACATGCTGACCGGCAATAGTGGCAACAACGTCCTGCGCGGCGGTGCGGGCAACGACACGCTCGTGGGGCTGGGCGGGGACGACACGATCGACGGCGGCGACGGGACCGATACCATTACCTATGTCGCCTCGCTGACGGGTGTCACCGTCAACCTGACCACCAACGTCAATCTGGGCGGCGACGCGCAGGGCGACCTGATCCAGAATGTCGAGAATGTCACCGGCTCCGCCTTTGACGACACGCTGACCGGCGACGCCAACGCCAACGCCCTGCTGGGTGGCGACGGCAACGACGTGCTGGCGGGTCTGGGCGGTGCCGATACGCTGGACGGCGGCGCGGGCAGCAACACGGCCGATTATTCCGCATCGGGTGCGGCGGTTTCGGTTAATCTGAGCCTGGTCAACGGCACCTATGCCAATGCCGGTCAGGGTGTCGGTGGCGATGCGCAGGGCGACACGCTGGTCAATATCCAGAACGTCATTGGTTCGGCGTTCAACGATTATCTCTACGCCAATGATGCGGGCGGCGTGCTGACGGGCGGGGCGGGCGACGACGTCATGGTCGCAGGCGCCGGGAATGACGTCTTCGATGGCGGTGCGGGCAATGATCTGGTTAATTATCTGCGGTCAAATGCGGCCGTTACGATCAACCTGACCACCAGAACCGTATCCGGCGGCTATGCCACTGGCGACACGTTGACCGGCGTCGAAAGCCTGTGGGGATCGACGTTCAACGACACGCTGACCGGCGATGCGAATGACAACAAGATCAGCGGCGACGCAGGCAACGACGTGATCGACGGCGGCGCGGGCGACGACATCCTCGACGGTGGCACTGGCACCGACACGCTGAGCTATGCCAGCGCGACCAGCGCCGTCCGGGTGAACGCGAACTATTGGGCGTGGGTAAATGGCGTCTGGCAGGCCGTGTCATACAACACCGTCGGGGCCGGTGCGGACACGACGTCCAACTTCGAAAGCCTGGTTGGTTCGGGCTACAGCGACATCCTGAAGGGGAATGGCATCTGGACATTCCAAGCCGGCGCGGGCAACGACTTCATCGTCGCGAATGGCAGCGCGAGCCTTATCGATGGCGGGGCGGGCATCGACACGTTGACCTATATCGAAACGAGTAGCTGGGGCGGCGTAACGGTCGATCTGGGCGCCAACAGCAATGTGGCGACCAAGGCATCGGGTGGCTGGGCCAATAACGATCAGATCACGAATGTCGAAAACCTGATCGGGTCCAACTTCACCGACTATCTGGCGGGTGATGGCGGGGTGAATGCGCTGGACGGCGCGGCGGGCAACGACACGCTGGTCGGCGGCGGCGGCAACGACGTGCTGTTCGGCGGCGACGGGGACGACATCCTGATCGGCGGCACGGGAGCGGACGCCCTCATTGGTGGCAGGGGCACCGATACCGCGAGTTGGGCGGGGTCCAGCTCCGGCGTGAACGCGAGCCTCGCGACGGGCGTCGCCTCTGGCGGCGATGCGGGCACGCCCGGCGCGGCAACGCCCTATGCCAATGCCAGCCTGATCGCCGGCTGGAGCTTTTCGGAAGGATCGGGCAATACCGCCACCGCGATTGGCGGGACGCAGAGCATCGTGCTGAGCAACGCCAACTGGGTTGCCGATGATCATGGCGGCAAGGCGGTCGATTTCGCGGGGAACGGCAACAGCAATGCAAGGGTCGGCGCGCTGACCTTCGGTGATAGCTTCACGATCGCTACCAAGGTCAATTTCGATCAGCCTGCTGGCTCGAATGAGGGAATATTCCGCTTCGGGATCAGCAACTCCCCCAATTCCGCCGGCCAGATCTTTCTGAACCGCACCACGTCGGGGGGGCTGTACTTCGAGATTCGTGATGGTGTGACCGGCAACGTTTTTGGAGCCCAGACGGCCGCCGGCCTTACCACCCCAGGCACTTGGTACGACGTGGCGGTGACCTATCAGGCTGGTCGCATGACGATCTATCTGAACGGGAATGTGGTCGCCAATTCGGAAAACACCGTGGTATTGGCGAACGCCACCTATTCCGACAACTATATCGGTCGGGACTGGTCGAACACGCGCGCGCTCGATGGGAAGATGGACGACTTCGCCGTCTTCAAATCCGCGCTGACCCAGGCGGAGATTCAGCAGCTCGCGACGCAGGCCAAGGGGCAGGAAGGTTCCGGCCTGGTGACCGACACGCTGTCGGGGATCGAAAACCTGACCGGTACCGATTATGCCGACACGCTGACCGGTGATGCCGGTAACAACGTGCTGGACGGCGGTCTGGGCAACGATACGCTTTCCGGCGGTGCGGGGGACGATGTCCTGATCGGTGGCATCGGCGCGGACCGGCTGGATGGCGGGGCGGGTTCGGACACCGCATCCTATGCGGGATCCGCAGCGCCTGTTACTGTCAACCTCGCCACGGGCGCTGTCCTGGGCGGGGATGCGCAGGGTGATACGCTGATCAGCATGGAAAGCGTCACCGGGTCGGTCGGCAACGATACGTTGACCGGCGACGGTAACGCCAATGTCCTGACAGGTGGGCTGGGCGACGACACGATCGCTGGTGGCGATGGAAACGACACCATCTATGGTGACGGGGCGATCCCTGGCGATCTCAGGAACCTGATCACCTATGGCAATCCGGCCAATTTGTTGGTGAACGGGAATTTCGAATCTTATACCGGCGCGGCGCGTGGTAGCAATACGTCCTTTGCAGCGACCGCCGCGACCGGCTGGAGCAGTCCGGCCGGAAGAATCGATATCTTCAGTAACTATACCAACTCCGACGGAACGCCGCTGAATCAGGCGATGCGCCTTCAGTCGGGGCAAGTCGCCGATGTCTGGCAGAACGTCACGACGACCGCCGGTGAAACCTATATCCTGAAATTTGATCTGGGGAACTGGAACGCAACTACAACTGGTACGGTCAACGTGCTGTTCAACGGCACGGTCATCGCCACGATTGATACGGCCAATGCGGCCAATGGCTGGCAGAGCTTCGCCTATCTCGTCACCGGCACTGGGGGCAGCGACAAGATCGAATTCACCACGGCAGGCGGCGGCCTCCTGATCGACAAGGTGGTCTTTGCCGATGCCGGCGGCAACGACACCCTGTCGGGCGGTGGTGGCGACGACGTTATGGATGGCGGATTCGGCAACGACCGGATCTCTGGCGACGACGGCAATGATACGATCATTGGCGGCAGCGGCAACGACGTCATAAATGGTGGTGACGGCGACGACACGATCAGCGGCGACACTAATGCCTTTGGAACCAGCGGTCTGGAAACCTTCGATACCGGAGCATCGGGCTGGAAGAATGCGGCTGGGTCGGTTCCTGCCACCTACACCCTGCTGGACGGCAGCGTGGTTCTGGGACCGTTCGCCGGTTCGGGCAACACCAACGTCTATTCGCAGCAGATCAGCAAGAGTTACATGCTGGATGCCCCCGGGGCGGGGACGACTCAGGTCAGTTTCGATCTTTACTTGCTCGACTCGTACGACACGAACGAAGGCGTGTATGTCTATGTGAACGGCGTCGCGACGCTGATGATCGTTGCGCCGCGCGGGATGAGTTCGTCCAGCCTCTCCGACTTCACGATCACGCCCGTCAACGGTGCCATCTGGACCGGCAGCATGACGTCGGGGAACTATTCGAATAGCTGGAGTGGGGGTGGACTCGATACCAAGCTGACATTGACGCTGACGGTTCCGACCCCGGCTTCGGGAGTCCTGACGCTTGGCTTCGGATCGAACATGAACGAGGCGGTGACGAACGAAAGCTTCGTGATCGACAACGTCACTGTCCCGGGCAAGGGCACCGACCCCATCACCGGGGGTGGCGACGATGTCATCCGCGGCGGCGCCGGTGACGATCGTATCGACGGCGGTGGGGGCGTGGACACCGCCATCTATTCCGGCAATCGCGCCGCCTATACCGCCACCTATAATATCGACACTCGGACCTATACGATCAATGGGCCGGACGGAAACGACACCGTCACCAATGTCGAAAGGTTCCGGTTCGACGACGGCACGCTAAGCGCGGCGCGGTTGATTGCAGGCATGACGATCACGCCGACCGGCACCATCGCCGAGAACAGCGCCGCCGGCACCGTCGCCGCGACGCTGGCGATGGCGGACGGCAACAGCGCGACCTATGCGATCACCGGGGGTGCCGATGCGGCGTCCTTCACGGTGTCGGGCAACACCATCGTCCTCGCCAACGGGGCGTCGCTGGATTACGAAGCGGGGGCAACCCGCAGCGTCCAGGTGACCGCGACCGATGCGGACGGATCGACCCATATCCAGACGGTGACCATCGCCGTCACCAACGTCAACGAACCGCCCGTCATCACCTCGCCAGCGACCCTCTCGATGGCGGAGAACGGAACGGTAGTGGGAACGCTGACCGCCAGCGATCCCGATGCGGGCACGACGCTGAACTGGGCGATCGCGGGCGGCGCGGATGCCAATCTCTTCACGATCAACCCCACCACGGGGGCGTTGACCTTCCGCACCGCGCCCGACTTTGAGGCACCGCAGGATGCGGGCGGCGACAATGTCTACAACCTGACGGTATCGGCGAGCGACGGCACCAACGTCACGACGCAGAACCTGTCGGTGACCCTCACCAACGTCAACGAGTCCCCGTCGCTGACGCTGAGCGGCGTCGGCACGGTGATGGAGAACCAGGTCGCGGCGACGGTGGCGACGTTCGTGGCCAGCGATCCCGATGCCGGCGATACGCTGACCTATACGCTGGGCGGTACGGATGCGGCGCTTTTCATGGTGGACGGCAATACCGTACGCCTGAAGGACGGCGTCAGCCTCGACTATGAGCAGGCGGCAACCCACAGCCTGACGCTGACCGTGACGGACTCGCATGGCCTGTCGCAGATGCGGGCGCTGACCTTCAATGTCGGCGACGTCAACGAAGCGCCGGTGTTCACGACACCGACGACGGTATCGATGGTGGAGAACGGCACGGCGGTGCAGGTGGCGCATGCCAGCGACCCCGATGCGGGCGCGGTCCTCACCTATTCGCTGGGCGGCACCGACGCGGCATTGTTCGCGATCGATGCGCAGACCGGTGCGATCACCTTCCGCACCGCGCCCGACTTTGAGGCACCGCAGGATGCGGGCCGCGACAATGTGTACAACCTGACGGTGTCGGCGAGCGACGGCACCAACGTCGTGACGCAGAACCTGGCCGTGACCCTCACCAACGTCAACGAGGGCCCGTCGCTGACGCTGAGCGGCGTCGGCACGGTGATGGAGAACCAGATCGCGGCGACGGTGGCGACGTTCGTGGCCAGCGACCCCGATGCCGGGGATACGCTGACCTATACGCTGGGCGGTGCAGATGCGGCGCTTTTCATGGTGGACGGCAATACCGTACGCCTGAAGGACGGCGTCAGCCTGGACTATGAGCAGGCGGCGACCCACAGCCTGACGCTGACCGTGACGGACTCGCACGGTCTGTCGCAGATGCGGGCGCTGACCTTCAATGTCGGCGACGTCAACGAAGCGCCGGTGTTTACCACGCCAACGACGGTATCGATGGCGGAGAACGGCATGGCGGTGCAGGTGGCGCATGCCAGTGACCCCGATGCGGGCGCGGTCCTCACCTATTCGCTGGGCGGCACCGACGCGGCATTGTTCGCGATCGATGCGCAGACCGGTGCGATCACCTTCAGCACCGCGCCCGACTTTGAGGCACCGCAGGATGCGGGCCGCGACAATGTGTACAACCTGACGGTGTCGGCGAGCGACGGCACCAACGTCGTGACGCAGAACCTGGCCGTGACCCTCACCAACGTCAACGAGGCCCCGTCGCTGACGCTGAGCGGTGTCGGCACGGTGATGGAGAACCAGGTCGCGGCGACGGTGGCGACGTTCGTGGCCAGCGACCCCGATGCCGGGGATACGCTGACCTATATGCTGGGCGGTACGGATGCGGCGCTTTTCGTGGTGGACGGCAATACCGTACGCCTGAAGGACGGCGTCAGCCTCGACTATGAGCAGGCGGCGACGCGCAGCCTGACGCTGACCGTGACGGACTCGCATGGCCTGTCGCAGATGCGGGCGCTGACCTTCAATGTCGGCGACGTCAACGAAGCGCCGGTGTTCACGACACCGACGACGGTATCGATGGTGGAGAACGGCACGGCGGTGCAGGTGGCGCATGCCAGCGACCCCGATGCGGGCGCGGTCCTCACCTATTCGCTGGGCGGCACCGACGCGGCATTGTTCGCGATCGATGCGCAGACCGGTGCGATCACCTTCCGCACCGCGCCCGACTTTGAGGCACCGCAGGATGCGGGCCGCGACAATGTGTACAACCTGACGGTGTCGGCGAGCGACGGCACCAACGTCGTGACGCAGAACCTGGCGGTGACGGTAACCAATGTGAACGAGGCGCCCCAGATCACCTCCGCCACGGCGGCTACCGTGGTGGAAGGTACGACGGCGGTCGCCACCGTGGCTGGTACGGACCCGGAGGGACAGACGCTGCGCTATGGCCTGTCCGGCACCGACGCGGCACGGTTCACGATCGACCCGACGACGGGCGTGTTGCGGTTCATCGCGGCGCCCGATTTCGATCACCCGACGGACCTGGGCGGCAACAACCGCTATGACATCGTCGTTTCGGCCAGTGACGGCACCAATGTCACCACACAGGCGATGACCATCGACGTGGTGCGCGATCAGCGGCCGCCGACGATCACCTCGCCAGCGGCGTTCACGATCGCCGAGAATGGGACCAGTGTCGCGACGGCCACCGCGACCGATCCCAATGCGGGCGATACGATCAGCTGGTCGATCGCGAGTGGAGCGGATGCGGCACGCTTTACGATCGACAGCAGCACGGGAGCTTTGCGCTTCGTCGCGGCACCGGATTACGACGCCCCCTCGGACGCGAATGGCGATAATCAGTATCAGGTCGTGTTGCGTGCGACGGACCAGACCGGGCTCTTCAGCGACAAGGCGGTCACCGTGACCGTGACCGATATCAACGAGGCTCCCGCTTTCGTGACGGGCGCAGCGCTCAGCGTGCCGGAAAACAGCACGGCGGTCGGGACGATCCTGGCCGTCGATCCAGAGCATGGCGCGGTCAGCTATTCGATCGTCAATGGCGGTAATTCCGCCCTGTTCACGATCGACAGCCGGACAGGCGCCTTGTCGCTGGTGTCGCCACAGGACTATGAAACCGTCGGAGCGGCCCATTATCAGGTCACCATCGCGGCGTCCGATGGCACGCTGAATGCGACGCAGACCTTCGATGTGGCGATTACGAACGTCAATGAAGCGCCTGTGCTGACCCCGATCGCGACGGTGACGGTGGCAGAAAACCAGACGGCGGTGACGACGATCGTCGCGCATGATCCCGATGCGGGTGCGCAGCTGGTCTACGCCATCGCAGGCGGCGCGGACGCCAATGTCTTCGCCATCGACTCGCGTACCGGCGTGCTCAGCTTCCGCACCGCTCCCGATTACGATGCCGGCCAGCATAGCTACGAGGTGAAGGTGCTCGCCTCCGATGGCTCGCTGGCGACGACGCAGACGCTGACGGTCAACGTCACCGACGTGGACGAAGCGCCTGTAATCACCTCACCCAACAGCGCGACCGTGGCGGAGAACGGCACGACGGTCATGACGATCGCGGCGCGCGATCCCGAAGGGCATGCGCTGCAATATTCCATCACGGGCGGGGCGGATCGGTCACTGTTCTCGATCTCGTCCACCGGCGTTCTATCGTACAAGACCGCGCCGGATTATGAGACCGGCAGCCATCTGAACGAAGTGCAGGTGTCCGTATCGGACGGCACGCTAACCACCAGCCAGATGATCCGCGTTGCCGTCACCGACGTCAACGAGGCTCCGGTCATCACCTCCGGCGATTTCACGATCGACGAGAACCAGCTTGTGGTCGGAGCGATCCAGGCGCGTGATCCAGAGGGCGCGTCGTTGATTTACGCGGTGGGCGGCGGCAATGACGGCGCGCTCTTCAATGTGGACTCCGCCACGGGGGCGATCAGTTTCCGTAACGCCCCCGACTTCGAGGCGCCCAGTGACGCTGATGGCAACAACATTTATGACGTCGATGTGCTGGTGTCGGACGGCACGCTGGTGACGATCCAGCATGCCCATGTCACCGTGCGTGACGTGCAAGGTGAGGTGGTCGTCGGCACCAGCGGCGACGATTTTATGAATGGCGGCGTCGGCAACGACAGCCTTTCGGGTTTGGGCGGAAACGATATCCTGATCGGCGGTGTCGGCGCGGACCGGCTCGATGGCGGAGATGGCAGCGACCAAGTGGATTACGGCCAGTCGTCCGCGGGCGTGACGATCTATCTGGACGGAACACCGGGGGTCGGCGGCGATGCCCAGGGCGACGTGCTCGCGGGGATCGAGAACATAAACGGATCGTTGTACAACGACGTCCTACTCGGCAGCAGCGGTAGCAACGTCATCGATGCTGGACCCGGAGACGATGTGCTGAACGGTCATGGCGGGCGCGACACGCTGATCGGCGGTACCGGTACCGATACCGTCAGTTACGCCGATGCCACGACCGGCATCGGGATGACGCTCGGCATGGGGCCGGGGCAGGGTGTCGGTACGAGCGGAGCCGCCAATGGCGACACGCTGAACGGTATCGAGCGGGTCATCGGGACGGATTATGACGACCAGTTCGCCCTCAGCCTGTCGGGAGGAATTTCGATCGACGGCGGGGCGGGGAACGACATGGTGACGCTTGCGCCCGGAAGCGGTTCAGTCACGAACACCGATCTCACCTCCGTGCTAAGCCATGTGGAAGAGATATCGTTCACGCAGAACAATGTCAGCGCGAACCTGACCGTGGATGCGGATTTCATTCGTGCCCTGGCTGGTGCAGGCAATAGTTCTCATTTGACGTTGCATACGGACGGGAACGACACCCTGACGATGGGCGCGAACGTGGTTCAGAACGGCAACGAATACACCTTCTATAGCGATAGCAGTCACCAGCTTCAGATCGCATCCTTGACGCTTGCGGGATAAATCGAGTGCCTGTTGCTGCGCCAGCCGTCCGAAGTCTCGGCAATTCGCCGTGACGTTCGTCGTCAGCGGTCGTGTGTCGGGCGTCGATCGACTCTATGATGCGATACGCGGCACCACCGCTGTTCCGACGAAAACTTCGCCCGCCTATTATCCTGTGGTGCGATCCGCAGGACGAGGCGGGCGAGCGCTTCAGGAATCCTTATCCGGGATGCGGATATTCTGGGGCCAGGATCTTAGGTGGGGGGAAGCTGTTCGATCGCTGGAAGCCGAACAATCGGGGCGAGAAGAGCTTTGAAATAGAGGCTAGTATGGAGTTGCGTGGATTGCTGCTCATCCGTGATGGGATAGGCGTTTGTCGCAAGCCATATCCCTCTGACATATGCGGCGAGGAATGGCCGCCGAATGTGCCGTACCCGCTATTTTACACAAGGATGTCGGCCAGCAGGAGCTCGACCTGTGTGAGGTGTTCAACGTACTTTGCAGCATCGTGAAGACAATCGCCCCGTGGCGGTGGAGGCCCAACGATCTGCCGCCTGGGTAACGGTGTAACAACGCAGGTCTGGTTGACGGCCGGGGTCAAGCCGAAGAAGGCCTCGAAAATCCGCATGGCCGTCACCTCGCCGGGTCATCTGCTGGCTGTCCTTATAGCGCGGCTTTGTCCGTCTGCCATAAGGTTGGGGCGAGCGGTGATCTGCATCGGCAACCCGCTTCGCCGCCTCGACGAAGACTATAAGCGTTACGCCGAAGCTCGCCGGACTACATCATGATGAACCAGGCTTCCGCCCTCGCTGCAGGTGCATAACAACCTTCAGGCCGAGTGGCATAATTCGGTCAGGATCAACCTGTTCTCGAACATGGCTAGCGCGGGATTGTGAGACGCAATGGCATGCCCGAAGCGAGAAATTTCGATCGATGAGGGGCGAGCCTCGAGCCATCGAGGTCAGATTGTTTTAAATGGACCAGACGATGTCGCTAATCGCACCATGTCCGCAAAAAGCGCATATTTCTGCGGCTTTTGCCTTGACAATGGTGACCCCTACGGGAGGGATGTCACAGTCACAAAAAGCGCAGATTTGCGGGCTTTTTGTGTCTTGCGATCAGCCACGCTGTACCTGCTTGCTGTACCAACGCGGTTGAGTTGCACAACATAGTAAGGCTTTCGCTTGCGGCAATATCAAAGGCCATATTCCCTTGGTCGTCGATGCCATTGACGTGCTGAGGCGTTATAAGCCCTTATTCTGCCCAGGCTTTGGCAATGTTCAACAATACATATGGGTTAAAGAAACCCAGAATGCAGATTCTCATAAGATCATTTAAATGCGTCGCGGTCAATTCACCCGCGTGATATTACGGGAAGGTGCGAGCGGGAACCCATTTCTTTCAAGCCGCTATCACTTTTCCGAGCGCTCTTCAGAATATATCCTCCGCAACAAGCCACGCGTAAGGAACAGGGTCCGATTGTTCTGGCGTGCTGCGCCATCGGCGGTGCTCCGTGAAGCGGCTCGGCGGGGCGCCTTCCTCCCGTTGTGGCTCGATTCCGCGAGAATTCAGCAAAGCGATCAACTCGGCCATGACATCATCACGTTCGCGAACGAAACGCGAGGCGAAGCAGCGCCACACGGTCCAACCCGCCCGCTCCAGCATGCGTTGGCGGGCCATGTCGTGCGGCCATTGATCGGGGCCGTGGTAACGGTCGCCGTCGCATTCGATCGCCAGTCGCCGGTCGTTCTCGCCCTCGACAACCAAGTCGATCCGCTTGGTACCCACCGGCACCTGCGTGTCGACGCGATAACCCCGTTCGACCAAAAGATCGTACATTTCGATTTCGAATGGCGACTCGCATCTGGCCCGGCGATCGGCGACCATGGTGGCGTCGCCCGCAAAGGGTGCATGGAAATGCTCGATCAGGCTTCGGCGGAGTTTGTCGGCCGCACGCAAATCCTCCAACTCCACCGAGCGGACCAGCACCATCCGGTCGCGCGCTCGTGATGCGGCGACGTTGAAGCGCTGCTCATAGCCCAGGCCGGACAGGTCGCTGCTCTTCCCATCCGCGACCAGCGAAATGAACATGATGTCGCGCTCGTCGCCCTGGAAGGCTGCGGGCTCGCCGACGCGAATGTTGTGACGCAGCTGGACTTCGGAGCCCAGGACCTGCTCGATCGCTGTCATGATCGCGACGGCCTGTTCTTGGCCGAGCAACGTGGTCACGCCGATCGAGCGCTTGTGCATCGCCGGATCGTCGGCAATGCGACCGATGGCATCGACGATACAGTCGACCTCGGGCGGATTGACCTTCCCCCGGCGATAGCCGTCCTCGACCAGAATATCGATCAGCGGCGGATCGAGCCGCTCGGACGCCGATGGCAGGCGCAGCGGTACTAGCTGGTGGCTGTAGAATTGCGCTTTGGAGTATTCGATGATCGGCCCGACGCAGCGGAAATGTTCTTTGAGCAGGATCGCTCCACCGGCAAAGACAACCGTACCCAGGTCGTATAGCGACTTTTCCTCGCGTAGCGCCGATCGATAGTCTGCGACCTGTCCACCCAGATGGCGGTCGGCCAGTTGGTTCATCCGTGCCTCTTCACGGAAACCTGCATCCGGACTGACCTGCCGGTCGTCGCCGACGATCAGCACCTGACGCGCCCGGAGGAGGGCTGGAAGGGCGGCGACGGTCGATTGCGACGCTTCGTCGATCACCACCAAATCGAACAGGCCCAGTTCGGCGGGTAGCGATTCCGACACGCGGTAATGCGGCATGATCCAGCAGGGCAGGGCGTTCTTGGCGCGGTCAGCTGCGGCACGCGCATCGGCACGATAGCGACCCGCACGGATGCCGGTGCCGCGCCCCAGCTTTCGCATCGCTTGCGCATAGGAAGCGAGCGCCGTGCGAACCTGATCGCTGGCCTTCTCAGCCAGGCGGCACCAGGTGCGAAGTTCGATCGCCTCTTCATACGCGCGGCGCAACAGCGACTCCTGCTCGCCGCGCTCCTGCCCCAGCGCGCGCAGCCGATCGTGCCGATCGACCCGGCGCAGCCAGGTGGACAGCCTGCGTAGCGTCCAACGTTCGCGCCAGTCGCCCGGCGTCAGCGCGTCTTCGGTGCCTGTCACGGCCTCACTGCGTAATCGCTCCGCCCAACCGGGTGCGCCGTTTTCGGCGATCAGCGCGGTCAGATAGCGGATCGTTGCGAAGCTGGGGATCAATGCACGCAGCACCGCCACCTCGCTCAGCGCCGCCTGCCACCGACGTTCGAGCAGATGAGTGTCGATGCCCTGCTGTCCGACCATGTCCTGCAGTATGGCAAATATTTCGTCACCGATGGCGCCGCCAATGGTGCGCGCCAGCGTCACCAGTCGGTAGCGCTCCTGTTCGGCGGCGGATAGGCGGAATACCAGCAGATGCTGGTCACACAGCATGGTCAGCGCCTCGGTCGCGGCATCGTCGCCGATCAGCGGCCGTCGCCATCCGGGCAGGACTGTCCGAACGCCATCGGCCAATGCCCGCTCTTCGTGCGCCAATGTGCGAAGGGCGGCGATGTGTGCAAGCTGCCGCCGCATGGCTTCGGCAGCGGCTGGCTCTTGCCCGGCCACCGGATCAACTCCGGCAAGCGGTCCCGCATGGTTCCACGCCGCCGCCAGCCGGATCGCCCGATCGCAGAGCGCGAGATAGCGATGAACCTCGGCCCATTCGCTGGCATCACCGGGTGCGCGGCCCGAAAGCCGGACGGTGGCGACCTGCGTCTTGAGCTGTCGCGCGAACAGGCTCTGAAACAGGCCGAGATCCTCACCCGCCGCCAATCGACCAACGGTCTCGCGGAAAGCAGTATCGGTGAGGGCGTCATCGGGCAGAATGACCGGGCGGACTAGAAAGTGCCGCGCCTCGGCAGCAACCTGCCCAGCTTCCTCTGCCAGTCCGTCGAGGGCGACCAGCGCGGGATCGTCGGCATCGGCTAACCAGCGGTCGCGCACGGTGGCCGACCAGGCAAAACCGCCCGCCATGGCCTGCCGCCGGGTGGTAAGCAGAGCTTCGGCCTGCGCGCGCAAGGTGGCGACGGCCTCGGCACCGATCTGTCGTCCCAGTGCTTGATCGCCCCCGGTTCGTTCACCAAGCGCGCGGGCCTCGACTAGATCACGGTGTATCGCGCCAATCGCCGCCGCGTCGGGCAGGTCGCCGGGCGGCGGTGGTTGGTCGAGCAGCGCGATCCGTTCGCCCGCTTCCTTGCGTGCCGCGCGCAGCCGGATGATGGCGGCATCGTCGAACTCGGGTTCGTGCGAGGCGATGACGTCGATCGCATCGGGCAGCCAATCCGCCAGTTCTCCCGCCGCCATCAACCGTCGTGCGGCATCGGCGGGTTCGATCGCGGCGCCGTCGATGGTCGCGCCGGTCATGGCCTGTCGACCGATATCCTCCACCTGCCGGTCGATGGTGGCGAGCTGGCGATGGATCGCTTCGATCCGGGCATCGAGCACCGCGATCTGCTGCGCCGTTTCGGTCGGGCGAGTGCGGTGCAGCCGGTCGGCAATGATGTCGACTGATTCCTGGAACTGCTTCAGTCCATCGCGATCGCTGTCGAGTAGGCTGACAGCAAGCGGGCGAACGGCGGCGGGCAGCTTGTCGCGCAGGACCTTCAGCGCGGGTGCCTTTTGCGAGGTGACGAGGACCCGTTTGCCGAGCGCCAGATAGTGACTGATGATATTGGCGATGGTGTGGGTTTTACCGGTGCCCGGCGGCCCCTGCACGACCACCCCCGGCCGAGTAGCAAGACGCTGGATCACTTCCACCTGTTCGCGATTGAACGGCATGGGGAAGAACAGGTCATGGCCCGATCCGTCCGAGGATGTGACGCCCGGAACCGTCGAGACGCCGCGATAGCTGGGATAGGCCTCCATCGTCGCGCTGTCAGCGGGTGGTTGCAACAGGACACGGACGGCGGGTGGCAGGGCGTCTGGATCGTCAATCGTGCTGAGGGCAGCCTTGAACCGGCGCAGGTCGTCCATCAACTGCGTCGCCTGCCGCGTGCGTTCGATCAGAACCCAGCCACCATCAACCTGCAGCGTCTCGCCGGTGGGTGGGTGGCGTTCGCCCAGATCGGGCAGATAGTGCCCATCGGGATCGAGCAGCGCGACCGCCCGGCGTAGCGGTGGTGCAAAGCTTTCAGCATCGAAAGGCGATAGGCCTTCGCCCTCCATCGCGTCGAGATAGCGCTGGGTGCTAGCCTGCCACTCGTCGACAGAGGGCGCGTCGAGTGCGTCGAGCGGAGCTGTCTCGATTCCGGGCGGCGCTTCGCTGCGCGGGCGAATGTCGATGCGGTGCGTGAACTCGTCGAGTGTCAGTTCGACGGGGACAGTCAGCAGCGGGTGGTGCAGCCGTCCGAATGGCCGGGTCCAGCGTGCGACGCCGATGCCCCATACCAGCTCAACCGGCTGCTCCGACCCGCCGTCCAGCGTCTGGCGAAGCGCGAACAGGCTGTTGTACAGGTCGATCGCTTGGCGGCGTGGCCGTTCTTCCAGTGCCCAGGCGGACCATATTTCGCGTTTATAGCCCTCCAGTGCCGCGTTCAATCGCGCGGCTTCAGGGTGATCGATCAGTGCCAGGCCGGGCGTTTCGATCCCGTCGCGTAGCGCGTCGTCGAGCATCTCTCGAGGCAGTTCGCGGCGCAGACTTGGCACCTGCGCGACATCGTCGCGCAGGTCGATCCAGCGCCGCAATTCTGGGTCGCTTGGCACCGGTGGCGGGCGGCGGACGAGGCGGTCGACACTCAACCAGCGATGATCGTCGCCGTCGCGCACATTGACCAGGACGCCGGGAAGAAGGATGATATCCTCACCCGATCGCCGAAACGCACGATAGTCCGCCATGTCGCTGACCGTGCGCAATCGATCTCGTTCGGTTGCCTCGACATATTCGATCAGTGCCGTCAAGCGATCCCGCTCGATCATAAACCCCCGTCGCCTTTGCTCGATGTCATCCCACCTTCACACGCCAAGCATAGAAAGATGAAGGGGTATCGGTCATCTTTTTTGCACTGACCAAAATGGATGAAAAAATTCGGGCGGTTGCGACCTTGACCTTGTGTCACTGTTCGCGCCACCATTGGTACATCTAACGGGGCGATGATCGTATATGGTTAGCTTGCAAAAGGGACAGACGGTTTCGCTCGCGAAGTCCGATGGTGGCAGCCTGACCAAGGTTGCGATGGGGCTGGGCTGGGATGTGCGCAAGGGTAAGGGGCTGTTCGGTCTGTTCGGCGGCGGTGGCGGCGACATCGATCTCGATGCCTCGTGCTTGCTGTTCGATGGCAACCGCCGCATGGTCGACGAGGTCTGGTTCCGCCAATTGTCGAGCAAGGACGGCAGCATCGTCCATAGCGGCGATAATCGGACCGGTGCTGGCGACGGCGATGACGAGACGATCAATGTCGATCTGTCGCGCGTTCCATCCTCGGTTCAGACCTTGGTCTTCACGGTCAACAGCTTTCAGGGCGACAGCTTCGAGCGGATCGCCAATGCCTATTGCCGGTTGGTCGACCTGACCACGGGACGCGAGATGGCGCGTTACGACCTGACGGGGGAGGGCAGCCACACCGGGCAGGTGATGGCCAAGCTGACCCGCAACGGTCAGGGCTGGGATATGAAGGCGCTGGGCGAGAAGACGACAGGGCGCACGTTCCACGACATGAGTTCCGCGATCAACGCTGTTCTCTGAACTATCGTCCAGGCGGGGAATTGCGGGGCATGACCGAGCTTCAACAGGGCGGCAACACGCCTGTCACCGGCAGCCAGATGTCTGTTGGCTTTTCGTGGGCGATACCATCGGGGCGCGATGTCGAGGCGGATGCGTCTGCTTATTTGCTGACCGCGAGCGGTAAGGTTCGCGGCGATGCGGACATGGTGTTCTACAACCAGCCTGATGGTGCGGCTGGCGCGGTGCGCTTCGGGGATCGTACCGGACCGCGCGGCGGCTTTACCGTCGATCTGGCGCAATTGCCCGTCGAGTTGGAGCGCATTGTTTTCTGTGTGACGATCCACGAGGCGCAGGCCAAGGGACAGACGTTGGCGCTGCTCGCCGATGCCGAAATCTCCGTGACCCCGGCCGGCGGCGGCGACACGATCCGCTATCGGCCGATGCTGGCTGGAGCGACCGAAGCGGCGATGGTGCTGGGTGAACTTTATCGCCGGGGCGACCAGTGGAAGTTTCGGGCCGTGGGGCAGGGCTTCAATGGCGGCTTGGCACCCTTGGCGCGCTCCTTCGGGATCGAGGTGGCCGAGGACGCCGCTCCGCCGCCGGCGCCTCCGCCACCCCCACCGGCGCCGCCTGTTCGTCTGAGCAAAGTCACGCTCGACAAGCCCGGCCAGACGGTCAGCCTGGAGAAGAAGGGCAATCATTTCGGCGAGATCGTTGTCAACCTAAACTGGTCGCGCGGGCGTAAAGCGTTTTTCGGCGGCAGCACCGCGATCGATTTGGATCTGGGGTGTCTGTTTGAACTGACCAATGGTCGTAAGGGCGTGGTGCAGGCGCTGGGACGGGCATTCGGTGGTTTTGATCAGGTCCCCTATATCGCCCTGTCTGGTGACGATCGCACGGGTGATGTCTCGCAGGGGGAGACGATGCGCATCAATGGTGCGCATTGGTCGGATCTGCGTCGCATCGTCGTCTTCGCCAATATCTATGACGGTGTCCCAAACTGGCAGCAGACCGACGGCGTGGTGACGGTCACCATGCCGGACCAGCCGCCGATCGAAGTCCGCATGACTGAGGGGCGCAATGACCGTCGCCTGTGCGGCATCGTCCTAATTGAGAATGACGGCGGGCGGCTGAAGGCGACGCGGATCGTCGAATATGTCCGTGACCAGCAGGTTCTCGACGAACGCTTCGGCTGGGGCCTGCACTGGGTTACGGGGAGCAAGGATTAAGGTCGTCCGATCACGGTCGGCGGCATACGGGGGAAGAATGTTTAAATATTTCAAGGGATCGTTCGCCTTTTCGGCGATCTGTCTAGCTATCGGGGCATGGATCGGCTGGACGCTGACGCACGATATCGCGGGCACGCTCGGCATCTTGTGGATCGTGCTGGTGCTCGGGGTGCTGGAGGTCTCGCTGTCCTTCGACAATGCGGTCGTCAACGCCACCGTGCTGCGCGACATGACGCCGGTCTGGCAGCGCCGCTTCCTGACCTGGGGCATCATCATCGCGGTGTTCGGGATGCGCATCCTGTTCCCGCTGGTCATCGTCGCGATCGCGGCGCGGCTGGGGCCGATCGACGCGGTAATCCTCGCCGCCACCGATCCGGTCGCCTATGAGCGGATCATCACCGGGGCGCATGTCGGCATCTCGGGCTTCGGTGGCGCGTTCCTGGCGATGGTTGGGCTGACCTTCTTCCTCGACGAGGAGAAGGACTCGCACTGGATCGGTCTGATCGAGCGGCCTTTCGCCGGCCTGTCCCGGATTTCCGGCTTGGCGATCGCGATCGTGCTGATCGCTTTATACGGCATCTCGCGCGTCATTCCGGCGGCGGAAGCCATGACCTTCCTGACCGCGGGCATCTTCGGGCTGCTCGCCTATATCGCGGTGCAGGCGATCGGTACGATCCTCGAGAAGGAAGACGAGGAGGACGCGGTCTCGGGCAATGCCGCCGCCACGGTCGCGGTCGCAAAGTCGGGGCTGGCGGCGTTCCTCTATCTCGAGGTGCTGGACGCCAGCTTCTCGTTCGATGGGGTGATCGGTGCGTTCGCGCTGTCGAACAACCTGTTCATCATCGCACTTGGGCTGGGCATCGGTGCAATGTTCGTCCGGTCGATGACGGTGATGCTGGTCGATAAGGGAACGCTGACCGAATATCGCTACCTGGAACACGGCGCATTCTACGCCATCATAGCGCTGGCCGCGATCATGCTGATCTCGGTCCGGGTTGAAGTGCCCGAAACCGTGACCGGCCTGATCGGCGCGGCGTTTATCGGCATGGCGTTGTTCGCATCGGTTCGCGCCAATCGGCGGGAAGGCGATGGCGATGTGGCGCTGGAGGATGCGGTGCCGGTCGCGCCGACCGGCGAACGCCTGTCCATCTGAACGATCAAGAGAGAGGAAGCACATTCATGTCAGTCAGTCTGGCCAAGGGCGGCAATGTCAGCCTGTCGAAGGAAGAACCCGGCCTCACCCATATCCTGATCGGTCTGGGCTGGGACACGCGGACCACGGACGGCACCGATTTTGACCTAGACGCCAGCGCCTTCCTGCTGGGCGCGGGCGATAAGGTTCGCGGGGATTCCGATTTCATCTTCTACAACAACCTGCGCTCGTCCGACGGCTCGGTCGAGCATACAGGCGACAACCGCACCGGCGAGGGTGATGGTGATGACGAGGCGCTGAAGGTCGAACTGGGCAAGGTGCCCGCCGATGTCCAGAAGATCGCGGTCAGCGTCACCATCCATGAGGGCGAGGCGCGGCGCCAAAGCTTCGGCATGGTGTCGAACGCGTTCATCCGCGTGGTCAACGATGCCACCGGCCGCGAGATCGCGCGCTACGACCTGTCCGAGGATGCCTCGACCGAGACGGCGATGATCTTCGGGGAAGTCTATCGCCATAATGGCGAGTGGAAATTTCGCGCGGTCGGCCAGGGTTTCAAGGGCGGCCTGGCTCCCATGGCCCGCAATTATGGCGTCAATGTCGGCTGATCGCCGACCCTATCGAGGATAGCAAAGATGGCAGTTTCTCTCTCCAAGGGCGGCAATGTCAGCCTGAGTAAGGAAGCACCGGGCCTGCGCGGCGTGCGCGTCGGGCTGGGCTGGGACACGCGCGTGACGGATGGCAGCGCGTTCGACCTAGACGCCAGCGTCTTCCTGCTGAACGAAGGTGGGCGGGTTCGCTCAGACGCGGATTTCATTTTCTACAACAACAAGAACGGCGCGAACGGCGCAGTCGTCCATCAAGGCGATAATCTGACCGGCGAGGGTAGCGGCGATGACGAGGTCGTGGTCGTCGGCCTCGATCAGCTTCCTGCCGACATCCAGAAGCTCAGCTTCGCGGTGACGATCCACGAAGCCGAGGGGCGCCGCCAGAATTTCGGCATGGTGTCCAACGCCTATATCCGGGTGGTCAACGCGGACGGTGGTGCGGAGATCGCACGCTACGATCTGTCGGAAGACGCCTCGACCGAGACGGCGATGATCTTCGGCGACCTGTATCGCCACAATGGCGAGTGGAAGTTCAAGGCGATCGGCCAGGGCTTCGCCGGCGGTCTGGGGCCGCTTGCCCAGTCGCTTGGCGTCAATATCTGACGACGCGATCCCGCCGGGGAAACCGGCGGGATCGGCTAGTTGTGGCCGTTCATTCGGGACTTTCTCACCTCATGTCGGCCGTGCCGGACCTCGCGCCTCCGCCCTATCGCATCGCTCTGCCGACCGGTCAGCTGACCATCCGCGTCGACCACAGCCGCTGGCCGTTGGAGGCGCTTTGTGACTTTGCCGCGCGGGAGAACCCCAAGCGCGGCTATCTGGTCGTGTCGCGCGTGCTGGGGCGGCATCTGCCCGCGCGGCCCAGCGTCATGCGGCGCAGCGTTCGCGACCTGGCTTCCGCCATCCCCGCCGATCTGCCCGGCCCGGTGCTGGTCATCGGACTGGCCGAGACGGCGGTTTGCTTGGGCCAGACGCTGCACGAGGAATGGCAGCGTCAGACCGGCCGCGAGGATGCCGGCTTCATCCATTCCACGCGACAAACGGTCGACGCACCGCTGCTGTGTCGGTTCGAGGAACCGCACAGCCACGCCTCGGCACATCTGATCTATCGCCCGCAGTTCGATGCACTGGCCTGTCCCCGATCGCTGGTGATTGTCGATGACGAGATTTCGACCGGCACCACCCTTCGCAACCTTGCCGCCGCGCTGATCGCCGAATGGCCGCAGGTTGAAAGGGTCGTTGTGGCGACGCTGACCGACTGGACGGCGGGTACGGATCGTTGGAGCGCTATGCCCCGCCCGACCGAAGTGGTGTCGCTGCTTCGCGGGCGGTTGGACTGGACGCCTGCCACTGACCACCAGGTCGATCCGGGCTTCGAGGCGCGGGCGGGATCGCTCGGCACCATGACGACGCATGTCAATTACGGACGGCTGGGGCGGTCGGACTCTCCCGACACGCTGCCGGTCGAGCCGCTACCCGATGGCACCGAGCCGTTGCGGATCATCGGCACCGGCGAGTTCACCTATCTGCCCTTCCGCCTCGCCGAACGCCTGGAGGCGGAGGGACGTGACGTGGTGGTGCAGGCGACCAGCCGCAGCCCGGCGCGGATCGGCGGCGCAATGGCGACCAAGCTGTGCTTCGGCGACAATTACGACACCGGGGTCGCCAACTATCTCTACAATGCCGATTGCGCCGATGGGCGCACAAATTGGATCTGTCACGAAACGCCGATAGCCAGTGTCGATCCGGCGCTGGTCTCTGCGCTCGATGCTTCGGTACTGGGATGGCGATGACGATAGGGGCGATCGCGTTCGTCGATCTGGATGATACGCTGTTTCAGACAATTGGGAAATGTCCCGACGATGTGCCGGTGGATCGGTTGACGCCGCTGGGCTTCACTAGGGAGGGCGACCCGCTCAGCTATGCGACGCCCCGCCAAATGTCTTTCCTGAACTGGCTGGCTCAGACGACGCGTCTGATCCCGGTCACGGCGCGTAGCCTGGATGCGCTGCGTCGGGTTCATATCCCCTTCGCCGCCGCGATCTGCGCGCATGGCGGGGTGATCCTCGACGATCATGGGCAGGTGGACGAGGAATGGGCCGCCCACATCGCCGCCAGCGCCGCTGCGCATGCCGCCGAGCTGACCGGTTATGCCGACGTCATTGCAGCCGAGGCCGAGCATAGGGAGCAGGCGATCCGCGTTCGCGTCCTGACCGAAGACGATGTGCCGCTGTACGTGTTGGTCAAACATGCGACGGCGGACAGCGCGGCGCTGAACCAGGTGGTCGACGCCGCCGTACCGGGCCTGCCCGTCGGCTGGACCGATCACCGCAACGGCAATAATATCGCGCTGATGCCGCCCTATCTGGGCAAGCGGCACGCGGTCGAGCGGCTGCTGCCCCGGTTGCGGGCCGCGCATAGCGACCTGCCGTTTCTGGGCATCGGCGACAGCCTGACCGATGCGCCCTTCATGGCGGCCTGCGACTTCGCAATGATGCCGGTGGGATCGCAACTGGGCAATCAGGTGCTGCGTGACGGCTGATCCCGCCACCGTCCCGGTCGGAGCGCCATTCTCCGGCAGCTATGCGGCCGAGGATGTGACGTTCCTGCTCAAGCCGGTCGCGCTCGACGCGACGGACATTGTGGAGAAAGAGGCGCTTATCCAATCGGGTCGCCGCCATTACTCCGAGATGATCGCGCCCGAAGCCGTGCCTGGCGACGCCTATCTCTCGCTGTATGACGCGGCTTTGGCGCGCAATGGCGCGCGGCTGGCGCAGGATATTGCAAGCCTTGCCGCGCATCTGGCGGCGCGACGCCCCGGTCGGCCCGTGGTGATCGCCAGCCTCGCCCGTGCGGGCACGCCGATCGGCGTGTTGCTGACGCGGGTATTGCGGGCCAATGGGCAAGTGGCGGATCACTACGCCGTCAGCATCATTCGCGATCGTGGTATCGACCGGAACGCGCTGCGCCATATCGCCGATCGCCACGATCCGGCCGATATCGTCTTCGTCGACGGCTGGACGGGGAAGGGGGCCATCGCGCAGGAACTGCGTACCAGCCTTGCCGACCAGCCCTTCGGCTTCGCGCCGGTGCTGGCGGTCGTCGCCGATCCCGCCGGGCAGGCGGACATCGCCGCTTCCGATGACGATTACCTGATCGCCTCAGGCCTGCTGAACGGGATCGTTTCGGGGCTGGTAAGCCGCTCGATCCTGCGCGACGATCTGGTTGGGCCGAACGATTTCCATGCCTGTGTCTGCTATCCGCAGTTCGCCGCCGCCGATCGTTCGCGCGCCTTTGTCGATGAGCTGACGCCGTTGGCGCTGCGGGCGATGGTGCAGTCGATCGACGGACATGATGCGCGGCGACCGGCGCTGCTTAACGCATGCGAAGCAATGGTCACGCGTCTGCTTGCATTGGCGCAGACCATTGACCGCAACCGGATCAAGCCAGGCATCGCCGAGGCGACCCGTGCCTTGCTGCGTCGTATGCCCGAGCGATTGCTGGTCCGCGATCGCGACGATCCCGATGTCGCACATCTGCTCCATCTGGCCGAACGCGGCGGCGTGCCAGTTTCCGGCCTTGGCGATGACAGCCGCTACCGCGCGGTCGCCATCATCCGCAGCCTGGGGAACGACTCATGATGTCGGCGATGATGCTGGGCGCGACGCTCTACATGCCATGCACCCGGCCCGATCTATTCGAGCGGTTGTTCGGACCTGTTGCCGTGCCAGGGCTGCGCTCGGCGGTACTGTGCCTGGAAGATGCGGTCCTCGATTCCGACATCCCGCTGGCGATGGCGCATCTGGCGGCGCTGCTGCGTCGGCTGGCGCAGCGAGACGCCGTACCAGGCGAGCCGATGATCTTCGTCCGGCCGCGCGATGGGGCAATGCTGGATCATATCCTCCGCCTGCCCGGCATCGAGCGGGTCCAGGGCTTCGTCCTGCCCAAGGTCCATGCCGACAATATGCCCGGCTATCTCTCGCTGCCCTATGCGCCGGGGCACCGGTTGATGCCGACGCTGGAGACGCGGGAGGCACTCGACCCCTATGAGCTGCGTCGGCTGCGCGACCAGTTGCTGGCGGTCCAGGATCGCATCCTGGCGCTGCGTATCGGCGGCAATGATCTGCTGCAGACCATGGGGTTGCGCCGCGCGGCGGGACGAACCGCCTATGACGGGCCGTTGGGTGCGGTGATCGGAATGCTGGTCGGCAGCTTCGCGCCATGGGGCTTTGCCCTCAGCGCGCCGGTGTTCGAGCGGTTCGGCGACATCGCGCTACTTCGCGAAGAAGTACAGCGGGATGTCGAACATGGCCTATTCACCAAATCCGCGATCCATCCCGATCAGGTTCTGGTCATCCAGGCGGCGCTCGCGGTGCCGTCGCACCAATGGAGAGAGGCGCAGGCGATCCTGGCGCCGGATAGTGCAGCGGTGTTTGCCCATCATGGGGTCATGTGCGAACCATCGACCCATCGCGGCTGGGCCGAGCGGACCCTTGCCCGCGCCGATGCCTTCGGCGTAGCGGATCCCATGGTACACCCCGCGTCGATACCGCTGCACGCATGAGCATAGGGGAGAGTAACATGAGCGATTATCGGACCAAGATCGACGAGCAGGTCGGCAGGGGCGTCCGCTTCGAACTGTATCAGTTCGTGCGCAAGAGCCACGCGCTCGGCACGCCGATGCACGTTCCCAATGCCTCTCCCAACGGAACCGCCGCCACCATCCACCTTCACCCGCCGCATCCCGCCACCGCGCGCCAGCTGCGGATCGTGCTCGATGGCGGTGCGGCACTCCTGGAGCCGGGTGCTTTGCAATATGCCAAGGGCCGGTTGCAGATCGACATTCAGAAGAATGCCGGTGCCGGTGGCTTTTTTGCTCGCGCCATCACCTCCGCCGGGACGGGCGAGAGCGCTTTCGCGACGCGCTATGCCGGGCAGGGCGAGGTGTGGACCGAGGCGACTCCCAAGCATTTCATTCTGGCGCAGATGGACGGGCCGCAGGATGCGCTGATCCTCGACGACGGCGCCTTCTACGCCTGCGACGGCAATGTCGCGGTGTCGACCCATATCCATCGCTCGGTGCAGGGCGTGCTGTCGGGCAACGGCCTGATGCAGCCCAAGCTGACCGGGGCGGGGGCCTTTGTCGTGGAGTCGCCGGTGCCGGTCGACGAGATCGAGGTGGTCGAGCTAGACGGGCGTGAGGAACTGATCGTCGATGGCGACCTGATGCTGATGTATTCGGCCGGCTTGCAGGTCGAATTGCGCCCGTTGGTCCGGGGGCTGCGCAATGCGATGCGGAGTGGCGAGGGGCTGGTGTTCGTGTTTTCCGGGCGTGGTACGGTTTGGCTCACTCCGACGATGCGGCTCGGCTGAGGGACGTCAGGCGGGGCCGTTGTCGCCATAGCGCTGCTCGATGAAGCGCAGATTGTCGGCGAAGCTGTCGATATCGTCCTGCGCCATCGATCGGGACAGCGTCTCGGCGCGGGTGACCATGCGATCGAGCGCCTCGTTGAGATTATAGCTCGCCGAACGACCCGTTGTGCGGAAAATCTCGGCGCGGTGGGCAGGGGGGATTTCGGCATAGCTGGCGATCAGTCGCGGCAGATGCGTGTCGCGCATCTGGCGAACCTCGGCCAATGCCGAGACCATCAGGCTGTTGTCCCGGGCACGCGCCTCAATATCCGCAATGAGCGAGACGAGCCGGGCCACGCGCGGGCGCGACGCATCGGGGAGGCGTTCGTCGTCGGGGTTGATGGCAGGGGTGCTTGGAACGGGCGCAGGGGGCTGGGTGGCCGACACGTCATCGGGGGCTGAGAGCCAGTTGGCGATTCGATCAAGAAAGCCCGATACCATGTCTTGCGCTTGTCGCCTCCGTCCGGACGCGAGACTACCGCATGCAGCGGCTACAAATCCAGCGGGCTGGTGGAATTGTCACGCGATGCCAGTGTTTCCATCGCCTGGTGCGCCTCGGCCAGGGCAGCACGAAGCTTGTCTCGGGCGCGTTCGGCGGCGAGGCCTGGGTCGATACGCGTCTGATCGCTCATCACCTGCCGGGCCGCCATGGCGACTTGCAGCGCCGACAGCGTTGCGGTGCGCGCCTGGATGATCGCCTTGTCGAGGACGGTCTGATTGGCGATTAGCAGGTCCAACGTCATCACGGCCTGCTGGTGAATGGCCTGCTGCGTGAGCAGGGCCTGTTCGCGTTCCAGCAGGATGGCAGATCCGCGATCCTGCATGGCGGCGGTGCGTTCGGGCTGTTCGACCCGCAACTCCCGCGCCGCTGACTCGATCATGAGCCGCAATAGCTCGATCGTGGTCAAAGCCTGCTCCAATCCGCCAGCGGCCCTGGCCAGGCGATCGCGGGCCGATGTGAGGAAGATCGTCTGCCGAGTGGATTCATCCCGTTCGGCATCCAGGCGCATCACCAGCGTGTCGATATCTGTGGGCGATAGGCCGGGGGCAGTCTGCTGACGGCCTCGCAGCCACGGAAAGCGAGGCGGCGGCGGGGGCGCATCCCATGCCGCGATCGACCGCTCGATATCCGCTATGACGGTCTGCGCGGATCGGCCCTCGGCCAGTGCAGGCAGGTGAGCCGTCGCATCAGAGGATGCTCGCATGGCTTCCTCGCCAATCCGGTCGAGTATAACGTCACTGGCATCGCGGACCCACCGTCGGACGATGTCTCTCGCAGCTGTCTTCAATTCGGTTCCTGCCACGACCGGGCTTCGAGAATTGCTGGGCTCACCGTCTACCATGTGTGTCTGATCATTCTGCCGCGGTGGAACCGACCACAGAATACGGAATATGCATCGGCGCTGTAAAGCTGGGTGACCTGAGGGGCGGGAAAAGGTCCCATCGTGACTGAGGACGAGGAAATTCAGGTGCAATAACGCAAATCGGCGGCCGGGCCGCCAATTTGCCGGTGCGCGCGCTCGATCAGGAGCGATCGAGCGCGGTGTCCTCCAGCCGCTGGCGGCTTCCGGAAGGCGGGAGGGGGTACTTGTCGGCGCCGGGCTGATGCCGGACACTATGAGGCATGACCGGTCCTGGCTTGCCCGACGAACAGCCCGTCTTCGCGCATCATGTGCGTGCGCTCCTGGCGCGTCAGGCGCAAGCCGACCGGGATCTGGTAGGGGCGTCGTACCGTCGTGGACGCAATCGCCAGCCCGAGCTGGAGCGAGGACATTCGCCAGCCCGTCGCAAGGCGGATGCGCTCGCCTCAGCGGTCGGCATTGACTTCCACCGACCCAGCCCGATCCGGCGGGGTAGCCGCCAAACCGGTGGCGGCCGGGTGCCGCACTTCGACATGAAGCCGATGCGCAAGACCCACGTACCGACGAGCGGAGACGGAAAGGTTCACCACCGCTTCAAGGCCAAGGCCACGGAGGGCGAGCATTTCGATTATCTGCGCGACGGCGCGAAGGTCACGATCATCAGCCATCTCGACTATATCCGGCGCGATCAAGCGGTCGCCGATCTGGCCGAGAACCTCGTCATCGACATGATCGATGAGCAGGTGATCCGGGGCGGTATGAATGCCCGGGCCATCGTCTCGAACATTCCTGGCAGCCCCGACCGTCAGCGGTCGCTATTCATTGCGGCCGAGCAATGCGAACGGACGCCCAAGCTCCACCATCTCAAAGCGTCGACCGCAGACGTCGAACGATATGATAGGGTGGCTGGATTTGCGACAAGTCCGGATTGGCTGCGTGACATGAGCCGCAGACTGAAGGCAGCGCGACGGGAAGCCGAAGCCGAGGCGGCGGTCAAGGGACGCCCCTTTAAGGACCGGCAGGTCATCGTCGCGGATGTCACGTCCAGGCAAGCGTTCGACCGGCTGACCTGGTTCGATAAGCATCCCAGCTTCCCCGCGCCGCGATGGCAGCAGGGGCGGACGGGGCGCAGTCACTATCGCTTCGTGCAGGAGCTGCCCGCCGACGCTAAGCCCGAGCAGCATGGCCAAATCCTCCGCAACATCGTCGCGATGCTGGCGGCGGATGGCTGGATGGCGGTGGGGGTGATCCACCAGCCCGACCAGCACGGCGACAAGCGCAACTTCCACATCCATGTCGACGCCTATGACCGCCCGGCGAAGTGGCTGGACGAGGAGGGCAAATGGGATTTTGAGGTGGTCGAGCGCAAGAATGGCAAGAACACCCGGCCCTACCGGCAGAACAAGGTCAGCTACCGCGCGGAGCCGGGCAACAACGGAAAGCGTGCCAAGGTCGACACCGCCGAGCTCATGCGCGAGCGCTTCATCGACATCGTCAACGCGGTGATGGGTGAGGAGCGCTATCTCCACGGCACCTATGAGGAAAACGGCATTGCCCTGACCCCGCTCGAGCATATGGGCAATCGCGCGACCGGTCACGAGCGGCGTGGGGTCGAGACGGAGGTCGGCACCCGCAACGCACGGCAGATCGTGCGCGATGAGCTTGCTGCCTGCGAGAGAAAGGCGGCCGCTGCGACGGACGTGCTGGCAAGGAACATGGCGCTGATCCTTGCGTCGATCGGTGACCAGCCCGATGCGGTTGCCGCCGCCCGGCGATATGAGCGATTGTCCCGCCGGCTGATCCAGCGCCGCCATGACATGGACGTCGCCGATGTCGTGGTGGCGGCATCGCGATCGCGCGCGGAAGCGGTGATCGCAACGCTGGAGCCGGAGCCCGGCCGCCGGACCAAGCCGCGAGCGGGTGACGGTGCGCTGTTGGAGGCGGCGCGTGCGCATCTCGAATGGGTGGCGCAGCATTCACCCTCCGACGACGAGCGTGTGGCCGAACGGCAGCGGCTCGCGCGGATCGAAGCGCAGGCTGCAACCGCATGGGATGAGGTGGCAGCGGCGATTGCGACGAAGGGCCAACGCACTCCTGCGATCACCTATGTTTCTACACGGACGTCGTACGCCGCGACGATGCATCATCCGGATTATCAGGAGCAGGTGCGTGGACGCCTTCGCCAATGGCTGACGCGGCATGGACGAGATGAGGAGCGGCTGATCTTTGAAGGCGACGCGGTGCGCCTCGCGTCCGATGTGCCGAAATCGATCGACCGGCTGATGCGGCTATCCGCTGGCGAGGAGGAATTCCAGAATTGGCTTATCGGCGAACGGGAGCGACGGGGCAATCAAGCCGCGGCTGATGCCAAGCTGCAGCGCGACAAGCAGGCAGCGCTGCAACGCGCCGAGGTGACCCGTCGCAAGCAACAGGCCGCGAAGGCGGAAGCGGACGACCTGGTCAGAACGATGTCGCCGCCGGAGGATCGTGCGCGGCCAGCACCGGTCGCTGCGGACATGCCCTCCGCCGAGCCTCTGGGCAGGCCGCCCGTGCCGGAAGGGAAATCGCCGCCCAAATCTGTTCCCCCCGCTTCTGTCGATCACCCCGCTACCCAGCCCGTCAATCGACAACCGCCTGATCCGCCCGTTGTGACCGGGGCCGATCCACAGCGAGAGAAGGAACGCGACCGGCAGGTGCCGCCCAGGCCCGCCCCGCGGGACAGGCCGAAGGGCCCACCGCCCCATATCCGAAGCAAGGGGCCAGACGATACAGCGCCGCCACAGCGTCCGATGGATCGCGGTTCAGAAAGATAATGACGGATCTCGGGCCGCCCCGATCGATGCGACCGGCCAGAAGGAAGGAGGGGGTAGCCTGTCGGCTGCACCATGATGGTGAAATTGGACCGAAGGCGACGCGAGCAGCCCCGCGCCGCCGGACTGGAAAAGATATGAAGACCAAGACGAACGTGGTGCCCGGCTGGCTGAGCCCGAGCGCCGTGATGGACACGCTGTTCGACGTGCGCGAGCCGGGGTGCGAGGAGTTGGGCTATGCCCTGCTGCGTCCTCGCGCCAAGCAGAAGGCGAATAGCGCGACCGCACTGATCCGCGCCAAGATGGCACCCGTCGAGCCGACCAGCGCCGCGCGCACGACCGCCTGCGGCATCCCGGTGACCGCCCGCCAGCATCGGCTCGTGCTCGCCCGGAGTGTCGGCGATATGGCATTGGCGCCGCTGCTCGACGAATATGACCGCGCGGTCCGCCCGCACCAGCGTCTGCTCGCCGGTGTGCTGACGGTGCGCGGCGATATCAGCACGCCGATCCACGATCTGTTCGACATGGCGACGAGCTATGCCGCGATCCATCTCGCCTGCGGGCGGTCCCTGACCAGCGTGGTCATGGCCCATGCCCCCGGCGACGAACTCAGCCGCGCCCTGCCGCACGTTCATATCTGCATGCTGGCGCGCCAACACACGCCGAGCGGCTGGGCCGCGGAGCACCCCGATCTCGCCGACACGACGCACCGCATGTGGGCGGAAGAATGGGGCGCTTTCCGTGCCGGATGGGAGCAAATGGTCGCCGCTTGAGCAGGTGGACGGGGCGGCAACGGCCGCCCGTCCGAGCATCAGAACGCGGCCCGGTCAGTTTTCGGCGCGCGGGCCAGCACGGCGGCCTCGAACGTCTGCTTGAGGCGCAGATCGGCATCGGTGCCTGCTTCCAGGATGATGGAATTGGTGCCCATGGCGGTGCTGCCCCGCAGCGTCGGCCACGCCGTATCGAGCTCGCCGCCAGTATAGGTCATGCCGCAGATATTCGCCGCCTGCGGTGCGCACCAGTGCCAGGTAAGCCCCTGATCCTTCACCGAATCGGGCTTGCCGTATCTGGCGGTGAGCTGTGCCTTCATCGCCGCTTCGCCCATCGTGGTACCAGGGATGGTGACCTCAATGCGCGACACGCTATCGCCCCCGGCGATTTGGGCGAACTGGATGTCGGCACGCTCCTGATGTGGCCCCATGGCAATGATTTCGGCGATCCCGGCATAGGTCGGATTGGGTGCCGCCGTACCCTTGCGGTTCGCCACTTCCACCGCGACGTGCTGCGCGAAGGACGCAGTTTTGCGCGTCTCGGTCACCCTGTATCCGGCCTGTTGCAGGGCGGCCTTCACCTGCTGCGGCGTGTCGCCGAGCCGAATGCCGGCCACGTCCATGGTCGCCGGATCGGCGGCATAGGCGGGCGTGGTGAAAGCCATCAGGCCAGTGGCAACCGCCGCAAATACCGTTCTGTCGTACATGGCTATGTCCTTGTGGTGATGGTGGATCAGCGGAGGGTCAGGCTGAAGAAGCCGGCGGTGTCCTGCGCGCCGGCGACGTGCCCGGCATCGAAGGCATGAGCGATGCCGAGCCGTAGCGAGGAGGTACGCGACAGCGCGGCCGACCAGCCGAGCTCGACATCCATCTCGCGCGCGGCCGGGGTCAGGTCGACGGTGGTGAGGCGGGTGGCGAGCCCACCGGTCATCAGATCATAGGCGACGGGCGCCTCGACGACCGCACGGGCGTGTTCGAGCCGGAGCGGTGATGACAGTCCGAACGTGACGATGCCGCCGCCGAGGCGATACGCCGCGTCGAGCGCGAACGCCGTCCCGGTCATCGGCCCGATAAAGCGCAGCAGGTCCGATCCACCATCGACCCGGGTGGTGGCGGCCGTGGCCCGTGCCGACAGCAGCACGCCAGCAACGGTTCGGCTGGCGGTCAGCGTGGCCAGCGTCGTCCGGCTGCCGGACAAGGCAAAGCCAGCGGGGCCGCGCAGGCCCAGCACCTGACCGCGTTCAGTCAGGTCCGACAGCTCAACCCCAAGCCCCAGCGGCGTTGCGAAACTGACACTGCGCAAAGCAGTGCGGCCGTCGTGCGACGCGCCGAAAGCAAAGCCCGCCGACCAGCCGCCGCCGCTCCACGACGATGACGTGCCGACCGGTCCAGCGACGACACCGCGCAGGGCAGAACCAGTGATTCCCGCGCCTTGCCCGATCGCGGCATTGGCGCTGAAGCTCACCATATGGCCTGCAGCAGGCGAGAAGGCGAAGGTGGCCGGGCGATTGGACCGCGCCGCGGCCCATGGACCGGTGGCAGCGGAGGCGAACCCCAATTTTAGGTCGTTGGCCGTGGTAGCGAGCCACGGCGGATCAATCGTCCCCAGCATCGCACCCGCCAGCAATCCCGAACTCCGAACCCGTGGTCCAGCGGTGCCGGTCATGGCGAAGTCACGGCCGTAGCGGTCGAACACCGTCATGTGGGTGACGGCATCGGCCAGTTGGCCACCGCCACCGTATGGGCCGGAGAGGCTAAGCGAGGAATAGCGCGCCAGCACCATGTCGGCGGCGGCGAAGGCGCTGGCGGGGGCCTGCGCCTTCATCGCGGCCTCGATGTTGAGCAACCCAGCGCCGAAGATCTGGTCGGCACCCTTGTCGCCAAGGTCGGTCGCGGTATCGAGCAGGATGCGCGAGATCGCCTTGCCGCCGAGTTGCGGCCAGTATTGCTTGAGCAGCGCGGCGGCGCCGGCAATGGCGGGAGCCGCAAAGCTGTTGCCGGTGACCGTAGTCAGTTGCCCGTCCTTGCCGATGACGCTGACGTCCGTCGCAACCACCGCCAGCGTGCGGTCGGCAAGATCGCCGGGCAGGCCATTGCCGCTGGGCGGTCGCAGCGCGCTGTCGACGCGGATGCCGAACAGGAAATTGTCCTTGTTCTCCAGATTGCTGCCGACAAAATTGCGGGTAATCGTGCCGGGTGCGGCGCTTTTATCGTCGATGAAGTTGGAGACGGACTGGACGAGCAGCCGGTCGGCCTTGACGACGCCGTCCATCGCGGTGCGCTGTTCGGTCGCCGCCTGACCGGCTGCCCCGCCGTTCAGGCTCAGCGAGATGGCAAACGCGCCTTTCTCCACCGCATAGGCAACCGCCGGGGTGATATTCATCGGATTAGCGCTGTCCGCCTCCTTGATGACGGAGGTGGCGGTGACGCCTTCGAGATCGGGGGCGGCGATCTTGAGGGCAAGTAGTGTGGCGTCATAGGCGACGCCGTGCACGCCCGAGCCGTTTTTCGCGGCCAGCGCGACTGAGGCGACCTCGGTGCCATGGCCCTGTACATCGTTTAGTGGGAAGGTCACGGTTTCAGGCGGGCAGGTGGCGCAGCGCGCGATCTTATTCTCGAACGCCTTGCTGTCAGGCGAGATGCGGCCGGCGAATTCGGCGCTGCTGGTGGCGATGTCGGTGTCGATGACCGCGATGGTCACGCCCTTGCCGGTGATGCCCTTGTCATAGGCATAGGCGGCCTTGGCACCAAGCACGGCGGCGGACGCCTTGTACTCTGCGCTATCCGCAGCGCTGGGCGGCGGGGTCGGTGTGGGTGATGGTGTCGGTGTTGGACTGGGCGTCGGCGTGGGTGCAGGCGTTGGGATCGATCCCGACGAAGCCACGCCACCGCCTACACCGCCACAGGCGGCGAGCAGCATGGCTGCTGAAATCACCGATGTCGTTTGAAAAGCCTTCCGCCATTGGCGGCTGTTTCCCGCAACCATACGCACCCCCGTGTCGGGCGATGCTTGGCTTCCCCAGCCGGCGGCACCGCCCCATATTGAAACGAGGCGGCGCCGGCCCGTGAGCCGGGGATTGAGAACCTGCAGATAGAACAGGCGCGAGCGTCTTTGGGCTTGTGCCTTGGACATATAGGGTCGTTGCGGTGGCGGCGATCCAGGCAGAAGATGCCGAGGCGGATCACGAAGCAAAGCGCCGCGATACCGCCATTCCCCTGCAAT